>OJUG01001416.1_pt1 | contig 30538 bp, 27 predicted proteins | sample 1599841 | NCBI WGS metagenome assembly OJUG01 (sample SAMN04168659, study PRJEB22393) | human gut metagenome | biome: human gut microbiome; feature: stool | host: Homo sapiens | collected 2014-05-12 | reverse complement strand
GGACAAGGTTACATGGGGGGACAACCGGTACGTGGACGACCTGCACGCCGCCGCGACGATCGTGCGCAACTGCGTCGAGACCGACGCCGATGCGCAGACGATGGCCTACTGGGTGCTCAGCGACATCTTCGACGAGGGATCCATTCCCGACGCACCGTTTTCGTGCACCTACGGGCTGATGACGATCCACGGCATCCGCAAGGCGAGCTACAACGCCTTCGCGCTGATGCGCCGCATGGAAGGCGACCTGATGCAGGTCGCCTCTCCCGAAGCCGCACGACCGGGCAAAGGCATCACAGCCACCGAAGAGGGCGACATCGTCCGGGTATTGGCCTGGAACCAGAATTTCGTCGAGCTGAATGAAGCCGTCCCCTTCAACGCCGCCATTACCCTGCCGACATTGAAAGACACCGCTTACATCATTACGCGCGCCACGATCAAAGAGGGCGCCGGAAGTCCGTGGGAAACCTGGGTCGAGATGGGACGCCCGCTGAACCTGACGCCGGTACAGCAGAAATTGCTCGAAGCGGCCTCGGTGCCGGAATACAGCCTCGTGCAGGACTACACGGCGGGACCGGGGGGCTTGTCGCTGAATTGCTGTCTCGCACCGGGCGAAGTGGCTTTCTTCGAGATTACGCCGCGCGCATCAGGGTACGGCCGCAGCCGTATCGACGACGCGGAGTTCCGCATTTGGAACAAAGCAATGGGTGACCGCTCGAAGTAACAGCGCAATCCTGCAAAGGGAACGACAAACAAAACGGCACAGGAAACGGCAAACCGGAAGAGTCTAAACGCATATTCCGCACCCGGGCAGGCGTTCCGGCAGGAATTACAGTTCCGGACCCGACGTCGGGTCCGGTGTCGGCGCCGACTCTGTTTCGGATTGCCCGTTCACCCCGTTGCGGCGCTTAAGCGCGATTCCTTCGCTTTTCAGGTAGCGGTAAAAACTGCGCACCTCGAGACCGCTTACCGCACAAATCTCGCGCACGCTCATGCCGGAACTCCGGTAGAGCATCACTCCGGCCCGGTAGCGCTTGAGCCGCTCGGGAGGGATGCCTTTGGGGCGCCCTACCGACTGCCCCGAAAGTTTGCATTGGCGAAGCGCCTCTTTCGTGCGCTCCGAAGTCGACCGGGACATAAATTCGAGTAATCCGCCGACCAGATCCGTCCAATTGCATCCTTTCGCCTCCATATCGAGCCACGGATCGGACTGCGAATGCAGCGAAGCCCCGCGCGAAGCTACTGCATGAAGTACCCGCAGCAACCCGGACACACTCGTACAAACATCCCCGAGCGAACAGACCTCCAACCGTTCGCCGGCACGCAACCGCTCCACGACCGTCATACAATCCGCACCCACCGTGATCCGTCCGAGCGGGACACCGGCAGCACAAAGCCTGTCGATGTCCTTGCGAATCATCTCTGCATTGATATGATATTTAACAAACCCTTTCCGTCTCGATACTTCTCCTTGCCGATGTACTGCCCCGACTCGTTCCCGGGGGGCCGACGGGGCGGAGTGATCATTCCGTTCCATAGCCTACAAGTAGTATTTACTACACTAATTATGTGCATTTTACACATGCACCATCTGGTTAAATAATACGTTTAACCTTCCTTCTTTAGTATTTAATATACTAAATTAACTGTACAATTCCATCGAATTATTAAAAATATCAATATTAGTATTCCATCACGGTTTCTTCCTTGTTCTTTGTCAGGAATTTCTGTCATAAAAATCAAACGGGACAGAAATATACGTTTTTGTCCCACACAAGAAGTGCCATTTCAGGGAGCGGGAACCCGGTTTTCAGGAGCCCACAGCGTGGACATAGTCTTCATCTGGCAGCCCGGCAGGAATCACTGCTCCTGCGCCGGTACCGAATCCGCTACCTGAGCAGGTTCGCTTTCGGAGCGGGCGTCTTCCCCCTGCCGACGCTTAAGCGGAATCCCTTCGCTTTTCATATAGCGGTAAAAACTGCGCACCTCGAGACCGCTTACCGCACAGATATCGCGCACACTCATGCCGGAACTCCGGTAGAGCATCACTCCGGCCCGGTAGCGCTTGAGCCGCTCGGGAGGGATGCCTTTGGGGCGCCCTACCGACTGCCCCGAAAGTTTGCATTGGCGAAGCGCCTCTTTCGTGCGCTCCGAAGTCGACCGGGACATAAATTCGAGTAATCCGCCGACCAGATCCGTCCAATTGCATCCTTTCGCCTCCATATCGAGCCACGGATCGGACTGCGAATGCAGCGAAGCCCCGCGCGAAGCTACTGCATGAAGTACCCGCAGCAACCCGGACACACTCGTACAAACATCCCCGAGCGAACAGACCTCCAACCGTTCGCCGGCACGCAACCGCTCCACGACCGTCATACAGTCCGCACCCACCGTGATCCGTCCGAGCGGGACACCGGCAGCACAAAGCCTGTCGATGTCCCCGCGGATCATCTCCGCATGGACATGATACTTAACAAACCCATTTCGCCCCGACACTTCTCCTTGCCGATGTACTGCCCCGGCACGCCTCCGGGAAGCCGGAGAGCCGGGTTGTTTGTTACGTTCCATAGCCTGCAAGTTTTGCTGTATAATACTTATTACATGATATTTACGCACCATTTATCCGGTTAAAACCTACGTTTTTAACCTACATGGTTTTTACTGTAAAAACTCTCGTAAAGAGCACGGGAGAGGCTCCGGTAAAAAATTGACGCTGATATTTTTAGAAAGTCTATGAAATTACACGGATAAATTCGTACATTAGTAGCTGTCAATCAAAGGTTAAACGTACATTTTTCCCCCATGAAAAAGCGACCGTTCATTTTGAGCGGTCGTTCCTGTTTCCGGGTGCACACGGCATAAGCGAAATTTTATCCGAGGAGTAGCCTGCCGGCAATAACGACCTAACAAACAGGTTCAATATGCCTGTAGGCATGAAGTGTAGGGCAAAAGATAAAATGAATAGGCCGGGTACCTAACAGGCATGATCCGTACGGGAACCGAACCGCGGAAATAGCTGCCGGAAAATTTAGGAACAGGAGTCGGCTACAAACAAAAAATCCCCGCACTTACGTGCGGGGAACGGCATGGACAAAAAAAATTTGGCGGAGAAAGCGGGATAATTTCGGGAAAGGCAGGAAAGGGTATGACACCAAGGTTACACCAAGGGGGAAAACTTCGCAACCTCAACGTATAGACTGCATTTCCCAAGAATATATACCGAAGTATCTGGGTACCCGATCTGATTTCGTCTATTTCCTGCGGGGATTATTCAACGAACCGGAAACAGGCCCGATTATCCAACGGCTGACAGGTGAATACTGCCTGGGTTGTACGGATACAGGAGCGGTTATCTACTGGCAAATAGACGGACAAAAACGGGTAAGGACGGGCAAAGTGATGCGGTATAACTCCGAGACCGGAAAACGGTTGAAAAACGGTTGTAACGCGATCGACTGGATGCACGCCAGACTAAAGCGTGAGGGAGTTTTGCCCGATGGATGGGAGTTGTCGCAATGCCTGTTCGGGGAACACCTGCTAAAGAGGAGACCGGAGGATACGGTTTGCCTCGTGGAGAGCGAAAAGAGCGCCGTTATAGGCAGCGGAGTAATGCCGGGGTGGATCTGGTTAGCCACCGGAGGGAAATGCAATCTAAAGGCTGAAAAATGCGAATGTCTCAAAGGCCGCAACGTGATCCTTTTTCCTGACCTCGGAGCCTTTGATGTTTGGAAAGAAAAAGGAGAGGCGATAGCCCGGCGGGTGGGATTTACGCTTTCCGTATCCGATACGTTGGAGCGGATCGCTACCGTGGAGGATCGGCGGGATGGTCTCGATATAGCGGATTACATGATAAAGACAATTAAAACAAAAAAATTGAAATTATGGAATTTACAAAGACTGTTAACGGTGGGCATCTTCATTTGGACGGAGAAATTATCTGGGAACACAAGACTCCGGATTACATCGACCAAAATTTAGAGTTCGGATCAGGTAAAAGCCAATAATTTAATGGCAAATAGGATGGCAGGTAAAAGCCCGGAAATTTCAATTGTTACATGAATGTTTACAATTCAAAAAGAGCCCGGAAGAGATTCATTTATCTGATTTCGATAAATGACGTTATTTTGGTATCGTTGTAGTTATAAAATTGTATCTTATTTGTTTTTCAGGATTTAGGCATGTGAAATAGAAAATTGATTTTTATTATACATGTTTTGTTGATAGGGTGAGGTGTCTGTCTTCAGTGTATCTTTTCTGTTAAAATAGCGAATGATAAGCTAGGTTTATACCGTTAATAATTAGGTTGTAAAATAATATATAGTGCGATTTTTTAATTCTGCATCATTGTCCACAGGATAGAAACAGTTATTAGATCGGATCGCAAGTTTTTCAAATTTTATCTGTTATAGCACATCCATAAATCATTTTTTCAGGTCACTCTTTTGCCCAAAATAAGATTGATAAGTCACTTTCTGCAAATATTTGGATATATACGTGGGCATGAAAAGGAAAAAAAATATAGCAGTCCGTTTAATCCATCCATATCCTAATATTTGTTTGTATACTAATAAATTCCATCTGATCAAAGATAATTTGCTGGCAGAAACAGAATTTTTCCTGATTCGGTAATAAGCCAAGGGTTCTGTAATTCCGTGTGCGGTATGGGATTTTTGAATAATCTGCAACCAAAGTGCCCAATCCTGTCTTTTACGCATCAGAGGCATGTACATTTTGCCCACGCGTCGAACATCATATATAACAGTCAGGCAACCGATGCAATTTCTCAGCAAGTATGCTTTAGTAATCTTTGTAGGGAATTTTACAATTGCATGAATTTTGTTTTGTTCATCGTATTCATAATATGCTGAAAATGAAAAAGAATAACCATTATCTGTCATGTATTTGATTTGTTTTTCCAATTTATCCGGCTTCCAGCAATCGTCACTGTCACAAAAGGCAATGAAACGTCCTTTCGCTTGCTCAATGGAATTATTCCGTGCTGCACCTGCTCCGCAATTCTGGGCTAATTGAAATAATTTGATACGACAGTCTTGCCGTGCCAAATACTGGACAATTTTTACCGTATCATCCGTTGATGCATCATCCGTGATTAATAATTCCCAATTCAGGTAGGTCTGAGCCCGAATTGAAGCAATGGTTTGTGCAATAAAACGAGAAGAATTATAGGTAGGGGTAATGATAGAAACGAGAGTTTCCTGCATCAGAAGAACTTAAAAATATTCAGAAAAATAAGGTGATGAAACGATAAGAAGCGTATAAAGCCGATTTTATTATCGGCTGACAGGATGTTACTGTAATACAGAAAACCGAAGCAAAGTCTATCAAACTCCTCAAAAAAAAGGTTGGATAGGCTGTCGAATAGCATTTGAGGAAATGCAATCTGTTTTGAGTATAGCTTTACAGCGATACGAACAGTTCTTCAAGTTTACAGATATGACAAAGCTTAGCAGCGATTTACTTTTTATGAAAACCAAGTGAAAGTTATTCCCGGAATAATTTCATCCAGAGCTTGCTCAATTCGGATACGCCGAATCTGGTCACATTGTGTGCTGCCTGTTTACCCATGCGCATTCGTTCCTCAGGATGTTCGATGAAAAAGTTGATAGCGCTTTCCATTGCCTGCATATCTTGGTCCGCCACTAAAATGCCGTCAACTCGATCTGTTATAATATCAGACGGTCCATTCGGGCATTTAAAACTAATGCATGGTACTCCTTGAGACATAGCTTCTGTTAGAACCATTCCAAACCCCTCAAAATGAGAAGACATGATAAAAAAGGAGGAATTGCGTAAAACCTGGTTGATATTATTCGTGACCCCACGTAAAAAAACCGTATTTTCCAGTCCGAGTCTTTTTATCTGCCCCGATAAACTCTCTTTCAATGATCCTTTCCCGTAAATATTTAATATCCATTCCGGGTGCTTTTGATGAATCTTGTCAAATATATTAATGAGATTGTCATATCCTTTTTGGTATTCCAGACGTCCTACTGTAATGATTTGCTTGGTATTCAGGGGAGACACAAAGACATCCTCCAGATTAACCGGATTAGGTATTACAACCGTTTTCTCGGGAGGCAGATAAGTGTCGAAATACTGTTTGTCGTGACCCGTTAAAACCACAACTTTATGAACTTTTTTATAAACGAACAGGCGGATTTGTTTGATCAGTCGATTGTAGTAGTTACAATGCACTTGTTCAACCGCGATCACTTTTTTCATGTTAAAGCCACAGCAATAGAGCAAAAAAGCATTCGGAAATGCTTGGGCTATGACATAATCATAGGAGTTTGATTTAAAGTGGTTCCGAATCAGTTTTATGTTTCCCAGCAGGCCGAACAGTCTTTTGATTGAACCCGGTTTTCGGGCAAATTGCCGGTCGGATAAATAAATGATATGAATTCCGTCCGCAAAAGGATAATTCGGCACCCCGTTCGTTTGGAATTGTGATACGATATCAATGCTTATATTATCTGACGTTATGAGATAGTTGGCTAGGACCGAAGTTACCCGTTCAATGCCGCCGACCAGTGTAATATCGGAATGTAAAAAACATAATCGCATATTGTGAAAGATTAAATTATTTAAACCACGTTTCGTAGAGTGTCATGAATGATTTTCTGGTTAGTTCAAAAGTGGATTCAGACAGAAACGACATGCTGCCATTTTCTTTGTGAACAATTTTGATTGCAGGTAGATATACTGTTTTGATCCTGTGTTTTCCGGCGAGTTGTGCGAGTTGTTCTTCCTCGCAAAAAAGAAACATCTCTTCGTTATAGATCGGGTATAGTTGTTCTACGATAGACCGGGGAATGATAACGAAAGCTCCGTGTGCGGCATAGATTTGCGTGTATTTCTTGCCGAGCAGGAAGAAAAAGGAGAAAAAGGCTATTCTGCACAATCGGGCCCAAATACAAAATAAAAGGAAGATAGATCGTCGATGGTATTTGAAAGTCAGATATTTCCATCTATTCAAACGCCCGAGCGAAAATGGCATCAGCGGATTCTGATTCTTACCTTTTAATGTCGTGATTTTTGGCGCTACAATGCTTGTCGCAACGGGTTGCAAGGCGGAAAGCGACAACCTCTGTATCTTGATGTCGGGATTTGAGATGACCAGAAATCGAAAATCATAATGACGGAGTGCATGTTCGCACCCCCGATTATTCCCGTATCCGTATCCCAGATTGGATACGCTCAGGAAATCGGCGTCGTGAGTGTCTGCAATGTGTTTGAATTCCTGCTCCGATTCGAGATCATAAAAGCTGTTTACAATGATTATTTTTGAATTGGGGACGTCGAAATTCTCGAAAAAATCTTTTAAATCATGCGTATTCCTGTATACCAGGACAACAAAAACAAAGTCGATTTTCATCGGCAATCATTTGGTTAACGCTCTTAGCAGGGCAAATTTCAATTTGTTGAGGATAAAATATGGCAGGGGTATGTTTGTTAATTCTTTTACTGTTCTGTACCACTGGCCATTTTTTCGAAGTAACTCTCGAAGAGACTGTAACTTCCGGAGATATGAGTCGGACTTTTTAGCGCCGATGACATTAGTGGCGTGTTGCCTGTAATAGATTGTTGCATACGGAAGATAGCGTATTGTTCCTCGATGGTACGACACGACCAGTGCGATCCATTTATCGTGCATCGGGGAATTCTCCGGGATATGAACAGCTATATCTCTGGCCTGCCGGTTGATTAACATGGTGCATCCGGTCACATTGTTATAAGCGCAATGGTAATGGTAAGAAGCGGAATATTTGGCAGGTTTCTTTGTAAAGGACCAGTATGAAGGATGCGTAACATGTAAATTTTCATCCGTGATGGCCAGGTCTGTGTGAATAATCGTCGGCTTTTTCAAGTCGCACTGTTGCATCAGCGAAAATGTATCCCCGACTTTATTCGGCATCCATACATCGTCCTGATCACAAAACATGTAAAAATCCGCATCGATTTGTTGCAGCATCCACATAAAACTCCCGCTGGCTCCTCTATGCTGCCGCGGATCGTGCAACAGAATGATATTCTCGTGTTTGGTCTGGTATTCATGTATGATATCAACGGTGGTATCCGTTGACCCGTCGTCTCTGACATAGAGCGTAAAATCCGAATAGCGTTGATTGAACAGGCTGTCGAGCTGCTCCCGCAAGAACCTCTCTCCGTTGTAAGTCGATAAAAGAATGGCCAGCATGGTTTAATAATAATCGTCTAACCTGTGTTCCCGGATTGCATCGGTTTGCGGATCGAAAACCGAGTGGTATGGATTCCAAATGTGCCAGTTATCCCCGGAGATATAATAATACCCGTATATAATCATGATACAAGCGAAGGAGAGGGTTGAGAACAGCTTTCGCGAAGGACTTTTTCCATATCCTCGCCCGATTATATCAGCAAGAAACAGGGCATAAAACGGCATCAGGTAATTGGTGAATCGTGCGAAAATTATTTGAAAAACAATTACTCCGATGCCTAAAAGCGCATACACGCAGACGAATGAGACCCATTGGTTCTGTTCTTTTATACAGAATTTTTGTAGCCATAGCAACAAAATTGGGAAAAACGTGTATTGCATAACCCTGTACAATATCCAATTGGCATTCATTGCCCCATCCTCGAATTGGGACGAATAATGAGCTATTTTTCTGGCATTGAGGGCATCCAGCGTATCCAATACGCTCAGATAAGATCGCATCGAAATCAGGAACGCACAAAACAGGGAGATTACTAATAGATATTTCCAATTGAATTTAATCAATCTGATAAATGGGAAAAAGACTAAAATCAATGCTGAGAAATGAAATAAGACGGACACGAATACCCCGCAATAGAACCGTAGCCATCGCTTGTTTTCAAGATTTTTATAATTTAACAGGAAGATCCCAATGGCCAGCGATTCCCGCAAAATCTCGGTATTGAAATAAAAAAAATACAGGAAAAAGTAAAGAAACAATCCCGTGAAGGGATATTGTGTATTTTTCCTGATAAAATAAAAAATGCAACTGTTAATGATGAAAGCATGCAGAATCTGTAAAACCGTGAAATCCGGAGATATCGATTTCGCAATAGCGCAAAGCAATACATACAATGGCTGGAATTCATAAGACCAGATTTCTGACCAGTTGAGCTCACCCCATGAGGGCAGCCGGTCGTACCCCCAAATGTATACCAAGGTGTCGCTGCCGACCCTGTATCTTAAACCAACTAAAAGAATTACATAGCAAAACAGAAAATACCAGGCTATTTTCTTTGTGCGGTCATGTCGGTTAATATCGTATTGAACGATACCTAACAGGCTTGTGACGAATAAGATGATGTAAGGAAGCATAAAAAGCTTACCGATTTTCCCGTTTTAAAAAAATTAAAAACCGCAGGATGGAATAATCTTTTGTCGTGTTTTTCAGTTCGTGATACTCAAAACGCCCTTCAATATTATTCATAAGATTGTACCGGGGATTCAATATATTGCCCCTCACTAAATCTTTGTAGATATAATTTTTGTAAGCCCTGCTCCAGTAATGGTTTAACTGTATCGTATGGAGAGGTCTTCGAAAAACAGGATATTTATGCCTCCAGAACAACAGGAATTTTTTATATTCATTGACCGGAGGTATCGGGATTCTCAATCTGCCAACAGAATAGTATGCATAAAAATAGTGCGGATGAAATATTTTTTGAAATCGGAATCTCGTATTAATGATTGATTTTCCTACATCGGTTATTTCGGGCCAAGCAGATGTGTATTGCTCAATAGACAATTGGTTCGGATCGTGCTCGGCCCTGCCGGAGGTTCCGAACATTTTCCAACAAATCAACACGCTCGGATATCTGTCGTATCTTTTTAACCACTCTTGAATTGTTGCGTTTCGTAGCGGACAAATGAATTCATCCAAATCGATATATCCGATCCAATGGGAATCGTTGCGAAATCGGTTATAACAGTCCTGATACGCTTTTAATTGACCATATTCTTTTTCAGGCCATTCCGTGAGATCGACAAGTCCCTGTTCGATATAGGGGCGTAAAACTGAGGCGTAGTCGTCATCGGAAAAATTATTATATAAATAAAAATGTTCGATTCCGATGGTCCTATGATAATCGATCCATTCTTTCAAAAAAAGAGCTTCGTTTCTGAAAATAGCACAGAGCGTTACGTCGTATTTTTTTAATACATTGTCTTTTTTATATAGTCTTACTAACGGATAACCAATCACCGGATATAGAAATGCAATGATGGGTTTGATTAAGACTTTGATTTTCTGTTTTAACCCGACCGGAGCATTCCCGGCTGTAGGAGGAGAGTACCGTATCATTTAGGATGCTTTGGTGAATTTCAAGCAGTAATGCTTGATGGAAATAAGGTTGAGGATAGAATGACATATCCATAATTGAATATTGGCTGGGAGTTTCCCGATAGTGTAAACCAACCGGGCGCGACCGGTCAATTTCGCTTTTGAAACAGGGTACTGGGTGAAATCGGAGTACTTGCGGATAAAGAAATATTTCTCTTTTTGTGTCAATGATGAAGAGTTACTAACAGCCAATTTCATCAATAGCAAAGTTCTGAGAAAATCATTCGTGCAAAACGAAAAAAAAGCAGTATGGGCGAACTGGGCAAAGTATTGTTTTTTAAAAGCGAAAATTTCCTGATATTGATTTGCAATCGTATAGGTAAATCCCTGCTGTTTTATTTGTCCCATGGTGGATGTGCTGATTAACCTGTACTTATAAGTGATATTGGAAAGTAGTCGGCAAGAACGGGCCTCGCACCAAACCTGTGTGGTGAATATTTCATCTTCGTTACGATGATGAGGCGCACATTGTATGTGTTTTTTTTTAAGAAATTTAAGCTTGTATAATTTGTTCCAGGTTACGATGGAGATCGGCTGTTCGGTTGAAGTTTGGTACTGCCATAGTTCATATGTGCCGTTCAGTATCCGGTTGGGTAAAACAGACTCCCTAATGGGTTGATTATCGCGTATAAAGATATGGGATGCCGCTATAAAATCAACAGGGGTTTCCGTCATTGCATCGTATAAAGCTTGAATACAGTCCGGCATGATTTCGTCGTCACTGTCCATGAAATACAGGTATTCGCCCTGAGCCTGTTCTATGGCTGTATTTCGGGCTTGGCCGACTCCCCGATTGATTCTATGGTCGATGATTCGGACATCTTTTCCCCGTGGATGAGTCGATACAATTTGCCTGACGATCTCCATGCTGTTATCTGTGCCTCTGTCATCGATAATCAGGAATTCGATATTTTGAAAGCTTTGACTCAACGCAGATAATAATGAACGTTCGACATACGGTGCTACGTTGTATACCGGTATTGCGATCGTTACTTTATACTGGCTCATAAAGATCTATTCTTTATAATCTTGTGTATGATAGACATTTCTCTGAAGTGCAGTAGTTTGGCAAGGGTGCAGTAAAGTAAAATTCCTGTTGTGGCGCCTGCCAATATTTGCAGTGCTGGTGATTGTACCAAGGAAATGACCCCGTATGCAATTCCTCCCGTAAACACTGACAGCGACAAGCTGGGAAGGATATTTTTGATTTGTTCACGGAATCCGGCAGGTAAAACTTTTTTCGTATAATAGATGATAATCGCCATATCGCAGAAACTGTACAATACCAATCCCCAACACAGAATCTTCACTCCCCATGGAAGTGTTGCAACCAAAATCCCGATTGCAATGACTTTTTTGATGATTTCGGCTTTGAGAAAATAGTCTGACCGCCCTCGAACATTAAGCATATTGTTATTAATGCTCATCACGGGGTACCACATGTATGCAATACATAAAATTTGCACAAGCTCTGCTGCTGGCAACCATTGTTCTGTCAAGATCAATAAAACCAGAGGTTTGGACAGAACGCAAACACCTATCATCAGAGGGAAAATTAAGAATACGGACAGACGGATGAATTGAATAAAAGAGTTTTTCAATTTGTCCTGCTGGTCTTGTAACTGGCATTGAATAGGGTAGATGGCTCGGGTTAGCACATTGGTAATATTTATAGAAGGAAATTGTGCTAGCGTCGAAGCCCTGTTAAAATACCCTACCTCTACAGCTGAGAATTTTTTCCCGATCACCAAACTATACAGGTTCATGTATATCGTGTGCAACAAGCCGGATAGTAATAGTTTGGATCCAAAGGCGAACAATGTACGAAACGATTGCCATGAGTAACAAAAAGCTGGAGTCCATTTGGCAAATATCCAAAGCAAAAAAGTATTGATAAAGTTGCTCGCAATAGCCTGTATTACCAATGCCCATACACCGTATCCGTAATATGCGAAGGCAATCCCTACCCCACCGCTTAAAATGACCGCAATTAAAGAAGCTTTGGCCTGTGTTTTAAAATCCAGTTTGATAATTAAAACTGCGCGTTGCACTATAGAAAAGGCTGAAATGATGATATTCAGGCCTATCCATCGCGTAACTGTCGTCAGTAATGGTTCTTTGTAGAAGTCGGCAATGAATGGGGCCGCACCATACAATATGGCGTATACGATAATTGAAACGGCGATATTGAAATAAAAAACCGTCGAATTATCCGTCTCGGTGCGTCCCTGTTTTTGAATTAATGCATTGGAAAAACCACTGTCAATAAAAGTTTGGGCTATGGCCAGGAATATACTCAGCATGGCTATCAATCCGTATTCGGACGGAGTCACTAGCCTGGCTATTACAATACTTAAGATAAATTGGATTCCTTGAACGGAAAATCGTTCAATAGAACTCCACATGACACTTTTAACCGCTTTCGTTTTTAATGATTTGCCGGTCATCAATAGATGATACTTTTGAAATAATCAATAGTGCAGTCGAGTCCTTTATCGATTTTCACGTTAGGTTTCCATCCGTTTAGTTTTTGAGTTGCAAGTGAAATGTCTGGTTTCCGCTGCTTTGGGTCGTCGCTTGGCAGTTGTTTAAATACGATTTTTGATTTTGAATTGGTCAGTCGGATGACCTTTTCTGCCAGATCGATCATGGTGAACTCATCGGGGTTTCCTGTATTTACGGGTCCTGTGAATCCGTCTTCGGTAGCCATCATGCGTATCATCGCTTCGATCAGGTCGTCTACGTACTGGAAGCTTCGGGTCTGGGTGCCGTCGCCGTATATGGTAATGTCCTCTCTGCGGAGGGCCTGGACGATGAAATTCGAGACGACTCGTCCGTCGTTGGGATTCATTCTGGGTCCATAGGTGTTGAATATCCGGATTATCTTGATTTTCACGTCGTTTTGGCGGTGGTAATCCATGAAGAGTGTTTCGGCGCATCGTTTTCCCTCGTCATAGCAAGACCTCAGTCCGATGGGGTTTACGTTTCCCCAGTAGGTTTCCACCTGCGGATGGACGAACGGGTCTCCGTATACTTCACTGGTCGAAGCCTGCAGGATTTTGGCTTTGGTGCGTTTGGCCAACCCGAGCATATTGATGGCTCCCATAACCGAGGTTTTCAGGGTTTTGATCGGGTTGTACTGGTAGTGCACGGGCGATGCGGGGCAGGCGAGGTTGTATATTTCATCGACTTCGGCATGGTACGGTTCGATGATATCGTGGCGCACCAGTTCGAAATGGTCGTTTTCCAGCAGGTGGCGGATGTTGTCTTTACTGCCGGTGAAATAGTTGTCCATGCAAATGACGTCGTGTCCTTCGCTTAACAGCCTTTCACAGAGATGCGAGCCTATAAATCCGGCTCCTCCGGTTACGAGTATTCGTTTCATTATTCAGCCTGTTTTTTCCCGATTCCGGTATAGCGGAATCCTTTGTCGGCAAGTTCGTTTTGGTCGTAAATATTTCGTCCGTCGACGATTAGGTTTCCGCGCATGGTTTTTCGGACGGTGTTCCAGTCGGGGAGCCGGAATTGCTTCCATTCCGTGGCCAGTGCGATGGCGTCGGCTCCTTCTGCGGCTTCGTAGATGTTATTGCAATACATGATTTTGTTGCCGATCTTTCTTCTGGCTTCGTCCATGGCGATCGGGCCGAAAGCCCGGACTGTTGCCCCGGCTTCGAGCAGCTTGTCGATAATGACCAGTGCCGGTGCTTCGCGCATATCGTCGGTTTCGGGTTTGAATGCGAGTCCCCACAGGGCAATCACTTTTCCGTTCAGGTCAGCTCCCAGTACCTCTTTGAGTTTATCTACCACGATCTCTTTCTGGGTTTCGTTGACCGCCTCGACAGCTTCGATTACCCGCATGGGATATCCGTTCTTCCGTCCGGTGTGGCAAAGCGCCTTGACATCCTTCGGGAAGCACGATCCGCCGTAACCGCATCCGGCATAGAGGAAACGGCTGCCGATACGGTCATCGGTTCCCATGCCTTTGCGTACCATGTCGACATTTGCACCGATACGTTCGCACAGGTTGGCGATGTCGTTCATGAAACTGATGCGGGTGGCGAGCATTGCATTAGCGGCGTATTTGGTCATTTCGGCCGACGATACGTCCATAAACAGGATTGGAAAACCGTTGAGTAAAAACGGTTTGTAAAGGCGTTCCATCAGTGTGTGTGCCTGTTGGCTATCCACTCCTACTACCACGCGGTCGGGGTTCATGAAATCCTTGATGGCCGCCCCTTCCTTGAGAAATTCAGGATTCGAGGCGACGTCGAAAGGTATGTTTACGCCGCGTTTTTCCAATTCTTCCCGGATGGCGGCTTTTACTTTCTGTGCCGTGCCGACGGGTACGGTGCTTTTGGTTACCAGCAGGGTGTAGCGGTTGATTTTCTGTCCGAACGTTCGTGCTACGTCCAACACGTAATGCAGGTCGGCGCTGCCGTCCTCGTCCGGCGGAGTTCCCACGGCGCTGAAAACGATTTCGACTTTATCGAGAACCGAGGTCAGATCGGTCGTGAAATGGAGCCGCCCCTCCCGGACGTTTTTTTTGACAAGTTCCTCGAGTCCCGGCTCATAAATCGGCATGATGCCGTTGTTGAGTTTATCGATCTTTTCGGTGTCGATATCCACGCAAGTAACATTCGTGCCCATTTCGGCAAAACAGGTTCCCGTGACCAAACCGACATATCCGGTTCCTACGATTGCAATGTTCATATTAGCTGATTTGTTTGATGCTCGCCTGGAATGGTCCACGCATGCCCAAAAGTTCCCTCCCCCGCGCTACATCGAAAGTTTCCCGCCAAGCCGGTCCCCGGCGGGCCGTCCCGGTCCATACTTCCGCATGATCCGTTAACGGCTTGTGCAGGGTCTTCGGCGGGCAGGCAGGTTCGATTATCCTCGGCCCTGTCCTTTCAATGCTTCGATGCAGGCCCTGTTGGCACGCCTTCGCTCACGATCTATGATCCATCCCCATTTATTGAAATACCTGACAATATTGGCAATATGGACCCGCAGCATCTTTCGGTTTTTAAAAGACGCCCTCTCGTGCGCATGAACGATAGACACTTCCGGATAATACATCGTCTTATATACTGCGTGCATACGCCGGGAAAGGTCGATATCCTCGCCATACATGAAAAAACGTTCGTCGAAAAGCCCGACTTTCCGTAAGGCGTCAACTCGCAAAAACATGAAACATCCCGACAAAAAGGGAACGTTTATCTGCCGATCGTACCCAGAATCTCTCATCTCGAACCTGTCTCTCGCCCGCATACCCACGGATGCAGGAAAAAAACGTCGCAGGATCAGATCGGCAGGAGAGGGAAGCAGTTTGCACAAATACTGCAATTCCCCGTCGGGATATTCGACCTTCGGCATCACCCACCCAGCATCCGAATGAGCATCCATATAAACCGCTAACGCCTCCAACACACCTTCCTCGAAAACAATGTCGGGATTGACGACCGCATGATAATCGCTGCCGAGCTCCATCGCCTCGCGGATAGCCAGATTATGCGCCCCCCCGTAGCCGATGTTGGCATTGTGGATATAACGGATTTTCATCGAAAATTTCTCCATGACACGCAGGGCGTCGTTGGGAGAATTGTCGATCAGATAAACACATGCGACAGAGTTACACAAAACACAACGGAGCACATGGCACAATTGTTCCCGATCGGTATTGTAAGCGACAATACTTGCAGTAATCATTTGGAAAGGCACAATGAATTAAACCCGAAAGTTTCGAAATAAAATCCGACCCACAGATAAGAAACTACGAACTCACAGGAGATTGTATGTGTCTCCTGACGACAAATCGTTTATAACTTCCAAAATCTATATGCGATCAAAATGGGAAGAGAACCGCATAAAAAAGCGTACGTATTATTCAGTTTTAAAATCCCTCGTCCCCATTAATCTTAAAAACGTAATCAGCCTCACACCCGCCGCATAACCACGGGCACCTGCCAACTTGAAATTTCCTTTAAAAAGAGCAAGGATTGAACCGGCCATGCCTGAACATACGCACTTTACAGCAGAAAAGTACATTCGATGCTTACAGAACAAATAAATCATTCCTCTGCCATAATTTCGATAACGTTTTGCCAACATGCGAAAAGTCATCGTTCTATATTTGTCATTCGGCAACGGATGATAGTTGTATAAATTACGTTCATAACGAAATCCAGCGGACGTATGGCGGCAACAGCGAATATAATAATCGACATCTTCGCCGGAACCGTATGGAGCCCCTACCCCTAACCGCTCATCGAAATACCCTGTCTTGGCGAAAGTATCGTAATCTATAATCATATTGACCGACATTGCCATTGCATAATCCCGCTCGCAGAGGCGAGCGTTCTGCTTGTACCGGATTCGTTTGAACAAAATGTTCGTTCCCGTTCCGTATACATCGATGATTGTATTTCCTTGCACTCGACTCTCGAACATCTCGAAAAAATTATTGTCGAACAGTGTATCATCATCCGGAAACATAACGTAACGCCCCTGAATCCCTTTGTCTCTGATATATTGTATAGCCAAATTCCTCGCTTGAGACAAAGGGATGATCGTATCGACCTCCAAAACATCCAGAATGAAACGACTCGACACAGGGACAACGATCCGACAACCGTTTTGTGCCACGCAAATCATGCGTATATCGACTTTCAAATCACACGATACGATGCTTTCCAGCAATGCATGAATCGACCGTTCATCAATGCATGTCGTTAACAATAGTAGATCTGGCATCTGAAATGAAAATTGGAGCAACGGACGGAGCAAACGAAACAAAGAAAACGAATGACAATAACGGGAAATAGACGATATCCAGAATATTTCCCAAAATCAACAAAACACAAAACAACGGAATATAAAACGTATCCCTCATAAAGGCTATACTCGATACAATCAATACAACAGTCGGTACCAACAGCAAGGCGCCCATTTCAAAAAGCAATTGCAAATAACCATTATGCAGATTGATCCCTTTAGTCATCAATTGGGTAGTAAGCCCAGCTCCCACACCGCATAGCGGATCATGATTCAATAAATACATCAGAGCTTCATGTTGAGTCTGCAATCGCAGAATCATCGAAACACTTTTGAACTTTACCAATTCATTTACATCCAACTGCCGGATATAATCCACTATGTTTTCTGCATACAAAACAACGCAGAAATAAAGAAAAATACATAACGCCGTTCCGAAAACATACCGCCAGCGAGAGAATAACTTGCCTGTTCTATGTGCTTTATAAAACAGCAATAAAAAGAACATCATCGACACGGCTGAGAGCGACCCCGAAAGTACCACAGCTCCCAATAAAAATTTGCTATATAAGCCCGTTATCCGTTTTCGATAAATACAATAGACGACCATCAAATAGGAAAAAAAATTCGAATCTTCAATCAGTCCGCAAGGCCTGGGCAAAATACCTGTCGTCGTAAAATGCATGATCGTTCGTCCTGTTGTGAAAAATAAAAGAAAATCGACATACACCAACCATGCGTTCACCACCATAAAGAGATGAAACAAAGAGCTCAAGCGATAGCGACTTCTCTCTAAAACAGGTATAAAGAAAAGCGGCATAAACACAGCCAATGTCTTCACGATTCGATACGAAGCTCGACTATCGTGAACAATAAAATAGGGAACGACCAGAAGGCTCAGAATAGCCAATGTACCGACCAGTATCGACTTATTGCGTTGCTTCGGAATAAAAATAAATAAAAGCGAAGCATATAGGATATTGATATTGTATTGATAGGTAAAAGCGAAAAAACTCAATATGTAGAAAATCTCCAATAATCTACATATTAGTAAATCTTTCGAAATAACTTTTGATTGCGCAACCGTTTTCATCGAAAGAACAACCGATCGACCACTTTCAAACAAACGGTTTTTCGGAGCATTTTTTTCAACCATAGATCCTTCACAGAAAATTCCTTATATTGATCAATCAGACGAGCTGCTTCATCGAATTTCTTCGAAAGACACAAACAACGAATAGCAGAGCGGATATAAGCATTGAAAGCTCTATCTCTGACTTCCGCGGCAAGCCCATATTTTTCTATGAAATAATCATTTATTTTCAGAGCATCTTCTTTGAAACGCAATGCTTTAACCGTATCTTTATTATTACTAACGGATGCTTCGACTATCCGGTATACCATCGTACTATCCCTGAAATATTTAAATTTGGAATGGTATGCCAACGCCAGCCAAACCGGATAATCGAAAGTTTTGAATCCGCGAGCAATAAAATCGTCGAAACAGACATAACGCTCATATAAATCACGACGAAAACATGCAGTTCCGGCAATTACCCAATTATTGATAATTAATCTATCGAAAACATTCCCGGAAGGATTTTTAAGACGTTGAACGGCTTTTTTGTATTTCCCATTGGAAGCAAACAAAAAATCTGCATTGGAATATACCAATCCATAATTTCCGTGTGTTTCCAGAAACCGGATTTGTCGGTCGAGTTTATGCGGATCCAACCATCGGTCGTCGCTTTCCAATATTGCAAAATATCGACCTTTGCATTGAGAGATTATACATTGATAATTTTTCATTAACCCGACATTGGTCTCATATTCCAACAAACGAATGATTTCTGGATATTTCCGTTGATATCGACGACATATCTCCCTTGTCGAATCGGTAGAACAATCTTCGCCGATAACCAATTCGTATACATAATCCGTCCGCTGCATCAAAACACTTTCAATAGCTTCCGCTATGTAGTGTTCATGATTATAGGTCGGCATAAGAACACTTGCTATCGGAATATTTGATATCGTATTGATAGCCATTTCTATTCGAATTTAACCTTTAGAGTCTTTCGTCTACCCAAGAAACCGGAAGCACACTTTTGACATCGTATATTATATCTGCGGGCTGTAAATACTGACGAATATCCATATTCAGGAATTGTCGGTGTGCTACGGCCAAAACGACGACATCGAATCGGTCCACAGGCAAATTATCCGCTTTCGTTTCCACGTCGATACCATATTTAATGTATCTACCCAAGGATCATAGACAACGATATTGGCGGAATTATCAAATATGATCGAACCCCTTACGCAAACCGCGAAGAAATATCAGCAACGATCCTCATGCATGCCAGTCCGTCGCCGTAAGGATTCACGGCTCGACTCATGGTTTCGTAACATTTTGTATCGTCCAGCAAAGAAGAGACCTCGGAAACGATCTTATCGTAATTCGTACCAACCAACTTTACCGTCCCGGCCTCCAACGCCTCTGGCCGCTCGGTCATATCGCGCATGACCAACACCGGTTTTCCCAGACCGGGTGCCTCTTCTTGAATGCCACCGCTATCGGTTAGAACAATATCGGACTTTTCCATCAGACAAACGAAACTGAGGTACTCCAGTGGTTCGATAAAAAACAGATTCTCCGATCCGCGCCGTTCCTTTCCAAACACCGCCTCTATAGCACTGCGCACATTCGGATTCAAATGCATCGGATAAACGAAATCGACATCGGGATATTGGTCTGACAAATATCGAATCGCCTTGCATACATGGATAAATCCCTCTCCGAAATTTTCTCTCCGGTGTCCCGTAATGAGCACCAATCTTTTCATCCCGGTAAGCCGACCTGTCGGGTAACCCGCTTCAGCAATCGCCCTTTCCGACTCTAACCGCAAAGCCGTGTCTTGGCTCAGCTTTTTCACTACCCAGCGAAGGGCATCTATGACGGTATTTCCCGTCACAACAATCCGTTCGTCCGCAATGTTTTCTGAAAGCAAGTTCCGGCGGCTCAACGGAGTGGGAGCGAAATGGCAGGCTGCGATACGGCCCGTGATCTGACGGTTCATCTCCTCAGGCCACGGACTGTAGATGTCATGCGTTCTCAACCCCGCCTCTACGTGAGCGACAGGAATGCGTTGATAAAATGCCGCCAAAGCGGCAGCCATGCTGGTCGTCGTATCGCCATGCACTAACACGATATCGGGACCGACTTTCCGCAAAACATCGCGCATGCCCGTAAGTACGCGGGCCGTAACATCATAGAGATCTTGTCCCGGTCGCATGATATCCAGATCGTAATCGGGTCGAATGTCAAAAATTCTCAGTACCTGATCCAGCATTTCCCGGTGCTGGCCCGTCACGCATACGACGGTTTCGAATCGTTCTGGATACGATTCGAACATCTTGACCAAAGGGGCCATTTTGATTGCTTCGGGACGCGTCCCGAAAACCAACATAACAGTTTTCATATCTATATAAAGCGGCAGGATGGTACTGCCTTAAGAGGCACTATTTTTATATATACCGCAGAAATCAAGAATGACTTTATCCTCGCGATAAGGCAACATTTTGAAAGGATCGTGAGCGACCATAAACACTACGATGTCGGCACGGTCGTAAGCTTCTCGATAATCGGTCAACTTAAATATGTTATGCTCCTTCACGTTAGGCTCGACTACCAGAATATCTGCATTATTTCCACTCTGCATGACTTTAGTGGTAATATATTTGGCCGGAGACTCGCGCAAATCATCGATATTGGGTTTGAAAGCCAGTCCCATCATTGCAACAGTCGGCTGTCGACGGTTCCGAAGTTCGAATTCCAACATAGCGTTTTTTATTTTCTCGGCACACCAGAACGATTTGTAATTATTGATCGAACGAGCCGTACCGATAATTTTCGATTCCATCGGAAAATCGGCCGTAATAAAATAAGGATCGACTGCTATGCAGTGACCGCCCACTCCGCATCCTGGCTGTAAAATACTGACCCTAGGATGTTTATTGGCCAGTTCGATCAATTTCCAAACATTAATACCGGCCTTATCACAAATCAAAGAGAGTTCATTGGCAAACGCAATTTGTACGTCCCGTGAAGAGTTTTCTGTCAATTTACACATCTCTGCAGTACGGGCATCTGTCCTATGCAGAGTCCCTCTGACAAATTGCGCGTAGAATTCGATCGCTTTTTCGGTCGATTCCGAGTTTACCCCACCGATCACCCGATCGTTATGCTCTAGTTCATAAATCACATTTCCCGGTAATACGCGTTCAGGGCAATAAGCGATATAAATTTTTCCTCGCAGTTCCGGTCGCTCGGAGAAAATGATTTTAGACATCGACTCGGTCGTTCCAATAGGCGATGTCGATTCGATGACATAGAGGTCGCCTGCTTTCAAATAAGGAATTACAGCACGAGTAGCGGACTCCACATAAGAGACGTCCGGTTCATGGTCGCCTTTGAACGGTGTTGGTACGACTATAAAATAGGCATCGCAAACTTCCGGTTCGGTTGCGGCATGCAACATACCAGCTACCACGACTTCCCGTAACATTTCTGCCAACCCCGGTTCAACGATATGGAGTTTTCCGGCATTGGTTTTCTCAACGACCACAGGATTGATATCCACACCTGTAATTCGAATACCGTGTTTTGCGGCGATTATCGCCGTGGGCAGGCCAATATAACCCAACCCCATAAAACATGCTTTCATGCATTTATTGAGTTAAAGACATTAATTCTTTTTTAACGATCCGCATTTGCGTACGCCATGACAAAGTTTCTCCGACGGATTTCCTGATCTCCTCGGAATCAAAACTGTTCGAATAATAAAAATCGACAATACGACGGATGTCAACAAAAGATTCGTCGGCCGGGAATTTCAACGCATAGGGCTTATCGGCGAAATCGCTATCATTCACAGCATGGACGAAAGGAATCCCTCTGGCGGCATACTCTCTGTTTTTCAACGGACGGACGTTTACATTGTCTATTCTGTGGCATCCCAAACTCCCGATCGCCACATCGTTCCGGTCGAACAGGTCGTCGAGAGCGGAGCCCGACATTTCGCCATGAAAAACGACGAATTCCTGCAAACCATATTTCTGTGTCCGGTCCTTGAGCTTCCGAACGATTTCCGAGTCCGGTTTTCCTCCGACGATATTGAACACAACCTTGACCGGTTGCGGAGTGCGGTAATATTCGTGCAAGCCCTCGATCATGCGGTCGAATCCGTGCCAGAGCATCAGCCCGGCCACGCCGAGCAGATTCAATGCGGCGGAATTTTTCGGCGATGCGCACCGCACAGGAATCTCATCCATATCCACCCCGTTCGAAATCCTTACGGTCGGACGGTTCCATATCCGATCGTGGGCAGAAAACGTCACGATCCTATCCACATATTTGGTCAACGAGCGACGGCACAGCCGTTCCGTATAAACGGGTACAAGCGAACGTAGCGAAAGATTTTTGTATTCGCTGTCGTAAGGATACGTGGGCAATTCGAGAAAAATGACCGCTCCGTTTTTCCGTATCCGTCTGAACAGATCCACGAAAAATGGGTTGGCGAAATGAATATAACGGACATAAACGAAACGAATGTCGTTGTCGGAAATGTACTTCACCAACTTTCCGAACAGGCAACGTTTTTTGATTTTCGCCACGATGCCCTTACCGTATGTTTCGATCGTCCGATCGCCGATCTTATAGATCAACCGATCCGACTCATCCCTGTCGAAACGAGCCAGTTCGATATCCAGTCCATTGTATTTGAGAGCCTTACTTTGAGCGACGATCTTTTTGCTGATTCCGTCGCAGGGCAAAATGTGCTGGAAGGTCAGAAACAGAGCCTTCATATCCAGACTATTCTATTAAACTCAATTCTTTATATCGCCCCCCGTATAAAGTTCTTCCTGCAGAAACCGGATGGCCGGTTGGTTCGGGATGCTTCGGAAACATTCAATCCGCTTCCCCAGCATAAATCCATCCACCATATTCTTAACACCCGCCTTTCAGTCACATTCCGGCTTTTATTTGTTTCAACACCCCGATCACATCGTATCGTCCTGTCGCTTTGCCCCATACCGTCACGATGACCGCGGAGACAATGAACTGCACGCACAGCGACAGAACTCGACTGTCGATAGACAGCCTTCCGATGAAAAATAGAGCGACCGCAATGATTCCCGTAACGATCAAAGGATTAAGGTTCTGCGTGATCATTCTTCGGAATGAGCTTTTAAGAACTATCGTATAGAGAACCCAATAGGAAGTGAAAAAATTAATCGTCAGCGTAATGTTCCATGCCCATGCCATCGCGTCAATGGTATGGAAACCAACGGTTGCGACGACGAAGCCCGATATGGTGAGAATCGTATTGCACATCCCACTGTAAAACATCCAATCCGTCCGCCCTGCCGCCAGATAGATCGCACCGATCGACGCCAGAATCATCTGCAAAGGCAACGATAGCGACAATATTTCGAAAACAGGCACAGCCTCGTTCCACCGGTCTCCATACACGAGATGGATCAAATTGTCCGCCGCGAAATACAAAAACGCCGTCAGCGGGAAGCTCAAGTTCGCGATCAGGCCGACGATCCGATTGTATTTCTTCGACAACTCGTCGAGATTTGCCTGCAACGAAGTGAGAATCGGATGCATGACCGGCGTGATGACATGTGTCACATTTTGCAGCGGGAGCATCATCAATCGGTAGGACATATCGTAATATCCAAGCTCTTTGGTACTGAAATATCGTCCGATAATCAATTTATCCAAATTGCGCGAAAAGTAGTTGAACACATTGAACAAAAGCAGAAAACCCGAATACGAGAAGATGCTTTTCACGGGAGCCGTTTCTATCCGAGGTGTGAATCGCAGCGGATATTGCCGCAGATTGACGATAAAAACGCCGACAGACGTAAAAATCGGCGCGACCAGCAATGCGTAAGGTCCCGCACCGCGCAACGCTGCGATCACGGCCGCCACACCGCTGACAATTTGAAAAATAAACGTTCTAAGTGCAATAAATTTGAACCGTTTATTTTTATTTATCAATGCATTGGGAACGATATTCAGAGAGGAACAAAGCACATTGATCGACAAAAGCTGACATATCGGTATCAACGTTTTATTATCGTAAAAACCGGCAATCGGATAAGAGGCGAAAAAAAACGACATGGCCAGCACGATCCCCACATAGACCGTAAACGAATAAATCGCATTCCAGTCTTTCTGCGTAAAATCCTGACGCTGAATGATCGCAGCCCCCATCCCCATATCGGCGAACATACCGAAAAAAATAATCAGCACCGTAGCGACGGCTACGACACCGAAATCCTCCGGAGCAATAAGACGTGCCAATACGGCCGATATGACCAATTGTACGACCAGACCGGAATATTTCTGTACAGTACTCCAGAATACGCCGGTAATCATTTCCCTTCTGAGAGACATCCGCTTCTATTTCAACAGGGTATACAGATCGTATTTATCGAAAACGGCTTTTATTTGCGGATCGTTCAGATTTTTACCCCGAATGTTAAGATGGAATAACCCCATATCCTGGACGGCGTTGTTGACAAGAAATTCTTCGCCGCGGGGATCGCGTGTGACTACCTTTCTGGAGAGCATTCCCTTTTTCATCGTCATAGCTTTAAACCACACGTCGTCGGCAAACCGGCATATATCCATATAAACATTCTCATTGAAGACCTCTTCGTCGAATGAACGGGGAGGATACAGTACCCCTCCTCCACCTGTCGGAAAATTCAGAATATTCGCATCGGTTTCGGGGCAATTCCACCACCACCGGTTATAAGGTAACAATTCGTTGTTTTTGTTCAGAACCATACGATGTTGCCTATTGCAATAAACGTATCCCGGATCTTCGAGATAGGCATGCACCAATTTTTCCAGCATGTCGATTTCATAAAGCATATCATCATCGACCGTCACGATTGCATCGTCCGGACACATCATCAATGCCGGAATCAATTTTTTGTACGAACGTATGTCTTTGCAGAAATGAATTTCAAGACCGCGTTCCTCCAACTTTTTCAAAGTAATCGGCAAGGGAGTGCTCCGAAAACCGTTGTCGAGAAAAAGCAAAATACGATTTGCTTTCAGGGTCTGTTCCATCAAGGACTCTATGGTCAGATATACATCGTGGACGCGTCGTCCGTATGTAGTGAGCGATACGACGATATCATGAGAACAATATTTCTCGCCGTTTACTCCGGATTCGGCGCTATGCAATACGGCCTGTTCCAGAAAATACTTCTTTTGATTAAACAACAGTCGCCGAGTATCGTTGTAAATCAAATCAGGAAGACCGATATGACTTTTCAGTTTTCTCAACAAAGACAATATATCCATTTTTACAACCCAAATATCGTATTGGTAGTTTTATCGTACATTTATTTGTAATATTTTACATACTCACCAGACGTCACGTTATCGATCCATTTTTGGTTTTTGAGATACCATTTGACGGTTTTTTCGATGCCTTCTTCGAACTGGAGTGAGGGTTCCCATCCGAGTTCGTTTTTGAGTTTGGAGGAGTCTATAGCGTATCGCAGGTCGTGTCCGGCTCTGTCGGTGACGTAGGTAATCAGTTTTTCGCTTGCGCCTTCCGGCCTTCCCAGGAGTCGGTCGACGGTTTTGATGACGACCTTTATCAGGTCGATGTTTTTCCATTCGTTGAAGCCACCGATGTTGTATGTATCGGCAGTTTTACCTTCGTGGAAAATGAGGTCTATGGCCCTTGCGTGGTCCTCGACATACAGCCAGTCGCGTACGTTCTCCCCTTTGCCGTATACGGGCAGTGGCTTGTTGTGCCGGATGTTGTTGATGAACAGCGGGATCAGTTTTTCGGGGAACTGGAACGGCCCGTAGTTGTTCGAGCAGTTGGTGACGAGGGTGGGCATTCCGTACGTGTCGTGGAAGGCCCTGACGAAGTGGTCCGAAGAGGCTTTGCTGGCCGAATACGGACTGTGCGGGTCGTATTTTGTCGTTTCGGTGAAGAACTCCTCGCCGTAGGGTCCGCCTCCGCACTCGTTTCCGTCGGGTTCACCGTGGGGTTTTGTGAGCTCGAGCGCCCCGTAGACTTCGTCGGTGGATATGTGGTAGAACCGCTTTCCCTGGAAGTCTCCGCTCCAGAACTCTTTTGCCGCCTGGAGCAGGGCGAGGGTTCCCATTACATTTGTCCGTGCGAAGGTGAAAGGATCCTTGATCGACCGGTCGACATGACTTTCCGCCGCGAGGTGTATGACCCCGTCGATTCGGTATGTCCGGAAGATTTCCAGCATCTTCTCGAAGTCGCAGATGTCCGCCTTTACGAAGGTGTAGTTCGGGGCGTTCTCGATGTCTACCAGGTTTGCGAGGTTCCCGGCATAGGTCAGTTTGTCGAGGTTTACGATTCGGTATTGGGGATATTTGTTGACCAGCAGCCGTACTACATGGCTGCCGATAAAACCGGCTCCGCCGGTGACGAGTAAATTGCGTTGGAAGGTCATATGCAAGGGAAGTTAAATTGCCGTGCCGGCCGTTTGCGCCCCCAGGCGTTCGAGGCATCGCTCGAGCGCATCGCGCCAGTAGGGTATCGTTAGGTTGAAAGTCTCTTTGATTTTGGTTTTGTCGAGCACGGAATAGCGGGGCCTTTCGACAGGTGAGGGGAACTCTTCGGAGTGGCAGGGTATCACCCGTGCGGGGTCGAGCCCTGCCAGTACCGCGATTTCGTGAGCGAAGTCGTACCAGGAGCATACCCCTTCGTTTGAAAAGTGGTAAGTCCCTTCGTTTCCCCGGTATGCCCCCGAGGAGATCATGCGGTGTATGGCCCCGGCGAGGTCTGCGGCGTATGTGGGCGTTCCCGCCTGGTCGAAGACCACTTTTACCCGGGGCGTCTGAGCCGTTAGCCGGAGCATGGTCTTGACGAAGTTGTTTCCGAACTCGGAGTAGAGCCATGCGGTACGCAGGATCAGTGCGGCGCAGCCGGCTTCGGCGATGGCCTTCTCCCCGGCGAGCTTCGTCCGTCCGTATACGCCCAGCGGCCTTACGGGATCGTCCTCGCGGCGGGGGACGTTTCCATCCCCTCCGAAGACGTAATCGGTGGAGATGTGGATCAGCGTGGCTCCCTGTTCCCGGGCTGCCGCGGCGAGGTTCGCCACTGCGCGGTGGTTGATCAGGTCGGCCGTGGCGTCGTCCTCTTCGGCTTTGTTGACGTTGGTGTATGCGGCGCAGTTGACGATCACCTCCACATCGTTCTCCCGCATCGTGCGCCGCACGGCTTGGGGATCGGTGATGTCCAGCTCGGCGACGTCGGTGAACAGGTAGCGGACGTTGCCCGGAGCGGTTGCTGTCGCCGGGGCTGTTGTCGCATCTGCCGCCGGGTTTGCGGCGGAACTTGCAGTGGGGGCGGTCTGTGCCCCAGGGGTCGTCGCCGCGATCCTCTGCATTTCGTTGCCCAGCTGCCCGTTGGCTCCTGTGACGAGCACGGTTATGGCTGCGGTGCGCCCGCCGGTTTCGGGGAACGTTGCGCTTCCCGTCGTAGCTGTAGGAAGCGTTGTCGCCGGGGCTGTTTTTGCAGCAGTTGCCGCCGTGTCCGGCGCTGCGCCTGCGGGTCTCTCCGCCGTTGCGGGGGCCTGTGCCGCCGCCGTTTTATCGTTGGGCATAGTAATCCGTGTTATAGTCGAACAGTTCGGGGGCCTCATCCAGTCGCGGATGGCGGCTGTCCTTTTCCGAGAGGAGCACGTCTGCGGGATCTAGCCGCCAGTCGATGCCGATCTGCGGGTCGTTCCAGGCGATCGCCCCTTCGCTCTGCGGCGCGTAAGGCGCATCGCACTTGTACAGGAAGAGCGCGCGGGGGCTCAGTACGGCGAAGCCGTGCGCGAAGCCGCGGGGGATGAACAGCTGGCGGTGGTTCTCTCCCGAAAGTTCTACGGCCACGTAGCGGCCGAATGTGGGGGATCCGCGGCGGATGTCTACGGCCACGTCGAGTACGGCACCTTCCACGACGCGTACCAGTTTCCCCTGTGCATGTTCTCCGCGCTGGAAATGGAGCCCCCGCAGCACGCCGTATGAGGACCGCGATTCGTTGTCCTGTACGAAGCGTACGGGACGGACCGATTTGTCGAACAATTGCTGTGAGTAGCTTTCGAAGAAGTATCCCCGCGCATCGCGGTGCAGTTCGGGTTCGAGGATTACGACCCCTTCGAGCGCTGTTTCGATAACTTTCATAAAGATGAACCGCTCTTTTATATTTGGGTTTTGGTGTGGAAGAGTGTTTGACAGTCGTTCCGGATTCGCCCGGGGCTTCCGCCGGACCGCTTCGCCGCGCGATAAGGCCGGGTGCGACGGATGGACGATGGCAGTGCGGAGATTTGCCTCTATCCCGTTTCCCGGTAGCGTTGCCGGAATGTGCAAGTCGCCGGGGCGTTATGGCTGTCCGGTGCGGAAGCGGAGCGCCGCAGGCAGGAGCGCTGTCGTGTTCGGGGCAAAGTCCGGTCCGGAGGCCGGTTCTCTCCCTGTCGGGCAGCCTGCCTGTACCGAAGCCGACGCCTCGCCGATCGTCAGCGGCGGCATCGTTTCGGTGTAACCGGTTTGCCGTATCTACTCGGGTGTGGTGTTTACAATGAACAGCCGTTTCCCGGTCAGCGCCCGTCGCGGGCGACCTCTGCGATCACTTTGAGCAGGTATTGTCCGTACTGGTTCTTGAGCATGGGCTCGGCCGCCTCGCGCAGTTTCCCTTCGGAGATCCAGCCGTTGCGGTAGGCGATCCCCTCGAGGCATGCGATCTTGAGCCCCTGCCGCTTTTCGAGCACCTCGACGAAGATGGACGCCTCCGAGAGCGAATCGTGCGTTCCGGTATCGAGCCATGCAAAGCCGCGCCCGAGGGTTTGCACCTTGAGCGCTCCCTCGGCGAGGAACCGCTGGTTCACCGAGGTGATCTCCAGCTCCCCGCGTGCGGAGGGTTGAATCGATTTGGCCACGGAGACCACCTCGTTCGGGTAGAAGTATAGCCCGACCACGGCATAGTTCGACTTCGGCTCTGCGGGCTTCTCCTCGATGGAGAGGCAGTTTCCCCGGCGGTCGAACTCCGCCACGCCGTACCGCTGGGGATCGTCGACCCAGTATCCGAATACGGTTGCCTTTTTTTCCGCTTCGGCGGTGCGTACTGCCCCTGCCAGCAGCTCGGAGAATCCGGCCCCCTGGAAGATGTTGTCACCCAGTACGAGGCATACGGCATCGTCGCCGATAAATTCCTCGCCGATCAGGAACGCCTGCGCGAGTCCGTCGGGCGACGGCTGTTCGGCATAGGAGAGATGTACCCCGTAGTCGGATCCGTCGCCCAGCAACCGCCGGAACGATGGCAGGTCCCAGGGGGTGGAGATCACCAGGATGTCGCGGATTCCGGCCAGCATCAGAACCGACAGCGGATAGTAGATCATCGGCTTGTCGTAGATCGGGAGCAACTGCTTGCTCACTCCCTTCGTGATCGGGTACAACCGCGTACCAGACCCCCCCGCCAATACAATGCCTTTCATGCGGATTGCCTTTGAAATTTAGTAAATAGAATGTTATCGTGAAATTGCCGTCCGAACTCTTGCCGGCGTAACCGACGCAAATATATTCGTTGCGTTATTCCTGTGTTGATTCTGTACGAACAGTTTGAATCCCGAATGGTCGTCGGTTATTGCTCGGGTGTTTTTGATGATTCACATTTGAGCGAAACCGAATGCGGAATAAACCGGGAACAGAAAGTGATAGTTGCAAACATTGGAACAGTCGCGAGTCGCGGAAGAAAACTCGTGTCAGATTTTCTCCAGGAAATTGCCCGGAATGTATACGGTGGCCAGTGCCGCTACATCCTGCAGCCGGATGACCACTCTTTTATGTCCTTTGATACGGATCAACTCTCCTTCGATACCTTTGAACTGCCCCTCCGTCACGCGCACCCGGTCGCCGGGACGTAGATCGGGGGAGACGAACTCGATCTGATCTTCGCAATGGCTGAGCAGGAAGATGAAGTCCTCCATCTGTTTGTCGGGCACAACGAGCAGCGAACGGGTCTCGCGATTACGCAGGTATCGCATTTCGAAACCGTAATCGTTGACTAATGCGATACTGCCGCGGAAATCGTAACGGATAAAAATGATTCCATTGATAATCGGTTCTTCGACGGCAACCCTCCGTGCCCCGAACTGTTTAACGACTTTGTGAAACGGGATGAAATGTTCGATGCCGAGGGTTTCGAGGCGCTCTTTGATTTTTCTTTCCCGGCGGAATGTTTTCGCTACGTACCAGTGCAGTTCGGTCTGGGGGCTATCTAGATCGGAAGAGCGTCGTGTAGGGAAAGAGTGTAGATCTCGGTGGTCGC
>OJUG01001403.1_pt1 | contig 30710 bp, 28 predicted proteins | sample 1599841 | NCBI WGS metagenome assembly OJUG01 (sample SAMN04168659, study PRJEB22393) | human gut metagenome | biome: human gut microbiome; feature: stool | host: Homo sapiens | collected 2014-05-12 | reverse complement strand
CAGAGCAAAAAGAAGGGGCGTATGAAAAATGATTTCTCATTTTTTCACACGCCCTGTTTTTATGCTAAAGCTCTTGCAGGCACAGCCTTTTTATCCATGCTTTTCTTCGGATGGCATTTACCCATTCCTGCGGCATGGCTTCATAGTGATAATACAGCCCTGCAAGCCCGCCTGCGATTGCGGCAGTGGTATCGGTATCATCGCCGAGATTGACTGCGCGGAGCAGGCAGTCCCGAAAGCGATTGGTATGAAGCAGACACCAGACAGCCGCCTCCAAAGCATGCAGAACATAGCCGTCGCTCTCGATTTCATCTTCGGGCAGGGAGAAAAATTCATTTAAATCGCGTAATCTCTGGAAGTACATCAGCTCCGCAAGGCTTTCAGGCGTGTGATAAAATGCAAAGCCTTTTTCTAAGCCGTATTGGATACAGGTTTTCAACTCGGCTTTTTCAGGTGCCATTGCGACGATAGCCTTTGCCATAAAATAATACAATCCGCTTGCGATATGACACCGCAGATGATTATGCGTAAGCCCTGTTGCCAGATGGATTTGCCGAAGGGCATCCGCATCCGAAATAGCTTCCTTCTGAATGAAATACAGGCAGACAGGGAGAATTCGCATCAATGCGCCGTTGCCGTTGGAGTATTCGCCCGTTTCGCCGCAGGTTGCGAGGTCGTGGCTGTCGCGATACTTATAGATGGCATTGCTGCAGGTATTCCCCTCATCAAACGCCTCGCCGAAGGGGGTATATGCGCCATGAAATTCCCAATCAAGAAAGCGTTCCATGATATCGCGCAGGTCGATGCAGTTCCTTTCGTTGATGCTCGCGAGGGTTGCAAGCGCCATACTGCTGTCATCCGTCCATGTGCCGGGGGGCATGTTATAGGTGCCGTAGCCCTCCATTTCGGTGACGGCTCCACGCTCCCGAAGCTCCTCTCTGTCGAGAAACTGAACGGGACACCCCAATGCGTCCCCGACCACCAGTCCCATCATGCCATCTAAGACCATCTTTCTGTCATTCATGTGCATACTCCCTTTCTGCATACCGTTCTTACCAATCCTCCCAGTAATCCTCTGCATCACTGCCATCCGGCATATAGCCATCCCAGTCATCCATGAAATCCTCATAGCTTTCATAATCGCCGCAATCGGGCAGTTCGGGCTTCTTCTGTGATTTGGGGGCGGTGTATACGGGGGTGGGAGTTGTTTCGGCAGGCTTACTCTGCTCGGAAGATTTACTCTGCTCGGAGGGTTTATTCTGCGCAGCAGGCTGATTCTGCCCGGAAACAGGCTTGCGCTTCGCACTTCTGTCGGAGGAGGCAAGCTGTTCTTCCCGACGAAAGACATGCTTATGCTGATCGAATAGAGAACCGTCAAGCGAAACAAACAGGCTTTCCTTCTGCGTTGTAGTATCCAGTGTAAGCGTCAGCGCACCGCGCTGCGGACGCCATTTCGTAATGGTATAAGAAAATACTGCGCCGTTTTCATAGGTTTGTATTGCGGTATCGCCATGGATGCTCCATGCCTGTCGTTCCCCTCTCGCGGTGTAATATACAAAGGTATCCTGTAGGGCGGACTGCATTTCCTCCTGTGAGGAATAAAGCGTTCTTTCTGCAAGATTGTTGCGGTCGGTAATCAAACATGTGACAATGAGAATAAAAATGACCGCGGCCCAGATAAGAAGGGTACTCCTTTTTTGTGACATTATCTGATCCCCTCCAATCATTCCGTTTATTTTCCGAGCCTCTGCTTAGCGAGCATTTTTCTCTGATAAGCAGGGAAGTCCCTCTGTGCCAGCTCATATTCTGCCAGCTTTTCATCATATCTCTTTTTTGCATTTGAGGTTGCCATGATGATAAAGGAAACACCGACAACAAGCCCGACAAGAAAATAAAAAGCGTCCATCAGAAAGAGACCGAAAGCGGCATCAAACAGACCAATGATGCCGATACCCATAAAAACCTTTTCGCCGGATCCCATTTTATTTACCGGCTTTTCGGGCATCCGGATGCGGCTGAGGAGAAGCGCTTCCTTAGCAGGGTCAGGTTTTCTTCTGATAGTAGGGATGGTATCCTGCCATCCGGTATCTTCGGCAGAGCAATCCCGTTCCGCTTCCTTTTTCGCTTCCATAAAGGCAACGAATGACATAAATTTCAGAAAATCCTTATCCATAGAAAGTTCCTCCTTTGCGAGAAAATGGCTGATTTAAGCTTATCATAGGGGATTTTTGCGAGAAAAGCAAGTTGGTTGCAGTCAGTCCGCGGTTTTATGGATTTCTGACGGAATCGGGGGGAGAAGATGCAGATTTCCGCATCGGAGCAGCTTAGAAAAATCTGCCGACAGCATGCAGATGCGATTGATGACGAAAATCTTGAATTTATGCGGATGTTCGCATATACTGGAGATAGTATTTCAGACAGAGGACATCCTTTTGCGGCGCAATGCCTTTCTGTGCTGAGAGGATGCGGTGGAAAGGAAGTGAACGGCATGGCGATGGATGAAGAGCTTTACAGGCAATATCTTTGCGGCGATGAAGCGGGGCTTGTGGCATTGATGAAAAAATACGGCAATCCGCTGACCTTATATATCAACGGCTATCTGCATGACGTTCACGAAGCGGAGGATTTGATGATCGAAGTCTTTTCCTATTTATTTACGAAAAAGCCACGTATTCGAGACGGCGGCTTAAAGGCCTATCTGTATAAAGCGGCACGGCACATGGCTTTGCGCGGCAGAAGCAGACGGCGGCTTTTCTTCAGCCTGGATAATCTGACCGAGGAGCCGGACGGACAGACGCTGGTGGAGGAGGTTGTCCGCACAAAGGAGCGGGATCGGATTCTGCATTTCTGCATGGCTGCGTTAAATCCGGATTACCGAGAGGCGCTTTATCTGGTCTACTTTGAGGGCATGAGCTATTTGCAGGCTGCTGAGGTTATGGGGAAAAGCGAGAAGCAGATTACCAATATGGTGTATCGGGGCAAGGGCCGTCTGCGCGGATTACTGGAACGGGAGGGAATCACAAATGCGGAGTCATGAGGAACGAATTGCAGAGGTAAAACGGCGGATTGCGGAAAAGGAGCGTCGGAGAAAGCAGCGGCAGGAACGAATCGCCGCCGTTTTCGGCGTGGCGGCGTGCCTTGCGGTAATCGTTGGGGTTTCCCTTTTTATGCCCGATATGGTCAATCGAATGGAGCCGGGCATGTCCTCCGGCTTTGGAACAGCGGCAACAATGCTGGGCGGCAGTGCTGCGCTTGGATATATCGTGACCGGACTGCTCGCCTTTGTCCTTGGTGTGTGTGTGACAATTGCGTGCTTCCGTATCTGCCTGCTGCATAAGGACGAACAGTCGGAGGAGCAAAAGGGGGACAATGCGAATGGAACTTGCCGATAACTTTGTGCAATTCTCTGTTACCCTTCTGGGCTTTTGTCTGAGCGGGATGCGATATCTGAAGGGCAGAAAGCAGGCGTATTTTCTGCTGACCTGCTTTTATGGCTGCTTTGCGCTCGGCTCCCTGTACTGGACGCTGCATCTGTTTTTGTTCTCAAAAACGCCGCAGGTTTTTTATGTATCGGAGTTTGGCTGGGTGGCAAGCGTTATTTTTCTTTCTATTTTGCAATACTCCCTTTCCTCCGCGGAGGAAAGAGGCTTTGTGTGCCGAAGGGCGCGGATTGCCTTCCTGATAGGCGTTCCCTTATGTATATTTTACTGCACCTTTGGGGATGTTCTTTCGAACCTGCTTTGGTGCGGCATGATGATTGCCGTTTCCTATCATGCGATACGGGGGCTTACTTATGCGCGAACGCAGACGGGAGCGACGCGGCAGCTGCGATATTTCCATATCGGGGTGCTGTGCTATGTGGCGGCGGAATATATCCTTTGGACTTCCGGCTGCTTCCGACAGGGGGATTCGGCTTCCTTCCTCTATTACGGGTTTGATGTTCTGCTGACGGGCTGCGTATTCGCTCTGCTGCCTGCCACAGGAAGGGCGGTGCAGGCATGACATATATGGAAAATATTTTTATCTGCATGGCATCGCCTCTGCTGATTGCCGCCCTGTGCATGGGAAAACGGCATACAAGGGCTTTTCTGTTCTGCTTTGCGGGAATGGGCATGTGCCTGCTTTCTGCATATCTCAATACCTTTCTCGCGGCGCTGTATGGGGCGGATGCCTTTGCTGCCACTGTGGAGATTGCGCCTGTGGTGGAGGAGGGGATGAAGCTGCTGCCGCTGCTCTTTTATCTTTTGGTATTTGAGCCGCAGGCACGGCAGATTGGGATTGCCGCAGTGATTACTGCGCTTTCCTTTGCGACCTTTGAAAATATCTGCTATCTGATTCAAAACGGAGCCGCGCATTTCTCCTTTATTTTCTTCCGTGGCATCGGAACGGGAGCAATGCATGTGATTTGCGGAGCCATCGTCGGCGGCGGGCTTGCGTATGTATGGCGGCGGACGTGGCTGAAAATTGCCGGAACCTGCGGACTGCTTGGGGCGGCGATTACCTTTCATGCAATTTATAACCTGCTGATTGCCTACGGCGGCACAGCGCAGTATATCGCGTATCTTTTACCTGTGGGGATTCTGGCGGCAGGCAAGCTGATTGCCCGTTATCTGAAGGCGGAAGAAAGCTGATTTTGTGCGGCTCTCTATTTTTTTTATTTTTTTAAAAAAATTTGATTTTTAGGTGAGAGTTTTTCCGTTTTTTTGTACCTATATAAGTGAAAGGCTCTTTCTGCGGTGTCTGCATGACACAGAAAAAAGGAGGGAGCGGGATACGGAAAAGGAAATGACATGACAGCAATGGAGGGAGGAAAAACGAATGAAAAAACAAAGAAAACGGATTTACACGGCACTGCTTTGCACCTGCTTCCTGTTTTCTACGGCTTCTGTGCCGGTATCGGCGGCAGAAACGGAGCAGGAGGAAATGACTGCCCTGTTAAATACAAAGGGAGTCATTACCGTGGAAAGCGTACAGGCTATGATTGACGCTTTGCCGAATGCGAAAGATATCAATGACGATACTATCGAGGAAGTGAGGACGCAGTTTCAAGCCGTTGTAGATGCAATGCAGCAGCTTACCGCCGAGGAACAGAAGGAACTTGATACATCACGGTATAGGAAAGTTGCTGCTGTGCTATATGGGCCGTTTTTGGGTGTCCCTATACCTATCCCCGGAACAGATGTTGAATGGATGATCAGCCAATACGAGGACGGGGTGCTTACGGACTGGACGCTTACCATATCAGGTAAGGGTGCAATGCCTGATTTTGAAGGTACTGGCGATCCGGTTTGCCCGTGGGAGAACGAAAAGCAAAAGATTAAAAAGGTAATTATAGAGGAAGGCGTGACCAATATTGGTAAAAGCGCATTTCGTGGATGCTCGGAACTTGCCGAGGTACATATTTCCAAAACAGTCAAGAAGATAGGGATTTCTGCTTTTCAGGACTGTACTGCTCTTACGCAAATTGATATTCCTGACAGCGTCAATTCTGTGGGATCGTTCGCATTTATTGGATGCACAAGACTTACGGAGGTTCATACCCATTGGAAGAATTCGTATGAAATCAACTTTGGATTATTCGTATTTTATAAGTATGGGGATTCCTGGCCCGAGAATCGAGTGATATATGTTCCTGACGGGTATAAGGACAATTTTAAAAGCAATCCAAATGGGGCATGGGGTGAGTGGAATGTACAGGGCGAAAATTACACCGTTTCTTTTGACGGCGGCAACGCATCTGGCTACATGCAACCGGTTGGGACATCCGGAGATTATACCCTTCCGGATTGTGGCTTTACATATGATACGGCTGCTTTTGAATATTGGGCACTGGAGAGTTCTGACGGAAAGAAAGCGGGCTACCCGAGAGATGTTTTTCCTGTTACGGAGGATGTGACACTTTACGCCAACTGGACACTGATCATAGTGATACCGGACCCCGAGCCTCCGACAGTATGTATCCACAACTGGGGCGAATGGACTTCCAACGGCAATGGGACGCATACCCACACCTGCTTGAACAACAGCAGTCACACCGAAACGGGCAACTGTTCCGGCGGTACGGCTACCTGTACGGCGAAGGCTGTCTGCGAAATCTGCAATACAGCCTACGGCGAATTAAACGCAAGCAATCATACGGGCGGCACTGAGGTGCGCGGCAGAGTTGAGGCCACCACCAGTGCAGACGGCTATACGGGTGACACCTACTGTAAGGGATGCAATGCCAAGATTGCGACAGGTGAGAGTATTCCGAAAAAAGACAGCGGCGACAGTCCAAGCGGCGGGAGTTCGAGCGGCGGCAGTTCAAGCAGTAGCGGCGGTGGCGGCGGCACGACCTACTACACGCTGACCTTTGAAACCAACGGCGGCGACAGCATACAGGCAATCCGCGCCGCTCGCGGCAAAACGCTTGACCTTTCCGCCTATACCCCGATGCGCGACGGCTATGACTTCGGCGGCTGGTATGCCGATTCGGCATTGACGCAGAGGATTACGGAAATCAAGCTGAGCGGCAGCAAAACGGTTTATGCAGACTGGAAAAAGAGAGAGCCGGATGCAGTGAAGAATCCCTTTGCGGATGTCAATGCAGGCGCTTGGTTTTATCGGGATGTTTTGTTTAGCTACGAAAAGGGACTGATGTCCGGCATGGATGCGGCAGCCTTTGCGCCTTATGCGAACACCACCCGTGCGCAGATTGCGGTAATTTTCTACCGCATGGAGGGCAGCCCTGCTGTTGAGGGAGAAAACAGCTTTACCGATGTTGTGCGTGGCTCCGGTACGGCATGGTTTTATGATGCGGTGACATGGGCACAGCAAAACGGCATTATGGGCGGCTACAGCAACAGCAGCTTTGCCCCGAATGATCCGATTACCCGTGAACAGCTTGCGGCGATTTTCTATCGCTACGCGCAGTATAAGGGCTATGATACCACACAGGGCGGCATGGCAATTCGGGAGTTCGACGATTATGAGAGCATTTCCGATTATGCAATGGGCGCTATGGCGTGGGCGGTGAATACCGGTCTTGTAAAGGGCGACAGCAATCTCCTTTATCCGAAGGGCACTGCTACGCGTGCCGAGCTTGCGGCGCTGTTCCACCGCTTCGCTGAAAACGGAATGAAATAAGCAAACAAAAAGCAGAAGCTCCTGCGAAAAAGGAGTTTCTGCTTTTTTATTGGCGTTATACCTTCAAAACGAAATGGTTTTTATGAAAATCCAGAAGACCCTCATCCCGCATTTTCCCAAGCTCCAGAGAAAGTCCGCTGCGCTCCACCGCGAGGTAATCCGCAAGCTGCTGTCTGGAAAAGGGAATATCGAATTCATATTTTCCGAGCCGCTGTGCCTCTGCGGAAAAATAGGACATCAGCTTTGCGCGCGTTGTGCGCTGCCCCATGTGCGTCAGCTTTTCGCTGAAGCGCAGGTTTTTCTCTGCAAGCTCGCCAAGCAGATTTCGGATGATATGGCTATGATGCGCACAGGCGGAGGAGCACACATGCAGCACACGCTTTATGTTCAAATACAGCACCGTAACAGCCGTTTCTGCCACAACGCTTACATTCAGCACAGAGCCGGGCGCGCAGGCATAGGCGGCGGCAAAGGTCTGCCCCACCCCTGCCTTGGAAATGATGTTGCGGTTGCCCCAGATGTCCTCCTGTATGATTAGAATACTGCCCGACAGCACAAGACCGATGGCATCTGCCGTATCCCCGATGCGCAGCAGCAGGGCATCCTTGGGAAAGCTTTCCTTTCTTGTTTCCAGACAGGAGAGCATTGCGGTCAGTTCCTCCTCGGAAACGCCCGAAAAAAGCTGAGAGGAACGGATGATGGGAAAAAATTCTTTCATAAAAACCCTCTTTTCGTTGAAAATTCAACCGACTTGTTGAATTTAGCATACTATAATGAAAACAAAAAAGCAAGGAGGTTTTTATTGTGAAAAGAAGAATCATTGAAATTGATCAAAATAAATGCAATGGCTGCGGTGCTTGTGCCGCCGCTTGTCACGAAGGCGCAATCGCTATGGTAAACGGGAAGGCGCAGCTGATGCGCGATGACTACTGCGATGGTCTGGGCGATTGCCTGCCTACCTGCCCCACTGCCGCGATTACCTTTGTGGAGCGCGAAGCGGCAGCGTATGATGAAAAGGCTGTGGAGGAAAATAAGCGTAGAAGGCTACAGGAAAAAATGCAGACAGAAGGGATGACACTCCCCTGCGGATGTCCGGGAAGCCAGTCCAGAACAATCGCACACGAAGAATCCGCCGCGGCTTGCAATACAGAGGCGGTCAGCCGCCTGTCCCAGTGGCCTGTGCAGATTAAGCTGGTTCCCACGCGAGCACCGTATTTTGACGGCGCAAAGCTGCTGATTGCCGCAGACTGCACCGCGTATGCCTATGCCGCCTTCCACGAAAAATTCATCAAGGGACATATCACCCTTGTGGGCTGTCCGAAGCTGGACAGTGTGGATTATTCCGAAAAGCTGACCGAAATCATTCGTGAGAATGATATCAAAAGCGTCACCATTGTCCGCATGGAGGTTCCTTGCTGCGGCGGTCTGGAATTTGCGGCAAAAACGGCATTACAGCAGAGTGGGAAATTCATTCCATGGCAGGTTGTGACCATCTCCACAGACGGCAGAATTCTAGATTAAAAAGAGGACAAAGAAGAAAGCGAGGGTTTCAAATGGGCAACAAAATGTTTTGTTTTCAGTGTGAGCAGACGGCGGGATGTACCGGCTGTAAGGGAAATGCAGGCGTTTGCGGCAAAACTGCTGATGTGGCACAGCTGCAGGATGAGCTGACAGGGGCGCTGATTGGGCTTGCGCGCGCAACGGACAATGCCCCCGATGTGAATGAAGGCACATGGCGGCTGATGATTGAGGGATTATTTACCACCGTTACAAATGTAAGCTTCAACGAAAAGACATTGCGCGAGCTGATTGACCGCGTACATGCGGAAAAGGCAAGGCTTGTGCCTGACTGTTCGGACTGCGCTGCTCCGTGCGGTCGCGCTGCCGATTACGATATGGCAAGGCTCTGGAATGCGCAGGAGGATATCCGCAGCCTGAAATCCCTGATTCTGTTCGGGGTGCGCGGCATGGCGGCCTATGCGCATCATGCGCTGGTGCTGGGCTATACCGATGATGCGGTGAACGATTTCTTCGCAAAGGCGCTTTTTGCTGTCGGCGAGGATTGGGGCATGGAGGAGCTGCTGCCCATCGTGATGGAGGTTGGTGAGAAAAACCTCAAGTGTATGGCGCTTCTGGATCAGGCAAATACCGAAAGCTACGGCACGCCGGCACCTGTTACCGTTCCGCTGACTGTGGAAAAGGGGCCGTTTATTGTGATTTCCGGTCACGATCTGCATGATCTCAAGCTACTGCTGGAGCAGACCGAGGGCAGGGGTATCAATATTTATACCCATGGCGAAATGCTGCCTGCACATGGTTATCCCGAATTGAAAAAATATGCGCATCTCAAGGGTAACTTCGGCACAGCATGGCAGAATCAGCAGAAGGAATTTGCAGAGTTGCCTGCGCCGGTGCTGTTTACCACCAACTGCCTGATGCCGCCGAAGGCAAGCTATGCCGACCGCGTATTCACCACAGAGGTGGTATCCTATCCCGAAATGACGCATATCGGCGCGGATAAGGACTTCACCCCTGTGATCGAAAAGGCACTGGAGCTGGGCGGTTATGCCGAGGATAGGATGCTTACAGGCATCAATGGCGGCAATACAGTGATGACAGGCTTTGCCCGCGGCACGGTGCTTGGGGTGGCGGATAAGGTCATCGAGGCAGTGAAAGCCGGCGCAATCAGACATTTCTTCCTTGTTGCAGGCTGCGATGGGGCGCGTCCTGGGCGCAATTACTATACGGAGTTCGTAAAGCAGACCCCTGCGGATACGGTTGTGCTGACGCTTGCCTGTGGCAAATACCGCTTCAATGACCTTGACCTTGGCACCATTGGCGGTCTGCCCCGTCTGATGGATATCGGGCAGTGCAATGATGCTTACAGTGCGATTCAGATTGCCGTTGCGCTCGCCGATGCGTTCGGCTGCGGCGTGAATGATCTGCCGCTGTCTATGGTGCTTTCCTGGTATGAGCAGAAGGCGGTGTGTATCCTGCTGACCCTGCTGTATTTGGGCATCAAGAACATTCGCCTTGGCCCGACTCTGCCGGCATTTGTTTCGCCCAATGTGCTGCAGTACCTTGTGGAGAATTTCGGGATTGCACCAATCACGACTCCGGAGGCGGATTTGAAGCAGCTGCTGCAGGAGGCTTAAATAAATAAGATATCTTTTATGAGAAGGCAGTCCAAGGGGATTGCCTTTTTTTATTGTAGTGCCTTTAAACGAAACAAAACCATCCTCTTATGAAAAAAATATTACAAATTAGTATATTTTTTATAAATTAAGGTTGTAATAGAAATCCCTTTTTGCTATAATTCAAATTGCATGAAATAATAAATTCCGAAGAAAACAAGCATAATTCGGCAAAGTAGGCGAAAGCCTATGACGCAAAGCTACAGGGCCTTTCAACTGGTAGCCAGCTGCAAAAAAACGAGCATTGCCGGATATGGGCGGTGCTTTTTTCTGTTTGTGAAGAAAAAAGGAATTTATTCGCATTGGGTATAAAGAAAGTACAGATAAAAGTGAGGGAAAAATATGAAGAAAAATTATTATGCGAAGGCACTTGCGCTGACCGTAGCGGCAAGCATGGTTTCTGTGCCGGCATTCGCGGCGGAGGGGACGGACGCCCCTCAGGCACAGGAGAAAACGGTGGAGCAGGACGAGCAGAAAGGGGAAAAATCTGCGAAGGAAGAGCAGGAAAAGACTGAGCAGTCCGTAAAGGAAGAAAAGATAGAAGATGGAATTTCCGCAGCTTCTGATGATGACCAAGAAACTGCCGTTGCAGAAGGGGAAGTTTTTGCAAAAGGGGACTGCGGTGCAACGGAAGAAGATGAGGTTTCGTGGAAACTGGTAAAGAATGACGATACATTATACCGCAAGGCGGAAGAAAACGGATATTCCTACGCAACAACAGCCGAGGACGGATACGAAGAAGTAGATGGCTATACCCTGACCATTTCGGGGGAAGGCAATATTGCAGATTACTACGGAAAAAATATTACGATTGATAGCTTTGAGGGGGATATTGCTCCTTGGAGAAGAGCCTTACTCAGCGATGTCGAGGCTGACAGAACAACACAGGAGGTTGTTCCAATCACAAAGGTTATTGTAGAAGATGGCATTACAGGAATCGGTACAGATGCATTTTCTTATTTGGCGCTGAATGGGACAATTACATTTAATGAAAACGTAACCTATTACGGCAGCGGTGTTTATTCGTACTGCCCTTTGATTACGACGGTTGATTTTACAAATTTCAAGCCTAAAAATGTTTCGGATTATTGGATACCGGGTCATGAAATGCTGACAGGCAGTGCCGTTCCTTACGGATTTTTTGACAGAGATAAAAGCCTGAATACCTGTATAGTAGACGGAAAAACCTACACCGGTGAGCTTGCCCTGCCGGAACGGATTGACACCATCTGTACGGCGGCATTCCGCGGAACAGGATTTGACACTATCAATTTTGACAATGGCTTGCAGGATATAAAAGAAGTAGGCCCCTATGGCATGAGTAATCTGGCAAATATTGATACATTTACCTATCCGGGGAATGTGGACTTTTATAGCGGCGAGAATCCCAACGGCAACAAAACGTCCAGTGTTGTATTAACTGGAAGCAGCATTAAAAAACTGATTATTCAGAAGGATGTAAAGGAATTGCCTGACGCTTTTGCTTATCAGCTGAAAGCGTTAGAGGAAGTTATCTTTGAGGGAGAAATAGAAAGTATTGGCTCGAATGCCTTCGGCGGATGCGAAAAGCTGGAATCCGTAGAGCTTGGTAAAGTGAAATCGATGGGGAAGGGTGTATTTATCAACTGTCCTTCTCTGAAGTCCCTTAAAATCGAAGGGGATGAGAACTTGGTTCTTTCTTCTGATACCGTAGCGAGCTGGGGAACAAACTGGCCCGGTGCCGCACCCTTGGAAACCTTTGAACTGGGTGCAGGAACAATCAATTTCAACCTGAACGGGAAAAAGGATACTCTTAAAGAGGTAAAGCTTGGTGACGGGGTTAAGGATATTCCCGATTATTTTTTAAGTGGATGTACCAAATTGGAAACACTTGAAATCGGGAACGGCATTACAAAAATCGGGAATCATGCTTTTGAACAGACAAATATCACAAGTATTACGATTCCGGACAGCGTAACAGCTATCGGGGAACAGGCATTTAACGGATGTACTTCTCTTACGGAGGTAAATATTCCAAAGAATTCTAAACTTGAAACAATCGGGAATCGTGCTTTTCAACAGACAAACATTACAAGCATTGCAATTCCGGACAGCGTAACAGTTATTGGGAAACAGGCATTCAATAGATGTACTTCTCTTAAAGAGGTAAATATTTCAAAGAATTCTAAACTTGAAACAATTGGAGACGGTGCATTTTATGATACAAGAGTGCTGAAAATGTATCTTCCCGGCGGAGTAAAAACGCTTGGCAGCGGTGCTTTCCAGAGAACACCTGTGGAAATTTATGATTTGAGTGATGTCTATTCTTCTGATTTTACCATCGGGGATTGGTGCATCAACAACTGGTATGATACTAAAAACGGCGAAGTGAAACCTGAATGGGCAGATAAGCATAAGGATATTTATGTAAATAACAACGACATCTTAAATGCCTTATTAGCTGACAGGAAAGCCGGTTCTGTGACTAAAACCTGCTATGTGACAAACGGCGGAACAGTTGATATGACAAAGACAGGCTTTGATGCAGTTTCTCGTCCGGGCTACACTGTGGAATGGCACAAAAACGCAGATTTTTCCGATACGGCATATACAGGTGAGCCTCAGAACGGCCAAAACTACTATGCAAAATGGACTTTGTCTGCAAATGCGATTGAAGTTACTTACGACGCGAATATCAGCGGTGTAACGGCAAAAACGTATGCCGTATTTACAGGCGGTAAACATGAAGCAGAAGAAAGCAGCTTTAACCGTGCCGGTTATACATTCACCGGATGGAACACAGCGGCAAATGGTACAGGCACTGCCTATGCGGTTGGTGATATTATTCCCACGACCGCGGATATTACCGTTTATGCGCAGTGGGAGCTGAATGCACCTACGGTTTCCGTAACAGGTAATGCGACAAAGCAGTATGACGGCGGGAATGTTACTCTCACAGCGGCAACGTCTGTTTCCGGTGTTACATATCAGTGGCAGAAGGACGGCGTAGCTATTGAAGGCGCAACAAAAGCTACATATACCGTGAAAAATGTTGCGGACAGCGGCAAATACACTGTTGAGATTACAGATACAGATGGCAAAACAGCCGTAAGCAAAGAGACAGCAATTTCCATTACAAAGAAAGAAGTGGCAGTGCCTACGGTGGAAAGCAAGATCTATAACGGCACAGTATTGACAGCAGATGTAACCGCAACAGCTGATTATGATGTTACAAAGAATGAAGGCGGAAAGAATGCCGGTGTGTATGACGTTATTTTAACCTTGAAGGATGCAGAAAATTATAAGTGGGCTGACAGCGAAGAAGCTGCAAAAACGATTCCTTTTACAGTTGCACCCAAGAAGGTAGAATTAACTGTAGATAATAGCACATTGAAAGGCGCAGGCAGTGTTACATTTACGGTTGACGGCGTTTGCAACGGAGATACAGCAAAGGTTGTATGCGACGTTGACAGCATTAAGGTAGAGGGCTTAAAGGGCAACTATGGAGTATACATTTACAACAGACATGGGCGGCAATTATGAACCTGCAAGCTGTGTTGTTTCCGTAACACGCAGAAAATCCGGTTCTTCTTCCTCTGACACCTCCGCCCCGACCTACGGCGTAAGCACAGGTAAGACGGAAAACGGCGAAATCTCCGTTACCCCCGCGAAGGCAGAAGCCGGCGAAACAGTGACCATCAAGGCAACCCCCGACAGCGGCTATCAGCTGGACAAGATGACGGTAAAGGACAAAAACAACAGCACCGTGAAGCTGAAAAAGGTGAACGAGAACGAATACACATTTACCATGCCTGTCGGCAAGGTTTCTGTGGATGCGACATTCGTGCAGAAGGATGCGGCGGATGATAGCAACGCGGCTGAAGCAGGCAAGACCATTAAGCTGCAAATCGGCAGCCGTATCGTTAACGTGGATAACGAAGCAGTGATTTACGATGCTGCACCCGTCATCCGCAATGACAGAACTCTGGTGCCTATCAGAATTATCACCGAGGCTCTGGGCGGCAAGGTGGATTGGAACGGCGCGACCAAAGAGGTTACGCTCTCCATCAACGATAAGGAAATCAAGATGACTATCGGCAAGACGCTTGAAAAATATGGCGTTGCACCTGTTATCATCGACGGACGTACCTTCGTACCCGTGCGCTTCGTGGCAGATGAGCTTGGCGCAAACGTCGCTTGGGACGATGCAACCAAAACAGTGACAATCAAAACCGCTCGATAAGGCAATTCGGCGTTCATCAGAAATGGTGAACGCCATTTTTTTGTCCCGTTTGCGAAAAAGTATTTGACAACAGGGGGTGTTTTTGGTATACTAACTATTGCAGTAGGCGTTTTGTGGAGATGTACTCAAGAGGCTGAAGAGGTGCCCCTGCTAAGGGTATAGGTCATTAACGTGGCGCGAGGGTTCAAATCCCTCCATCTCCGTAGAAAAGAGACTATCGAAGGATAGTCTTTTTTTGTTGTAAAAAATAAAGGCGGAACCCGAAGCGCCACAGTGGCGCGGGAGTAGAGGGCGACCGCTGCCGGTGGCAGGGGAAGGAAGCCCGAAACTGCGAGAAATAAGGAGTGCATGGAGAGAGCAAAGCGAAGGACAATGCACGACTATATTTCGAGGTGGGCAGTTCAAATCCCTCCATCTCCGTAATGGAAAAGGCTATCAAAAATGGTAGCCTTTTTTCTTTTGTGAAAAAAGAACCCTTTTTTTGTGGCGCAATGCAAATCATATTTTAATAGGAAGCTTTTTGGCGTTTCGATTCCCCGAAACGTCTTTTTTTATACCTTGAGATTCCCTGAGACTTGGCATCTGCTATTCTCCATGACAGAAAGGAGGAGAGCAAAATGTATGTTACAGGGGACACGATTATCCGCTTTGCGACCGTTCTGGGAGCATTAGGTACGCTTGGAGCCCTGCTTTACCGCAGCTTTCACTGGATGGAGCAGCAGAAGGCACAGCAGGCGGAAATCGAGAACATCAAAAAGGAGCAGTGCGTTATATGCTACGGGCTTTTGGCAACACTGGACGGGCTCAAGCAGCTTGGCGCAAACGGCAATGTCAGTGATGCCTATCAGAGACTGGAAAAGCATCTGAATCAATCGGCGCATGAATGAAAGGGGGAAATGGAATGAAGGAAATTTGGAAAGAAGCTGTCGGAAATCTGCTGACGGTGAAAAGTATTGTAACATTGGTGCTGACGCTGGTATTTTCCGTTCTGGCAGTCACAAGCCGTATTGACGGCGGGCAATTTCTGAATATTTTTTCGATTGTGATTGCATTTTATTTCGGCACACAGCACAGGAAAAGCATGACGCAGGAAGTGGCACAGGAAAAGGGGGATGCGGAATGACGGGGAATGAATTGGTTGCATTTGCGAGAGGAAAGATTGGCACGCCTTATGTTTATGGCATGAAGGGCAAGGTGCTGACGCAAAAGACGTATGACCGGCTGAGAATCCTTTTTGGGCCGCTGGTCTGGGAGAGCGACGCGGCGAAAATCGGGCAGGTTTGTGTAGATTGCAGCGGTCTGATTTCGTGGGGGACAGGCATCCTCCGCAATTCGCAGGGCTATCATGACACAGCGGATGCGGTATTTCCCATCGCGACCATCGGGCAGGCACCCATTGGGGCGGCGGTCTGGCGCAAGGGACATATCGGCATTTACATCGGCGGCGGAAAATACATCGCGGCGGACGGCAGTGCCTACGGTGTGCGAATCGGCACTGTTGCGGGCAGCGGCTTTACGCATTGGTTCCGCTTGAAGGATATTGCCTATGAAAGAAAGGAGGACGAAATGGTTACAAAGGAAACGATTTTTTATAATGATAAGGCATACACCGTCAGCCTCATCCGCAAGGACGGCGTAACATACCTGAAGACCAGAGATATTGCGGAAATTTTAGGCTTAGCGGTCGGCAGCAGGGGAAAGGCACCGGTCTTAGCAGACAAGCCTACTGCATAAATAAAACAATTTCATATCAGAATTTTATCCCTTTCGGACGAAAGGGATTTTTTGTTTAATTGAATAAAAATATAACAGTACGATTTTTTATTTTTCCTGTGCGAAGGAAACAAAGAGCAGGAAAATTTTTCATCTGATATTGTTCAGTTTTCATTTTTGCCAATAAAAGCGTATTTTACTTTACCCAAAAAAGAGAAAATGAACTATTTTTCAGTCTGTTTTCCTCTTTTTCACAGGATGCGGTTGGACATTTTTTCACATCGTTCAAAAAAATGTACGAAAAACTATACAAAAATACCTGAGTTTGTAGAAAATTTCACAGTACCCCTTGCCTTTCTCAGGAAAAGTGGTATACTGATACTGTATTCGGGTAGGGATTTTCAGGAATTCATTGTGCGATTAGATACACGCTGAACTTTTTTTCAGGATGTGGTTTGCGCGTATCGGCAGAATGAGCCGAAGATCCTCCGAGAAGAGTACGCAGTTCTTCAAATACAAAATATCTATATCAAAAGGAGAAGTGAAAAACATGAGAATTTCCGACAGAGTGCAGGCAATGCAGAACTCCCCTATTAGAAAATTTAACCCTATGGCTGACGCAGCTGAAGCAGCAGGCGTTAAGATTTATCACCTGAACATCGGTCAGCCCGATATCGAAACACCTTCCGTATTCTGGGAAGCAGTTAAAGGCTTTGACCAGAAGGTACTGGCTTACGCTGGTTCTTGGGGTCTGCCCGAGCTGCAGGACGCTATCGTTGATTACTTCAAGAGATTCGACATGAATCTGGAAAGAAATGACGTTCTGATTACAGCAGGTGGTTCCGAAGCGCTGACACTGACATTCCTGTCCATCATCAACCCCGGTGATGAAGTTATCGTAGCTGAACCCTACTACACAAACTACCTGACATTCATTCAGGCTGCTGACGGTGTTGTAAAACCCGTTACAACATACGCTGAAGAAGGCTACAAATATGCAATCAAGGAAAGACTGGAAGCAGTTGTTACAGATAAGACAAAAATGATTTCCATCGTTAACCCCGGTAACCCTACAGGTTGCATCCTGTCCAGAGAAGACATGAGAGTTATCGCTGACTTCGCTAAAGAACATGATCTGTGGATTCTGGCTGACGAAGTTTACAGAGAATTCGCTTATGACGGCAGAGAAATGACATCCTTCGGTCAGCTGGCTGACATCGAAGACAGAGTTATCATCATCGACTCCGTTTCCAAGAGATTCTCCGCTTGCGGCGCTCGTATCGGTTGCATGGTTTGCAAAAACAAAGAATTCATGGCACAGGTATTCAAGATTGCTATGGGTCGTCTGTGTGTTCCTACACTGGACATGGTTGGCGCAACAGCAATGTACAAACTGCCTGCTGACTTCTTCAATAGCGTAAGAGCAGAATATGAACACAGAAGAGACGTTGCTTATGATGCACTGATGAAGATCCCCGGCGTTGTTTGCCAGAAACCCGGCGGCGCTTTCTACATCACATGCAAACTGCCTGTTGAAAATACAGAAGATCTGCTGCTGTTCCTGCTGAACGAATTCAGAGAAAACAATGAAACAGTTATGTACGCTCCCGCTGAAGGCTTCTACGCAACACCCGGTCTGGGCAGAGACGAACTGCGTATCGCTTACATCCTGAAAGCTGAAGATATGGCTAGAGGTATTGAACTGCTGGGCAAAGGTATCGAAGCATACAAAGCAAAAGGCGGCAAATAATTCAAGCTACATATTGATAAGCATTGCTTTGCACGTTAGGACGCTCCAATCGGAGCGTCCTTTCTCTATGCCGAAAAGCAACGAAACAAATCTGTTATATCCGTTACAAATGCTTAACAGATTTACAACAGATTTATGACAAATTGCACGATTTCTTTCTTTTTTTCGGTGCTTGTGGTATGATGAAAAAAATGAGTTATGGGGTTTTTTAGGAATTTTAAGGAGGTTTTGCAAATGGAGGAAAATAGAGAATTGACAAGAGCGGAGCTTGTGGAGCAGGATGCAAAGGAATGCTTCAAGCAGGGTCTGAACTGTTCGGAATGTGTGATGACGGCATTTCTGAATCATTTTGACACAGGGCTGCCCAAGGAGGTTGTAAAGCTTGCAACCGGCTTCGGCGGCGGCATGGGGCATACAAAAAACACCTGCGGCGCGATTACGGGCGCGGTTATGGCGCTGAGTGCCATTGTGGGCAGAGAAAATCCTGCGGCAAAGGAAACGGTAGGCGAGAGAATTACCGAATTGCAGCAGGGCATTTATCCCATTGTCGGCAAAATGGTAAATGAAATCAAGGATGAATACGGCACACTGATCTGCTCTGAGCTTTCTAATCCCTTCGGTGATTTCGCATGCAAGGAAAGAAAGAAAAACTGCATGACTATGATTATGCACTGCGCAAATCTGGCGGCGAAATATGCAGAAGAAGCGCAGAAATAAAAAGCAATTATAACGTAATATAAAAGGAATATTGTAATAACGAACATAAGATTTGGTGATTGAGATGAAAAAAGTATTTTTGGGGCTTCTGGCAGCACTGATGCTTACCGTGCCTGCCTTTGCCCATCCGTTGATTACGGTTTATGTAGATGGAGAACAGTTAAGCTTCGACCAGCCGCCCATCATTCAGGATGACCGCACACTGGTACCCATGCGGAAAATCTTCGAGGCACTGGATGCACAGGTAATCTGGGATGAAGCAGACCAGACGGTTATGGCAATGCACAATGAGGATATCATTATGCTGCAGATTGGCGAAGCAGGTCTGTATAAAAACGGCGAATTGGTTTATACCATGTCTGTCCCTGCGCAGATTATCAATGACCGCACACTGGTGCCTCTGCGCGCCGTTGCGGAAAGCCTTGGCGCATCCGTTGCGTGGGATGGCGTGAAATATGTCATTGATATCCATTCGGACGGCACCTCCAAAAAGCCTACGGGCAGTGAGCAGCAAGCACCGCAGGTTGGCGGCTATACGTCCTCTGTCCTTGCGGCGGACGGCACAGAGGTGCTGCATGTGGAGCTGAAATGTGACGAGGTTGCGGGGCAGGCGGCAGTCAATACTGCCATGGCACAGGCTACCTTCAACGAAGGCAAAGCCTTTTTGCAGACCTATAAGGCGCAGGCGTTGCAGGCATACGCCAATGATCCCAACGGCTTCCAGCCCTATTACTGCGTGGGTGCGTATAACGTAACACGCAGCACAAACGGCTATGCTTCCTTCTTGGGAACGGTTTCCTCCTACGCAGGCGGCACAGAGCAGGCGCAGTATACCTCTCATACCTATGCCATGAGCAGTGGCAGGGAGTGCGCCTTGAGCGAGCTGGTTTCCGATAGTCAGGCGGATTTGCAGGCACTCTGGAAGGCATCCTTTACAGCGCTGATTGAAGCGGACGAGGATGCGTTCTACAGCGATGCGGAAAGCAGATTGGCAAGAAGTCTGAATCAGGTGCAGTTCTACCTGACAGATAGCAGCATTGTTTTCTATCTCTCCCCCGGCATCATTGCCCCTGCGGCAACGGGTGCGGTGTCCTTTGAAATTGCATATCAGATTTAAAGAGAAGGCATAAAATAGGATTTTTTACGAAAAATAGAGAAACAAAAGAGAAAAGGAGGGAGTGCGGATGTGTACCGCAGTAAGCTATCATACCAAAGACCATTATTTCGGCAGAAATCTGGATTTTGAGTGTTCCTATGGGGAGAGCGTGACGATTACCCCCAGACGCTTTTTGTTTAGCCTTCCCGAAGGGGCGGAATTTCGGACAAAGTATGCCATGATTGGCATGGCGCACGTTGCCGAGGGAACGCCGTTATATTATGATGTGGTCAACGAAAAGGGGCTTGCCATGGCAGGCCTGCTGTTCGCGGGCAATGCAGTCTATCAGAAGCGGCAGGAGGGGAAGGACAACATTCCCTCGTGGGCGCTGCTGCCTTGGATTTTGGGGCAATGCGAAACCGTAGCAGAGGCAAGGGAGCTTTTGGAGCGGATTGCAGTGACAGATGAGCCGTTCAGCGAGGCCTTACAGCCCAGCCCGATGCACTGGATGCTTGCGGATGCGGCGCAATGCCTTGTGATAGAACAAATGGCAGACGGACTGCATCTTTATGATAACCCGATTGGTGTTTTGGCGAATAATCCGCCCTTTCCCTTTCACAGAGAAAATATCAGGCAATATTTGAATGTTACCGCAGATCCGGCGCAGGATCGCTTCAGCGGACAGGAGCTGCTTTCCCCCTTCAGCCGTGGCATGGGTGGGTTTGGACTGCCGGGCGACCTTAGCTCTGCCTCTCGGTTTGTGCGGGCTGCCTTTGTGAAATTAAACTCTCGTTCCGCAGAGGGCGAAAAAGAGAGTGTCAGCCAGTTTTTCCATATTCTCGGTGCAGTGGAGCAGCAGAGAGGATGCTGCTATCTGGGCGAGGGAAAATATGAGATTACCATATACAGCTCCTGCTGCAATCTGGAGAAGGGGATTTACTATTATAAGACCTATGACAATCACAGCATTACGGCAGTGGAGCTGCACAAGGAAAATCTGGACGGAGAGGAATTGATTTGTTATCCCTTGGCTTAAGCCGTTTCTCTCCTTTACGATACAATGCAAAAAGGAGGATATTATGGAACTGATATTGGCTTCGGCCTCACCGCGCAGAAAGGAATTACTGGAAAAAATCGGGCTGCCCTTTACGGTACAGCCTGCCAAAGGCGAGGAACGCATCACGCAGAAAAGCCCTGCGGCGGTTGTTATGGAATTATCCCGACAGAAGGCAGAGGAAATCGCAGCAGCGCAGACAGGGGATTGCATTATCATCGGGGCGGATACGGTGGTTGCTAAGGGCGAGAAAATCATGGGCAAGCCGAAGGACGCGGCGGATGCAAAGCAGATGCTCAGAAGCATTGCCGATGACTGCCATCAGGTCTATACGGGTGTCACGCTTATCCGCACGGGTGCGCATCCCCAAAGCGTTACCTTTCAGGAAAAAACAGACGTATGCCTCTATCCGATTTCCGATGCGGAGGTGGATGCCTATATTGCAAGCGGCGACCCGATGGATAAGGCAGGTGCGTATGGCATACAGGGCGATTTCGCGATTTATGTGAAGCGCATCGCAGGAGATTACTATAATGTGGTGGGTCTGCCGATTGGCAGAGTCTATCAGGAATTGAAGCGGATGCTTTTTGTCAAAAAATGAACGGTTTTTCACTTTTTTTTATGAAAAATGAAAGATTTGTCAGTCTTGTTGTTGATTGACAATAAAAATGGTTTATTTAATGATGAAAAATTTGTGCATTTATTTGGTTGACACTAAAATATATTTTAGTTATACTTGTAGACGTTAAAAGTAATAGCTTCCATATATACAATTTACTTACCTTCCCCCCTGAAGTACCGTTCAGGGGTATTTTTTTGCCTGCGGCTAAGTCAAAAACAGGTTTTTGACTTGGGGGACAGAGGAATAAACGAATGGGTTCCGGCGGCGGAGCCTGGAAACCCATCGTTTTCCTCGGCGGAACTAAATTCCGCCTGCGGAGTTAATTCGGGGAAGAATTCCCCGAACCCCTCTTTCTGTTCTCGCTGTTTTCTATAAAAGTTTAAAATATTAAACTTTTTGTTTATTTTCTCTTGATTTTTTTCCTATTTTCGATATAATAGTCTGGGTTTAGTAAAAATATTCTGAAAGTTTAGCAATACTAAAACAGGAAAGGAAGATGACTGCTGTGGAAATTGGCAGGAAAATTAAGCAATTACGCATACAGAAGGGGCTGACGCTGGAGGAGCTTGCCAGCCGCAGCGAGCTGACAAAGGGCTTTCTTTCTCAGCTGGAGCGAGAGCTGACCTCGCCCTCCATCGCAACCCTGAACGATATTGTAGAGGCGTTGGGCAGCTCCTTAGCGGAGTTTTTCAAGGAGGAGGAGCAGGAGCAGCTTGTCTTTCATAAAAAGGATTTTTTTGTGGATGAGCGCGAAATCTACACCATCAACTGGATTGTGCCGAATACGCAGAAAAACGCCATGGAGCCGATTTTGATTGAGCTGCCGCAGGGCGGAGATTCCTTCGTGATGGACCCCCACAGCGGCGAGGAATTCGGCTATGTCCTGGAGGGAGCGATTATCCTTATGGTCGGGGAGGAAAAGCATATCGTCCATAAGGGCGAAACCTTCTATCTTTCGGGCAAAAGCCGCCATTATCTGAAAAACGAGAAGAAAACAACCGCAAAGGTGCTTTGGGTTTCCACGCCGCCTTTGTTTTAAGTATTGAGTACAAGGAGGATATGAAATGAAGAAAAAGCTGATTCAGTTCAAAAATATCGTCAAGAGCTATGAGGACGGCAAGGTCGTTCTGAAGGGAATTGACCTTGATATTTACGAAAATGAATTTGTGACGCTCCTCGGCCCTTCCGGCTGCGGGAAAACAACGCTTTTGCGTATTTTGGGCGGCTTTTTGCAGGCAGATCAGGGCGAGGTGCTGTTTGACGGGCAGGAAATTTCCAAGCTGCCCCCCTATAAAAGAGAAATCAACACGGTATTCCAGAAATATGCCCTTTTCCCCCACATGAATGTGTATGATAACATTGCCTTCGGCTTGAAGCTGAAAAAGGAGCCGAAGGACATCATCGAGCAGAAGGTAAAGCGTATGCTCAAGCTGGTAAATCTGGAGGAATTTGCGGACAGAAGCGTCACTGCCATGTCCGGCGGTCAGCAGCAGCGAATCGCCATTGCGCGTGCGCTTGTCAATGAGCCGAGCGTACTGCTTTTGGATGAGCCTCTTGGCGCGCTTGACTTAAAGCTCAGAAAGGAAATGCAGCAGGAGCTGAAAAAAATTCAGCAGGAGGTCGGCATTACCTTTATTTATGTGACGCATGATCAGGAGGAAGCGCTGACCATGTCCGATAAAATCGTTGTCATGCGAGAGGGCGAAATTCAGCAGATTGGCAGCCCTACTGATATTTATAACGAGCCTGTCAATGAATTCGTTGCGAACTTCATCGGCGAATCCAATATCATTGAAGGTATGATGGTGGATGATTACAAGGTTGTGTTCGGCGGCAGACGCTTTGACTGCGTGGATAACGGCTTTGGTAAAAATGAGGTGGTTGATGTTGTCATCCGTCCGGAGGATTTGGATATTGTCCCCCGCGGCGAGGGCAAGCTGAAGGGCGTTGTGAAATCCGTTTTGTTTAAGGGCGTGCATTATGAAACCATGGTGGAAACAAAGGTCGGTACGGAAATCACCGTAAAAATGGCAGTTTCCAACGACAGCCCCGTTTATAATGAAGCGGCAAACGAAAAAATGTCCGCCAACGATTTCTATCTGGATATGGAGGACGTAGAGGAGCTGGACGAAGCAACCATCATTGCCCGTGCGGACGCGCAGGCATGGAATCCCGATGAGGATGAATTTATCTCCATCAAGGAGGTGGATTATGATATCAAAAAGGAAAACGGCAAATATCCCGTTACCTTCTCCACAGCCGCAGGCACCTCCGTTACGGTCAATATGATTGTAAAGGATGAAAACCGCGTGACAAGCACCGAAAACGAGGAAGAAATCTATGCCATGAACTTCTTTAAGAAGGTGGATGAAATTCAGGAAGCGGTTGCACTGGATACCGACCTGAAAACATGGGCGAATGCTTCCGCATGGAGCCTTGAGGATGACACAGCTGTTGAAATTACGGATGTCAAATATGATTTTGACCCCGAAACCATTACCCCCGGCATTTATGATGTGACCTTTGCCACAAAGGGGTATGAATATAAGATTGACACCACGGATAAGTTCGAGGTGGGCGATGAGGTTGGGCTGACCTTCCAACCCGAAGATATCCATATCATGTCGAAGAACAATTATTAAGAAAGGGGGCGTGATAAGTGAAACAATTTCGTAATATGCTCTATCCGTATGTGGTCTGGCTGTTTATCATGGTCTTAGTCCCCATGCTGATGATTTTATTATATGCCTTCACAACCGCAGGCAATGAGGTAACCACCTTCCGCTTCACTCTGGATAACTTCTCCCGTTTTCTGACGGATACGGTTTTTCTGGATGTACTGAAGCGCTCCCTGATGATTGCAGTTGTGACAACGGTGGTCTGCGTGCTTTTAGGCTACCCCATCGCCTATACGATTGCCAAGGGACCTGAACGCAGCGGCTTCTTCTGGATTATGCTGATTACTCTGCCGACATGGATTAACATGCTGGTGCGTACCTATGCGTGGGTGGGTATTTTGCAGGATGATGGTCTGGTGAACCGTTTTCTGGGGATGCTCGGCATTGGCTCCTTCCACATGCTCTATACCACCTTTGCAGTTGTTCTGGGGATGGTCTATAACTTCATTCCCTTTATGATATTGCAGATTCATTCCTCCCTTGCGAAGATGGATAAAAGTCTGCTGGAGGCGGCAAGCGACCTTGGCGCAACGCCCATGCAGAGCTTTCTGAAGGTGACACTGCCCCTTTCCCTGCCCGGTGTGCTGAGTGGGATTACGCTGGTGTTCCTGCCTGCGGTGTCCAGCTTCTTTATTCCGAAGCTTCTGGGCGGCGGACAGTATGTACTGGTCGGCAATGTCATTGAAACACAGTTCTTAACCAGCGGCGACTGGAACTTCGGCTCTGCCATTTCTCTGATTATGGCAGTGATCATTATGCTTTCCATGTGGCTGACGCGCAAGGTCGATACAGACCCTGCGGCAAACGGAAAGGGGGCGTAAGGGATGCAGGATAACCGAAAAACAGGCATCGGTGGGAAAGTCCTTCTGGCATTGACCATGATTTTTTTCTATCTGCCGATTCTGTATATCATTGTATTTTCCTTCAACGGCTCCCGTTCGCTGACACATCTGGAGGGGTTCTCTCCCCGTTGGTATGAAAAGATGTTCGCGGACAGCAATATGATGGAAGCTGTTGTCTATACCATCGTGATTGCGGTGCTGGCAACGGTGATTTCTACGATTGCAGGCACTCTGGCGGCAATCGGGATGTCCCGTTCCAAAAAAATTCTGCGCAATCTGGTAGATCAGGTGAATAATCTGCCGATTCTCAACCCTGAGATTGTAACCGCTATCGGGCTGCTGATGTTTTTCAGCGCCCTTGGCGTGAAAAAGGGCTTTGTGACGTTGCTTCTGGCGCATATTATGTTCTGTATCCCCTATGTGATACTGTCTGTTATGCCGAAGCTGCGCTCCCTTGACCCGAACCTTGCGGATGCAGCCATGGACTTGGGCGCAACGCCCTTTCAGGCACTGACAAAGGTTATTGTGCCGCAGATTCTGCCGGGTATTATCTCCGGCGCATTGGTTGCCTTTACCATGAGCTTTGATGATTTCATCATTTCTTATTTCGTAACGGGCAACGGTGTCCAGAATATCTCTATTCTGGTATACACCATGTCTAAGCGTGTCAACCCGTCCATCAATGCGCTGTCCACTCTGGTGATTGTGCTGATTACCGTTGCGCTGACGGTTGTGAATGTCATTCCCGTTATCCGCGAAAAGCAGGGCAAAAGCGGTGCAGCCCTCGGCAAGCGCGGCATGGCGGTCTGCATGGCGGTTGTGGTTGCCATCACAGGCGTGAGCATTGCCATGCTCAGAAAGGGCGGCGGTGCTTCTCCGCAGGATGCCATTGCGAAATATGGCTCTGATACCTTAAAGCTGTATATCCCCGGGGAATACATGAGCGAGGAGCTGATTCCAAACTTTGAAAAGGAATATGGGGTAAAGGTAATTGTGGAACTTTTCGATTCCAACGAGATGATGTATACGAAGCTGCAGGCAGGGGATTCCTATGACGTTGTCGTTCCCTCTGATTATATGATTCAGCGTATGCTTGCAGATGATGCCCTGCAGGAATTGGATAAAGACCTGATTCCCAATCTGGATAACCTGACCCCTGAGGTGAAGAATCTCCCCTATGACCCCGATAATACCTATTCTGTACCGTATTTCTGGGGCAGCGTCGGCATTATCTATAACCATAACAACGTAGACCCTGCCGAGGTGGAGGCGCAGGGCTTCGATATCCTGCGCAACCCGAAATATAAGGGGCATATCTATATGTACGATTCCGAGCGTGATGCCTTCATGGTAGCGCTCAAGGCGCTTGGCTATTCCATGAATACAAGCGACGCTGATGAAATTCAAGCGGCGTATGAGTGGCTGCTGGATATGAATAACACCATGAACCCGACCTACGTCACAGATGAGGTTATTGATGGCATGGCGAATGGCAATAAGGACATCGCGATTGTATACAGCGGCGACGCAACCTATGTCCAGTCCGAAAATGAGGACATGAGCTACTGGATGCCCAAGGAAGGCACAAACCTCTGGTATGATGCCATGGTGGTTCCCAAAAACGCACAGAATCCCCTTCTGGCGCAGGAATTCATCAATTATACACTGACCTATGAAGCGGCACTGGGGAATTCCGAATATGTCGGCTATAGCTCTCCCAATGAGGAGGTTATGCTGGAGCTGAGCGGCGAGGAGGGCATGTACGGCGCATACGAAGCCTATATCCCTCGTTCCGGCTACGAAAAGGATGAGGTATTCCAGGATAATCCCATTCTGAAAAAGAAGATTGCCGAGCTTTGGATTAAGGTAAAGGCTTCGAAGGGGTGAGAGGAATGTTTGAAAAATGCAGACTGATTTGCTTAGGCAATGACGCAGGCAAGCAGGCATGGCTTGCAGAAGGCGGAGATCCGGCACTGGTTTTCTCTGCCAATCAGCTTAGGGGGCGGCTTGCCATCGGTGAGGCTTTGCCTGAACAGCTTGTATTTGACGGCAGTCTGAAGGATTGTATCCATATTTTTTCGGAGCAGTCCATAGAGGAGGGCAGCGAGAAAATCAATGCCTATCTGGAGCAGGGCGCAGCCGAATGGACAGAGAACGGCTGGGAGCAGTTCACCTGCCGCACGGCGGTGCTTGGCTGCTGTAGTGGATTTTATCTTTCCATCGTCAATAAAAAAGACTTATAAGTCGAAATCAGAATTTCGACTTGCACGAAAAAAAGAGATGTGAGTTTCACATCTCTTTTTATTTAGAAAAACATATCATAAATTACTTTAATAAACAGCAGCACGATTACCACAATCAGCATTTTGCGGATGACCGCCGCGCCTTTTTTTATGGCAACCCCTGCGCCTGCATAATTGCCGCAGATATTCAGCACTGCCGCAGGAATCGCAACCTTCCAATATACCGTTCCTGCCAGAATATACACTGCCAGAGAAGCACAGTTGGACGCAAGGTTCAGAAATTTTGCGTTTCCTGTTGCTGTCCGCATATCGTATTTCAGAATCAGGCAGAAGGCAATCAGTGCAAATGTGCCTGTCCCCGGTCCGAATAGACCGTCATACAGCCCAATCAAGCCGCCAATCAGCACGGAAAGGGCATATTTTTTCCGTTTGCCGAATCGGTCGGAATGGTTATCGTTACCCATGTTTTTGTTGATGAGCGTAATCACTGCCGCAACAGGCAGAATCACGAGAAGCATGGTTTTCAGCGTATGCGCATCCAGCACCAGCACGATTTTTGCCGCTATCGCGGAGCAGACAAACGCCCCTGCCGCCGCCAGCAACCCCACGGGGATATCCACCATTTTGTTGCGGTAATACCGCAGGGTGGCGATTGCTGTGCCGCAGGAGGATGCAAATTTATTGCAGGCATAGACCATGTGGACGGGTAGACCGCTGATGAGGTAGGCGGGAATGGTAATCAGACCGCCGCCCCCTGCAATGGCATCCAGAAAGCCTGCCAGAAAGCTTGCAAGCATCAGAAAAACGAAGCTTTGCGTTGAAATAATCAGGTGAAGCATGTTTCATTCCTCTTTTGTGATAGTTTCTGAAGCTGCTCAGGCTTCGCTTGCCTTTGTGGTAACGGTTTTCGTGGAAACGCCGTCAAGCATCCCCAGCTTGCCAGAAAGTGCGCTTGTCACGCTGCCGGGGGCATCCATCACAATGCAGATGATGGAAACCTTGCGTTCTCTGTAGGGAATCCCCATGCGCCCCACGATGTAGCTGCCATATTCATGCAGAAGATCGTTCACTGCTGCCGCCTGCGCTGTGTCCTCAATGATAATGCTGATAACGGAAATGCGATTTTCCATAGTTTTTTCCTCCTTGTTTTCATAAAACGGTATCCAAAGAATACGCCGAACCCTTCGTTCGGTCACTACCTAGAAGGATAACAAATCTGCCGCCGCTTTGCAAGGAAAAACCATCCTTCCGCCGCCGTATAACAGCCATAATCAGGAAAACTTATCCTACTGATAAAAAATCCTTATCTTTTTTGGAAAATCTGCTATCATACGGCAAAAATCCTCTTTATTTTTCTCTGTTTCTATGCCGTTGTTTTGGTTGTATTACCTTTTTTTTTCGTTTAAAATAAAACTAGCGGAAAAATTCTGCGGACTACAAAATAATACGGTTTGTTTTTTATACATAAGGAGGCACATCATGGGCGGCTTTTTTGGCGTAACAAGTAAAAATGACTGCGTTCTGGATATTTTCTTTGGCGTAGATTATCACTCCCATCTAGGCACAAAAAAAGGCGGTATGGCACTTCATAGTAAGGAAAAGGGATTTCAGAGAGAAATCCATAACATTGAAAACACACCCTTCCGTACAAAATTCGAGGATGATTTGTATGAATTTGAGGGCTGCGTTTCCGGCATCGGCTGTATCAGCGATAACGACCCTCAGCCCCTGCTTGTGCGCTCCCATCTGGGCACCTACGCTATTACAACCATCGGTGCGATTAACAATGCAGAGGAGCTGCTGCAGGCGGAATTTGATAAAGGGCATCAGTTTATGTCCCGTTCCACAGGCAACGTAAACGAAACGGAGCTGGTTGCAAGCCTGATTAACCAGAGGAGCGATCTCATCAGCGGCATCAAATATGCACAGGAGGCGATCGAAGGCTCTGTTACCCTTCTGATTCTGACGGAGGATGATGCAATCATTGCCGCAAGAGATAAACTGGGCAGACTCCCTGTTCTCATCGGGAAGGATGAGGAGGGCTATGCTGTTTCCTTTGAATCCTTCGCATATCAGAAGCTGGGCTATGAAAAGGATTATGAGCTTGGCCCCGGCGAAATCGTGAAAATTACCCCCGAAGGCTACAAAACCTTACAGCCTGCCGGCGAGGATATGAAAATCTGTGCCTTTCTCTGGAGCTATTACGGCTACCCTAACTCCAATTATGAGGGCGTTAATGTAGAAGTGATGCGTTATAAAAACGGCGAGATTATGGCGCGGGATGAAGCAGCAAGAGGAACACTCCCTGAGGTTGATTATGTCGCAGGTATCCCCGATTCCGGCGTGCCTCATGCCATGGGCTATGCGCAGGAAAGCGGCTATACCTATGCGCGCCCCTTCGTAAAATATACCCCGACATGGCCTCGTTCCTTCACACCTGCGAGCCAGAAAATCAGAAACCGCGTGGCGAAGATGAAGCAGATTCCCGTACCCGAGCTGATTGAAGGCAAGAAGCTGCTCTTTGTGGATGACTCCATCGTTCGCGGTACGCAGCTTGGCGAAACCGTTGAATTCCTTTACAGCACCCATGCAAAGGAGGTTCACATGCGTTCTGCCTGTCCTCCCATCATGTATGGCTGCAAATATCTGAATTTCACAAGCAAGAGCAGTGAGGATGATTTGCTTGCACGCCGCATCATTCATGAACTGGAAGGCTTGCAGGGGGATGCGTATCTGGAAGAATATGCGGATGCCTCCACGGAAAGAGGGCAGTGCATGCTGAAGCGCATTTGTGAAAAGCTTGGCTTCGCTTCCCTTGGATTCCAGTCTCTGGATGGTCTTCTGGAGGCAATCGGTCTGCCTAAAGAAAAGGTATGTACCTATTGCTGGAACGGGAAAGAATAAAAATTGAAATAAAAAACAAACGAGAATATAAGAAAAGCCGAGAATCAAATGATTCTCGGCTTTTTGCGTGGGAATCAATGCACCCAAAAGGTAGCCGCATGCCGTAGTGCAGGACTGCTCTGTAAAATGGATTCAGCTTGACAAACTGGAAATTATCTGAGTAGTTTATATATTTCGTAGGCAACAGGTTCACACCACTCATTCGATGCATCTTCGCCCGGCACTTCAATTGCCAGATGAGAAAACCATTCATCCGGTGCGGCACCATGCCAGTGTTTCACTTCTGCCGGAATATTGATACAGTCACCGGGCTTCATTTCTACAGCATCTTTTCCCTCTTCCTGATAATATCCTCTTCCGGCAATACATACTAAGATCTGCCCACCTCCACTTTTTGCATGATGGATGTGCCAGTTATTTCTGCATCCGGGTTCAAATGTCACATTGAAAATTCCAACCTGAGAAGTGGAGATCGGTGCAAGAAAGCTTCTGCCGGAAAAATACTGTGCAAAGCCATCATTTGGTGCACCAATTGGAAATACCATCTCTT
>OJUG01001402.1_pt1 | contig 30722 bp, 47 predicted proteins | sample 1599841 | NCBI WGS metagenome assembly OJUG01 (sample SAMN04168659, study PRJEB22393) | human gut metagenome | biome: human gut microbiome; feature: stool | host: Homo sapiens | collected 2014-05-12 | reverse complement strand
GAGCTGCCGCGCTGTGTCTCCAGAAATATCCGGAATACTCCAACGAACAGATAAAACGCCGGATTCTCTGGTCCGCCGCGGATCTGGGAGAGGCGTGGAGCAAACAGGGCTGGGGGATGCTGGATGTGGAGAGAGCCCTCCGGTAGATGAGATATACAGGATATGGAATATAACCATGTTTTGTCAGGCAGATCATTTTGCCTCCCAATGCGGGACGCTGTCCGGCAGCAGGAGGCGGACGGGTCTGTTTTTTTCTGCCGGACGGCTGAAGCCATAATATTTTTTTCAAATCCCAAGAAAAATATTGACACGAAATGTATAATTGTATACAATTATACATGGATTAAGGGATAATGTATAAGACAGACCCTGTTGGGATACATAAGAGTAAGCCAGGCCGTGTGCCGGCGCGCCTGACAGGCCTGAGAAAAGGAGAAACACATGAATATGAATGAAACTTTTTCCAACCGCCCGGTAACAATGAATGAGAAAAACAACCTTCTTGAAATCGAAGAGCATATGTACATACTGGACGATGTCAAGAAACCTAATGTTTTCAGAAATATGTTTCCGTATTCGGAAATTCCGAAGATTCCCTTTAACGACAGGATTGTGCCCCATAACATGCCGAAGGATATCTGGATTACGGATACCACCTTCCGTGACGGACAGCAGTCCCGCGCGCCTTATACCACAGAACAGATTGTGACGATTTATGATTACCTGCACAGGCTGGGAGGGCCCAACGGTATGGTCCGTGCCTGTGAATTCTTCCTTTACAGCAAGAAGGACAGGGATGCCGTATATAAATGTATGGAGAGAGGATACCAGTTTCCTGAAGTAACCAGCTGGATCCGGGCCAGCAAGGAGGATTTCAGGCTGGTCAAGGAAATCGGCATGAAGGAAACGGGAATTCTGGTAAGCTGCTCAGACTACCATATCTTCATGAAGCTGAAAATGACAAGAAGACAGGCCATGGACCATTATCTGAGCGTTATCAGGGAGTGCCTTGAGGAAGGTATCAGCCCCAGATGCCATCTGGAGGACATTACCAGAGCCGATATTTACGGATATGTGGTTCCCTTCTGCGTGGAGCTGATGAAGCTGATGGAAGAATATAAGATCCCGATCAAAATCCGTGCCTGCGATACTATGGGCTACGGCGTGAATTATCCCGGCGCCGTAATCCCCAGGAGCGTGCCCGGAATCATTTATGCGATCCATACCCATGCAGGCGTGCCCCACTCCCTGATTGAGTGGCACGGACACAATGATTTTTACAAGGCGGTCGCCAATTCCACCACCGCATGGCTGTATGGCTGCTCCGGGGTAAACGCCTCTTTGTTCGGTATCGGGGAGCGTACCGGAAACACGCCTCTGGAGGCCATGGTTTTCGAATATGCACAGCTTAAGGGCGACCTGAACGGTATGGATACCACGGTAATTACAGAGCTTGCGGAGTATTACGAGAAGGAAATCGGCTATCATATTCCGGAGAGGACCCCCTTTGTAGGAAAGAATTTTAATGTGACCAGGGCAGGGATTCATGCGGACGGCCTCTTGAAAAATGAAGAGATTTATAATATATTTGATACGGAGAAGTTTTTGAACAGGCCTGTCATCTGTGCGGTATCCAACACATCCGGACTTGCGGGCATTGCTCACTGGATCAATACCTATTTCCGTCTGAAGGAAGATGAGCAGGTGAGCAAAACCTCCGAGCTGGTACATGAAGTAAAGAAATGGGTGGATGAGGAATATGCCGGCGGACGTGTTACCGTTCTGACGGATGCGGAACTCATAAAAGTAATTGATGACGCCTGCGAAAAACTTGGCATCAGCCTGAAAGGCGGCCAGAGTAAGGCGGCAGGAAAGCTGGACAGGTAAGTATGAGCGATAGAGATGTAAAGAGTGAGGTCACGGATAAATATTCCCTGCGGGGACGTGTCTTTCACAAGCTCCGGGACGACATCCTGAATGGAAAATACAAGGAAAATGAAGAACTGCGGGAGGCGGCCATCGGTGAGGAGATGGGCGTCAGCCGCACGCCGGTCAGAGAAGCCTTCAGACAGCTGGAGCTGGAGGGGCTTCTGCAGATCGTACCCAATAAAGGGGCCTATGTTACCGGCATTACGGTGAAGGATGTGAAGGATATTTACGCCATCCGTTCCCTGCTGGAGGGACTGTGCGCCAGATGGGCCACGGAGAACATCAGCCGGGAGCAGATGGAGGAGATGGAGGAAAATATCTATCTCTCCGAATTCCATGCCGGAAAGGGCCATGCCCAGCAGCTGGCGGAGCTGGATAACCAGTTCCACGAAATCCTTTATGCGGCTTCCAACAGCAAAATGCTGGAGCATGTGCTGCGGGAATTCCATGAATATGTATTGCGCGTCAGGAGAAAGACGCTCTCGGACGATGCCCGGGGCGTACAGTCCAATGCGGAGCACCGCCAGATTATGGAGGCGATCAGACAGAGGGATGCCGATCTGGCGGAACAGCTGGCCAATGCCCATATCCGCAAGGCCTACCGGAACATGGTAAAAAGCGGGTTATATGAGGCTTATGAAGAAACCGAGTCTGCGGACGGCAAGCAGGCGGAACAGGAGAATTAAAATATGAATAAAATCGAAATGAAGACTCCCCTGGTGGAGATGGACGGCGATGAAATGACCAGAATTCTGTGGCAGATGATCAAGGAGGAGCTGATTCTTCCTTTTGTGGATCTGAAAACAGAATATTACGATCTGGGACTGGAACACCGGAATGAAACCAACGATCAGGTTACCGTAGATTCCGCCGAAGCCACAAAGAAATACGGCGTTGCCGTAAAGTGCGCAACCATCACTCCCAATGCGGCCCGTATGGATGAATATAAGCTGAAGGAAATGTGGAAAAGCCCCAACGGAACCATCCGTTCCATTCTGGACGGCACCGTATTCAGGGCGCCCATCGTTGTAAAGGGAATTGAACCCTGTGTCAGGAACTGGGAAAAGCCCATCACCATCGCCCGCCATGCCTACGGCGATGTATATAAAAACGTGGAAATGAAAATCGAAGGCGCCGGTAAGGCCGAGCTTGTTTTCACCGATAAGGACGGGAAGGAATCCAGGGAAACCATACATGATTTCAAGGATGCCGGTATCATCCAGGGCATACATAACACAAAGGCTTCCATCACCAGCTTTGCCCGCGCCTGCTTCCAGTATGCGGTAAGCACAAAGCAGGATCTGTGGTTTGGAAGCAAGGACACCATTTCCAAAAAATACGACCATACCTTCAAGGATATTTTCCAGGAGGTATATGAAGCGGAATTTAAAGAAAAATTTGAAGCGCTTGGGCTGGAATATTTCTACAGCCTGATCGATGATATCGTAGCCCGTATCATGAAAGCAAAGGGCGGCTTCATCTGGGCCTGCAAGAACTATGACGGCGACGTGATGAGCGATATGGTTTCCTCCGCCTTTGGCTCCCTGGCCATGATGACCTCCGTACTGGTATCCCCGGACGGCATTTACGAATATGAAGCCGCCCACGGAACCGTGCAGAGACATTATTACAAATATCTGAAGGGAGAAGAGACCTCTACCAACCCGGTGGCCACCATCTTCGCATGGACCGGCGCACTGAGAAAACGAGGCGAGCTGGATGGGATTTCCGATCTCTGCGATTTCGCGGACAGGCTGGAAAAGGCAACCCTTTCCACGATTGAAAGCGGCGTTATGACAAAAGATCTGGCCCTGATTACCTCCCTGAAGGAAGTGACTGCGCTGAACAGCAGGGACTTTATCGGAGCTATCAGAAAACAGCTGGAGGCATAGCGGTCCTGCGCCGGAGCGCTTCCTGGAAACGAGCGGCAGGCGGTTTTTAAAAATAATGTGCAGGCAGTTTGTGAAAACAGAAGCTTGATTCCTTACGGAAATAGTGTTACAGTATTACGTGCTGATACTAATGAAAGTAAGGGGCACAGGAAAAATGAAAAAATTGATACAACAGATATTAAAGTTCGGCGTAGTAGGATTTCTCTGCTTTTTTATCGACTACGGCATCATGGTGGCTCTCACGGAGCTTTGCGGCATACCGTCGGTAATTTCCAGCGGAATCTCCTTTTCAGTATCGGTAATTGTAAATTATATTCTGAGCATTACCATGGTATTTGATGCTGACAAGGATGCGAATAAGGTAAAGCAGTTTGTTGTTTTCCTCATTCTCAGCATCATTGGCTTAGGCATCAACCAGTTGATAATGTGGGGAGGCACCTCCTGGCTGGATCAGTACATGGAACGCTCCTACATGCTTGTTAAAATCGTGGCGACGGCTGTGGTTATGGTTTATAATTTCATTACCAGAAAGATTTTCATCGAGAAAAAACCGGAGAAATAATAGTTACGGAAAAGAAGGACAGCACACGGGACGGCTCAATAAAACAGTATAAGTTGTTTTCGGGAAACGGCGTAGCTTCAGGCTATGCCGTTTCTCCGTTTTGTGTGACGTGCAGTGATTGTTGGTTTTTCTGCGGGAAAACGGGAATGCCTTGATGTGATATCCTCATTCCTGTATAATTAAATCAGCGCAGAATATGGGGGGTTATCATATGAAACAGCTTAAAACAGCTGTACTCGTGATAGATATGCAAGCAGATTATATTGGAGAAAAGAGCAAAAATAAATATTATCCCCATACGCTTATTGATAAAATCAACGATAGGATAGCCGCGGCCGTAAATCATAATGAGAGTATCATCTATGTAAAAAATGTAGGGAAACGTAACAAAGAATCTTATATTTCAGATTTTGTGGAGGGCTTATCTGTTGTTTTGCCGTTGACTTATATCGGGATAAAAAGCAAGGAACGTTTTTCTGAAACAAGAGAAAAACTGCTGAAAGCGAATGTGCAGATAATTGAGCCACAGGAGGGAAAATGTTTAGGATAGGAGAGTTTTCAAGGCTAACACAAGTAACGATAAGGATGTTAAGATACTATGATGAAATGGGGCTTTTGAAGCCGTCACAGATTGACCCGCGGACAAACTATCGAATGTACTCTGTAGACCAAATCCCTACTCTGAATAAGATTATCTATCTGCGCGACAGTGGATTTAATGTTGCAGAAATCGCAATCGCGCTTAACAATGGGGAAGATAACTTTATTGCAGAACAGCTTGATAAAAAACACGAAGAAATTGAACAGGCGATACAAATAGAAAAAGAAAAGCTACGAAAGATTGAGCTTGCAAAAAAAGAACTTCACGGCAGTAAAAATGAAATGCACTATAATGTTTCAATAAAATCCATATCGTCCTGTCAAGTTTTGTCTATAAGACGTGTTATTCCCACTTATTATGCAGAGGGCGAATTATGGAGAGAGTTATCCTCTTTTGCAGCGCAAAATCATGTAACCATATCAAGCGACACATTTTCCATTTACCACGATGCAGAGTATAAAGAGCAAGATGTTGATGTGGAGTTGTGTACGGCGGTGAAGAAAATTGGTAAGAACATTGGTGAATTTACATACCGAATTACCGAGCCAATACCAATAATGGCCTGTACAATGGTATACGGTGAATTTTCTAATATCGCAGGAGCATATTTAGCTTTTGCGGAATGGCTGCAAAAGAACAGCCAATATCGAATGAAAGGTGCGACCCGTCAAATCGTACACCGTGGGCCGTGGAATGAAAATGACCCGAAAAAGTATTTGATTGAAATTCAAATCCCGTTGGAAAGGGATAACTAAAAGTCTTGCAATTTTGCAAGGCTTTTCTTTTTCCATATTGACTCTCACATGATGTGAGGGGGTATACTGCACTTGAAAATAACAATCAAGGAGGAAAACAGCATGATGAATTTTGAGGTATACCCTATCGGAAGAATCCAAAACAACGAAAACGGCACGGTTATTGAAATCGCGCCAAAGTACATCCCTGCTATGAAAGCGTTGGAGGGCTTTAGCCACATCAACGTCATTTGGTGGTTTAGCGACTCTGATAACAATGACGCAAGGAACACGCTTGACGCACCAAAACCGTATAAAAATGCCCCTGACACAATGGGCATTTTCGCCACAAGGTCGCCTATCCGCCCTAATCCGATTGCCCTGACCGCAGTAGAAGTAATACACATTGATTATCAAAAGGGGCTTATCCAGATTGCGTATATTGACGCTAACGACAATACGCCCGTTTTGGATATTAAACCTTATACGCCGAGCCTTGACCGTGTAGAAACGCCGGGTGTGCCGGAGTGGTGCAGTCACTGGCCGAAAAGTATAGAGCAATCCGCTTATTTTGCATGGGAAGATGAATTTAATTTTTGATACCCCTTAACCGCCCAACGAATAATAAAAAACCATTGTTGTGGCGACAGGATAGCTATGCACCTAAACAAAATACGGTAGCCAAACGACGGTTTTGCCTTGCACCCTGTATGGCAGCTACCCGTTTCAGTGTTTGTGATACTGTCTTATGAGTAGCTGCCTCAACAGGCCTTTTTTGCGTATCATGTATTTGGGGATTTGTTTCTGCTTTGCCAGCTATATTTTAACTGTTCTTCCAGAATATTTTTCAGCGCAGTGTATTCAGAGGAATGATTACCCTTGCGTATTTTATCTGTGGAAAGCAGCCGATTTAACTGAAACATAGAAATCAAAGCCCTTTCCGGCGCATATGATACAAAAAAGGCTACAGGATACGAATATGCAGATTTATGTTGTAAAACAGGGGGATACTGTCGATACCATTGCCGGAGAATACGGTGTTTCCGTTGAGGATATCATTTACGATAATCAGATTCCCTATCCCTACCGCCTGGCAGTGGGCATGGCGCTTCTTTTACGGATAACGGGAGAGGGGAGTGCCGGCCGGTACGATGCATATGTCAACGGCTATGCCTATCCGTTTATCAGCAACTATGTGCTCAACCAGACCCTGCCATACCTGTCCTCCTTATCCATTTTTTCTTATGGGTTTACTACGGGAGGGAACCTTATTCCCCCGGCGATTGATGAAAGCTTCATGATTCAGGCGGCGCTCCTGGAGGACGTGGCTCCCATCCTGACCCTGACGCCCTTCGGGGCGGACGGCATGTTTAATAATTACCTGATTTCCGTCCTGGTCAATAACCAGCCGGTCAGGGATACCCTGATTGCACAGCTGCTGTTTACCATGGAACAGAAAGGCTATCAGGGTGTGGATATCGATTTTGAATACATCCTTCCTGAAGACCGGGACGCTTTCACCGCCTTTGTGGCGGAAACGAGGGCGGCAGCCAATGCGGAAGGCTACACCCTTTCCGTCGCGCTCGCGCCCAAGATATCCGATACCCAGACCGGCCTTCTCTATGAAGGAAAGGATTATGAAGGACTGGGAAGGGCGGCGGACAGCGTACTCCTCATGACCTACGAATGGGGGTATACGTTTGCGCATTAATGCTATTGGTAATTAGGCATGAGGAAGTTTGGGCCAAACATTTAAAGTGAAATTAGAATTATCCCGCTTGCCGCGAGTATTTCTTTCTGTTTTTAGTATTGTTGCTTTGCTCACCAGTTGATTAAGCAAGGCATTTTTTTCTGCTGCAGTGCTGAGTTGATTATATGATTGGATGAGGGTATAAGCCCTGGGAACTAATTCAGTGCGCATGCGATAATGCTCATTTGCTTCTGATATTTTTTCACGTATTTCTGAAAGGCGGATATCAACATCGTGAATCTGTGATGTAAGTATCTGATTTCTGGACTTGAAAATATCAGCGGTATATACTCCTTGTTCTACCAGGTTATAGGCATTGTTAAGCTGCTTAAGCAGGTTCTGCTTTTCTTTATCCAAAGCTTGCTCAGAGGATTGCAGCAAAGTAAGCTGAGATTCATAAGAGGTATTTGCTCCTGACTCTATCTCAATCTGATAATTTTTAATCCAATCCTGGAGGAATGCGATTAGATTTTTCTCAACAAGGAAAAGCGGTACAGACACATTATCACAATATCTGTTTGGACACTTTAAAAAGGCGTAGGGCGTCTTTTTGGACTCACCAAGCCTTGTCATAAGGGAACCGCATTTATCACAGTATATGAGGCCAGCAAGAGGGTTCTGGAGGGGCTTTTTAACATTGACCTTTATAGAGTGAGGACTATGCGTCCGTTTATATTGAGCTTTATCAAAAATTTCTTGAGTTACAAGTCCCTCGTGAAGAGCATTATTACATAAATAATCGGCAGCAGTCGGACGCATTATTTTCACAACTCCGTTTTCTACGGTTTTTACTTCTTTTCTTTTACCCCAAACAATTTTATTAACATATACTTCATTCTGCAGGATATCACGGATCGATGCAGGAGACCATTTATCGGCAACCATTGGTTTAATTCCAAGAGAATCAAGATACCGAGCAATTTTTGTGGCACCGTATTCTTCACCATTCAAGCCGTTTACATATAAATCGAAAATCATGCGAACGACGTCTGCTTGTTCGGGATGAGGGGAAAGGGTATACCCTTTTTCATTTGGCAATTTAACTCGTATGTAACCATATGGAGCTACGGATGCAATGTATTTGCCCTCTTTAACGGACTGTATGCGTCCACGGTTCAAACGTCTGTTGATTGTCTTGTATTCACGGCGGCTCATGAATAGACCAAACTCAAAATATTCCTCATCGGATTCGTTTTGAGGGTCATAAGTTTTGAGCGGAGTAATAATTTGGGTATTAGTTATCTGGAATGTTCTGGCTACAATCCCCTGGTCAATCGTATCACCACGGGCAAGTCTTTCAACTTCCATAACAAGTACACCGGTCCAGGTCATGCTTTCAACATCGGTAAGCAGTTCCTGCATGACCGGCCGCGCTGCAATCGTGTCGCCGGAGACAATCTCCCTGTATATCTTTTCTACTTTTATGTGCATGCGTTCGGAAAGCTCAAGAAGCGTTTTCTCATGGCGCAATAATGTTTCACCTTCGCCTCTTGCTTCTGCATCGGCATCAGCCCTTGATTTACGCAGATATATACAGTATCTTTTTTCTTCAATCATGATATCACCCCGTATTACCATTTCGGTATATTCGTGATTCCGTCCCGGTATGCCCTGAGCGATTTTAATTATTTGAATCGTATTTTCGGACATTTAATTTATCAAACGGTGACAATTTGTCACCGTTTGATAAGGATGTAACTCAATAGTTGCACCGGTACATCTTATAATAGCAAAGCTCCATTATTTCAAAATGGTATAGCAACTATAGTGTTATTCAAGATGATCTATTGCATAGTCGGCCTCTTCTTTAGTAAACTGTTCCCCATAATCAGAAACAAGCTGATCACGAATTGCTTCTGGGGACATGTCCATGGATTCCTGGTAGGATTTTGCCTTTTCAAGTGCATTTTTCTTCCAATCTGCATCAACATTATCTACAGCATATTGCGCTTCTTCTTCGGTGAATTTTTCACCATATTCGGAAATTAGCTGGTTATATACTCCTAATTTAGACATATACATTGTATCACTGTAAGTCTTCGCTTTTTCCAATGCATTAGCTTTCCAGTCTACTTCCATATTATCAATTGCATATTGCGCAGCTTCGGCAGAAAATTTTTCACCGTACTCTGAGGTGAGTTGATCATATATACCCGCTTTTGACATGGACATGGTTTCGCTGTATGTATAAGCTTTATTTAATGCGGATTTATATTCAGTAGGGACATTTTCGTCTTTGCTGTCAGGTGTTTCAATGGCAGGTTCCTCATTGCTGGCTTCTGAGGTTGCTTCCAGTACTTCCTTTTGTACTACTTCTGCTGTTTCTGCTGTTTCTTCTGAAACATCATTTATCTCTGACTCTTTTACGATAGCGGTACTGTTTGTAGCTGTTTCAGTACCTTTTCCGCTTGCAGCACCAATAATCCCAATGATTAACCATACCCCAGCTATAATCAATGCAACCTTAGATAAGGTATGTTTTTTTGTATCGTCCTTCTTACATAAATCGATAATCGCAAGAATGGCGCCAACGATAAAAGTGCAGCCAAGGATTGAAAATACAAGTGCAGCGATTCCTAATCCAGATTCCTTTTTTACAGATGGGGGCGTAGATGCATAGGAGTTGTACCCATTATTCGGTGTAACTCCGTTCGGATTGGCCTGCTGTACATAGGAGTTTGGTTTACCACAATTAGGACAGTGTGTTGCTTGGTCTGAAAATTCTTTACCACAGTCGGGACATTTAATAAGTGCCATAGTGAATCTCCTTCCTCATTAGAGTGTAATTTTATTAAAATGCCTTCTGGCTATTTTAATCGTGAACTCAATAGTTCTACTGGGCATAGTTCCATCCACTTCCTTTACATAGATAAAAGTAACAAAAATAAAAAATATCAAATGCAGTTGGAGGTCAAAAACCATCCATTCAGGGACAAAATTAGACAGCTATTTATAGTAATTCGTGAATAATAGATAAAAAACTTATTAAACAGTGAAGAAAAAAACTTAATTATAACCATTTCCATAATTTGGAAAACATTATTAGCAAAAATATACTATAATTAAGTTGTAAGGAAATTATCTGATGTTGGTAATTGACTAAAAACAAACAAATGTTCGAATAGCACTTGAAAGAGTAAGCTAAAAGAGTTATTATTAAGTCACCCACTAAAATATCGAACAAATGTACGAGAGGGATGGAGGGTTACATATATGGATAACGAGCAATTAACAGAAGCAATTATTAATTTACTAAAAAAAATTAACCGAACAGAGGCTTTAGAACTCATATATGAGCTGGCGAAAAGATTACAGGACTAGGCGATAAAGCTTAGTCCTTTTTGTTTATCGTTTTCAGAGCAATCTTTTCAAGAAGCTCCCATTCGCTATCATCCAATTCGGAAAGAGCATTGAACAACCGATTCTTAAACGATGTTTCTTCTTCTTTAAAAAGCATAGTTGTCATTTTAGCGAGCTTTTGCTGACGGTTTAACTCAACAAAAATTTCTCCAGTACCTTTTCGTAGCCAATCTTCATTTATGTGAAATTTATCACATAAAGAAATAATCACTCTTTCTGTAACCGCAACTCTGCCATTTTCAATATTGGCGATATTTGCGCGCGTGAGTCCTAATGGTTCTCCAAGAGCTTCTTGCGTAATATGAAGCTTTTCTTTTCTTAGGAAACGAATTCTTTCGTGAATGTCCATTCTCATCACCCCCCTTTTGAATAAATTATAGCGGATAGTGAATGTTTTGTAAAGCACAAAGTAGAAGATGCAAAGTATTGACAAACACATTATTCGATGATATTATGTGTTTAACAAAACAAAGGAGGTGAACAACATGAATGAAAAAGAAGAAAGAATATTAACAACAATTGCAATGCTGATTCCTAAAATGTCAGAACCCGAAAAAATGTATTTATTGGGTCAGGCAGAGGGAATGGCTCTAATGAAAAAGAAGCAGCAGGCGGCAGAAGAGAAGAAAGAAACTGAACTTCAAAAAGTGTAAACAGTTTAGCGGTAAATGAAGGAGAAGAAAATGGAAAATGTGGATCGCACTATCGATACTTTATGTGAATGGATTCAGAAAGAATTAAAACAGTCAAGCGGCAATATGGAATTGACAGTGATTCCAGAAATGGCAAAAGCCCTGGCTGAGTTGGTGTCAGCCAAGGCTACTGCAGAAGTTATGTCGAGGTAGCGTTCTTATCCACAGCAGGTGACTGGCTGTTAAAGAATAAGTGATGGACCAAGAACTTTAGCCAAGTTGTTTCCATACCATAAATAAGAGGAGGTGATTTTTGATGGCACTTGTCATGGTAAAGAAGGAAGGCTCCTGCATCATAAATGGGTACGACGATGATGTAGTGCCAACAGAGGAGGAAGTGCAGAAGATAAAAGAAAACATAGCACGTATCGTAGCGGAATCTATAGCAAGAGAAATTACCGCATAAAAGCGGTAACTGTTATGGACAAGCTAAAGGAAGCTGGAATATGAAACAGAGCGAACTTCAGAACGCCTGGGAACAGGCATATAGCATGGAAAATATGGCAGCTCATGAGGCAGAAGGAAGGCAGGTAGAGTACATTGGTAGTGCGTCAAAGGGAAAACGGATATATGACTTTTACCGGGATGACGCAGGAGCGTACTGGTATTTGGTGAGAATAATTCTTGTGACGGGCGAAGTGGTTCCAGAACAAGAGGCCATATTTGGACAAAAAAAGAAGCGTTCGGGAAAACGCTTCTGAGGTGCCATATAGACACTTAATCGGACAAGTTAAGTATAACATATGGGGCCTCAAAGGTCAATGAAAATGCTGATTTTTACTCAATGCGACAGCATTTTTATTGACTCGATTAGGATATTAAACTTAGGAGGAGGCCATACATGTATACCAAAACGGAATGCGAGATTCTGGATAAGAAAGAAATCTGTAAGTACTATTCAGGAAGATATGGAGCGCCGGGGATGCCAAGGGAGAAAAAAAATAAGAAGACCCCGGAAGAGATAGTTAAGCAGAACTTGTGGATCCGGATGCGTGACCTGCGGCGGCTGATTGAATTGAATTTTTCAGAGGGGGATTGGCATATTGTCCTTACATGCGCTAAGGATGAAAGACCGGACAAAGAAACAGCGCCGAAGATAATCCGGGAATTTAGGGACAAACTGCGGGAGGCATATAAAAAGGAAGGTTGGAAGCTGAAATATATTATAACCTGTGAGACTGGAAGCCGTGGGGCGGTGCATTGGCATATGATAACCAATAATATGCATAATGACCGGACAAGTACAGCAAAGCTGGTAAAAGGATTGTGGACACGAGGAAGGCCTTACTTCTCCCCGATGGATGCCGGAGGAGATTATAAGGCGCTGGCTGAGTATATAGTCAAGGAAACGGCAAACCGGATAGAAAAAGAAAATACAATGGAAAAACTCAGTTATATGCCAAGTCGCAACCTGATACGGCCGGAAATAAAAAAACAGGAAGTAAGGGCCAGCAGATGGAGAAGGGAACCAAAAGCTCCAGATGGATACTATGTTGTTCCTGACAGTGTTGTAAATGGGGTGAATAAATTTACTGGCTTCCCTTATCAGCACTATACCATACGGAGGTTAGAAAATGGAGAATGTGAACATCTACATAGAAACAACAGCAAAGGGACCGAGGGAGCAGATGGGGGCATACCTGTACATAGTAGAGTGGATAAAGGAGCAGAGGATTCCTGAAACGGTAGGAGGCTTTTGCTTCCAGGCGGGGACAGAAAATAAGATGGTTTTAGGAGCATTGTTACGGGCATTGGGACGGATTGAGGAACCGGCATCTATACGAATATTTACTCATTGTGGGCATGTTGTTAACTCATTGCGGAATCATTGGCCCGTACAATGGCATAAAAATGGGTGGCTAAACGCAAAAGGGAAACCATTAAAAAATGCAGAAATGTGGGAGAAGGTTCTGCAAGCTATAGAACCCCACATTTATACTGTCACAGAACAGAGTCATAGTTATCAGGAGTGGATGCGCTATGAATTAGACAGACGGATAAAGGAGAGAAGGAAAAATGTTGTGTAATGAAAGGTTGTGTCCAGGTACATTTATTTATATTTGTGTAAAGACAGAAGATGAAAATGGAAAAAGAAGAAAAAAGCAGGAAAAGTATCGCGTCATAAAGCATTATCCGCATTATCTTCTGGTAGAAAATGCATTTGGTTTTAAGAAGGGAATAACCAATGCGGAACTTGCACAGAACGGAGTTGTAACGCAGCTAATGGTTGGAACACCTTAAGAAACTGGCTCATGCAGTATATCACGAAATCTATGCGGGGCCGCAGGCCCTGCAAGGAGGGATCGATGGATAGGGAAACTATTAAGTCAGCAGAGATGATAATTTGTGATGAGAATATGTGTTGGCTGTGCGAGCATATGGATGATTGTCCGATAAATGGTACATGGATAAACTGCCCGCAAAATGCGGAGCTGGAAGCAGAATTTTAGGAGGCAGCAGGCGTGGCAAAGAAAGGCAGATATGATTTTGCACCAGATATTATGGAGGAAATCATAAACAGAGATGGAAGCTGTTTCTTCTGCCAGAGAGGATATCATATGGAATCCTCAACGGACATGGGATATAGAATAGCGGATATCATGCACATAGTGCCTAAATCAGATTCAGGCCTTGGAGTAGTGCAGAATGGAGTTTTAGGGTGCAGATACCATCATGGTCTTATGGATAATGGTAATAAAGGGCTGCATCAGGAAATGCAAGAAATGCTTGAAGCTTACATGTGCGAAATATACCCAGGATGGAATCGGGAGAGCGTGAGATACCATAAATACAACTTTTAGGAGGAAAAAGGATGAAAACCTTATCAATAATCAATCTAAAGGGCGGAGTTGCAAAGACAATATCAGCCGTCACAATGGCCTATATTTTATCAGCAGAAAAAGGTTACCGCGTTCTGCTTGTAGATAATGATAAGCAGGGGAATGCGTCAAAAATGTTGGACAGGCACAGTTATAGCCATAAAGGTATTGAAACCCTTATGACTGAGCGGCTTCCGGTAATGGCAGCAGTAATACAGCACACGGATTATGATAACTTGGATATAATCACGGCGAACATGGAACTTATAAAAGCTAACCTGACGGTACAGCTTGACCAGCAACGCCCCCAGCAGAACCGGATAAAAAAAGCACTGGATCGGATACAGTGGAATTATGATATCTGCATTATTGATAATGCCCCTGATATCAACATATCCACGGTGAATGCGCTTGCGGCATCTGATTATGTAATGATTCCGGTGACGATAGATGATTTTGCCCTTGATGGGCTGTCAGAGCTTGCGGAGCAGATAGAGAATACCAGGGAAGATCTGAATCCATCATTACGGCTGCTTGGTTGTTTTGTTACGCAGTATGCAACGGGGGAAGAGGCGGACAGGCAAGGAGAAGAGATATTAAGGGGAATGGAGTACCCAGTTTTTGAGACGCACATAAGGAGGACAGAGAAAGTAAAACCGGCAACATTCCTGCGTGTGCCTGTGCCGCTCTATTCAAATAGGTGTGCTGCGTCATTGGATTATAGAAAGCTTACAGAAGAGTTTCTGGAAAGGAGCGGGATAATAAATGTCAAAGAAGAGTAATTTTAATCTAAACCAGATTATAAACAGCCGTTCCGTTAAAAAAGGTGAGATTGACGGACAGATAACTCTTCAGGATTGGATGGAATGGAAAGAGGATATCAGGAACCGCCTGCAGGAAACAGCTGAAAATTTTGTTATTATTGGATACCGTCTAAAGCAGATACGGGATTCAAAAATGTATGAAAAAGAATATTCCAGTCTAAGTGCATTTGCATTACAGGAATATGGTCTTTCTAAGGATGTAGTATCACGATTTATAAAAATAAATGACCGCTTTTCCGTTGATGGGAATAGCATGGAGTTAAAAGAAGAGTATAAGGGATACGGTTATTCTAAGTTGCAGGAAATGTTGAGTCTGACCGAAGAAGAAGAAAAGCAGGTATCACCTGAAATGACGGTAAAAGAAATCAGGCAATTAAAGGATACACGGAGCCAGGAGGAACAGGGAATAAAGGAATCAGAAGAAAGTGTGATGCCAAATAAAGTGTCAGAAGAATCAGGAGTGCAGGAAGAAAAGGATGTAAAGGAGCCAAAAGAGGCAGCAGGAGTGAAAGAAAAAGTTGCGACGTCGCAACCACAACCTGATAAAAATAGTGCTGATGATTGGAAAGAAAAGAAGCCCGATCCAAAGCCTATTGAACTACCAAAAAAGGATGCAATTTACCGTGAGAAAGCCGGGAAAAGCCTCTTGAAGGAAATCACAGAAGGCAGCAGGCGTTATCTGGTTATGAAAATGCGGCATAAATACCGGATTGGAAATACCTTAATCCTACAGGAGCATGATAAGGGGATGCCGACAGGAAATATTGTTAAAATCCAGATTGCACATATGACGGATGATTCAGGAGGTATTCTTCCGGGATACTGTGTTATCGGATTCCTTGATTTTGAAATGGAGAAGGAGGAGATAGAGAATGAAGTTATATGAACTGATGGACATACTGGATGACGGATGCGCGTGTTTTTCCATTCTGCCATATTGCGAGGAATATGGTTATGGGATAGCAGCTTTGCAGGAAGAGTCATGGTATGAAAAGATAAAGAATATAGAAGTTGAGCGGGTAGTTACGATTGGAGGAGGGATGTATAAAGTTGAGACCTGCATTGAGCTTAAAAAGGGCGATGAAAAAGAAGATGAATATATACTCAAGAGAAAAGTACTTGAGGTAATAAACAGTTATGGAGGTGCCGATGCAACGGATCCCGAGGACAAGAGATATGACAATTTGGTCGGGTCCATATATGCAGAGGTAGACGGTATAGAGACTGTGAATATAAGCAGTGTTTATTAGCAGTTAACTGAGGATATAGACAGCATAAAGACTATAAACATAGGAGTGTAGGCAATGGAGACAAGCATTTTTGAACGTGATGGAAAGACATGGACAAGGTTTAAGGTCAAAGTCAAAGAGCTGCGGATGTACTCCCAACTGCTGAAAAAATATGTGGATATCAAAAAGCCGGTTAGGCAGACCAGCAGATATGTATATTTTGAGGTAGAGGGAGATCTCCTTAACAATTTTTGCCGGAGGAAGTGAGAAAATTATGGAAAAAAAGAAAATAGAAAAATTATATGAGTTGCTTGAACAGGCGGAAAAAAAGCATGATGCGGAAGCAGTAGCGGCGCTTCGATGGGCAATTTTCCAAATTGAAAATTGTCTGCAATTATAACATTTAGCTGGCCTACCGGCCATACGGGGCAAGGATGAAGGAATAACCTTGTAAAAAAAACTCTGGAGCAGAAACCAGATAGGAAATAAAAAAGAGGGTGAGCAGATAACGCGCCGAGGAAGCAACGGGTACGCCACAACCATAGGTGGACGGCAGCCGGGGCCGTAAATTGGGCGAAAGCCAAAGCTGGGAGCCAGTACCGGTTAAATGAGGAATTAGGCCAGTAGGCCGGAAAGGAACAGGATGAAAAAAAATATTTTGGAATGCGCGCTTCAGGGCCCGTGTCCAGCTGTCCGGGATTACGGCGGCAGAGATGTCTGCGCGAAGGAAGAGGGCGCGTGCGAATATCAGATGCTGGCAACAGTAAATGAGGATTTAAGGAAGGAGCGAAATGAAGGGAACAGTAGTTTTTGACTTTGACGGTGTTGTACATAGCTATAAGAGCGGCTGGCTTGGAGAGAATATTATCCCAGATCCGCCTGTGAATGGAATTAAAGAAGTCATAGAAGATATCAGAAAAGCAGGATATGAAGTTGTTATTGTCTCTACAAGATGCGCAAATTATAGAGGACAAGTAGCAATACTGGAATGGCTTAAAAAGTACGATATCGTAGTAGATGATGTGAAAAAAGAGAAGCCGCCGGCTATCGTGTATGTGGATGATCGGGCAATATGTTTTGATGGACATCCAGAGACTTTGCTGGATAAAATTTCAGCGTTTAAGCCGTGGTATGAGGATTTAGCAGCCGACTGCTAAGTGTCGGAGAAAAGAGGAAATTATGAAATTTCAGAAGAAACCAGTTGTAATAGAGGCATTTCAGTACGATGGTGATTTAAAAGGCTCTGACGGTGCTTATTATGTGCCTGAATGGGCAGTGGAAGCTTACGAGAAAGGCATCATGCACTACGGAGCATTGAATATGGATGAACCGCCGTGTGAATTGTTTATCGATACGTTAGAGGGGACACATCATGTAAGTGTTGGTGATTTTGTGATCCGGGGTATCAAGGGAGAACTGTATCCATGCAAGCCGGATATTTTCGTGGGAAGTTATGAACCGGTAAACTGAAAAATAACAATTTTTGTGTACTATTACACATTGAAAGGGGATGAAGGAATGGCAAGACCTAAGGTTGAAGAAGGGAAAAAGTGCATTCGGAAGGATATCAGCATGGAGCCGGATCAGTACCGGCGGCTGTGTGAGTATTGTCAGAAAACGGAGCGTCCCCTTTCATGGGTTGTCCGGCGGGCGCTGGAAGAATATCTGAAAAATGTTGTGTAACGCTGTGTATTAATACACAAGTAAACTGAAATTTAACAGAGGAAGGTATGCAAAATATAAAAGGAGCGTAAATGAATATTATAAGCACTAACAACATGAACATTGAAGATGTTGAAAGGATAAAGAAGCATATATCAGAAATGGAGTATTTTGATTGCCATGATTGGAATAAGCTGGGAATAGCTATCGGAATTGAACATCCAGTTTTTTCAGACGTAAAAAAAATTATAGAACAGTACTATAAAAATTAGTATAAAAGGAGAAAAAGATGAAAAGAGATAGACAATGGAGAAAGCGTGGAACTTTCATTCCTGAAGAAACAAGAAATATTAACAAAATAACCTGCAAAGTATGCGGAAAATCGGTTTACCCGAAAGCAGAATATGTTGTTAAGGACAGAACTGTTAGTGGAGGAATAGCTGCTGCAATGAGCGGAAATTATGATGAACCGAAAATATACGATGCAATGGATTGCCCTGCATGTGGCTGTCAGATGGTGCTTAAGGAGCGATTAAGGAAAGAGGAAAGATGAGGAGATACATAATAATCATTATGGTTTCAGTGCTAATTCTTACCGGATGTGGACAGCCGCCAGAACCGGAATCTTTCACAGAAAGTATTTATTGGAATATGAGAGAAGGGAAAGAAGATTAAAAAAGTATACGAATTAAATTATAAAAAAGATGGAAGTTATGAGTTAATACCAGTTTTATCAACACAATTTTTTAACGGGGAAGAATGTCCCAACTGTAAAGCTGTATATAGCAGAGTAACAAATAAAAGGATGAAAAGTACAGGAGATTAAAAACGTCGTAGAGAGTGCTTAAAATGTGGTACACGTTGGAATACAAAGGAGATACGGATTTGATATGAGATTATGCCTGCTGCTGGCAGCAGGCATAAGAAAAATAAAATAGAAAAGAGTCCTGCACCAGGGTTGCCTCCCTTTTATGGTACAGAACTCATGTTCGATTACATTTTTAGTTTACCACCTTATGCGCGTAGGGTCAAGAGTAATTTCCAGAAAATGGAAAAAAACTTAACAATGAAATAGCGGCAGACACCCGCCAAGATGATTTCTGCCGCTCTACTGTTTAAAGGAATTATAGCATTATTGCGTCCTTTAGGCAAGCATAAGGGAGGCATGTGCGATGAAGGAACAATTGATAAATGATGTATTACTGAAAATGCAGGAAGTAATTAACCGTGAACAGCTCCGCGTGCTGGAGCGAGTATTACTGGCCGTGATGTATAGTGTTGAGGTGGTCCGCATGGAGACGGCGTTATCAACCGAACTGGACGATAACCAATATATGCTGGATTCCATCAAGCTCAATATGCAAAAGAGGGACCTCAGCGAAAAGACCATAGAGCAGTACATGAGAGCTGCCCGGATGTTTCTGGATGTGGTGCATAAAAATTTGCGCAATGTGGTGCCGACGGACATTGAGTACTATCTTAATGAGTTTTCCCGCGGTAGGCTCAAGGCCAATAGTCCTCAGAGCGTCAACAACGAGAGGCAATATCTATCATCCGTATTCACCTGGCTGCGTCGATGTAATTTTGTCACAAAAAATCCGGTCGAGAACATCCCGAAGAGGAAGGTACCGCGCAAGCCGATAGACTTCCTTCAGGGAGTAGAGGTGGAGGAACTGCGCGCAGCCTGCGACCAGGACACTGCAAAAGGCAAGCGTGAGAGGGCAGTACTGGAATTCCTTCTTAGCACCGGCGCCAGAGTGGGAGAGGTGCCAGACGTCAAGATTGCTGACATAGATTTTGTTTCTGGCTCGTTGATGATATACGGTCATAAGGACCGTGAGTACCGCGAGGTATACCTGGACGATGCCGCGAAAGTACACATTAAGCGCTACCTGGATAGCCGGAGGGATGACAGCCCTTACCTGTTTGTGAGTCTCAAGGCTCCGCACTTGCCGATCCATGAGTGCGCCTTCCGCGACCTCATGCAGGGTATCAGGGAGCATGCGGAGATGCGGCGCCGAGTATATCCACACCTGATGCGCAAGACAATGGCGTCAAGTTTGCGGCAGCACGGGGTGAGCCTGGATGACATCGCGGATATGCTGGGACATAGTACTACGACGGTGACCAAGGGGTATTATGCGGCGCAGACGCAGGGACAGTTGCGGCATGTGCATAAGGCATGCATTGCATGAGAAGGGAGAGAGAAATGTACAAAAACAACGAAGGCTATACTGATAATACGGCAGGAGAAGCCATAGAACGGGCGGACAGGCCGCCACATGCAGTACGGCAGGTAATCTATATCCTGCGGCTCATTGCCAGTCTTGCAGGTATGGAGATTGTGGGGAGAGTAAGGCTTAAGGACAAGGAAACGGGGAGGGAATGGAATTGATGGCAGAAAATGAGAGATATGAAAAACAGAAAGTAATACTAATGGATAATAAAAAAAAGAAAGAGTATTTGTGTCAATATCGTAACCATGTACGAAAAATTATCCGTATAGAGGCAGAACTGTCGGAAATCCGTTTAATGAAAATTAGCTCTTCCTGTCTCAATGACGGGATGCCGCATGGTAGTAATCAGAGTGACTTGTCTGGATACGCTTCTCATTTAGATGAATTGGAACGCGATTTATTGAGAGAGCGTTACAAGAGGATTAAATCATATACTGATATTACAGAAAGAATAAGAAAAGTGGAAAACGAGAATGAGAGTGATGTTTTATTTTATCGGTATATTAAAGGACTTGATTGGTGGGAAATAGCTGAAAAGATGAGATACTGTGAACGGCAAGTACATAGATACCATGGCAAGGCACTGATGCATATAGAAATACCAGATGTCATAGAATGTCAGTATCAATCGTGATAATATGGTATTATCAAAGAACGAACAAGGGAGCATCTGGAAAACCGGATGCTTTTCTTTATTTATGAATTGAGGTAGGGATATGCTTAAATCGTGTCAATACTGTGGAAGGATTCATGATGTTAAAATTGATTGTGGAAAGAAACCACAGTCTCAAAAGAAACCGACATATATTGATAAGTTCCGCAGCTCCAGGAAATGGAGGGAGAAGCGGGAACAGATAAGACGGCGTGACAAGAACCTTTGCCAGGTGTGTATCCGAAAGCTCTATGGAACAGACCGGCAGTATAACTATGAGAACCTATCAGTCCATCATGCTATACCGATAGAGACAGATTATGACCTGCGCCTGGAAGATAATAACCTGCTGACAATATGCGGGATGCATCATGAAATGGCAGAAGGTGGGCAAATACCATATGAGATAATAAAAAAAATTATTGAAGAACAAGAGGCAGATGAGGAGGTATCCCCCGGGGATGCACTTTAGCAAAATGAAGTGTCGCGGACACCGACGCCCCACCTCAAAACACACAAAATCTTAGAAATGAAAATTTTGACCAGAAGAAGGTGATAGGATGGCGAGACCTGCAAAGTCAGCAAAGACGAAAACGGGCACAATCACGAAGGAAGAAGAAGCACAGCGAATTGAAATTGAAGATAAGCTCCGCGGGAAGAATGACAAACTGGTGCCTCCGCTGTACCTGACGGAATCCCAGATGTCCATATTCAACTACATCATGGAGGAACTGCAGGAGGCGGATATTTTGGGGAATCTTGACCTGTTTATTCTGGCCCAGACAGCCATTGCAGTAGACCGTATCCAGGAGTTGGACCGGAAAGCCAATGATAATAAAGACATCTTGTTTGAGAATTCATTCCGGCAGGCCAGAGCAGAGGCATCAAAAGAGTACTTCCGGTGCTGTAATGAGTTGTGCCTATCCCCTCAGAGCCGGGCAAAGCTCTCTATTGCGAAAGTGAAGCCTGGAGAGAAGAAAAAGACTATCATGGATTTAATCAATGAGGACGACGAAGACGAAGGTTAAGCATCCGGCGGTTGTATATGCTGAGGGGGTATGCCGGGGAAAGATTAAGGCACCGAGATATGTAATCCTCCAGTGTTCTGATTTTTTGAAGATATACAAGAGGAAGAACAAGAAATATATCATCAATGAGGGCCTGTTGGATAAGATATATAAGATTCTTAAGGTGCTCAAGATGGCTAAGGGACCCAAGGCCGGGAAATCAATCTATTCGTCACTGGCCGGATATCAATGGCTGCTCATAACGGCGGTCCTCTGTACGGTCTATCGGAATGACAAGCGGATGCGCAGGTACCAGACGGCGGTTCTGGAGATTTGCAGGAAGAATGGCAAAACATTTGTTGTTGCTGTTCTTTTTATTTTGCTCTTTTACCTGGAGCCAGCCTATTCACGATTCTTCTCTGTGGCGCCGGATGGGTCGCTGGCTCGTGAGATTAAGGAGGCATTGGAGCCGCTGTTGGCGACCAACGCAGAAGTATTTGAGGAGAACGAGTTCAAGGTGCTGCGGGACTACATATTGCATAATCCTACGAAGACGAAGTACACACCCCTTAATTACTCCACAAGCAGAATGGATGGTAAGGAGCCGAGTGTGTTTATTGCCGATGAGGTTGGGGCACTACCTAGCTCTTATCCGGTGGAAGCCATGCGGTCAGGTCAGATTCTCATTAAAAATAAGTTGGGTTTTATCATATCAACCAAATACCCCACGGTTGACAATCCGCTTGAGGATGAGGTGGATAATGCCAAAAAGATACTGGATGGCCTTATCGATGATGAGTCCGTGTTTGCTCTATTGTATGAGCCTGATAACACAAAAGATTGGGCGACAGATGAAGATATCCTTGCGCATGGAAACCCTTTAGCTTTAGAACTGCCGGATGTATGGGACGATTTGCTGAAAAAACGCAGAAGCGCCATAAACCGGGAGAAACTACGGGAAAACTTTCTGACAAAGCACTGCAACATCATTTATCAGGGAGCGGGAACTGAAACCTATATTCCTATCGACCAGGTAAAAGCATGTAAGGTGGAACGTATTGATTGGAGCGGACGGGAGGTATATGTCGGCGTGGATCTGGCTATGACGAATGACAACTGTTCCGTCACTATGTCCGCAGAGGAGGACGGGGAGATACTGAGCCATGTAATGACATTTATTCCAGAAGGGAGAATTGATGAGAAGAGTGAATTTGAGAAGTTTGATTACAGGGCAGCCATTGCCGCGGGAACCTGCATTGCCTGCGGTGATATGACGGTGGACTATGGTGTGATTGAGGACTATGTGGAAGGCCTGGAGGAATCCAGGGGCGTGGTTATTAAGTCAATCGGCTATGACCGATATAATGCTCTGTCAAGCGCCCAGAAATGGGATAAGGATTACACAACAGTAGAAATACGGCAGCATTCGGATACCTTGCATCCTCCCACCAAGTTATTGGCGGAGATGGTGGCAAACCAGAAATGGCATTATGAGGATAACCGGCTGCTGGAGACCAATTTTGAGAATGCGAAGTGTACCTATGACACCAACATGAACCGGTATGTCAACAAGAAGAAATCCAAGGGTAAGGTTGATGGAGTGGTGAGCATTATCAACTCAGTGTACCTGCTCCAGCAGGATATCCTCTTTGACGACAGCGGTTTTACAGTGCAGGTATGTTAGTTACTATATCGCAACAGAGAGAGGAGTGATTGCATATGTGGCCATTTCGGTTGAGGGCAGACATGGAACCAGAGAAAAAAGAAACAGAATCAAATGAGGATGCATTGCTGCGGGCTAGTCTGTCGGATGACTACATGACCAGGGACCAGGCCATGAACGTGCCGGCCTTTGCGGCCTGCGTGAATAAGATTGCGGAAACCGTTTCCACCATCCCTATACGGCTTTATAGGCTGGTGGATGGGAAACTGGAAGCAGTTGAGGATGATGCTAGGGTCCGGCTGCTAAATGATGATACCGGGGATACCATGGATGGAGTTCAGTTTAAGAGGGCGCTGGCCAGGGATTACTTGATGGGTAAAGGAGGTTATGCCTTTATCAACAGGATGGGGAATCGGATACGGTCTCTGCACTACGTAAAAGAGAATGAAGTTTCCTTCCTGTTTACTTCTGACCCTATATTTAAGGATTATGATATCATGATTCAAGGGACGAAATATAGGCCTTTTGAGTTCATAAAGGTGCTCCGGAACACGGAGGACGGGCGCTCAGGGCAAAGTATTATTTCTGAGAACAGTGAGATTCTGAGCGTAGCCTACCACTCTCTGAAATATGAGAAAAACCTGGTTAAGACAGGCGGTAACAAGAAAGGATTTGTGAAATCAGCCAAGAAACTGGCAGAACCGGCGATAAAGGCGCTGAAAGACGCATGGCGTCGCCTGTACCAGAACAGCACGGAGAACGTGGTCATCCTGAATGACGGGCTGGAGTTCCAGGAAGCCAGCAATACCAGCGTAGAGCTGCAGCTGAACGAGAACAAGAAAACAAACAGTGATGAAATCTGCAAGCTGTTCAATATGCCGCCAGCCATGATAAATGGCGGGGTTACAGAGCAGGATAAGACGAACTTCGTCCAGTACTGCCTGAATCCAATCTTAAAAGAGTTTGAATGTGCCCTAAACAGGGACCTGCTTCTTGAATCAGAGAAGGGGTCCTATTATTTTGCCGCGGACACATCGGAGCTGACGAAAGGTGACATTGAAAAGCGGTTTAGGGCCTATGAGACCGCCAGCAAGAACGGATTCATGCAGATTGATGAGATACGCCTGCGGGAGAACCTGCCGCCGCTGGGACTGGATTTTGTCCGCCTGGGCCTGCAGGATGTGCTGTATGATCCGGAGACGAAACAGTTTTACATGCCGAATATGAACCAGACCGGTGGACTTGAACAGCCGGTACAGAAAGAAGGTGAAAAGATAGATGAGAATTGAAATTAGAGCGGACAGCGTGGTGATTGAAGGCTATGTCAATGCTGTGGCCAGGGATTCGCGGCCCATGAGGGACCGTAAGACCGGGAAGCGTTTTGTGGAGCAGATTGTACCAGGGGTGTTTGAGCGTGCGCTCAGGCACAATGAGGTGCAGCTGCTCCTAAACCATGACAAGAGCAGGAATCTGGGTTCCACAAGCACGAATCTGGAACTGTATGAGGACAGTATCGGACTTCATGCCAGGGCAGAGGTTACGGATCCGGAAGTTATTGAAAAAGCTAGGAAGAAGAAGCTTAGAGGCTGGTCATTTGGGTTTAGGGAACGGGACGCCAGCACGGAGGATATCCATGACGCTCTGGAACGCCGGTATGTGGAGGATATGGATCTGGTGGAGGTTTCCATCATTGATGAGAGAAAACAGCCTTGCTACGAGGGCACCAGTGTTGAGGTAAGGGCAGAGGGAGATATGGTCATGACGCCGGAGCCATTGGAAGTCCGCGCGGATTATGTGGAAGTCAAGGAAGCAAAGAAAACGATTGATATGAGTAAGTATCACAATAGAATCAAGGAATTAGAGAAGGAGAAAGCAGAATGAGAAAGAAAACGGTTGTAAGGCAGTACATGCAGTATCGTGCGGAGGACTTAAAGTCTCTTACAGAGCAGCGGGCCGACCTGGTCCAGCAGATGAAAGACCTGACAGCTACCGTAGAGATGGAACAGAGGGCATTCAGCCCAGAAGAGGACCAGAAGTTTGATGACCTGGATAAACAGGTGAAGGCCCTGGACGGCACCATTGAGAAGCTGGAGCGCGCCAGGGACCTGAAACTGAATGTCATCAGTACGGAGAAACATGAGGAATTGAAACAGGAGGAACTGGAGGAGAGGGCCTTTGCGAATTATATACGCCGGGAATGTGGAGCCACATGCCTTGAGGTCAGGGCTGGGGAACAGAACATGACGATGGGGAATAACGGAGCCGTCATCCCCACGACAATTGCGAACCGGATTATTACAGCGGTTAAGGACATCTGCCCGATTTACAGCCGGGCAACCATTTACAACGTGAAAGGCACTTTGAAGGTGCCGGTGTGGGGAAAGGCCAATGCAAACCATGACATTGCCGTTGGGTACCAGGAGGAATTCACGGACATCACAGCAGATTCCGGGAAATTCACAAGTATTGACCTGTCCGGATATCTGGCCGGCGCACTCACGCTGATTGGAAAATCTGTTGCAAACAATGCGCAGGTTGATGTTGTGAGTTTCATTATTACAGAGATGTCCAAGGCAATTGCGGAATTCATTGAGAAGGAACTGCTGATTGGTACGTCGGGCAAGGCACAGGGCGCCCTTTCCACAACCAACATCGTGACGGCGGCTTCCGCAATCGCCATAACTGCTGACGAACTGATTAGCACACAGGCTTCCATCAAACAGGCCTACCAGACAAATGCCTGCTGGATTATGCATCCGGATACATTCACGGCTTTCCGAAAGCTTAAGGATGGCAATAACCGCTATTTGTTGCAGGATGACTTCACTAGTGAATTCCCATACAGACTGCTGGGGAAGCCGGTATTTGTATCTGATAACATGCCTAAGATGGAGGCGGGAAAGAAGGCTGTACTTTATGGGGACATGACGGGGCTGTCTGTAAATATGCGGGAGAATGTGGAAATCCAGGTCCTTCTGGAGAAATATGCGACTCAGCATGCGGTTGGCATCGTGTCATGGTTTGAGTTCGATGCCAAGGTCACTGACAATCAGAAGTTGGTCACGGTATCAATGAAGGCCTCCGCATAGGGAGAAGGTTTATGAAGGTAAGCGAGATAACGCTGAGTGACATATGCAGGCAAATACGAGAAGATGAGGCCTATTTGACGGAGGATGACAGGCAGTATCTTGTCATCCTTCAAAAGGCGGCTATGGAGTATGTGAAGGGTTATACTGGACTGGATGATGCCGCGATTGACGTACATGAGGATATTACGATTGCTGTCCTTGTCATCATATCTGATATGTACGATAACCGACAGATGACCGTAGATAAGGGCAATGTTAACCGGGTGGTGGATACCATTCTGGGGATGTACTGCGTAAATCTGTTATAGGGGGGATAGGATGAATGCTGGGGCATACCGGGAGCCGGTAAGAATTGAAAAGAGCAGTTTTACAGAGGATGGAATTGGAAACCGACTGTCTGTATGGAGCGAATACTATAAGGGATATGCATACATGAATAATCTTTCCGGTTCGGAGTATTGGGAAGCCGCACAAACTCAATCACAAAATACGGTCATGTTTGTGCTGCGGTATCATCCACTTCTTGGAGCCATGAACACTAAGGGGTACAGGATAGTGCATTGCGGCCGGGAGTATGATATCACCAGTATTGATAATGTTCAGTATAAAAATAAAACAATTAAAATCAGGGCTACAGCAAAGGAGTGATGCTATGTGGGAATAAAAATAGGCGCTCTTGCTTCTGAAATCACAAAATTGATGCAAGAATATGCAGAAGATGTGTCGGAGGACATGAAGGAAGAAGCGAAAGCAGTAGCCAAAGAAACGGTCGAAGAACTGAAAAAGACATCCCCTAAGGGGTATGGAAGCCGTAAGGGGCATTATAATACGGGATGGACATCGTCCATTGAACGCGAAAAGGCATCATCTATCGGAATACGGGTATATAACCGAAAAAAGCCGGGACTCACGCATCTGCTTGAAAAAGGCCATGCAAAAAGAGGTGGAGGTAGGGTGGCCGGAATACCACATATTGCCCCCGCCGAACAGCAGGCGGTAAAAGAATACGAAAAAAGGCTGAAAGTGAGGCTGTCAAGATGACAATGGAAGATGTGTTGCAGATGGTAAAAGAAGCAGATATTCCGGCAGCTTACCATCACTTTGAAGAGGGGGAATCACCGGAGCCTCCTTTTTTGGTGTATCTATATCCAGAAAGCAATAATTTTTCTGCAGATGGTATTGTATACCAGGCAGTAAACATATTGGACATAGAGTTATATACAAACAAAAAGGATCCGGATATTGAAGCTAAAGTTGAAGCCGTGCTCACTGAGCATGGTTTCTTTTATGAAAAAACAGAGAGTTACCTTGAATCTGAAAAAATGTATGAGGTGCTCTATGAGATGGAGGTATTAATCAGTGGCAAAGAATAAGGTTAAGTACAATCTTAAAAACACGCATTACGCAGTACAAACGGAAGGTGTGGATGGCGAAATTACATTCGGCACGCCAGTGCCAATTAAGGGATCTGTAAGTATTGCTCTGGATGCACAAGGAGAAATCAGCCCGTTTTATGCAGACGGAATTGTCTTTTACAAGACGGCGAGCAACAACGGCTATGAGGGAGATTTGGAAGTAGCATTACTGCCGGAATCCTTCCGAACCGATGTATTGGGAGAAACGCTGGACAGCAAAAAAGTGCTGATTGAAAATGCCGATGCGGTGCAGAAATCATTTGCACTACTATTTGAGTTTGACGGTGATCAAAAGGCAATCAGGCATGTGCTCTATAACTGTGCAGCAACGCGGCCTAGCATTGAATCAGAAACGAAAGAAGATACCGTAGAACCGACAACAGAAACTCTGACGATTTCTGCCACAGCGCTTCCTAATGGACAGATTAAGGCAAAAACTAGTGATGAAACAGATCCGCAGACTTATGACGGATGGTACAAAACTGTTTATGTGCCGACAGAAGAGGCTGCACCTGGCGTGTAAGGGGAAAATTATGATTAAAAAAGATATTGAAGTAGATGGGAAAATGATACCATTCCGTGCATCAGCAACCGTACCCAGATTATACAGGGCAACCTTTCACCGGGATATTTTCAAGGATTTGAGTCGTCTCAAGGAGTCGGTAGACCAGTCGGATAAAGAGGAATCGGGGCTTGAAATTGAAGACCTTGAACTGTTTGAGAATGTCGCCTATATAATGGCGAAACATGCCGATCCTTCCCAGCCGGATACGCCGGAAGAATGGCTGGAACAGTTTAATGTGTTCTCTATTTACAGCGTGCTTCCACAGCTGCTTGAACTGTGGGGGCTAAATATGAAGCAGGACAGTGAAGCAAAAAAAAACAAAAGCCGACAAGTCGGGAAATGACAACACCGTTGTTTATGCTTCGGGCTTCCCAACTGGGAATTGCAATCCGGGACCTGGACCTGCTGTCAATTGGACTGGTGCTTGATATGTACACGGAGAGCATTAATGATGATTTTAAATATCCTCAGATGGCACAACAAGAAGATTTTGACCGGTTTTAGGAGGGCAAAATGGGGAACGGAAGAATTAAGGGTATAACCATTGAGATCGGCGGAGATACCACCGGATTAGATAAGGCTCTCAAGGATACCAATAAAAATATTAAAAGCACACAGGACCAGTTGAAGGATGTGGAACGTCTCCTGAAATTAGATCCTTCAAATACCGAGTTATTGAGCCAGAAGCAGAAACTTCTGGCTCAAGCCGTTTCTGAGACGAAAGACAAGCTTGCCACACTCAAAGATGCAGAAAAACAAGCACAGCAGCAGTTTGCAGAGGGGAAGATAAGCCAAGAACAGTACGATGGATTACAAAGGGAAATAGTTGAAACCGAGCAGAAACTAAAAGCACTAGAATCTCAGGCAGAAAAATCAAATACCGTTCTACAGCAGATAAGCCTTGCCGGGGACAAAGTACAGGAGTTTGGAGGAAAAGTAGAAGATGCCGGAAAAAAATTATTACCCGTAACTGCGGCAATTACTGGTTTGGGAACTGCAGCTGTTGTAACCGTAGCAGATTTTGATGAATCAATGTCAAAAGTATCTGCAATCAGCGGAGCAACGGGGAATGAATTTGACCAGCTCCGGGAAAAAGCACGGGAGATGGGTGCAAAAACAAAATTCAGTGCTTCTGAAGCTGCCGATGCATTCCAGTATATGGCTATGGCCGGATGGAAAACCGGGGATATGCTGGACGGAATTGAAGGGATTATGAACCTTGCGGCAGCTTCCGGGGAAGATTTAGCGGCCACATCTGATATAGTGACGGACGCTCTGACTGCGTTTGGGTTGACTGCGGCTGACTCCGGGCATTTTGCAGATGTTCTGGCGGCGGCATCCAGCAATGCAAATACTAATGTCTCGATGATGGGTGAAACTTTTAAATATGCGGCACCGGTTGCCGGTGCGCTGGGTTTTTCTGTGGAGGATGTTGCGGAAGCCATAGGCCTGATGGCAAATTCAGGTATCAAAGCTTCACAGGCAGGTACATCACTGCGTACCATGCTTACAAGTCTGGCAGGAAATGTAAAACTTTCATCGGATTCTATGGGGATAATGGAAGTATCAACAACAAATGCGGATGGTTCAATGAGGGAGTTAGGGGATATTCTTACTGATCTGCGTTTTTGCTTTTCTAAGATGACGGAAGCGGAAGCGGCGAGCAATGCCGAAAATATTGTTGGTAAAAACGCAATGAGCGGATTCCTGGCCGTCATGCAGGCTGCACCGGCCGACATTGAAAAACTGAGTACGGCTATTGAGAAATGTGACGGGACATCAGAAAGCATGGCGGATACTATGCAGGACAACTTGAACGGGCAAATAACTATACTTAAAAGCCAGCTACAGGAACTGGCAATCAGTTTCGGGGATATGCTTATGCCGGTTATACGGGAGGTTGTAACCCATATACAGGGCATTGTAGACTGGTTAAATGGATTATCAGAAACGCAGAAAAAACTGATTATGGTTATTGCCTTGGTATTGGCCGCCGTAGGTCCGGTATTGATTATTATCGGGAAAATTGCTACTGGGATA
>OJUG01001292.1_pt1 | contig 32621 bp, 20 predicted proteins | sample 1599841 | NCBI WGS metagenome assembly OJUG01 (sample SAMN04168659, study PRJEB22393) | human gut metagenome | biome: human gut microbiome; feature: stool | host: Homo sapiens | collected 2014-05-12 | reverse complement strand
CTAACTTTTTGAGCTGCTTCCCAAGCTGCTTGATGTCAAAGCAGACAAGGCGGTTGTTCAGCTCCACGTTGGTACGGTGGTTGAATACGTTAAGGCTCCCGGAAACATACAGCTCCAACGCCGCCGCAATACGCGCCGCTTCCGGCTCCGGCTGCTTCAAAAGCTCGTTGTAGAGGTCGCCCAAGATAGGCATTTTCTCCGGGTCGGGGTCTGCAAGGAAAGGGCGGTACACGTTCCTAACGGCGCGGTCAATGACGGTCTTATCGACGGGCTGCAAGCCCTCCTTGCCGCCTATGACAAGCTCGCAGAGGGAGAGGATAAAGTCGGATTTCAGCGCAAGGGGGCTGTCGTCCTCGCTGTAATTGAGGTTAATATCCATAGGGTTCACATACTGGGGCTTCCCGTCAATGCCCTTGCCCGTAGGGGATAAGCGTATCACTTGCCCGTCAAGCCGCTGCACAAGGGAAAAATACTCTGCTTCCGGGTCGCAGATAATTATGTCGTCGTCGGTAATGAGGAAAGCGTTTGTCATTTCCCGTTTGGCGGCAAAGGATTTCCCGCTTCCCGGCGTACCCAAGATTAAGCCGTTGGGGTTCTTTAGCTGCTTGCGGTCGCAGAGTATCATGTTGTTACTAAGGGCGTTTAAGCCGTAGTACAAAGCCGCGCCCGTCTGGAAAAGCTCCTGTGTGATAAAGGGGATAAAGATAGCGGTGCTTGACGTGGTAAGCCCTCTTTGAATGGGGATAAGGTTCTCCCCAAGCGGTACAGAGGACATAAGCCCCGCTTCCTGTTGGTAGTCAAGGCGGGTTAAGGCGCAGTTGTTCTTCTGTGCAATGCCCGCCGCCGCGAATACGTCATTTTCCAGTTTCCGCTTCGTGTCCGCCATGTTCACCACAAGGAACGTCAAGAGGAACATTCTTTCATTCCGGCTCTGCAAGTCCTGTAAGAGATTCTTCGCTTCGCTGCCGAAAGTGGCAAGGTCGGACGGTATAATATCCATGTCATAGCCGCTGCGTACCGCTTTCTTCTGTTCCTCGATTTTCATTTTGTCAAGGTCGGTAATCTTGCGCTTGATTGTCTTTATGGCTTCGGTCTGGTCGATACTGTGGATATGCAGATTGACGATAACGCCCGTTTCCAAGTCCAGAATGTCAGATAAGATACGGTCGTTTAATTCCGGCGCAAGGATTTCAAGGAATGAAACCGCGCCGATTTTGCGCCCCATGCGGAAATAACGCCCCTCGCCAAAACGGAAAGAGGACGGGGCGATAAAGTCCTTTGTGGAAAGCCCGGACGGGGCAAGCCATGAAAAATCAAAGGCAAACTGCCCGCCCTCCGGGTGGAAAATGCCATGCAGCATTTTAAGGCGTTCATAGCCTGTCATGGGGCGGGCAGACACGCCCAAGAGCTTAAAGTTGTTGAGTACGTCCGTTTCGATACGGGCAAGGCGGGATTTCGCCGCGCCCAGACTGTCGGCTTCAATGGCAAAGGTGATATATTTTGCTTTGACAAGCCCGTTGTTGCCCTTTGCAAGCTGGTTTTTCAGCATATCCCGGTATTCTGTGCGGATAGAATTGAAAGCGTCCTCCTGTGCCGGGATATTGACCGCCTTTTCCGCTTCGCCGCGCTGCGTCCCTTGATTGATGAAAGAAAGCTGCACCGAAACGGAAGCGTCAAAGTAGTTGAGGAAGTCGCACCAGTTCTCAAAAATGGCGGTCTTGTCGTCTGCCTGTGCAAGCTGATAGTTAATATCTTCAAAGGCGACGGTCTTTGAGTATTTCCGTCCCGTAACCTTGCAGATACCGTCCGGGTACATCTGGATATAGGGGATTGTCTGCTGCGCGGTGTGGGCTTTCCCGTCGCCCTTTGCCTGTCTGATGATTTCCGCAATCTGCTTTTTCTCGGCGCGGGTGAGCTTGCGGGGCGGGTTAGGCTTTGTGCTTCCCGCCGCGCTGTTTCTTCGTGTTTCCTTTTGCAATCGCTGATACCTCCTTTTCAAGTTTTCTCTGCCGTTCTAAGACGGAATAAAAGTTGTCTGTCCTGTATGGTCGTTCTTTGGGGGCTATGAATTTTGTCCGTATGATGTTCTTCACCACCACTTCAAGGGGCTGTCCATGCTTCTCATACATGGCAAAGAGGAAACAGGGCAGCATGACGGCAATCATAGCCATAGACGCAAGGCTTGTGCCTGTGCTGTCTTTGAGCAGAAAGAAAAGCGGCAAGCCGAACAGGAGAGCCGCCGCAAAACATACAATCTGCCGTTTGGTAAGGTTGAAAGCTACTTTTGTCTTGACTTTGGATAAGTCTTTGGGTACGGGTACATACGCCAAGTGAAAACCTCCTTTCTCTGGGTTTGGTGTTGCTGTAATTTTCCATAAGGGTAATCAAGGCAAAGGTCAATCTATGCCCTTTGCCCGCCCGTATTATATGGGGGTTATCCGCGTCAAGGTCGGGTCGTATTTTCGCCGCTTCGCTCTGAAAATCTCCACCCTGCCCTTGACACGCCGCTAATGCGCGGAGAATATCGACTTCGCCAGTGCGCCGGATTTGAACAGGGAGAAACAGAGGATAACGGTATAGGCTGCAAGGGAGAATATCGCGCTGTGCAGATTGTCCGCTATTATCATGTTGTTTACCAGAACCGCGTAAATGCCGACGCATATCATAATGAGGAAGCCTTGAAAACCGATAGCGAACAGGGATTTTAGGTAGTTGTTTCCTATCTGCCCCCATTCCCGGTTCGTCATAGTTGCAAACGGGATAGGCGATACCGAACAGTAAAGGTAAATTTCTATCATGCGCCCGTAGAGGATAACGGTTATCAGTACGGACATGATTTTCATGCACAAGCTCACAAGGCTTGTTTCCATGACAAGTAAGAGCAGTTCGGGGATTTCCATAGCGTCAAGCCCGCTCTGCATGGAAGCAAGGGCGGCGGCAACATCAATCTCTGTGCTGCCGCCGATTACCCCCGCCGCGCCGGAAACAACGTGCTGCGCCATATCGAACACCGCCATAGTAATGTCAAAGGTGTGCGTCACAAGGTAGACTGCCACAAACGCCTTGAACACCCACTTGAAGAACATGGAAGTGTCAACGTCGTGCATATTGTTCTTTTCCGTTACCATGCTGATAAGCTCATAGCATAGGACGTAGGTAATGACAAGCCCCGCAATGGGTACGATTACATTTTCACTAAGGGTCTGTATCATGGAGAATATATTTGCGTTCCACCCTTGCGGGGTCTGCCCTACCTCTGCGGCGATAGTGCCGACTTTTTCGTTTACGTCCCCGAACATAGTTGACAGATTACCGTTTATGGCTCCTATGAGGATTTCCTTTATCCATTCGTTAATCGCGTCAAGTATGCTCTGCATAAGCCTTTACCCGCGCTTCTTAACCGAACAAGCCGGAAAGCAGCGGTACAAGGGTCATGCCGATAAGGGCAACGCCGCCGCCCGCCATAAGCTGCTTCATGCCCTGGCTCTTTGCGCCCGGATTGTCATTGCCGTAGCCCTCCATCAGATTGATTACGCCCCAGATACCAAGCCCGGCTCCAAGTGCTACAACAAGGGTCTGCAAAACGTCTACTGCGCTATTGAAAAATGCCATAAATATATCCTTTCTGCCGCGTCTGCGGCTGTCCGGCAAGCGGACAAAAGGCGGTCAGCGTATGGTCGCCGCCGCACAAAAAAACCGCCCTCTGGTAAAGGCGGCTGTCCCCGCGCTGCGTAAGTTCTGCGGCGCGGCGGTATTCAGTTGTAAGGGGTGCGGCTCCTGCCGCTGTGTACTGCGCCGGAAAGTGGGGGCGCGTATCATGTAGCCGGTATGGATAGATGTGATTGCTTCAATCGCTCCTTTCTGTGTTCCGCTGTGCTGCCGGACGTTTTTTTCAGACTTGCGGGAAGTGAATAGCTTGCGTAGCAAGGTGTTCGCTTCCCGCAAGTTCACAAAGGGGTAGCTGCCGCAAGGCAGCGTAGGGGAAGTGTAGCTTCCCCTGTCCCCCGGCGGTCTGCCATGCTGTCACTGTTGCGGGATAAGCCCCCGGCGCGTGACATACTCCGTTGCAAAACGGCGGTGTTCCGCTTCCTTTTCCCGCCAATACTCCCATAATGCAGCGTCGGCGGCTTCCGCAACATTCATTAAAAACCGTTCAAGCTGCTTTTGTTTTTCCTCTGCGCTACGTTTCCTCATGGTCTGCGTCCTCCTGTAAGTCTGCCGCGTCAAGCTCGTAATAGTCAAAAACCTCGTCGGGCTTGACAATGGCGGGGCGGCGTTTAAGGTGCTTTTCCATGTCAAAGGCGTTCTTCGGGTCTGCGTCGGACAGGTACTTGTATTTCGGGTGCTTCGTTATGTCGAATTTGTCCGAAAAGAACGGGCGCACCCCGCGTAGCTGCAAGATACATTTCCCTCCGTCCATGACTGCAATTTCATCTTCCGTCATAAGCTGCTTTCCCAATTTCTGATAGTTCAGCCCATGCGAAAGCTCCCGCCCCCTTGTTTCGGACGTGTTAAAGCTGTCTATCGTTTCTTTTCCTAAAATTTCCGATATTTCTTTAAGGGTGGTTTTCTCCTTGCCGCCCAAGAAAAGCGTGGTGTCGCAGTTGCCGACTATGGTATCGGCGTTGTCTTTGTAAATGGCTTTTAGCTGTGACTGGCTCTGCAAGATGATTGACGCGGATATTTCCCGGCTCCGTATCGTTGCAATGAGCTTTTCAAACTTTGGTATCTGCCCGATATTCGCAAATTCATCAAGTAAGCACCTAACATGGACGGGAAGCCGCCCGCCGTATTCATCATCTGCCTTGTCACAAAGCAAGTTGAATAGCTGTGTGTAAAGGATTGAAACGACAAAGTTAAAAGTGTCGTCGGTGTCGCTGATGATGACGAAAAGGGCGGTCTTTCTGTCGCCTATGGTGTCAAGCTCCATTTCGTCGGTTTCCATAAGCTCCCGCAGCTCCTTAATGTCGAATGGGGCTAACCTCGCGCCGCATGAGATAAGTATGCTTTTTGCGGTCTTGCCCGCCGCAAGTTTGTATTTTTTGTACTGCTTGACTGCAAAATGTTCCGGGTCTTTTTCTTCCAGACGTTCAAACATGAGGTCAACCGGGTTCTGGAAATCCTCGTCGTCCTCGCGGGCTTCCGACGCATTTATCATTTCAAGCAGCGTCGTGAAGTTCTTCTCGTCCTCCGGGGCTTCATACCAGATGTAGCCGATTAGCGCGGTGTAGTAGAGCTTTTCCGCTTTCACCCAGAAATCCTCGCCGGATTTTTCCCCGTCGCCTTTGGTGTTGGCGATAATGGTATTGACTAACTTCAAAATGTCCTTTTCGCTCCGCAGATAGGCAAAGGGATTGTATTTCATGGATTTTTTGAAGTTAATCGTATTTAGCACTTTGATACGGTATTTGTACCGCTGTAACATTTTCCCGGTTTCCAAAATCAGTGTTCCTTTCGGGTCAGTGACGATATACGACGTTGGAAAATCCTTTGACGTACATTGCATGAGCGACGGTTTCACAAAGAACCGGGTCTTGCCGCTGCCGGAACCGCCGATTACAAGGATATTTTTGTTTCTTGCGTATTTCGGCTGCTTCGGGCGGCTGTTCATGGTGAGCCGTTCCGTCTGCGTTAAGGGGATATTGTTCTCAAATACCGGGTCGGTGTACGGCTTTATGTCGTCAGCCCCGCCCCAACGCGCCGAACCGTATTCTGTCCCGCGGCGGTATTTCTTCGCGTTCTTGCCTTTGGTGTAGATAATCAGCCGGACAATGACCGCCCCCGCAATGCCTAAAGCTAAGTCTGCCGGGTGGAAGCTCGGCGCGATACTGGAAAAGGCGGCGGTAAAACCGTCCCCAAGATGTAGCAGCTTTGCGCTTGCGTCCGCGCCGGGGGAGAGCCGGACAGCCGCGCCCACTTTATCAAAGAGCCAGACAAAGAGCAGATACGGGAGATTTAGGATAAGCAGCTTCTTGATTTCCGGCTTCATAGCGATACCTCCCTGTCCTTGTTCTTGACCTTTGCCCGTTCCGCGTTTCTGCCCTGTGCAGCTTCTTTGAGGGTAGAGAGCAGCTTTCGGATTGAGGGCTTTTTCTCCTGTGTCAGCTTTTTTGCGGAAAATTCCTTAAAGGCTGCGGTCAGTACGTCCGCGTCCCGCCCCTTGAAGAAAACCAGATAGCGGGGCGGGCTTTCCGTCGCGTCCTTTTTCAGCGCAAAGTCGATACCGTACTTTTTCGCCGTACTCTCAAAGGCTTTGATATTGCCCTCGGTAATCTCAATGTTGGAAACGCCCGCGTTCTGCTTCATAAGCTGCTTTAAGCTCTGCTTGCCCTGTGGCGGTTTTGCAAGCTGCTTTTTGCCCTTTGACAGTATGGCTTTCATTGCCTTTTGGAGCGTCTGCGCGGTCAGCTTCCCGGTCTTGATGTAAAGGGCTATGGTCTTTTCGTTTACTTCGTCCTGCAATTTGTCGCGTCCTCCTTTCGCGTTTCTTTATGGGGCGGCGGTCAGATACGCACCCGCAGCCCGTTCAAGTCCTCGGCTCTGATACCCACAAGATACCAGTTGTCGCCGTACTCAATCCGGGTCGGCTTCCACTTGCCCCGCACGAATACGTCAAAGCACTCGCCGCAATGCAAGCCCCCGTAGTAGCTGTTTAAGTCAAAGCGGATGTCGTAACGGTCGGTGCGCTCGTCAAATACCAATGCTCCTGTCATTTTCTGTGCCATAATAAAATCCTCCTTTTGTGGTTGTGGGTGGTTACAGGCTTTCGCCCTCATTGCATGAATAATAGTCCGGGTCGCCGTACTGCGGCTTTTTCGGTGACAGTGCGCCGCTTGCCATGTCATGGGCGACAAGGGAAGTGTAGTAGTTGCCGATTGTGGACGGGGCGTTGAAAAGGGCGGCTTTCAGATATTGCTTGATGTTGCGGATTTTGGTTGTGTTCTCCCGCATACAGTCAAGCACAAAGCGGATATGCTCGCCGTCTAGTTTCATAAACTTTGACTTCACAAGCTCTGCCGGGTAGTCGTCCCCCGCAATCCGTACCCGCTTTCTGGCGGTGCATACGGTTTCAAGCATGAGGTCTACAATCTCGTCCAGCCTGTCACTGTCAAACTTCATGTCCTGTTTGAGAATGTGGTAGTCGATATTGTCCTTGATGATTTCCCGGTATATATCAACTGCGCTCTGTGCTGCCGCTTCCGTTCCTTTCCGTTCCGGCGGCGCAGCCGCTTCTCTGCAAGGAGAGGGGTTAGGGGAAAGGATAGGAATGGAATGGGTACTTGATAAATCTGTATTTGATTTTTCTTTTTTTGGTAAGTCAGTTCTTTGTATATCTTTATTTAATTGCGTTGGATTTTCCAACGTAGGTTTTTCCAATGTTGGTTTTTCCTGCGTTGGATTATCCAATGTTGGATTTTCCAATGTAGGTAAATCCGGCGTAGGCGGCTGCGGCTGCTCGAATATCACATAGTCCGCGCCCCGCAAGCGTCCTTTCTCGTCGCGCTCCCTTGAACGGACGATATACCCGGCGCGTTCAAGTTCCTTAATGGCTTCGCGGATAGCGTCTATCTTCTCCCGGTTGATAAGGGATAAGCCTTTCAAGGTGTAGTCCCAATCTTCGGGGAGTGACAGCATTTGCGACAACAGCCCCTTTGCCTTTAGGGAAAGCTCCTTGTTGCGTAGGTGGTGGTTGCTCATTACGGTATAGCCCTTGTTTCGTTCCACTCTGAAAACTGCCATAGTTCATAGCTCCTTTGCTTTGGATTTGTTACGCAGTAGAAGCGCGGTTTCGGGGGATAAGGTATAAATCCCTTTCCGCGCCAGATACGCGCCCGGAAAACCGCTTGTAGCAAGGCTTTTTCTGCCCCTACTGCGTAACAAAGGGCATGAAAAAAGCGGCGTTCCTGTTCTCCCATGTAGAGAGTAAGAAACGCCGCTTCTGCGTCGTATTCAGTTTTTAGTACAATACCCTGCTTGTCCGTCGCTCGAAAAACCTTGATTTTCCAGTGTTTTCAAAAGTATCGTTATCTAACGTCAGCTTTCAATAGACCAGACTTTCATAGAATGATTGCTGATATTGAAGATAACAAGGTAAATTGCGTTGTTGTAAAAGACCTTTCCCGTTTCGGACGAGATTACATTGATACGGGGCGATATTTGGAAAGAATATTTCCAGAACTGAATGTCCGTTTTATTTCTGTAACAGATAATATTGACAGTATGAAGCAGTCATACGATATGTTGCTTCCTATTAAAAATATATTCAATGAACAGTATGCAAGAGATATTTCTAATAAAATTCAAGCGACTGTAAAATCAAAGCAGAAAGCAGGAGAATTTATCGGAGCATTTACAAGCTATGGTTATAAGAAATCTCCTGCAAATAAGAATAAACTTGTGATTGATGAATATGCGTCCGAAGTTGTAAAACGAGTATTTACTATGTATGCACAAGGGATAGGAAAACAAAGCATTGCCAAAATACTAAATGCAGAGGGTATCCTTTGTCCGTCGGAATATAAAAAGCTCAACGGTGAAAATTATAAAAATTGCAACCGTTTAGAGAAAACTTCCTATTGGACGTATTCAACAGTAAATATCATGTTGAAAAATGAAATGTATATCGGCAACATGATACAAGGGAAGAAACATCAGCGTATGAGAAGCAAACAGCGACGAGTTGAGAAAGAAAACTGGATAAGAGTTGAAAATACGCATGAACCGATTATAGACCGTCAACTGTGGGATAAGGTACAAAAACTGTTGACAAAGAAGCATAGGGATATTGACTTGGAAACAAATAAAAATATCTTTGCAGGCTTTATCAAGTGTGGCGATTGTGGTCGGGCAATGATGAAAAATTTCTGGCGACGTGCAGACGGAAGCAGGTCTTATTCATTCTATTGTGGAACTTACAAAAGAAGTGGAAAGGACTATTGCACTCCGCATACTCTCCCATTTCAAGTATTGAATGATATTGTGCTGGGCGATTTAAAGCAGATTATCCGCAATGTAGAGAATTTGCAGGAACTTGTAAAATCACAATCTTTCACAGCAACAAAAATCAGAAAATCAACTGACATAGAACTGACAAAGTTAAAAACAGAACTTGAAAGAGTAAAGAAACTGAAAAAGTCAATTTATGAAGATTACAAAGACGAACTGATTTCTAAAGAAGAATTTCTTTCTTATCGAGAGGACTATCAACAAAAAGAAACGCTTTACTCCAAACAGATTGAAACGCTGGAAGAAAAGAAAAAGGAAAGTGTAACAGAAGATGTTTTTGAAACACCGTGGTTAAGGCGGTTGTTGGAACTGAAAGACATTGAAGAATTAGACAGAGATATTATTGTGGAAATGATAGACCAGATAACAGTTTATGAAAACCGCAAACTTAAAATCTCATACAACTTCGGAAACGAACTGGAACATTTATTTTCAAGCGTTTACTGTGAGGACTTGGAGAAAAAGGCTATCTAATCTCAATACATTTCTAACTCCCCATATATACTGGGGAATACATATCACAATTTGCGTAAACTACAACCAGCACATGGTGGAAGTGATCCCGGTAAGATTTCCACCTCCGGCGTCATGGAAAAGGATGTCAACCTCAGTATTGCAATGGCTCTTAAACAGCTGTTTGAAAACAGAGGCTTTACTGTTGTCATGACCAGAACCACCGACTGCGACCTCGCCCCGGATAATTCCAAGCATCCAAAGACAGATGATCTCACAAAGAGAACTGCCCTGATGTCTAAAAGCAATGTGGCAGTCAGCATCAGTATCCATCAAAACAGCTTTGAGGACAATTCAAGCTGCGGTCCACAGGTATTCTATTATGAAGCCTCTGATGCAGGAAAAGAGCTCGCATCCTCTGTCCTTGGAGCTTTAAACACTTCTCTTTGTGTCGCAAAGCCACGAAGCATTAAGCCCAATAAAGAATACTTTATACTTAAAAAATCCACATCCCCGACCGTAATCGTAGAATGTGGATTCTTGAGTAATCCTGCTGAGACACTTCTTCTTACTGACAAAAACTATCAGGATGACCTGGCACATGCAATATATATCGGTGTTACAGACTATCTTGCGCAATCACCCTCTGGACATTTACAATAAACTGCTCTGCGATGTGATATAGTCTGGTTGTCTGGACACTTTCACTGCCATCAAGCTGCTTTTTAGTCTCATTATCTGACTCAGTATTCGATTTCATATCTGACATCTTAGACTCTTTTGCAGATATATCATGCTCCAGTGCCACATCTATGCGCACACGCTGTTCACCATCACTTATTCCTGCCTCAAACATAGTGATATTATCTTCAAACAGCTTTTTAGTCTGCTCATCGTCTGTGACTATCATAGCAGATACTGAGTTTTCCTTTGCCTCAAAATATGCAGCTACTCTGCCGCATTTTTTATCCTCAAGGAATATGTCAACCATGCCCTTTTTATCCTCGCCTCTTACTATACTAAGCTTCATACCTGTGACCCCGTCTGCAGTCTCTATTGGTACAATATAGTTTTCCTGTCTCGACATATTTGAAGCTATCCTTAGCTGACTGCATAATAGCTTCATCTGTCTGAGGTCTATTGAACCGGTGTGCCTATCCTCTATAATCATCGAATCCATAACATGCTCTGCTGTATCAGCCAGCGTTTCCTGCGCCTGCGCAAGCTCCTTTGGATTTTTGACCGACTCAGAAAACCGTCTGAGAGTCTCATCCAAAAGAGCCCTTGCCGTAGCACTGTCTCCACGCTCCCAGAGATTTCTTACTGCCTCTGACGGATTTTTCATTAGCCGTGACGCAGCCATGAGGTTTACCGCGGTTGTTTTTACATCATATTTCTCTAGAAAAGCATATACGTTCTCAGGCACCGAAACTGCCTGATTGAACTGTCTTAGCTGTTCTGTGGCATATTGCTCTGACAGTGCGTTATCCTCGTCTGCCTCATATACAGCCTGCCTTAACTGCTCCGGAGTCATATCAAGCCAGCTGTCATACTGCATAAACTCCATTTTCTCAGGTGAAAGTGTATCAAGCACATCCCTTAGGCAGTTTGTATGATATGCGCTTTCTATCTGTGAGTCAATTTTAATGCCACTGCTTACACTGTCCACTCCGGCAAAGGTATCGTCCACCTTATAGTCCATGGCACTCTTTCCTCGTACCCGGACCGCTGTAAGCAGATTTTTCATTGTAATATCTGCTCCCTGATTAACAAGTGAGCCTATCACAGCACCATCTGACTGCTCCACCTGTGAAATAAGCCTGTATATGCCTATATATGAGTCTCTTTCCTCCTCTGAGATTTCATTTTTCTTTTCAAGCTTCCAGAGAAACTCGCTGAATTTCTCATCCTTTTCGTCAGGATTTTCTGATTTTATCCGTCTGGCAGTGTCACTTATGTCACTCATGCTCATATCAAGCGGTGATATGCCTCTTTTTATCATCTCAATCGTCACCGCCGGTGTCATATCGCTGAATGCTCTCTGCACCTGCTCATCTACAGACTTTATCTGCTTTATATTGTCCTCTGTGATGTCGGTACTATTGTACGCAAGTATCCGCACAGCCCTGCGATTGCTTTCAGATGTATCTATCTGAAGCTCTTTAAGTATATCATCCACATTCTGAAATGCTTTTGACATACTATCTCCCATATCTGCCCGCGGTGATGTCATAAGAGTCTCATATCCTGAGGCTGCTGCTTCTAATGACTGCTTCATTGCTTTGCCTGCTGTATACAGCTCATACACAGTGTCATCAGCGGATTCCAGGGTCAGTACATACGCCGGCTGCTGCTTCATCTGATTGAAAATATCACAGACATTATTGTACATACGTACCCTATCATCAGATGCCTCTACACTGCTCTCACCAAACAGCGCTCCGTAGTATTTATTTTCCTGCTGCTTAAGCAGCTCCACTACACGTTCAATAGGCTCTGTGTCTATTGAAACTCCTTTTTTTATGAGTGAAAGGTTGGCTTCTGCTGTCATGGAAAGTCTCGCTTCCTCAAGCTTTCTTTGAGCTGTCACAAGCCTTGCTTCCCGGCTGTCTGTAATCTGATTATCCGCAGCTTTATTCGCTGAGGCTTGCGATGCTGCACTATCCTTGCCTCTTGCAGCTATAAGCTTTGACAGATTCTCTATCGTGACAGGTATGTTATCTGACTCTAATGTGACAATGTCATCTGCGGTCGCCTCACCTAATACATCACAGGCTTTCTTTGCCATGTCAAATGTCAGACCATCTTGTGACATAGTGGCATCTGTAGCCTTTTTTCCCATTGCCAGTGCTTCTGTCACTGCCCTTGCATAAAAATCACTGCTCACATTTTCTTCTGCTGCGTTGATGCAGTCTACCTGATTCGCAAGCAGCACATTATCAGGTGTAACGGCTATATCTTCATCTATCAGCCATCTGCACTGATTCAGATTCTCATCACTACTGTCTATATGAGCTTCCTCTAATATCTGTTTAAGCTGTGGCTTAAGCTCCTCAAACAGCTCATCTGATATCTCCGTCATTTTGGTTTTCTGCCTGTAATCTTGTACCTGACTGCTGCTGTACGTAGCCTTGTATACATTGGAAACCGTCGGATTCATGTTATTTCTGACCAGATATGCCTTTGTCTCATTGGATATATTTGTAAGGCTCTTTGCCCGGTCTATGGCATCTGTACCTGCCTTTATATTGTCATCTGTAGCAGGAATATCATATGCTTTCATCTGATTGACAAGCATGGCCGCTTCAGTCTGGCTTCCCGTGATGTCTGTAAGCTGCTCCATGCTCAGATCATCTCCATATATGGATATATCTACACCAGCCTTTGCCAGCACTGCTTTTATCTTGTCGGTCTCAGTGACAATGACATCGTAGCCGTCATCCTTTGCAGCTTTGTAATCATCACTCGTGGTGGTGCTTGCAGTGACAATCATATCATTTCGCCTGTTTTCTGAGGTCTGATTCATGTCATTTAGCAGATTTTCTGCCATATCTGTGTCATCGCTGTTCCCGGCTTCATTTTTAGCCTGTGGTCTTGCATATATCGTATCCGACATATCAACAGAGTTTGACGAACCGACAACAGCCGCCTTTTTTGACATATTGTCACTGCTGTCTGTCTTTATGTAGTCTGACACACGCATACCCGCTGTCATGTCATTTATGGTTTTTGTGTCCGTATTTTTCGTATCTGTGCTTTTATTAATCAAATTCTCTATCTGCATATTTCCTGCTCCGTGCCCTGCATATATACCATCTCTGCAGTCTTTATTTATGGATATTCATACTTCGTATTTTTTATCCAACTGTAGTTATCTTTTTACTATATATCGACATATAATACGCAAAAATAAAGACCGCGCCTTAAATTGGCGCGGTCCTTTACCCTGCTGTTTACCGGTATATTAGTATTTAAATACAGCAACTCCGTAAGGCGCAAGTGGATAAGCAAATGAAAATGGTCTGCCGTCACACTCTGATTTGACTGCCTTATAGTCCAGCTTCTTATATGACTGTTTTGCTGCCTTGCCTCTGCCCTTTGCAGCCTTCTTTACAGGCGCTTGTACCGTTTTGCCGGTAAACTTAGGATCCTCACTATCTAAAACGAGCTGATATGTCTTGTGCTTTGGCACTCCGACTCTGTAATCAGGTCTCTCTACCGGTGTGAAATTGATGACAAAGAGCATATTATTCTTGCCATCCTTACTCTTTCTGATAAAGCTGAAGATGCTTCTGTCTGCATCGTTTGCATTTATCCATTCAAAGCCTTCCCAGCTTGAATCCAGCTCATACAGACAGCGGTTTCTCCTATAGAGGTGAAGCAGCTCCTTTACCCAGTTCTGGATCTTTTTATGCTCCGGATTCTCAAGCAGATACCAGTCGAGTTCTCTTTCCTCACTCCACTCCTGCTTCTGTGCAAACTCCTGTCCCATGAAAAGAAGCTTCTTTCCACAGTGTCCCATCATAAATGCATATCCTGCCATGAGGTTCTTGAATTTATCCCCTTCTAAGCCCGGCATTTTGTTGAGCATAGAACACTTCAGATGTACCACCTCATCATGTGACAGTACCAGAATATATTTCTCACTCTCATTATAGCTCATTGCAAATGTCATCTTGTTGTGGTTATTTTTACGGAAATATGGATCCAGCTTCATATAATCAAGGAAGTCATGCATCCATCCCATGTTCCACTTGTAGCTGAAGTTCAGTCCGTCTTCCTCTACCTTGCCTGTTACCTTTGGCCATGCGGTAGACTCTTCGGCTATCATTACAGTTCCGTGATTTCTTCCAAGTATGAGTGTATTAATATGCTTGAAAAACTCTACTGCCTCGAGGTTCTTATTTCCTCCAAACTTGTTTGGCACCCACTGTCCGTCGTTCTTTCCATAGTCAAGATAAAGCATTGACGCAACTGCATCCACACGGAGTCCGTCTACGTGGTAATTTTCTATCCACATCAATGCACTTCCGATAAGGAAGTTCTTTACTTCATTCTTACCGTAGTCAAATATCTTTGTGCCCCAGTCAGGATGCTCTCCCTTTCTTGGGTCTGCATACTCATATGTGGCTGTTCCGTCGAAATTGGCAAGTCCATGCGCATCCTTTGGGAAATGTGCAGGTACCCAGTCGAGGATTACTCCGATATTATTTTTATGGCACTGATCAACAAAGTATGCAAAATCCTCAGGCTTTCCATACCTCGATGTAGGTGCATAGTAGCCTGTCACCTGATATCCCCATGAGCCATCAAACGGATACTCTGAAATACCCATAAGCTCAATATGTGTATATCCCATAGTTTTTACATATGATATGAGTGATTTTGCAAGCTCCCTGTATGTATAAAAGCCCTCATCATCCCTGCCCGGATGTCTCATCCATGAGCCCGGATGGCACTCATATATAGCCATAGGTGAAGAATATACATCAGCATCTGACTTTGCTGCTCTCTTATCCATCCACTCTTTGTCAGTCCATGTGAAGTGCTCGATATCTGTGATGATTGACGCTGTTCCCGGACGAAGCTCTGCGTAGTTTGCGTATGGATCCGCCTTGTACAGCTTATCACCCTGTTCAGTGACTATAATAAACTTATACATCTGACCCTTTTGCGCTCCCGGTACAAAAAGCTCATACACTCCCATGGTTTCCGGCTCTACACGCTTCATCTCATGACTGGTCTCATTCCAGTCGTTAAACTCACCAAACACGTATACTTCCCTCGCATGTGGCGCCCAGACGTCAAAGCACACTCCTTTTTTTCCTTTGCGCTCAGCTAAGTGAGCACCCATCTTCTTGTAGATATCGTAGTGTGTTGCCTGACCAAACAGGTAACAATCCATTGCTGTAAAATTACACATATATATACCCCCATAAGTATTTATTTTTCCCTGAAATGATCCTCTTTGAGTACAATTCGGTCATCATCTGTATATCGCCTGGCTGTCAGAATACTTATAGCCTTCTTAAGTCCGCTGTGAGCCTCCCTGTCTATGGCCTCGTCAATTATATCCTTGACCTCTGTCAGAGTGGTAGCCTGGTCTATCCTCTCAATATTGCTGATTCTGTTATGCAATGCCAGAATAGCCATCTCATCTATCTTGTACCCAAGCTCTGCAGAGTACGATTTGGCAAACAATACGAGTTCATCATTTGTAAAAATAGGGACCGATATCTTTTCCGTGAACTTGGATGCAAAGCCCTCATCCATTGAGAGAGCCTTCTTTATACCCTTTGATGTATCCTCAAGTATATAGAGTGTTCCTGTAATATCATGCTCCATCAAAAATGATAGCTGGGCAGCTATGCTGCGGTCGATATCACCGGCTCTTTCTATGATGAGACAGCCTCCTGTTATCTTTCTGACTACCTGCTGCACATCCTTTTTATTGAGTGCGGCAGCATCAATCTTACCCATCTTTCCTGTAAGCTGTTCACCATCTTTTTGTAATACCTTTATAAAGCTTGTAGCAAGCATTGTCTTTCCGCAGCCCTGCTCTCCCTGTATAATCAGGTTGCCTGTGGATGCGTTTTCTTTCCTGTTGAAATGATCAAGCACTGCATTATATGCCTTGCAGATCTGATCCTCCATACCCTTTACCGGTATGAAATATGAAAATATAGCTTTCTGTTCGCTTGTAAGCTCTTTTATATGTTTTGTTTCTTTCAATTTCGAGTCATCTTCTTCGCTGTCTAAATCCTCCGGCAATGAAATATCCGGCATTTTTCTTGTCTTAGCCATATCCAGCTTCTTCTCCAGTCCCGGATTCTTTGCTGTCATCTTGGCTATTTCCTGCTCGATAAATGATGTCACATGATCAAAATCTCTCTTCTCAGAAACGTTTTCTTTCTCCTGTGAAGCCTCATCATCTGATGTATCATCATCGACATTTAACATATCATCTGTTATTTCAGGCATCATGGTAGTCGGCTGCATGAGTATCTCGTCTTTCTCAGACTCCTCTGCCATAATTATATCCTCCGGCTCTCCAACCGGTTCCTTGACTTCATCTGCAGCATCTTCAGGTGCTTCCTGCGACTCCTGTGCTTCGTCTATAGCCTCTTCCGGTGCTTCCTGCGACTCCTGTGCTTCGTCTATAGCCTCTTTGGGTGCTTCCTGCGGCTCCTGTGCTTCGTCTATAGTATCTTCCGGTGCTTCCTGCGGCTCCTGTACTTCATCCACAGTCTCATCTGCATAAAGCTCCTGCATATCCGGTTTCTGCTCTTCTTCAGGCTCCTTCACGGCAGCTTTCTGCTCTATAATATCAACCGGGACCTTCAAATACTCCTCCTCAAGAAGTTCCTTCGGAGTGACACCTGCATCCAGCTTTGGAATGACATCATTTAGTCTCTCCATGATGTCTCCTGCCTCCTGAAGTGCTCTTGCCTTAGCTGACTCAAGTTTCTGCTGCTCAGCCTCTTTAAGTGCAATTTCAGCCGCATGTCTGGTCTTTTCCCATTCTTCAAGCACATCCTGTATAGACATCTGTCCTGTAATCTGATGCTCAAGCTGAGTCTTTTCACTCATGACCATAGACATCTGTCCGTCAGCGTCTTCACCCAAAAGCTCCTTGAAATTCAACTTAAGTGAACCATCTATCTCTTCATCTGTAGCGATATGCTCTGTCTCTTCCGGCTGCTGTACATACTCTTCCTGCTCCTTTTCGAGCTTGAGATAAGGAATATCCTCAACTATCTTTTTGATGGTATCCATCGTATCAGCAACTTCATTCTTGCCCTTGGCCTCCATGATCTGCTGCATACCCTTGGCAATCTCCTGCTGTAAATTTACAGTATTGAACTTCTCCTGATTTACAGTAATCTGCGGAATAGTTACGTCATCATGCACTATCTCTCCGCCCTTTACCATCTCCATGGCACCTATCTCAGTGACCTCAGCCTCATCCTTTATCTTAGCCGGCTTTTCCTTCTCTGCCTTGAATCGTCTGTACTTTTCCCCCTGAGCCTTGGTAAGTGGCTGATAAAGCATCTTAAGCTCCAGCGCACGCTCCACATATGGTCCGTCTCCGAACCACAGAATGAGCTCATCGCAGGCATCTATACACTTATCGGCTTTTCCGGCCTTGTGGTATAGATATGCAAGCTCGTATGCCCACTCCTCAGTGTATTCTTCATCCTTGTACTCTTCAAGAATAGTGATAAGCTCATCAAATGAAGCTCCCTGCCCTTTTTTGATGGCATATCTTAATACATACTTCATATCATCATGAGGCGCTATCTCAACAAACTCATCATAATACTCTGTAGCAGCATCATAATCACCCATCTTGATGGCGACCTCAGCCAGTCTGTATATAATCATCCTGCCGATTGGTGAACGGTCATAGGCCATTAAAAGTATGTCCCTTGCATCCTGGTATCTTTCGGCCTTCTCGTAGATTTCGCCGATTTTAACGAGTGTATTTACATTTTTAATTTTGTTCCAATTTATGCTATCCGCAATCTCTGCTGCGCTCATATAGCCCTCCTCGGCGCTTAGGGCTTTTATCTGATCCAGCTTGAGATTGTATTCGTATTTATCCACTTATTTCACCTACTCGTATTTAAGCTTATTATTTTTGGTATCTACGCCTGTTGTCTTTGTATAATCCCTTGTGTCCTCAGGAAGCTTCTTTTTCCTGAGAGCATAATTAACAACTCTTTTCACAATATAGTATATCACAGCAAAGGTTGGAACACCAAGTAACATTCCAAGAAAACCAAACATTCCTCCGCCGATTAGTATGGCAAACATAACCCAGAAGGTCGAAAGACCGGTAGATGAGCCAAGTATCTTAGGCCCTATTATATTACCATCCACCTGCTGCAGCACGACAATAAATATCAGAAGATAAAGCGCATGCCACGGACTCTGAATTACTACTATGAGTAACGATGGAATTGCACCGATAAACGGTCCGAATACCGGAATCACATTTGTGACGCCGATAATCACTGCAACGAGCACCGATGATGGAATCCTTAAAATCAGACATCCGAAATATGCAATCACACCTATAATCAGTGAATCTATAATCTTACCGCTTATGAAGCCTCCAAAAATCTCATTTGTCTTTCTGATCGTCTCAATGATGATATTGCCTGTCTTTGGCTTGCAGACAGCATATATTATCTTTTTGCTCTGTCCTGCAAGAGTCTCCTGAATACTCATCACATAGACCATCACGATTATTCCGATAATAAAATTAAATAAGCCTCTGACTACCGAAATCACACCGGTTGTAATCTGTGCAACATACTTCTGTGCCTCAGGAATCAGCTTTTCTGTGGCATAATCCTCAATGTAGTCGGTTGCATTCTGTAAACCTGTGCTCGCGAGCTCAGCAATTTTGCTGTCCCCGAAATTGCCGTTCTTTATCATGTTGATGAATGCCGCAACATCATTTGGCAGTGTCTTCATAAGTCCCGATATACTTGCTATGACAGAAGGCACAATAGCCGCAATGAGGAGCGAAATAATCGCTACAAGAATAATAACCGAGCCTGTAATTGCAAGAGCTCTTGAAACCTTTCGCAGCTTGCTTTCGCTTTTCATCTTTTTGGAAAGAAGCTTTTTAAAGCATCTTTCCAGCCACAGCATGACAGGATTCATCAGGTATGCAAGCACAAGTCCCATTATAATAGGCATTGCTGCCGCAAGCAGCTTGCTCCATATGCCTGCAAAGCCCTCAAATCTGTACAGTGCAAAGAAAAACAGTATACTGACTGCAAACGTGACAAATACCATGACACCTATTCTGATCAGATGTGGCCATTCCTCACGCCCCGGGTGCGAATTCTGCTTCGCGCCCTTATCTGCATTTATCTCAATGTTTGATTTTTTACCAGCTTTTCCGGTTTCTTCCATCGGATTAAACTCTCCTTATTTACGATTATAGTTGATGAGACATCCCTTTAATATTATCTCTCTTTCATCATCTGTGAGCTCACCCATCTTCAGTGTAAATGGCTTTAATTCACCATCCTTGACAACATATGCCTCAAACTCCGTCTTTGCATCCTCGATTTCCTTCTTGATTCCCGGAAGGAAGATATAGTCGAGGTTGTGGAACGGAAGCTCTCCCTCATCGATGATGAATGGAAGCATTCCCCAGTTGATAAGGTTTGAACGGTATCTCTTTGTAGCATACTCGTTTGCGATATTTGCCCAGCCTCCGAGTACCTTCTGGCAGCTGGCAGCCTGCTCTCTTGCTGAGCCGTCACCCGGCTTAACAGCAAAAATTGTGCTTCCGAAGCCCATATTCTCATGGCTTGCCTCAGGGAATTTTTTCTTTACTACTCCCATGATTTCAGCAACCTCAGGAACAGCCTTTCCTGCGCACTCACCACTCTCTATAGCCTTCTGGGCCTTCTGGATTTCCTTTGCTCTGCCTACATACTCAGGATCCTTTCTTGAAAGTGCGAACTCTGCAAGTCCAAGAGGGTTTGAACGATATGAAGATGTCTCTCCTGAAGGAATGAGCTCATCTGTTGTAGTAACAGGATCATGAATCTCTGAAACCACCTTAAGGAGCATATTCTCAGGAAGCGCGCTCATTGCCGGCCAGTCCTTGATGTTTGGTCCGAACTGGATTTCAACTGAAGGATCTGCCACTCCATGGCTGTCAAATACACGGTTCTCATATATAGTCTTGTCAAAGAAATATTTTGGCTTTGTAAAGTTGACATCAATATCCGCTGCTGATGTAAGGAAGCCCTTGTTTGCTGCTGTTGCAGCGATTGAACGTGCATCCATGAGTGCCACTGAGCTGATCTGTCCGTTCTGTACCTTAGAACCCTCTCTGTTAGGGAAGTTTCTTGTTGAATGACGGATAGAGAATGCGTTGTTGGCAGGTGTATCTCCTGCACCAAAGCAAGGTCCGCAGAAAGCAGTCTTTACGATTGCACCTGTCTCAAGAAGCTTTGCTACAGCTCCGTTTTTCACAAGCTCCATGTATATTGGAGTAGATGCCGGGTAAACACTCAGTGTAAACTCGTCTGCTCCGATTGAATGTCCGTTTAATATGTCAGCCGCATCGCAGATATTCTCAAATCCACCGCCTGCACAGCCTGCGATGATTCCCTGGTCTACATACAGTTTTCCGTCTCTTACCTTACTCTTTAAATCAAGCTTCACCTTGCCGTCAAAGCTTACCTCAGCTCTCTTCTCACAGTCATCGAGAATATCCATGAGGTTTGCATTGAGCTCATCGATAGTATAAGTATTGCTAGGGTGGAATGGCATAGCTATCATTGGGCGGATCTGGCTTAAATCAATCTCAATAAATCTGTCGTAGTAAGCCACCTCACCCGGATTAAGCTCCTTGTGGTCCTCAGCCCTACCGTGAATCTCAAAGAATTCCTTAACCTGGTCATCTGTTCTCCAGATAGAAGAAAGACATGTAGTCTCTGTTGTCATAACATCGACACCTATACGGAAGTCAACGCTCAGATTAGACACACCCGGTCCTACAAACTCCATAACTTTGTTCTTTACGAAGCCGTTTCCGAATACCTCTCCGATAATTGCAAGTGCGACATCCTGTGGTCCAACGCCCTTGATTGGCTCTCCTGTCAGGTAAATACCTACTACCTCAGGCATATCAATATCATATGTCTGTTCAAGAAGCTGCTTAACAAGCTCAGGTCCACCCTCGCCGACTGCCATAGTACCAAGTGCACCATAACGTGTATGTGAATCAGAACCAAGTATCATTTTTCCGCCACCGGCAAGCATCTCTCGTGCAAACTGATGGATAACTGCCTGATGAGGTGGTACATATATTCCACCGTACTTCTTTGCACATGTGAGACCAAACATGTGGTCGTCCTCATTGATTGTTCCACCAACTGCACAAAGGCTGTTGTGACAATTTGTAAGTACATACGGGATAGGGAATTTCTCAAGTCCTGAAGCTCGTGCTGTCTGGATGATACCTACAAATGTGATATCATGCGATGTAAGCTTATCAAACTTAATCCGAAGCTTGTCCATATTGCCGGATGTATTGTGCTCCTTTAAAATACCGTAAGCAATTGTCTCCTGCTTAGCTGTCTGTTTATCGATGTCCATGCCGGTCTTGCTTTTGACAGCTGCCTGAGCCTTAGGTCCATCAATTATTACTTCCTTACCGTTTAAAAGGTAAGCACCATTTTCATATAATTTCACTTATTCTACCTCCGTATGTGTATTTCAAAATTCTTTTATTTACTATTATATAATATTATAGGTAATTGTGGCAATAAATAAATCACCATCTACCTTAATTTCGAATTTTCCTCCCATCAAATGGGTCAGATTCTTTGCAATCGAAAGTCCAAGTCCACTTCCTTCAGTGGTTCTCGACCTCTCTCCCCTCACAAAACGCTCTGTCAGGTCTACATTTCCGTTGCTTACTATGTCAAGCTCGTTCTTAGACACATTCTTTATTGTAAAAACTGCCTTTTTATCTGCCTTTTCAAGTTCTACATACACTCTTGTATTTTCCAGTGCATATTTTGCGGCATTAGTATACAGATTTTCAATAGAGCGGTAAAGCTGACGCCCATCCGCATAGATAAATATCTGTTCTGATGGAATTTTTGTAACTATTGTCAGATTTCTCGACTCAAATCGCTCATTGAATTCACCTCCGGTCTGGTATAAAAGCTCAACCAGATCAAGCTTTTGCATATTGAGCTTCACATTTCCCGAGGTAATCTTTGATGTCTCTACCAAATCCTCTGTAAGCTGCTTTAAGCGCTGTGACTTTTCCTCCAGCACATGTATATAGTATTTGGCATTTTCATTTTCCAGATTTTCCCTCTTAAGCAGGTCAACATAGTTGACTATTGAAGTCAGAGGTGTCTTTATATCGTGTGATACGTTTGTTATTAAGTCTGCCTTTAGTTTTTCATTTTTAAGGCTCTCATTTACCGAGCTCATAAGACCCTGGCGTATATGGTTGACAGCCTCCGCCACCTTTTTCTGCTGCCCATGAAACTCATTGACATTGAGTGTAGTGTCAAGCGCTCCTTCCGAGATAGCTTCAAGTGCCTCCTGTATGCGCATTATCTCTTTGTTTTTTTGTGTGTGGATATCCTTTTTCTCAATAACTCTTTTCAAAAGCTCATAGCCCTTGTACATCAGGCTGTGTGTGTAAAGTATATTGCCTTTTATCTTCCTTACAATGCTCTGGTATAAAATAATAAAAGCCAGATCAAACAAAAAAGTAAATGTGCCGGCCGTCATAATGAGTGATGCATAGTCAAAATGCTGGTTTTTTACGCCTGAAATCACTTTTCCCATAAATACCATGAGCAGTGTAAATATCACTAGCATCACATCAGAGTATACCTTGTCAATCGGTAAATAGTATATTGTGTAATCATCCTCTGATTTTCTGCCTGCCACGTTTGCCATATATGCCAGGCTCACAAAGCTGCCTACCAGGCCCGCAAGCGATATTAGTGTATATATATCAATATTTCCATGCGCATCGTGCCTGAATGCATAGCCTGTGGCAAACACTCCTGTCACCATAAGTATCATGCATAGCTGATGTAAAACTATGACCGCTGCTTTTTTTCCTATCGTATACTGCTTCATTTGTTGTCCTCTATCTTATAGCCTACTCCCCAGACCACCTTCAGATATCGCGGCTCTTTAGGATTTATCTCTATTTTTTCCCTGATATGTCTGATGTGCACAGCAACTGTATTATCGGCGCCTATCGCCTCCTCGTTCCATATGCTCTCATATATTTCGTTTATTGAGTAGACCTTTCCCTTGTTTTTAAGGAGTAAAAGCAGGATATTGTACTCAATCGGTGTGAGCTTTACCTCCTCACCATCCACAGTCACCTTTTTTAAATCATCATTTACCAAAAGGCCTCCGGCTTCATAAACCTTGTCTCCGGCTGCATCATTGCTTGACAGAGTGGTATATCTGCGAAGCTGTGACTTTACCCTTGCCACAAGCTCAAGCGGATTAAAAGGCTTTGTAACATAATCATCAGCACCCACATTGAGGCCTAAAATCTTGTCAGCATCCTCTGTCTTTGCCGAGAGAATGATTATCGGCACCCTGCTTTCCTTTCGTATCTGCAAAGTGGCTCTTATTCCGTCGAGCTTTGGCATCATGACATCTATTATCATGAGGTCTATTTTTTTATTCTTCATAATTTCAACCGCCTGTATGCCGTCGTAAGCCTTCTCCACGTCGTAACCCTCCTGCATCAGGTAAATCTCAATTGCCTCAACTATTTCCTTGTCGTCATCACAAACTAATATTGTCATATTATCCTCCTTCTATGAATTTTGAACAGAAACCTTCTCCTGCCGTTAGTCAGCTATATTTTATCAGATTATCCACTTTGTTTTTCTTAAAATCTGCTTAATATTACCCACTTTAAATATAAGCCAAAAAGCAGCCGTTCTGTTTTGAACTGCTGCTTTATATTACATAGGTGTGTTTCATTTACCTTTATTTCCGGTGATGCTCTGCCACATTCTGTGGATACCGTCTGTGAGCTCCTTCCCCTCCTTTGTGTTGATAACAGGTGGATTGCCGGCTTTTCTGCTTATTGCCTTATAATCCTCATCAACAGACGATTTTGAGCCGGCAGCCTTGGCTTCATCCTTATCATTGCTATGATTTAATCCGGCATCAGGTGTATCGTCTGCAAGCTTCACTTCACCCACTACACCATCTCCCAGGTCCTCGCCCTCAGCAAGTCCCAGTTTTCTGATATAATCCATATTTACCTTGATTTCAGTCTGTCTGTTTGCATAGATGGACTTCTCTTCATTGTCAATAGTACGCTCCTCTACAGGTTTACCTGCATTTTTCTGACGTTCTATCTCCTTATTTCTGTCATCGATAATCTTAAGATACTTCTCCGTATCGGACAAATCCTGAAGCTGTCCCTTGAGCTCATACTGGTTAGTTTTAACTATCTTCTCCTGCTCTGCAATCTTATCCTTCATATTCTTGCACAGCTTTTCAAGTGACTCGTTGGTATCATTGATGATATCACGCACTCTTGAAAGCGCCTCATCCGTATAGATAACCGATGCTGCATACACATCCTCAGCCTTTCTGCTTGCATCCCAGACTATCTGATCCCCCTTCTTTCTGAACTCTCTCTCTGCGTGATTGCGACTCTGCTCAGTAAGCTCATACTCATCCTGTATTGCATATATACACTTATTCAGCTCAGCAAGTAAATCTATCATTTGCTGCTTGTTTATGATCACCCTGCTCGGCTCCGGCTTATACGGCTCCGCCTTTGAGAGCATGATATGAATTTCTCTTAGTACCTTTTCTGTTTTATCGTTCGCATTCATTTTCTATTTCCTCGGATTTAAATTAACATTATAACTATTCAGGGTGGTTATGAATACTCACCACTTACCCATATTTTATATGAAAATCCGCTTCTCGTAAATAGCCAAATGAATAATAATAGTTACTATAATTAAATCAATCCCGCTGCCGCATTTCTCAGTTCATCTGCCGCATGCTTTATCTCGGCAGCCTGCTCTTCGCTCACATTTCCGGGCTTTGTCCTTGAAATAAGCTTCTTCACATATGAAAGTGACGATTTCACACTCTTTTTCTGTGCGCTGTCCATAGCCTTTCTTTTTTCCTTGTCAGCCATGACATTTTCCACCTGTCGCACAAGCGTATCAGCCTCACTTCTTGCATCAATATAAGCCTTTCTCTGTCCGTCTGTTTCCTCATACTCCTGTGCCTCGCGGATTGCCTGCTCAATCTCAGAATCAGACAAATTTGAGCTTGCGGTAATCGTAATCTCCTGATGCTTTCCTGTGCCCAGGTCCTTTGCAGAAACCTGCACAATGCCGTTTGCATCTATATCAAATGTCACCTCTATCTGCGGCACACCTGCCGGAGCCGGCTTGATGCCCTTTAGCCTGAAGTTTCCAATCAGCTTATTGTCCCTTGCAAACTGCCTCTCACCCTGCAGTACCTTTATATCCACAGAGGTCTGGAAGCTTCCTGCAGTTGTAAAAATCTGGCTGTATCTCGTAGGAATAGTCGTATTTCTGTCAATAATTTTAGTTGAGACACCACCAACTGTCTCAATTCCGAGTGAAAGCGGTGTGACATCCATCAGTATAATCTCTGCCGCACTGCTGCCTGCGACAATTGCTCCACCGAGCTTGCCGCCCTGTACTGCTGCACCGAGTGCCACGCACTCGTCAGGATTTAGGTTGTGTGAAGGCTCTTTTCCTGTAATTCTTCTGACCTCCTCAACAACAGCCGGCACACGTGTCGAGCCTCCTACCAACAGCACCATTCCAAGCTCTGCTGCGGAAATACCCGCATCTGAAAGTGCCTGATTGACAGGAATAGCAGTTCTCTCCACCAGATCCTTTGTTATCTCATTAAACTCAGCCCTTGTGAGGTTCATCTCCATGTGGACCGGCTGTCCCTTTACAGTGGTGATAAATGGCAGGTTGATAGTGGTTGAGGATGATGATGAAAGCACCTTTTTTGCCTTCTCAGCCTCCTCCCTGACACGCTGCATAGCAGTATTATCCTTTCTCAGATCCACATTCTGCTGTCTGTAAAACTCTGTGACAAGATAATTCGTGATTCTCTCATCAAAATCATCTCCACCCAGATGATTATCACCGGCTGTGGCAAGCACCTCTATCAGATTGTCCCCTATTTCGATAACAGACACATCGAAGGTTCCTCCTCCGAGATCGTAGACAAGAATTTTCTGCTGCTGTCCATGGTCCAGTCCGTATGCGAGTGCCGCAGAGGTTGGCTCATTTATGATTCGAAGCACATTAAGCCCAGCAATCTTTCCTGCATCCTTAGTTGCCTGCCTTTGCGCATCCGAAAAATATGCAGGAACTGTGATTACGGCGTCTGTCACTGCCTCACCAATATAGTCCTCTGCATCCTTTTTCAGCTTTCTGAGAATCATAGAAGAAATCTCAGGAGCTGAATACAGCTTTCCGTCCACTTTTGCCCTGAAATCGCTTCCCATCTGTCTCTTTATTGAGAAAAATGTCCTGTCCACATTGACTGCTGCCTGCCTCTTTGCAGCCTCGCCAACCAGTCGCTCTCCATTTTTTGTAAAAGCCACTACAGACGGAGTTGTTCTCTGACCCTCGCTGTTAGTTATGACTACCGGCTGATTGTTCTCCAATACTGCCACACAGCTGTTTGTTGTTCCTAAATCTATACCTATAACCTTGCCCATTTTATGCCTCACTGTTTTTTTATTTAAGTCTCATAAATAATTGATTTTTTGACTTACTATTTCATCCTAATACTACTTTAAGCTTGGAAAATTCACTCGTCAAGGCATGAGGCTGTTATTTCAGAGAATGTTTATACTTTTAATTTTTAATACACAACATAACAACAAAGGCACCGCCGAAGCAGTGCCTTTGTTGATTAGTTTATAGGTTGGATTAAAAAATGATAATTGAGGATTGCTTATTCACTTACTTTCTTTTTGAGTAATCCGAGTAATCCACATGCAATGAAAGATCCGATTACTAATGCAACAAGATACATTAACGGATTTCCGATTGTAGGAACTACGAAGATTCCTCCGTGAGGTGCCATGAGTGTACATCCAAATGCCATTGAAAGTCCACCTGCCACTGCTGAACCGACTACACATGCCGGAAGGACATGAAGCGGATCAGATGCTGCGAATGGGATTGCACCCTCTGTGATAAATGATAATCCCATGATAAAGTTTGTAGGTCCTGCCTTTCTCTCCTCTGCTGTGAACTTGTTCTTGAAGAAGATTGTTGCAAGAGCGATTGCGATTGGTGGAACCATACCGCCAATCATAACTGCTGCCATGATATTGTAGTTTCCGGCAGCGATTGAAGCTGTACCAAATACATAAGCGGCTTTGTTTACAGGGCCACCCATATCTACTGACATCATTCCTCCGAGAAGTACTCCGAGCACTACTGCGCTTGCACCGTTAAGTCCATTAAGACCATTGTTGATAGCTGTATTTAAAGCTCCGATTGGAGGCTCAACTACAAACTGCATTATAACGCCTACCAGGAATATACCAAGCAGCGGATAAAGCAGAACCGGCTTCATACCATCAAGACTCTCCGGAAGTTTAGAAAATACCTTCTTTAAGAGGAGCACAATATATCCTGCTACGAAACCTGCTACAAGTGCTCCAAGGAAGCCTGATGTACCGTTTGCTGCGATTGAACCACCTACAAAACCAACTGCAAGACCAGGACGGTCAGCAATACTCATAGCGATAAAGCCTGCAAGGATAGGAAGCATAAATCCAAATGCTGTTCCACCGATTCCCTTAAACAGTGCTGCGGCCTGTGTAATAGTACCAAAATTTGCTCTCTGGTCAGCCGGCAGTGAATTAAGGTCAACACTGAATCCATCGATAAGGAATGCGATTGCGATAAGAATACCACCACCAACTACGAATGGAAGCATATGTGAAACACCATTCATCAGGTGCTTATAAATCTGATGTCCAACGCTCTCCTTTCCACCAACTGATGAATGTGAAGCCTCCTTTTTACCTGATGCCTTAAATACAGGAGCATCACCGAAAGCAATTCTCTTTATAAGCTCTTCTGCCTTATTGATTCCGTCAGAAACCTGACACTCAATAACCTTCTTTCCGTCAAAGCGGTCTGTAGGTACATTTGTATCACAGGCAACTATAACTCCTGCAGCCTTTGCGATTTCATCATCTGTGAGCACATTTTTGGCTCCGCCTGAGCCTCTTGTCTCAACCTTTACCTGATATCCAAGCTCCTTGGCTTTTTTCTCGATAGCCTCAGCAGCCATATAAGTATGGGCAATTCCTGTAGGACAGGCTGTAACTGCAACGATAAATACATCGTCCTTCTTCACCTCAACAGGCTCTTTCTCCTTTGCCTCTTTGGCAGCCTCTTTCTCATCCTTTGCTTTTTCAGCGCTATCGATGATATTTAAAAACTCATCAACTGAACCGGCATTGATAAGAGAATTTGTAAACTGCTCGTCCATCAGCATAACAGAGAGCTTGCTAAGCACCTGAAGATGCACATTATCCTCTGTGTTTGGTGCAGCGATAAGGAAAATAATCTTTGCAGGTGTACCATCGAGTGATTCAAAGTCAACCCCATCCTTTACAACCATTGCCGCAAGACCTGCTTTAGTAACAGCATCAGACTTACAATGAGGAATTGCTATACCCATTCCAATTCCTGTTGTGCCTTCCTCCTCTCTTGCAAAAACACCCTTGCGATACTTCTCCACATCGGCTATTTTGCCACTTTTTGCCATCAAATCAATACACTGATTCAATGCTTCGGTTTTTCCGGCAGGCGTACCATTTAAATTGATACTCTCAGCTGCCAATAAATCCCTGATTGTCATACATCATTCCTCCTGATAGAATATATTAATTATTTATATCAACCTTTTGATATCGTTGTTTAATTGGAAGCACTGTCCCATTTATCTATAAGTGCCTCAACCTCCGGCTTTGTAGCAAGCTCCTCAGAAAATGCACTTGCACTTCCCGTACATACGCCATAAATAAATGCCTGCTTATAATCATTTGATTTGAGGTATCCGTAAACAAATCCGGCTACCATCGAATCACCTGCGCCTACAGAGTTTTTGAGCTTTCCTTTAGGAGCCTGTGCCTTAAATTCCTGTCCATCCTCGGTCACAAGCACTGCTCCGTCACCTGCCATTGAGACAAGCACGTTTCTTGCGCCCTGCTCCTGAAGCTTCTTTGCATATTTTATCACATCGTCCTTGTCTGTAATCTCAACCCCGAATATCTCACCGAGCTCATGATTGTTTGGCTTGATGAGGAATGGCTTATATGCAAGCACATTTGTGAGCAGATTTCTTGTCGCATCAACCACGATATTTATTCCACGGCCCTCAAGATGCTTCATAATATCCATATACATTGATGAAGGCATCACATCAGGAATACTTCCTGCGAGCACAAGCACATCAGACTCCTTTAAGCAGTCAAGCTTCTCATAAAGCTTTTTAATGTTGTCCTCAGTGATTACCGGTCCCTGACCATTAATCTCGGATTCCTCATTTGAGCGAAGCTTCACATTGATACGTGAAATACCATCCTCCACCTCTATAAAATCAGTATCAACACCTTTTTTTCCTAGAAGTCTTTTAATTTCATTTCCTGTAAAACCCGCTGTAAAACCAAGTGAAGTATTGCTCATTCCAAGATTCTTAAGAACCATGGAAACATTGATGCCCTTACCACCTGCAAAAATCTTCTCTCCAGTCGTTCTATTGACCACTCCTGTCTTAAAATCTGTTACATCAACTATATAATCTAGTGATGGATTAAAAGTAACCGTATAAATCATGTTAGACCTCCTTAATATTTTTGTATTTCTTATAGTTGTCATTGCTTAGTGCATTTGTAATAATTACAGCATCCTCAAAATCAGCAAACTTGATACTTGATACCTGTGAAAACTTACTGTCATCCGCAAGAATGTATTTCTCCTTGCTATTCTCCATGGATTTCTTTTTAATCATGGCCTCCTTTATCTCCGGAGTCGTAAATCCATTCTTCACAGTAATTCCGTTGGTTCCCCAGAAGCCCTTCGTAAAATTGTATTTATCGAGCGTCACAACGGCCTCATCTCCGACAATAGCCTCAGTAGTAGACTTGAACTCGCCACCCAGAATATATACTGTATATCCCCTATCGGAAATTCTCTTGGCATTAGTCAGAGAGTTTGTAACAAAAACCACATTCTTTGCAGTAATATAATCAATCATGACTGCCGTTGTAGTACCGGCATCTATATAAATAAAATCATTATCCACAATAAGTGATGCCGCATATCTGGCAATCTGTTCCTTTTCGCTGCGATTCTGCTTAAGCCTGTTGATAACCTTCTCATCCTGAGTATGGATATTCGTATTATTTGCAATCGCACCACCATGTACCTTGGTGAGATAACCCTTCTTGTCCATTGCAACCAGATCACGCCTGATTGTTGACTCAGATATATCAAGTTCATCCATAAGCTGCTGAACAGTCACACTTCCCATCGAATCTAATATATCGAGTATTTTTTTGCATCTATCTTCCGCCAGCATCTAATCACCCCTGTTTATCAAATTATTCAAAGACTTAATTTTATAAGCCATTTATTTAATGCTCATTTTCAAATTACTGTATTAAACATTTCAACATTCATTTAACTTGTAGTATAATTATATTTTCATAATCCGTCATTGTCAATCATAATCAGTCATTTATATTCACAAATAATCACACTAAAAATTGTTAAAAATATATAAAGCAAGTTTTAAAATTGTGCAATATATGCAAATGCAGTATTCATTTTTGTGCAGAATATACTATATATATCATTAATACTTGTCTAATTACTATTTTTAGAATCTTTTCTATTACTAATTTATAATTAATATTAATAGTTCAAATTAACTAATTTAGATTTTGCATCAATCTAACTTTGACTGATTTTGACTGTTTCATTTCTAAATATATTGTAATTCATAAATCATCATGCTAGAATATCTTCATTAAGGTACATATATTGTGATTTCGGTGCATATTTTATGATTTGAATATTTTTGATTTAATTATATTTTATGATTTAAGTTGATATTTTGTAATTTAGCTGAATTTGTAATAATTTATATATCTTCACAGCTACAGTACCTTATTAAAAAAGGAGGAATTCATATGAAACAGCTTAATTGGGCCACACTCGGCTGCGGCGTAATAGCTAATGAGCTCGCGCAGGCTCTCTCAAAGGAAGGGCGTACTCTTTATTCAGTTGCCAACAGGACTCATGAAAAGGCTCAAGCTTTTGCACAAAAATATGGCATTTCAAAGGTATATGACAACATTGATGACGTCTTTTATGATCCTGATGTGGATATCATTTACATCTCCACTCCACACAATACTCACATTAATTATTTAAGAAAAGCCCTTTCTAATGGAAAGCATGTACTCTGTGAGAAATCTATCACATTAAATATTACAGAGCTCGATGAGGCAATCTCATTGGCCAAAGCAAATAACGTAATTCTTGCTGAAGCCATGACTATATATCATATGCCTGTTTATAAAAAGTTAAATAAAATAATTTCAAGTGGACAACTCGGCAGACTCAATTTAATTCAGGTCAATTTTGGAAGCTACAAAGATTATAATATGACAAATAGGTTTTTCAGCCGTAAGCTTGCAGGAGGAGCACTGCTTGATATTGGTGTTTACTCACTTTCTCTCATTCGCTGGTTCTTCAAGGAAACACCGTCGCATGTATTGTCACAGGTTAGATATGCTCCGACCGGTGTTGATGAACAGGCAGGCATTCTGCTTATGAATGATGCTGCCGAGATGGCAACAGTCACATTATCTCTACATTCCAAGCAGCCAAAACGCGCTACACTATCTTTTGACAAAGCATATGTAGAAATCTTTGAGTATCCAAGAGGAATGCAGGCAACTATTACATACACAGAGAATGGTCATAAAGAAGTAATTGATGCAGGTGATACATCAGATGCACTTTATTACGAAGTATGTGATATGGAAAAAGCCATAAACTCTGCATCATCCGATGAAATAGAAAACCTCATTCACAGTCAGTATACATATGATGTTATGAAAATCATGTCTGATATAAGAACCGAATGGGGTATGAAATATCCTGAAGAGGAATAATAATACTACTACAACTATTCAAAAAAGGATAAGAGTTGTTAAAAAAGAGAAATATAATTCTGTTTATCAGACTTATATTTCTCTTTATTAATTTAGTGTAGCATCCTGAAAAATAATGTAGAAAATTAAAAAATAATGAAATCTGTACAACATATATTACGAATATTACATAAAATCCACAATATATTTTATTTGCAAATTATATAAAAAAAAGACCACATCATAAATTGATGTAGTCTTTTTAAGAGAGGTGACAGCCGGATTTGAACCGGCGATGACGGTGTTGCAGACCGGGGCCTTACCACTTGGCTATGTCACCATATATTATACTAAAAAACTCCCCGAGTAGGGCTCGAACCTACAACAACTCGGTTAACAGCCGAGTGCT
>OJUG01001290.1_pt1 | contig 32649 bp, 26 predicted proteins | sample 1599841 | NCBI WGS metagenome assembly OJUG01 (sample SAMN04168659, study PRJEB22393) | human gut metagenome | biome: human gut microbiome; feature: stool | host: Homo sapiens | collected 2014-05-12 | reverse complement strand
GCGACCACCGAGATCTACACTCTTTCCCTACACGACGCTCTTCCGATCTAGCCCGCGCAGCACCGCGATGGTACGGGCCATCGTCTCTTCCTGAAGGCGGTTGTGGGTGAATCCGCCTTCGCCGAGCCGGACCATGTGCTTGACCTGATTCAGGATCGTCGTGGATCCGTCCGCATGGACGCGGACGAGCAGCAGGCGGACCGAGTTGCTGCCGAGATCGATGATGCCGATGGCTTTTTCCGTCCGCTCTAGTTCCCCTGACATACGCATTCCAGCTCCCGTCCGAAGACGTGCATGAACAGATCGCCCTTTTTGATGACGCGTTCCATTTCCGCGGAGCAGTCTCCGGAGCACTGGACGGCGATGATGACCTTACGCTTCTTGACGGCGACGGCAAGGTTCCCGACGACGCCCGTGTGGGTGTAATCGAGCGCGTCCGCGATGCGGAGCAGGGACGCCGCCTTGCGTAGCGCCTTCCGGTCGCTTTTTTTCAGGGCGTCGAAGCGGGCGTGCCGGCGCGAGGGCCATGCCTTGCGGTGGTAGCGGGCGAGCAGGGCGACCCACGGGCGATCGTCCTCGTGGATGTTCAGGCTGAGATCTTCCTCAATGAGGCGCATACTGATTTTATGATGCCCCTTGCGGCCTTCGGCGAACCCGATGTCGTGCAGCTGCGCCGCGAGGTGGAGCCTGTGACCCCAGACGTCGTCGAGCCCGTGGAGCGCGGCGAGATCTTGAAACAGGGTCGCCGCGATGGCGGCCACACGCTGCCCGTGCGTCAGCGAATCGGCCATAACCGGCGATTCGGGCATGACCGCCGTGGTGAGGGGCGTCTCTTCGGCGAGTTCAGCCGTTTCGGCGGCGGGGGCGGAGCAAGTTTCCGGGCACGGTTCGGAGCAGGGGGCGGACAATGCCGGAGCGGGGTCATAGGCTTCCGGGGCGGCGGTTACGAGTTCCGCCACGGCTGCGGGTTCCGGGGCGGATTCCTGTACCGGTTCGGGCTGGGCCCTTTGGGGCTTCTTGCGGGCGGGCCTCGGCTTGGGCTGCGATTCTCCGGCGGGGGCGTTTTTCGCGGTTCTGGCGGGGCGTTTCGCCGGGGTCGCTTTGGGTTCGGCCTGCGGTTCCTGCAACTGGTCTTCCGTATGTATGGTCATGGTTTTTCCTTTTGAGCGTTTGAGGATCAGACACACTCCCGGCTGCGGCGCATCATGATTTCCTGTGCGTTGACGGGTTCTTCTCCCTTGTCGGGCTTGATGCGGCAATAGGTGCCGTCTTCCTGAAGTCGCCACGTCTGCTGATTGTCGCGGAGGTGTGTTTCCAAAATATCGTTGCGCAGGCACGCCCGCAATCCGGGATCGAGGATAGGGACAAGCACTTCAATGCGCCGATCAAGGTTACGGGGCATGATGTCGGCGCTGCCGATATAGAGGCGGCCTTCCCCATTGGCGTTGAACCAGTAGACGCGGGTGTGCTCCAGGAAACGCCCGACGATGGACGTCACCTCGATGTTGTCGCTGATGCCCTTCACGCCGGGGCGCAGGCAGCAGATGCCGCGCACCTGGAGCCGGACGCGCACGCCCTCCATGGAAGCCCTGTACAGGGCCCGGATAACGTGTTTATCCACCAGCTGGTTGCATTTGAAAATGATTTCGCCGTTTCCATTTTGCTGGTGCAGGGCCGTTTCGCGCTGGATCATATCCAGCAGGGAGCGGCGCATGGACAGCGGGGAGACGAGCAGTTCCCTGTATTGCTCGCGGTGGGCGTATCCGGTCATGACATTGAAGAGATCGGTGACGTCCGCGCAGATGTTCGGGTTGGCGGTGATCAGCCCCATGTCGGTGTACATCTTGGCGGTGGAGGGGTTGTAGTTTCCGGTGCCGATGTGCACGTAGCGGGAAACCCCCTCCGGTTCGCGCCGGACCACGAGGCAGAGCTTGGCGTGTATCTTCATGCCGACGAGCCCGTAGACTACGTTGACGCCCGCCTTCTCCATCTCTTCGGCCCACGTGATGTTGCGTTCCTCATCGAAACGGGCTTTCAGCTCGACCACGGCGGTGACCTGCTTGCCGGAGCGCCGGGCTTCGATAAGGGCTTTCACGATGGGCGAAGCGTTGCCCACGCGGTAGAGCGTCTGTTTGATGGCGATGACGCCGGGGTCCTCGCTGGAGCGGCGGATGAAATCCAGAACCGGGGTGAAACTGTCGTAGGGATGGAAGAGGAAAACATCCCTGCTCTGGATGTGCGCGTAGATGTCGCCTTCCTGAAACACGCTCGGCGTACGCCCGTAAAAGGGGGATTCTTTCAAGCCCGGCCTGTCCACGCCGTAAAGGGCCATGAGTTCGGAAAAGGCCAGCGGCCCCTTGACCCGGTAAATCTGGAACGGCTGCATCCCCAGCCGCTCGGTCAGGAACGCGCTGAGTTCCTTGGCCGTGCCGTGGGCTATCTCAAGGCGCACCACGTCGCCGAAGCGGCGCTGTTCCACCAGATCCTTGACGGCTTCCAGCAGATCGTCGGCTTCGTCCTCCTCGATCTCCACGTCGGTATTGCGCGTGATGCGGAACAGCCCGGCGTTGACGACAGTGTTGCCGGGGAACAGCGCGCCGAGGTATTCGGCGATCAGATCTTCCAGCAGGATGATGTCGCTGTCACGGACGTTGGCGTTGAAGCCGAGCGAGGCATAGGTTTTGGCCTCCTTGTTCCGGGGGATGAAGACGAAGCGGGAGATGTTGTTGGGGCACTTCAGGCGGGCGAACCGGGTGACGCCGTCACGGCTGCGCAGCTGGATGATGAAGTTGAGGCTGGTATTGGAAATCGTGGGGAAGGGGTGGCCCGGATCGATGGCCTGCGGGGTCAGGATGGGGTAGATTTCGTTCCTGAAGTAGCCGTCGAGGAACTTGCGCTGCTTTTCCGAGAGGTTCGCATAGCGCATCAGGCGTACGCCCTTGTCGTGCAGCTGCGGGGCCAGCCGCTTGCGCCAATGCTCCTGGGCGCGGGAAACCAGAATAAGCACCTTGCGCCGGATTTCGGCGAGCTGTTTGGCGGGCGTCATGCGGTCCGGCGACGAGGACACGGCCCCGCTGCGGTACTGGCGATAGATGTTCCTGCTGGCGGCCGCCATGCTGCTGGGCGCGGCCAAGCTGCTCAAGGAGCGGGAGACCGGCATCCGTGGCTTCGTCGAGCACTTTCGCATCGAAGTCCAGCCAATTGATTTCCCGGTTCAGGTACAGGTTGGGGCAGGCCAGTTCACTGATTTCCTCTGTGGCGCACAGTTGCTCCGGGTACCCTTCGGAATCTTTGGAAACCACGATCGCTCCTCCTTCGCATGACGGCATGGATGCAGGTCTTGTAGCAGGCGGGCCCTGGAAGTATGTTACAGTAGTATGACGATTGTGTGAAAAAAGTCCAGAGTATAAGAAGGTTGAAAAATATCAGTCGATTCCGACACGGCTGACGGAATTTTTTCTCCACTTCGGCAAGAGGTTGCTGAAGAGAGGGGGGAAAGGGGGCCAAACGGCGGCGGGACTTCTTTCGGCAATCCGGAAGCCCTTGCCGAAAGAGGGGATTCGTGGGATGGTTAAAGAATATGTTTGTCTGCCTGAAGAACTTTTCCCCGCATGAGTGCGTTTGAGGAATGACGATGCAGCGACTGATACGGCACGGAGAGCGAAGGACGTTCGACACCGGCGTCTTGCGGGAAGGCGGGAACTGCCGGAGCGTCTTGTATGCCCTCGGCGTCTTGCTGGTCTGTCTGCTGGGGAGTTATCTTTTCCTCTTCCGTCTGGAACACGTCCGTGTGCTTCAGGAACGGGAAAAAGCCCGGTACGTCGTCGACAGCTACGCCACGAAGATCCAATACGTCGTCGCCAACGCCTTTTCGAGCGCCTATCTGGTGGAAGCCCTGCTGCGGCAGGGGGAGGGCCGGATCTCGGAGTTCTACTCCTACGCCGAAGAGTTGGTGAAGATGCACCCGAGCACCATCAACATCAATCTGGCCCCCCGCGGCGTCGTTACCAAAGTATACCCGTTTGAGCGCAACAAGAAGGCCATCGGGCACGATTTGTTCGCCAACCCCGAGCGTTCCCGCGAGGCGCTGCTGGCGCGGGATTCGGGCAAGGCCACCATTGCCGGCCCGTTCGATCTGATTCAGGGCGGCTACGCGATGGCGGTCAGGCTTCCCGTGTTCATGGGCGAGCCGGAAGGGGATATCACGGCCCAGGAGAAGTTCTGGGGGCTCATCTGCGTGACCTTCGCTTTTCCGGACGTGCTGGATCCGGTGAAACTCGAATACCTCGACAAGCAGAACTACGTGTACCAGCTTTCCCGCATCCACCCCGACACGGGGGACCGGATCGTGCTGTTGCGTTCCGCCGAAACGCTGATCGAGCCCGTGGAAAGGAAGGTGCACCTGCCCAATGCGGACTGGATCCTGAGCGTGACGCCCAAGGGCGGGTGGAACTGGAGCATCCGGTACGCTTCTTTCGGCATCGCCACCTTTATCAGCATCCTGTTCTCATGCGTGGTGGGTTTGGCCGTGGATCTTGCCCATCAAAAGAAGCGGCTGGAGTTGATGTCGGAGCACGATCCCCTGACGGGGCTTCCCAACCGCCGTGTCTTGTTCCGTGAACTGGAGAAGGCGATGGAGGCGAAGCGGCCCTTTGCGCTCTGTTACATGGATCTGGACGACTTCAAGCAGGTCAACGACACGTACGGCCATGATTGCGGCGACCAGCTGCTGAACGGGTTCGCGGAACGGCTCCAGAGCGCCCTGTCGACGGCGGGCACGCTGATCCGGCTGGGCGGCGACGAGTTCATCGCTATCCTGTACGGCGTCAGCGAGCGGTGCATTGCCGGAGAGCGGTTCCGCCGTATGCTGGAAGCCATCGGAAGCGAACCCTACCATCTTGAAGGCATAGACCTGAACCCCGCCGTGAGTATGGGGCTGGCGCTGTACCCCTCCGAGGCCGATTCCTTGGAAGCGCTGATGCGGCTGGCCGATGCCGACATGTACGAACACAAGAAGCGCCGCCGTTGCCGGAACGGGACTGAAACGTCCCCTTCGGCTGATGGGGCGTCTTGTGGTGCGGGCGTGTAAGTCTACTGTACTGTAGCTGGGAAGAATAATAAGATTTCTGGTGTGCCCTTGATTTTCGGCCTAAAATGATTATTACAGAAGTAGGAAGCTATAGCTTAATCATGGTAGTATCCTACGTTCGTCAGTAGTCTTCCTTCCCAAACGGGCTCCTCCGTTTCAGGAAGGTAAGCATACTGAAAGTTGAAGCGATTGGCCGTAGAAGCACTCCGGCTGGCCAGCCCGTTCCGGGCGGCTCCTCCCGCCGCTTCAATTTCTCCCTCCGCCTGTGCCACCGTGCACAGGGCGCTTGCTTATCGTCAACCATCTCTAAAGAGACCTCGTTAACCCTGTCCGCAGGGTGCTCTTGCCTTGTCGCTTTTTACGGGTGTGTTTCCCCTTTTGCCGTGAAGGAGTGGACATGAAGTTTCGTTTCGATAAGCCCACGTGCCAGAATATCAGAAAATCCCTGAGGAAAGAATGGATCGAGACCAACGGCCTCGGTGATTACGCTTCCAGCTCGCTCATCTGCTGCAATACGCGGAAGTATCACGGCCTGCTCGTGGCCGATCTGGAAAGCCCGGCGGGGCGGCATGTATTGCTGTCGTCTCTTGAGGAATCATTGCTCGTGGGCGGGCGGGAACTGTGTTTTTCCTGCCGTAAGCATCCCGGCGTCTTTTATCCGCGCGGGAATGAGCATCTTGAGGAAATGGACGCCGGAGAATGGCCTGTGTTCCGTTACCGTTTCGGAGAGGTGACGCTCACGCGGGAATTGATGCTGATTCCCGGACACCGTTTGCTGCTCGTCAGGTATGAGGTGCGCGGCACCGCTCCCGACACGCCTCCGGTGGTTTTGCGCGTGAAGCCCTTGCTCGCCTTTCGCAATGCCCATGACCTCACCCGCGCGAATCCCGCGCTGCGTCCCGAAACGCTTTCGGCCCCCTCCGGGATCTGCCTGAGGCCGTATGAGGCATTGCCGCCCCTGTTCATGCAGGTGGAGGGCGGCTTCATCTTCAACGCCGCTCCCGACTGGTGCTTCAATGTGGAGTATTTGGTGGAGCGGGAGCGCGGCTTTGCCTATCAGGAAGATCTGTTTCAGCCGGGCCAGTTCGAGATCAGGCTTGTTCCCGGCAAACCAGTGTTCCTCACCGCTTCGACGGAGGCGCTCCAGACGGAGCACGGGCACAACGTCATCGGCGAGATCTGGCGGCGGGAAGTCGAACGCCGCATGGGGTTGGCGGCCTCCTCGGAGAGTCTGGAAGGCCATCTTGCCCGGGAAGGGGAGCGCTTTCTTGTCCGGAGGCCCGATGGAGGCCTTGCCGTGACGGCGGGCTACCACTGGTTCGGATCGTGGGGGCGGGATACGCTTATCGCGCTGCCCGGCCTGACCTTCTATGCCGGAAGGCCCGAAGAGGGCACGGACGTGCTGCTCGGCCTCGGTTCCGCCGTCAGGGACGGGCTCATCCCCAACGTCTTCTCCGCCGACGGCAACCACGCCTACAACTCGGCGGACGCCTCCCTCTGGTATGTCTGGGCCGTGCAGCAGATGCTCAAGGCGCTGCCGGATCGGAAGGGTTTGATCCGTGAACGGTGCTGGCCGGTCATCAAGAACATCATTGAACACTACGGCGGCGGCAAGGTTCCTTTTGTGGCGCCGGACGCCGAGGGGTTCCTTTCCGTAGGGAACCCCGGAACCCAGCTCACATGGATGGATGCCGTCGCCAACGGTCGCCCGGTGACCCCGCGCCACGGTCAGCCCGTGGAAATCAGCGCCTTGTGGTACAACGCGCTGGCCTTCGCGGACAGCCTCGCCAAAGCGTTCGGCGAACCGGAGTGGCGGCGGACGAAGCAGCTGGACGCCATGCGGTCTGTCTTTTTCAAGCGGTATTGGGTCACGGACGAGCGGGGCGACTACCTCGCGGACGTGTGGCGCGACGGCGGCGTGGAAACGTGCGTGCGCCCCAACCAGCTTTTCGCCCTTTCGCTTCCCTATCCGGTTCTGGACGAGGAGAGGTATGCCAGCGTGCTTTCCCGCGTGCGGCGGTGCCTGCTTACGCCGTACGGCTTGCGGACGCTGGCACCGAGCGCGCCCGGTTATCGTCCTCTGTATGAAGGCGGCCCCGCCGAACGCGATGAGGCCTACCATCAGGGCACGGTCTGGCCGTGGCTGCTGGGGGCGTACGGGGAAGCCGTATTGCGGGCGGCATGGGACGTGCCCGGCTCGGTGCGGGAGCTGCTGCGGACCATACGGCCCTTGTTCGCCCAGCACCTCGGCGACGCGGGGATCGGGTCCGTTTCGGAAATTTTTGACGGCGATCCCCCCCATCTTCCCAACGGCTGCATCGCTCAGGCTTGGAGCGTCGCCGAATGCCTGCGTTTGCTGCACTTGCTCAAGGAGGCCGCTCCCGGCGTCTATGCCGAGTGGGAGGCCAACGCCCGGAAAGGAGGGAACTGATGCGCGTTCTGATGTTCGGCTGGGAATTTCCGCCCTACAAGAGCGGCGGCCTTGGGACGGCGTGCTACGGCATGGGCCGGGCGCTGGCGAAGAAAGGCACGGAAATCCTGTTCGTCTTGCCGCAGACCCCCTTGGACGCCCCGGTGCGGGTGGGGGAACGCCTGTCGCTGTGTTCGGCATCCGGCACGAGGGTGGAGCGGACGGCCCGGAACCTCAGGATCAATGAGGAAGTGCGGGAATTGTGGCGCGAAAAGCTGCACATCGAGCACGTGGACTCGTTGCTGCTCCCTTACGACACGCCGGAAAGCTATGACGAGCGGCGGCGTGAGCTGGAACGCCTCCAGTCGGTGAAACGGAACGCAGACGTTTTTTCTTCGACGCAGGAAACGATCCTGCGTCTGCACGGCGGCTACGGCCCGGATCTCATGAGCGAGGTCTATCGCTACGCTTGCGCGGCGGTGGCCATTGCCCGGAAGGCGCGTTTCGACGTCATCCACGTCCACGACTGGATGACCTATCCGGCGGGCATCCTTGTCCGCAAGCTGACGGGAAAGCCGCTGGTGGCGCATATCCACGCGCTGGAGCACGACCGGAGCGGCGACAATATGAACCGGGACGTGGCGGGCATCGAGCGCGCGGGTCTTGAGGCGGCGGATCGCGTGGTGGCGGTGAGCCATTACACCAAGCGTCTGGTCATGCGGCAGTACGGAATTCCGGGGGACAAGATCGAGGTCGTGCACAACGCCGTTTCCCGCAGCGAGGCGGATCGCGTCTATGCGGTCCCGGAACGCTGCGCGCACGAGAAGCGGGTCCTGTTCATGGGGCGCGTCACGTTCCAGAAAGGGCCGGACTACTTTGTGGAGGCCGCCAAGCTGGTGCTCGACCGCATCCCGGATGTACGGTTCGTCATGGCGGGCAGCGGGGACATGCTGCCGAACATGGTCCGCCGGGTGGCGCAGCTGCGCATCGGCAGCCATTTCCATTTTACCGGCTTCCTCAAGGATGAGGAGGTGGATCATATGTACGCGGTGAGCGACCTCTACGTCATGCCGAGCGTCTCGGAACCCTTCGGCATCGCGCCCCTTGAGGCTATGGCCTATGACGTGCCGGTGCTCATTTCCCGCCAGTCCGGCGTCGCCGAAGTGGTGCGGAACGCGATCAAGGTCGATTTTTGGGACATCCGGGAAATGGCGAACAAGATCTGCGCGATCTTGTCGTACCCGTTTCTCGCCGCCGAGGAAGTCAGGAATTGCCGCGAGGAGCTCAAGGCCATCCGTTGGGAAAACGTGGCCGATCGTCTGAACGCCATTTACGCGCAACTTGTTTCCGGGGGAAAATGATATGTCGGCACTTTGTTTCTATTTTCAGGTCCACCAGCCGTACAGGCTGCGGCACTACACCTTTTTCGACATCGGCGTGGACTCCTTTTACGAGGACGAGGACGCGAACTGCGGCATCATGCTGAAGGTGGCCCGTAAATGCTACCTGCCCATGAACGCGCTTCTGCTCAAGCTGATCCGCAAATACGACGGCAGGTTCAAGGTCAGTTTCTCCATTTCCGGAACGGCGCTCGATCAGTTCGAGGCCTACGCGCCGGAAGTCATCCAGAGCTTTCGGGAACTGGTGGCCACCGGATGCGTGGAACTGCTTTCCGAGACGTACAACCATTCGCTGGCGTTTCTGTATTCCCCGGAGGAGTTCCGGGAACAGGTCGCCCTGCACGACGAGCGGATCGAAGCGCTCTTCGGCGTAACGCCCCGTGTCTTCCGCAATACGGAACTTATCTACAACAACGATCTGGCGCGGGCCGTGGAAGCGATGGGCTACAAGGCCGTGCTTGCCGAGGGTGCGGATCACGTGCTCGGCTGGCGCAGCCCGAACTTTGTCTACCGCCCGGCGGGGTGCGATCGCCTCAAGCTTCTGCTCAAGAATTACCGCCTCTCGGACGACATCGCCTTCCGGTTCTCGAACCACCAATGGCCCGAATTTCCGCTCACGGCGGACAAGTTTTCCGAGTGGGCGCACGCCGCCAACGCCTCCGGGGATCTCATCAATCTGTTCATGGATTACGAGACGTTCGGGGAGCATCAATGGGAATCCACCGGTATTTTCGCCTTTATGGAAGCCTTGCCCGAGGTCATGCTGCGGACGCCCGGTTTCGCGTTCATCACGCCTTCGGAAGCGGCGGCCCGGTTCGAGCCGGTGGCGAGCCTCGACGTGCCGCATTTCATGTCGTGGGCGGACGCCGAGCGCGATCTCACCGCATGGCTCGGCAACGACATGCAGAACGACGCCATCGAATCCGTCTATCGCTTGGAGAAGGCGGTCAAGGCCACGGGCGATCCCGGCGTGCTCCGCACATGGCGGCGTCTGCAGACCTCCGACCATTTTTACTACATGTCCACGAAGTGGTTCTCGGACGGCGACGTGCACAGCTATTTCAACCCCTACGGCACGCCGTACGACGCCTACATCAATTATATGAATGTGCTCGCCGATTTCAGGCTTACGCTTGACGCGGCGTCCCCCCTTGACCCCGGAACGAAAAGCGCCGTCCTGGAAAGCGCCTGAGGGCGCTTGGGCTTGCCGGGAACCCCGGAAGCCAACCTTGCCGGCGCGGGAGCAGAACCGTATGCAGTATGATATGTCCCGCACCACGCTCTTTGAAGTCAGTTGGGAAGTCTGCAACAAAGTGGGCGGCATTTACGCCGTCGTGAGCAGCAAGGCTCTGGAGGCCGCCGCTCTTTTCGGAGACAATTACTATCTGTTGGGCCCGGATCTGGGCAACAACGCGGAATTCGAGGAAACGGACGAAGCCTGCTGGCAGGAGCTGCGCGCGATCACGGCGCGGCGGAATATGGCCTGCCGCTTCGGGCGCTGGGATATTCCGGGGCGGCCCAAGGTCATCCTTGTCGGCTATCGGGATCGGTTCAATCAGGGGCAGCTTTTGTTTTCCCTGTGGAACCGTTACGGCATCGATTCCATTTCCGGCGGGTGGGATTATGTGGAGCCCGTCATGTTCAGTACCGCGTGCGGCGAGGTGATCGAGGCGGCGTGCCAGACGCTTGCCGTGCCCGCGTCCGGCCCGGTGCTTGCGCATTTCCACGAATGGATGTGCGGCGGGGGCCTCTTGTACCTGAAGGAGCGCGCGCCCAAGCTCGGCACGGTCTTTACGACGCACGCGACCATGCTCGGCCGGTCGATGGCGGGGTCCGGGTTCGACATCTACAAGCAGATGAACCAGATCAACCCCAAAATGGAAGCCGGGGCCTACAACATCACCGCCAAATGCTCGATGGAAACGGCGTCGGCGCGGGAAGCCGATTGCTTTACCACGGTGAGCCGCATCACGGCGGACGAGGCCACGGTCTTTCTGGGGCGCTCCCCGGACGTGGTGACGCCCAACGGCCTCGACATGCGGGTCATCCCCGACTACAGCGCCGAACGGGACGTTCCGGTCGGGGCGCGGGCCAAACTCCTTGGCGCGGCGGGACGCCTCCTGCGGCGCGAGCTTGCGCCGGATACCCGGATCTTCATCATTTCCGGGCGGTATGAATACCACAACAAGGGCGTGGACGTATTCCTCGACGCGCTGGCGGGCGTGAACGAGGCGCTACGCCAGTCCCAGACCAACGTGCTCGCCTTGTGCGCCGTCATGGGCGGGCACAGCGGGGTCAATCCCGATGCCGTGGGCGGCGATCCTTCCAAAATCTCCGATCAGGGGCCGTACTGGATCAGCAGCCACCACGTATACAACCAGCCGCAGGACCCCATCCTGAACGCCTGCAAGCGGCTCGGTCTGGACAACAGGCCGGAAAACCATGTGCAGGTCATTTTTGATCCCGCTTTGCTGGACGGCAACGACGGCTTCCTGAACATGCCGTACGAGGAAGTGCTGGCGGCCTGCGATCTGGGCGTTTTCCCCTCGTGGTACGAGCCGTGGGGGTATACGCCGCAGGAAAGCGCCGCGCACGCCGTCCCCACCGTGACCACGGACCTGTCGGGCTTCGGCCTGTGGGTGCGGGACACGCAGGGGCAGGAGCAGGGCGTTACGATCCTGCACCGCCAGCAGACTTCGTATGAGGGGACTGTGGCGGCTTTGCGGGCCGTTTTGCTGGACTACGCTGCCCTGCCGTCGGCACAGCTCGACGAGCGGCGCACGGCCGTCCGCGCGTTATCCGGCGCGTGTTCGTGGGATCGGTTTTTCCCCCACTATATTCAGGCGTATACGCAGGCCTTGGACAAGGCCGTGGAGCGTGGGGCGCTTCGTGACGCGCCGAGCAGCGCATCCCTGACGCGGGTGCTTGAGGCGACGATGTCCACGACGCCGACCCTGCACGCCTTTACCGCCGTCACCGCGCTGCCGGAGCCCATCGGGCGGCTGCGCGAGCTGGCCCATAACCTGTGGTGGAGCTGGCATCCCGAATGCCATCAGCTGTTTTCCGCGCTCAATCCGGCGGAGTGGGAACGCAGCGGACACAATCCCGTGGCGGTCATCGAAAAGGCGACCAAGGCCCGTTTGCTCATCGTGGCGCATGACCAGTCCTACCTGCGGCTGTATAAGTCCACAATGGAGGCCTTTGACGCCTACATGGGCGTTTCCGCAAAGGACTTCGGCGCGTTGTCGCCGGAGCGCCCGGCGGCCTATTTCTCGACGGAGTACGGCTTGAGCGAGTGCCTGCCGATCTATTCGGGCGGGCTCGGCGTCCTGTCCGGCGATCACCTGAAATCGGCAAGCGATCTGAATATCCCTCTTGTGGGCGTGGGATTGCTGTATCGGAGCGGGTATTTCCGGCAGCAGATCGACAGGGACGGGCGGCAGATCGCCCAGTACCCCGAAAACGATTTCGCCACGTTGCCGCTGGAGCTGGTCAAGGATGAGGGCGGAGCGCCGCTCGAAGTGCTGTTGCAGCTTCCGGGGCGGCGTCTCCATGCGCAGATCTGGATGGTGCGTGTGGGGCGGGTCAAGCTGTATCTGTTGGACACCGACACGCCCAGCAATACCGCCGACGATCGCAAGATCACCGCCCGGCTGTACGAGGCGGACAGGGATTGCCGCCTCCGTCAGGAAATTCTGCTCGGCATGGGCGGGGTCCAGCTCATGCGCGCCCTCGGCATCAGGCCCTCCGTGTATCATATGAACGAGGGGCATTCCGCGTTCCTCATCCTTGAGCGTATCCGCCTGCTTATGCAGGAGCGGGGGCTCTCCTTCGCCGAAGCGGGGGAACTCGTGCGCGGAAGCAGCCTGTTTACGACGCATACGCCCGTGGACGCCGGGAACGAGCGTTTCGGGCTGGAACGGATGGAGCCGTACTTCCTGCCGTATGCCCAGAGCATCGGCCTGCCGTGGCCGGAATTCGTGCGGATGGGGCGGTTTGAAGGGAGCGAGCGCAATGTTTTCGAAATGACGGTGCTGGCTTTGAATTACTCGTTCCGGGCCAACGGCGTGAGCGCCCTGCACGGATACGTTTCCCGCCATATGTGGCAGGAAGGCTGGAAGGGCGTGCCCAAGGCGGAGATCCCCATCCGGTACGTCACCAACGGCGTCCATGTGCCGTCGTATACGGGGGCGCCCATGCGGGCGCTGCTGGATAACGTGCTTGGCCCCGGCTGGCAGGAGCAGAGCCCGGATTCGTCCATCTGGAGCAAGATAGACGAAATCCCGGACGAGGGCCTCTGGGCGGTGCGGCAGCTCCAGAAGAAGCAGCTTTTGGATTATCTCCGGGCTTCGCTGCCGGAATTTTTCAAGAAGTTCGCCATTCCCTACGAAAAGCAGAAGGAAATGGCGGCCTGTCTTACGCCGTCTTCTCTGGTCATCGGTTTTGCCCGGCGGTTTGCGCCGTACAAGCGGGCGACGCTGCTTTTTGCGGATTTGGATCGTCTGGCCCGCATCGTGGGCAATGCGGAGCGCCCGGTGATCTTCGTCTTCTCCGGCAAGGCCCATCCCGCCGACACGCAGGGCATCGACATGCTGCAGGAAGTGATCCGCCACATGCTCGACCCCCGCTTCTTCGGAAAGATATTCTTCATAGAGGATTACAACCTTGCGGTGTCGCGGCTCATGGTTCAGGGCTGCGACGTGTGGCTCAACACTCCCCGCCGTCCCTACGAGGCCTGTGGGACCAGCGGCCAGAAGGTGCCCGTCAACGCGGGGGTCAACCTCAGCATCTCCGACGGCTGGTGGTGCGAAGGGTACAACGGCGAGAACGGCTGGACCATCGGGCCCGCCGTCACCCGTGAATATCTGTGCGGGGAACAGAGCGATTATGACGACGCCGGGTTCCTGTACGCCCTTCTGGAAGAAAAGATCGTGCCGCTGTATTTCGAGCGCAATTTCGAAGGGATGCCCCACGACTGGCTTCTGACGGTCAGGCAGTCCATGCAGTCCTTGATCGCGCGGTTCAGCTCCAACCGGATGGTGCGGGAGTATCTCAACGACTACTACATCCCGGCGGCGCAGCGGTATGCGGAACTGCGCGACAAGCACAACGCCCTCACCAAGCGCCTCGCCCGGTGGAAGCAGGACGTCAACGCCCGCTTCAGCTCCCTTCGGATCGAGCAGATCCGTATTGAAGGGCTTAAGGGTGAGGAACTGATGGGCACCCAGCCCATGCAGGTACAGATCGGCGTCCTGCCCGGCGGGATGAAGCCCGAGGAGCTGCTTGTGCAGCTCGTGGCCGGACCGGGCGACGGCAACGGTTTTACGGACACTCCGGACGTCGTGGATATGGCGCGCACGGAGGAGAGCACGGCGGACAGGCTCGTGTACGCCTGCGCCTACAGCCCGTCCCGGAGCGGGCCGCATGTGTACGGCGTGCGAGTGCTTCCCGTCACACCGGGGCTGGCCTCGCCGCTGGAGACGCGGCTGGTCCTGTGGGGATAAACCGGATCTCTTCGGAACGGGGCTGTGGAAGGGATACCTCGGAACTCCCCTCAGTTCCGTAGGCGCGTTGAATGCCCCGGGGGTTGTGTACGCCACTGGGGCACGGTAAAAGGAGTGGCGGCCCAGGATTTCTTCAGGGCCGCCATTCGGCGTTTCCGCCGGAAAAAAGGCTTTCGGCGGTGATGTCACGTGAAGACGGTTTTTCTGGCGCGTTTCATGCGACGAAAAAACGCGAGGGGAGAGCCTGCAACGTTTTTGGCAGTGCCGCCGATTTGGGGTTGTGCCGCATCAGGTGGAAACGATGCGTGATGCCTTCATCGCCCGGCGCGATTATATTCTGAACGATGTGTTCGGCGAGCGGCTTCCTTTCCTTGACGACAATCCGCCCATTCTGGAGAACCTGAGCAGTCTGGAAAAGCTGACCTCCCGGACCACGCGGAGGTCCCCGCACGGAACGGTTCAATTGGAGCATCTGCAAGTGGTGGAGGGTGGCCGCCAGCAGTGGCATATCCAGCGTGACGGCGAGGGTGGCTATATTTTCCAGGCCGTCTCTGGGGACCCTGCCAAGTCCCGGGCTACGGTGAACGATCTGCTCAGGGCAAGCAACCTTCCGTTCCACGCCGAGGGTGACTCCGCCACAGCCTGCCTGCATGTTCCGGCGTCGCAGGTGCGGGCTTTCGCCGCGGCGATGAGCGAGGCGAACGTCATCGCATATAAGGAAGCGCATCGGTAGAGAGTAAAATATGTTATGCGACATGGGGAGGCTGTTTCCGGGCAGCCTCCTTTTTGTTTTGCCGAAAAAGGGAGGACGGAAGAGAGAAAAAATATACTTATTGATCTTGACTTTCATTTTCATATACGGCAGATCTGTTTCCAACAGAACGGAATGGAGGAACGCTATGAGTTGGTTATCTCAGACAGCGGACGCGGAACCCGCGTTGGACGTTGCGTCGCCTGTTTCACGGGCTGTTCACGGCATATGGGAAGCGGACGAACTGTTCAGATGTCCGCTTGTCGGCATGGGGATCACGCTTGCCGAACAGAAACATCTCTTGAAGAAAATGTCGCTTCCGGCGGTTGAACTGACGCCGTTTGAAATGCACGAACTGTTCGTCAATGCCGCCGCTACGGAAAACCCTCTGTCCCGGAAGATGAGCCAGCTGCTCCGCCGGAAGTACGAGCGTGAGGCCGCCCCGTTGCGGCTTTTGAGTGAAGAGGATTTTCTCGTGCAGTGGAAGGAGGCGTTCTCCGCCGGCCAGTATGTCGGCTTTTTGTGGGCGGCGGCCACGCGCAGGCTTTCGGATGAAGCCCGTCGCACGGTCTACGGCGCGGTCCACATGGCCATGCACGGCATCGCGGAGGAACAGACGCGCATCCGGCGGTTTATCGTTGAACTGGAACGCAAGAACGAGCAGCAGGCCAACCGTATCCGGCTGTTGAAAGAGCGCGAAGCGGCTTCGCGCGGCGGCATGGAGCAGGCGGAAGAGGGCAGGCGTGCGCTTGCGCAGGAAAACGCCGCGCTCCGGGACGAACGCAACCGCCTGAAAGCCGAACTGGACGCCATGTATGAGGCGTCCACGGCGCTGTGGGAAATCAGGGGCCCGGAACTTGAAGCGGAAAACGAGAACCTGCGGGAGGCGCTTGCGTCGTTGACGCAGCGTTTCGAGGGCCAGCGCGAACTGGTCAACTCGCTGCTCAAGCAGGGAAGGGCTCGCTTTGAGCAGGGGAACTTGCCTGGCCTGGCGGCTGATTCCTGCGGGACCTGTTGCGGCAGGGACTGCGACGAGAGTTGCCCCTCGTTCGATCTGTGCAGCAAGCGGGTGCTCATCGTCGGCGGCGTTGAGCGCATGGAGTCGTTGTACCGCGAATTTATTGAAGGGGGCGGCGGCGTCCTCGATTACCACAACGGCTCGCTGCAGGGCGGCACGCGCCAGCTCGAGCGGAGCCTCAGGCGCGCGGACATCATCCTCTGCCCCGTGAACTGCAACAGCCACGGCGCCTGCATCAAAGTCAAGAATCTGGCGAAGAAACACAACAAGACATTTTATATGTTGCCGAACGGGAGTCTGAGCACCATTTCCCGGCTTCTGGGGAGCGAATCCGCACGGCAAGAAGGAGAACGTGCATGAGCACCGATTTTCAGATGAACTACCATCACAACAAGGACAACCTGCATGTGAAGATGCAGGGCATTTTTGACGGCAACTCCGCACACGAACTGCTGAATCTCTTTTTGAGGGAGTACAGGTGCGGCGGCAGGGTGTTCGTCGATACGGCGGGGGTAAGCGAAGTGTTGCCGTTCGGCAGCAAGGTGTTGCAGGCCCGGTTGTGCCAGACGCCCGTTCCGGCGTCGCAGCTGTTCTTCAAGGGCGAAAACGGATTCAACATGGCGCCCTCCGGGAGCCGTGTGCTTATCGTGCCGCCCCGCAAGAAGAAAAGCGGGTGCTGCGGAAAATGCGCGCACTGCACATGCCACGGCGAACACGGGCATGGGCATGGAGGATGCGCATGTCGCGGCGAACACAATCACGATCATTAACTTTTTTTCAAGTGGAGCTTTTTCATGAGTAATGTGCTTATCGTTTACGGGTCCACCACCGGCAACACGGCGGATATTGCCGAATACCTCGGCGGGCGTCTGCGGGCTGCGGGGCATGTCGCCGATGTACGGGACGCCGCCGACGTTTCCCCGGATGGCCTGTGCGAAGGCCGGGATGTCGCTCTGTTCGGGTGCTCCGCGTGGGGGACCGATGAAGTCGAGCTGCAGACGGATTTCGAGCCGTTGTTCGAAGCCTTTGATCGTATTGGAGTCAAGGGCGTCAAGACCGCGTGCTTTGCGAGCGGGGACAGCTCCTTTGAGCATTTTTGCGGGGCGGTGGATGTGATTGAGGCGCGTTTGAGCGAACTCGGCGGCATTCAGATTCTGGAAGGCTTGAAGCTCGACGGCAATCTCTCGTCGAACGAGAGCGACGTGGAAGATTGGGCCAACCGGCTGCTGGCGGCTCTTTAACCATATTTTTTTATGCGAATATATTGAAAATGAAATTCAATCATAATAGACTGCGGGCGGTATAGGCACTCCGTAGCCGTTATGCCTGAAGCGCGGGCCGGAGTGCAGGGCCCGCGCTTCAATACATCTTGAACCGTTATGTAAGGGTGAGGTATGTCAGGCGGACAAGTCCATATTGATCCGGAGACGGTGTTCACGCGCTTCCTACGCGGAAAAGGTTGTCACAACACGCAGCAGCGGCGAGCCATCGTTTCCGTGTTTTTTCAGGAAGAGGGGCACCTGACCATTGACGATCTGTACGGCCGGGTTCAGCGACAGGATCCGACGGTGGGGCAGTCCACGGTATACCGCACGATGAAGCTGCTGTGTGAGGCCGGGCTTGCCAAGGAAGTTTCTTTCGGCGGGGGCGTCGTCCGGTATGAGCAGGCCAGCGACTGGCACCACGATCATCTCATCTGCGAGTGCTGCGGCAAGAGCATTGAGGTCGTCGATCCTAAGATCGAAGCCCTGCAGGAGCGCCTTGTCCGCCAATACGGGTTTACGCCCACGCAACACAGGCTGTATCTGTACGGCGTCTGTCCGGACTGCCTCGCTGGGCAATCTCCTTCAAAATAGGCTGTAATAAAAAGCATTCCGCCTTTTGGCAAAAACGGTTGACAGGCCGGGGCGGACTGTGTACATCTGCGGCCATAAAGTTTGATTAATAAAACTTAATATTGTTCAATGTACTTTTGATGAGAACCCGGAGGGGTCATGACTGAAATCCGATTGGAAAAAAGCCTTCCGTCCGAGCAGGAGCGGGTAGGGCAGCCAAGCGTCCCGGCTGAGGGGCTCGAACGCTACTTCGCCAGGGAGGGCGTCGATCCTCTGCCGTACGCGTTTGAAGGCAAGATCGCCGTCCACCCCGGCCTCGGCGGTGCGGGCGTGGAAAAACAGGATTTTGAGGCGACGCTGGAGCCTTTGCTGGCGGAGCCGAGGACGGGAAAGACAGTGGCGTACATCCATGTGCCGTTTTGTGAGACGCACTGCCTGTACTGCGGTTTCTACAACAAGGCATACCGCGAAGACGAAAGCCGGATCTACGCCGACGCGCTCATTCAGGAGCTGCGCCTGTGGCGGGGCCGCCCCGGACAGGATGTCGGGCCGGTACATGCCGTATACATGGGCGGAGGCACGCCCACGGCGTTGCAGGCGGACGATCTCCGGCGCATCTTGAAGGAAGTCCGCGCCGTGCTGCCGCTTGCCAACGATTGCGAGATCACGGTGGAAGGGCGTCTGTCGAATTTCGGCCCGGACAAGATGGAAGCGTGCTTCGAGGGCGGGGCAAACCGCTTTTCGCTCGGGGTGCAGAGCTTTGACACGGAGATCCGGCAGGCGATGGGCCGCGTGTCCGATCGCGACACGCTGATCCGGCAGCTCCAGCTTTTGCAGAGCTATGATCAGGCCGCCGTCATCGTGGACCTCATCTACGGCTTCCCCATGCAGACGATGGACCGCTGGCTGGCGGACATCGCCACGGCCCAGTCACTCAAGCTCGACGGTGCGGACTGCTACCAGCTCAACGTGTACCGGAACACTCCGCTCGCCAAGGCCATTGAGAGCGGACGCCTTCCCGCCGGGGCGGACGTCCCCATGCAGTCGGCCATGTTCGCCGCAGGGGTGAAGGCCATGCAGAAAGGGTTTTACCGCCGCCTCTCGATCAGCCACTGGGCGCGGACGTCGCGGGAACGCAACCTGTACAATCTGTATGTCAAAGGCCGCGCCCACTGTCTGGCGTTCGGTCCCGGCGCGGGCGGCAATCTGGACGGGTTCTTCTATCTGAACCAGTCGGACTACCGCGCGTGGCAGGAAGAAGTCCGGGCCGGACGCAAGCCCATCGCCATGCTGTTCCGCCCGTTCCCGCAGGGCAAACTGTTCAAGGCCATCGCCGAGGGGATGGAGCAGGGCTGGCTGGACATACCGGGGCTGGAAGCGGCTTACGGCATCCCGTTGGGCGAGGTATGGAAACCCGTGCTTGAGCAATGGGAACGGGCGGGTCTTGTCGAACGGGACGGGGCCTTCATCGTGCTTACGCTCGCCGGGCAGTTCTGGCAGGTGAACCTTTCACAACTGTTGCTTGATTATCTCAAGCGTTCTTTGGAGGCCTGATGTTTGTAAGGAAGATGCTGGCCCGCGCTTTGCCGTTGACGGCGCTGGGCTTGGCGGCGTGGTGCCCCGCCTATGCCGTGGAGGAGCCGGTCAAGGCGGACGACGTGTACGTGACCGCCACGAGGGTGGAGAAGGAATTGCAGGACGTTCCCATGAGCGTTTCCGTCATGACGAGCGAGGACATCAAGCGTTCTCCCGCCCGGACCATCGGCGAGCTTTTGCAGGACGTGCCGGGCGTGGAAATCAGGAATTCCGGCGGGCAGGGCTTTAAGCGCATATCCATCCGCGGTGAGAATCCCAACCGCGTGCTGATCCTCATCGACGGGCAGAAGCTCGTGGAAAACAAGTCGATGGACGGCACGCCCCTGTTGATCGATCCCTCCAACGTGGAGCGCGTGGAAGTCATCAAGGGCCCCGCGTCCGTGCTCTACGGATCGGAAGCCATCGGCGGCGTGGTCAACATCATCACCAAGAAAGGCGGGGACAAGCCGATTCAGGGTGAGGCGTCCGTGGCCTATAACGGCGCGTCCAACGGTTTTGCCGAATCCCTGTCGGCTTTCGGCGGGATGAACGGATTCAAGTACCGCGTGTCCGGCTCATACAGCGATCAGGGGAACCTGCGCACGCCTGACGGCGAAGCGCCGAACACCTCCTTCCGCCAGAAGGAAGGCAGCGCGTTCCTGAGCTACGATTTTTCCGACAAGTTCACGGTCGGCGGCGGGCTGGACAGCTTCAAGGGTTCCATCCATTCCGGGAGCATGGAACCCGGCTATGAGAATTTCGCCGTGGACGTCCCCAAGTGGCAGCGCGATAAGGTTTATGCCTTCGCCGAAGCCAAAAACGTGACGCCGTGGCTTCCCCGTGTGCGCTTCGACGCATTCTGGCAGAAGAATGAAAAGGAAATGACCAACGACGTGAACACGGACCCGGCCATCACGAAGATGCCGCTGGTCGTCACCAACAATGCGGACAACCGGAACAAGCAGCTCGGCTCCTCGCTGCAGATGGACTGGGCCATCGGCGACAACCATTACCTGATCACCGGATACGACATCAGCTATGATACGCTGAAGGCTGATACGAGGGCTTCGGCTTCCACTTCAGTGGAGCGCATCCTTGCCACCGGCATCTTGGCCAGTGCGCCCCCCTTTGCGCAACAGATCGCGGCGGCATCCATGGCGAAGAGCATCCCGTACACCTCCACGGCCTACCACGAGGGCGACATGCTGACGAACGCCCTGTATGCCCAGATGGAATCGACCTTGCCCGCCGACTTCACGTTGAGCTATGGGGTACGGTATACGTGGGTCCAGTCCGAGATGAAACATGCCGAAGGAAGCAAGACCAACTCCAAGGGCACGGCCCCGTATGACGTGGGCACGGAGAGCTCCTCAAACAATTCCCGGCCGGTCTTCAATGTGGGCCTTATGTGGTCGGGCATCCCGGATCTGACGCTGCGGGCCACGTTCGCGCAGGGATTCCGCGTCCCTTCGCTGCAGGAAAAGTATGTGATGTCGGCGATGGGAGGCGGGACGATCCTGCCGAACCCCGGCCTCAAGCCGGAGACCTCGAACAGCTATGAAATCGGGGCGCGGTATGTCCATGACGGCCTGTCCGTAGACGTCGCGGCCTTCTATTCCGATGCGGACGACTATATTTATAACCCCACCATTGACGCGGATACCGACACTTCGCGCTACATCAACGTCTCGTCGGCAAAGACCCACGGGGTGGAGCTGGCCGCGAGCTATGATTTCGAATGCGGCCTCACGCCGTACGCTTCCGCGACATGGATGCGGCGCAAGTTCGACTACGGCACGCTGACCACATGGAAAACCGGCGTACCCGAATGGTCGGGCAGGGCGGGGGTGCGCTTCAAGCACGCCCTGAGCGAAACCGTTGACTTCAACGCCGACGTGTACGGGCGGTTCTCCTCAAATTCCGTCGAGAAGACCGAAAGCGAGACGACCCACTACAACAACTGGCAGACGGCGAACGTGGCTTTCGGTTTCGAGTTCGGCGACGAAAAGCAGTATACCGTGGCCGCAGAAGTCCTGAACCTCTTCGACAAGCGGTACCGGCAGGACGACAGCATTTTGGAACCCGGCCTGCACGCCAACATCAAGGTCGGCATGAGATTCTGATTTCATGAGGAAGCCTGTGCTTTAGTATTGAAATTGAATTTCATTTATATTATCAAAAAACTCTTCCCACGCTGCACGGCGGCGGACGCCCACGGTAATCCCGTGCGGCGTCGGGGGGAGGAGGGGAAGGAATACGGATGCCGTCACAGGTCTTCAACCGTCATTACTGGAGCGCGCGGGAACTCGTCGTCCTCGGCGTTTTCTCGGCCGCCGCCAAGCTTTCCACCCTGCTGGTCGCGCTGGTGGGGGGAGGGATGAATCCGGTGAGCCTGCTCGCCAAGAACCTCATTTTCACCACGCTGCTCGTGGTCATGCTCTATAAGGTGCGCAAGCCCGGGACGCTGGCCCTGTTCGTGCTCGTGAACATGCTCATCAGTATGCTTCTGCTCGGCGGCAGCGTGACGCTCCTCCCGGCCATGCTGCTGGCGGCGGGCTGCGCCGAGGCGGCGATGGCCTGCTCCGGAGGGATGCGGAAGCCGTGGGCGCCCGTGCTCGGCGTCGCGGTATACGATCTCACGTCGAAAGTCTTTTCGCTGTGCGTTTCGTGGCTGTTCATGCGCGAGAGTCCGGCCTTGTTGTATGTCATCGTCCCCATTGTGGTCATCGGCTACGTGGGATCGCTGTGCGGGCTTTTTTCCGGCGTCCGCGCCGTTCGGGAGCTGCGTCATGCAGGCATTGTCCGTAACTGAGGGGGCCGTCTGGGGCGGCGGGCTGCACGCGGCGGATACGCGGGCGAAGATGTTCGTCAGCCTGCTGGCGTCCGTGGCTACGGTGGCCCTGTCCGGGGTCGAGCCGCAGATGGTGCTTTTCGGCATGTCTCTGGTGTATGCCCTCGGGATGCGGCAGTTCCGCATCCTGCTGATCGGGTATGCGGTCCTTGTGGGCATGTCGCTGCTGGCCATGGGGTGCGCGTTCGGGATGAGCCTGCTGATCCCGTCCATGCCCGCGTTTTCGGCGGTGTCGCTGGTGGTGCCGTTCCTGCGCATGGCGACGATGCTGAACGTGATCCTGCCGCTGGCCTTTTCCTGCAGGGTGCAGAGCCTGCTGACCGCCCTGAAGAGTTTGCGCCTGCCTTTCTGCCTGTATCTCCCGGCGGCGGTGATGATCCGTTTCATCCCCACGTTTTTGCATGACGCCAAACAGGTTTCGGAAACGCTTCGGATACGCGGCTGGCGCATGACCCCGTGGAACGCCTTCCGCCATCCCGTGCTGCTGATCAGGCTGGTGTTCACGCCGTTGCTGTTCCGTTCGCTGAAGACGTCGGAAGAGCTCGGCATCGCCGCCGAACTCAAGGGGCTCGGCTACGGCGAAGGGATGCGCCCTTACCGGAAGCTGGTTTGGAAGGCGTCCGACACATGGCTTTTGGTCGCGGCCTGCCTTGTGGCGGCTGCGGCGGTGCTGTGCCAACATGCCGTGGGATGGGCCCCGCTGGAAGGAGGGATGCGCTGATGATCCGCTTTGAACGTGTGACCTACACGTACCCGTTCCAGACGTGCCCGGCGGTTTCGGATATTTCGTTTTCGGTGCGGCCCGGCGAACTGGTGCTGTGCACCGGGGCCAGCGGCTGCGGCAAGTCCACGCTGATGCGCCTCGCCAACGGCCTGTGCCCCCACTATTTTCAGGGGACGCTGGAAGGCCGTGTCCTGATCGGCGGCGAGCCGACGGACGCCCGGCCCATCAACGCCATTGCGCGGGAGGTCGGAACGCTCTTTCAAGACCCCGAACAGCAGTTTTTCGCCCTGAATGTCGAGGACGAGCTGGCGTTCGCCCATGAATGGCAGGGCGTTTCGCCCGAAGCCATCGCCGTCAAAATCGATGAGGCGGCGCGGGCCTTCCGGCTCGGGCCGATCCTGTCCTCCTCCATCCACGAACTGTCCGAGGGGCAGAAGCAGAAGGTCGGGTTGGCCTCCATCCTCTCGCAGGGGCCGAGGGCCCTTATCCTTGATGAGCCGAGCGCCAATCTCGATCCCGAAGCTACCGAGGATCTGGCCTGCAAGCTCGCCGAACTCAAAGCGCGGGGTATGGCGATCCTTGTGGTGGATCATCGGCTGTACTGGCTGGAAGGCATAGCGGATCGCGTGCTTGTCATGCGGGAAGGCCGGATTGCGGAGCGGGGCGGCTTTGACCTGCTGTACGACGACGCCCTGCGCGGACGGTGCGGGCTGCGCGCCGCCCGGGTGGACGATCCCCGCCGCACGTTGCCGGACTGCGCGGAGGAACTGCTGGAGCCGGGTGAAGGCGGGCTGGCCGTTTCCGGCCTGCGGTTCGCGTACTCCGGCAAACCGGCCCTGTTCGACGGCGTGGACGTGTCGATCCCGGCGGGCGTGACCGCGCTCATCGGGGACAACGGCACGGGCAAGACCACGCTCGCCCGCCTGCTTACCGGCCTGAACGCCGCGCAGGAAGGGCGGTTCGCCATCGCGGGGCAGCCGGTCCCGGCATCGAAACTGCTTTCCAGAGTGGGCATTGTGCTCCAGAACGCCGATCACCAACTCCATATGAAGACGGTACGGCAGGAACTTGAAGTCAGCCTGTCGCTGGCGGGGTGCGGCGCGGACGATGTGCCCGGCCTGCTGTCGCTGTTCGCGCTGGAAGGGCTTGCGGAACGTCACCCGCAATCGCTTTCCGGCGGCGAAAAGCAGCGGCTTGTGATCGCCTGCGCCTTTGCCAAGCGCCCGGACGTGCTCATCCTCGACGAGCCCACCAGCGGCCTTGACGGGCGCAACATGCGCCGTATCGCCGACGCGCTGGATCTGCTGGCCGGCAGGGGGGCCTGCGTCCTTGTGATCACCCATGATCTCGAACTGATGGGGTTGTCCTGCGCCCGGGCCTTGCGGCTGCCTCTTTCATAGCGAGTGCGTACGGAGGGAATGTTGCGGATCGGAAGGGAAACCTTCCGGAGAGCGGCACCCGCATGAGTCATCTTTTCCGGGGCGTCTCGAACAGACGAAGCGCTGTTGGAATGGGAATAAACGGAAACCAAACGGGAGAACGAACTATGACGGCATCGTGTTGCCAGACGACGGAAACGCTGGGCGAGTCCATCGCCGCGGCCCTGCGGGAAAAGAAGCCGGTGATGCTGGCAAGCCTTGCGGAACGCTTCGGCGTTTCGGAACTGGAAGTCGCCAGAGCCCTGCCGGACGAGGCGCGGGCCTTCGCGGGCAAGGACGCCTTCGATACGGTCTGGCAGGCCTTGGCCTCATGGGAAAACGCCACCTTTATCATGGCGCATCTGGGCTCCGTCATCGAAATCAAGGGAAAGATACCGGAAGGCAGGCACGGGCACGGCTATTTCAACCTGTCCGGCGGCAGCGGACTCGGCGGACATCTCAAGATCGATGATCTCGGTCACATCTGTTTCCTGTCTTTACCCTTTATGGGATTGGAAAGCCATTCCGTGCAGTTTTTCAACGCGGCGGGCACGGTCCTGTTCTCCGTGTACGTGGGCCGCGAAAACCGTCAACTCATCCCGGCAGCGCGCGAGTCGTTCTTCGCGTTGCGCGAGGCCGTGGGCACAAAGGACCCGTCATGAAAGCTCTTGTCGTCTATTCGTCCCGGACCGGGAATACCCGGAAAATCGCCGAAGCCATCGCCGCCGTTCTTCCCGGCTGTGAGATCCATCCCGTGGAGTCCGCTCCCGCGCCCGAGGGCTACGATCTGGTTGCCGTGGGCTACTGGGTGGACAAGGGGATGCCCGACGCGCAGGCCAAGGCCTATCTGGAAACGGTGCGGGACGCGAAGGTGGCTTTGTTCGGCACGCTGGGCGCATGGCCGGATTCCGATCACGCCAGGGACTGCATCGCGCAGGGCGAAGCGCTGGTGAACGCTCCGGAACGCCGGAACAAGGTGCTCGGCACGTATCTGTGTCAGGGCAAGGTCGATCCGAAGATCGTCGCCATGATGCAGAAAATGGCGTCCGACGTGCACCCCATGACGCCCGAACGCAAGGCGCGCCTCGAAGAAGCGGCCAAGCATCCCGACGAGGCCGACTGCCTCCGGGCGCAGGAAGCCTTCAAGGGGTTCGCGGAACAGGTGGCCTGACGGGCCAGAAGGATCAACGGGGCTTCGGCCCCGAAACCGGAAGGGCGGCTCTGCCGCCCATACGTCGTGTTCAGGAAACGCTCATGAATCTTGCCTCAATCTATGCGTCCATAGGCCCGTCCGGCGTCGCGCTGGTTTTTGTCGGTTGTGCGGGATTGTACCTCGCGCTGCGGAACCTTCTGTATCTGCATTTCGTCTGGCGCGACTTCAAGCGGGACTTTCTCGACATTGAGCATCAGGAAGGCCGCTGTATGCGCGATGTGTGCGATAAGAGCGACAATCCGCTGATTGCCATTATCCGCGATGTCGTGAAGACCCACGGAGGCCACTCCGAAGACATCCGGGCCGAGGTCGCTTACCTGTTCCACCGCAATTTCGAGCAGGTCACGAAAGGGCTGTGCTGGCTGAGGCTCATTTCGGTGGTCTCGCCGCTGCTCGGCCTGCTCGGGACCATCCTCGGCATGGTGACGGTGTTCCGCACCATCGCGGAAAACAGCGCCCCCAACGCCGCGCAGCTGGCGGCGGGCATCTGGGAAGCGCTCATCACCACGATCATGGGCCTGTGCGTCGCCATCCCCATGCTCATGTTCTACTATTACCTAATGCTCAAATTCAAGGGCTTCCACATCGAGGCCGTGGAACACAGCTACCGTGCGCTGGAACTGTGCGGCGGCGCGAAGCGGGAAGCCCGGCCCGAAAACCGGAGAATGTGCCATGCATGATTTCGACGAGGATGCCAGCATCGATCTGACGCCGGTCATCGACGTTATCTTCATGCTCCTGATTTTTTTCATCATGACCACGACATTCAGCAAGCCGGTGCTGGATATCGTGCTTCCGGCCTCGGAGACGTCGGAGGAATCCAGCCGTAAGAATGCGGAACTGGTGATTTCGGTGAAGGCCGATGGGACTATCCATTATCAGGATCGGCAATTGACGAAAGAGGCGTTGGCCGCGGTGCTCGAGACGCGGCCCGAAGCCCTGCTGAATCTGTACGTCGACGAAAAGGCCCCTTTTGAAGCGTTTGTCGGCGTCGTAGACATCGCCAGGCTGAAGAGAGGAGGACACTTTGTTATCAGCACGCAGCCAAGTGAGCGTTAGGCCCCTGTACGGGGTGGAGGAATTCCGCAAGAGCCGCAGCATGGCGGGCGGCATGACCGGGGGGCTTGTCCTGCTGGCCTTGGCCGTGTGTCTGATGACCCCCTCCGTCAAGATCCTCACGCCGCCGAAAGCCCCTTCATCCATCATGCTGATGCGTGTGATCCGCCCCGAGCCGACGCCCGAGGCGAAACCCGTTCAGCCGGACGCCATGCGCAAGCTGTTGAGCCCGGAATCGGAGGTGACGATCCCCGTGCCGCCTCCGGTCGTCGAACGGCCCAAGCCTCCGCAGGAGGCGCCCAAAACGGTGGCCCCCGAACCCGTGAAGCCGAAACCGGTCAAGAAAGCTCCTCCGGTGAAAAAAACGCGGCCGGTGGTCCGGCAGCCGGAGAAGCCCGTGCCGCCTTCCGCTCCCGTAGGCCAACAGACGGAGATTCCTCCGGTTTCGGCGGGGACGGGCGTATCCTCCGTGGCGGCCGCGCCTCCGGCCCCGGTCGGGGGAACGCAGGAACGACCGGACGACAAGAGCAAGGCGCTGGGAGCCATCCTTGACGCCCTGAACCGTCACAAGCGGTATCCCAAGCAGGCGCGGCGGATCGGCGCTGAAGGGACGGTGCAGCTTCTCGTGACGATCTCCGCCGACGGAAAGGTCAGTGCGTGCTCGCTCGGCAAGGGCAGCGGCTTCGGGGTGCTCGATACAGCCACCGAACGGCTCGGCGAGAAGCTTGTCGGCCTTGATATACCCTCGGTCCGTGGGAGAAAAGGTTTTCAGGTTCTGGTGCCGGTGCGCTACTCGCTCAAGGATGCGTGACGTACCCCCTGTTGTCCTCGCCGGACAGGAGCGCCCGATGCGGGGGCCCCTCTTGACGTATGGGCTGCCGTTCCCGCAAAGTCCGTATTCGGAAACTTTGGGGTAGTCCGGATTGGGGGGGCCGTTCTGGTGAGAAAGGACCCGGTTTCGCGTTCCCGACTCGTGGCGGAGTTCAGCCCGGCTGTGCCGGGTTTTCTCCGTAGATAATGCTTCCAGGTACCTCTCAGACCTTTGGAGAGGAGGCCAGTCGTTCCTCGTCCAGTCTGTTTTACTTGTATATGGAGCGAGGGAACGTCAGCCGGATAGACAAGGAGAGCGTATGCATCATGTATTGCGGGCGTTTTTTCAGAACGCCCGGAAGCCCGGCGGCCTATCCGGAAGGATCATGCTGTGGGCTATGAACTGGGGGCACGCTTCGCTGGCGAAGTGGGGTCGGTCGCATGTGTCGCCGGAGCCCGACGCCCGGGTGCTCGATATAGGATGCGGCGGCGGGGCGAATCTGGCGCAATTTCTGAAACTCTGCCCGCAGGGGTCTGTCTGCGGGATCGATTTTTCCGCTGAGAGCGTCGCCACCAGCCTCCGGAAGAACGCCGGAGCCGTCGCCGCCGGGCGCTGCGAAGTGCGGCAGGGGGATGTTTCCCGGCTGCCCTATGCCGATGCGTCCTTCGATCTCGTCACCGCTTTCGAGACGGTCTACTTCTGGCCGGATGTATCCGCCGCCTTTGCCGAGGTGTTCCGCGTACTCGGACCGTCCGGCGTGTTTTTGATCGTGAACGAGGAGTCCGGGGATTCCCGGTGGTGCTCCATAGTGGACGGGATGCGGACGTATACGGCGGACGCGCTGGCGGGATGGCTGTGCGCCGTCGGATTTGTCGATGTCCGGTCCGACGTTCGCGGAGAGGGCGGGGCGTTGTGCCTTGTCGCAAGGAAAGGCCCGGATTCCGTTGCGTAAGCGGCCCAAGGCGCCGGGACGCAACGTATGGGGCAGGGGGGATCCATCCCGGAGAGCCGGGGATGTTTGCACGGAAGCCTTATCGGGCCTTCACGTTTCCACGCTTTCCGGCTGATGGCGAAGCCACGCGGAGGGCGTTCGCTTCGGAGGTTTTGCATGGTTTTTCGCGCCGCCGGAGGGCTCTGCCGACGCGTAGGATAAAGCCCGCTAACGGTACTTTTTCCGCAGTTCGTCCTGCCCCATCATCTGGGTGCGCATGGCGAGCATGGGCGGCGCGTTGCGGACAAGATCCCTGTCCGTATTGGACTGGATATGCTCCAGCCGGATTTCTTTGTAGTCCTCCTGCCAGTTTTTCCAGTCGTCCTCGCGGCTCCGCAGGTACAGGACGAATTGCCCCAGACGCCGTATGACGTCCGGCGGGATCACGTGTTCCAGTTCACAGGCCACGTCGTTGGAGACGTTCGGCTCCAACTGGAGGATATGCTGGAAAAATTCCTGAATGACGATGTGCCGGTGGGCGATATCCCGCCCGATGTGCATCCCCGCTTCGGTCAGGTGGACGAGGCTGTAGGGCTCATAGTCCACATAGCCCATGCTTTTCAGCGCCTTCAGCGTGCTGGTGACGGTGGAGCGGGACACGCCCGCCGCCTCCGCGATGGAACTGGCGCGGGCCGCGCCTTCCCGGATTTCCTGATGGAAGATGATTTCTAGGTAGTTTTCCAGCACAGGCGAGAGCTGTCTGGCGTCGTTTCGCTCTTCGGGCATACCGCGTTCTCCTCTTTCGGCTCGTCAGGCATTCTGACGTTTTCGCATACCGTATTCAAGCCATTTTTTCCCGGCGTAGAGCCGTGCGTACCAGAATGCCGAACCCGCGTTCGCGCAGAGCATGGCGGCGTAGATGCCGGTCGCGCCGAAGGCGTTGCCGAGCGTCCACGCCAGCGGAAGCTGGAGCGCCCACATGGTCACACAGTTGACTTTGCAGGAGACGCGCGTGGCCCCCGCCCCGGCGAAAGCCCCGTTCACAAGCATGGAATAGGTCTTGAGCGGAATGCCCGCGCACGCGAAGACGAGGAACTGCGCGGCCTGCCGGACGACCTCGGGCTGTGTGGACAGCATCTCCGCCACCGGAACCCGGAACACAAACAGCAGCCCAGCGCCGAATCCGAGCGCAAGGGCGGCGGCGAGTGCGAGCCGTTGGCCGAAACGGAACAGCGCTTCGGGCCTGTTTGCACCGATCAGATGCCCGCTCAGGATGGTGACGGTCATGCTCAGCGCCGCAGTGGGGAAGGTCAGAAAGCTCTCCACCCGCGAGCCGAGGGTCATCCCGGCAAGGACAGGCACCATGTCGCCGGGCAGCCCCGTGAGCAGCGACAGGATGACGAGATTCCCCATGTGTCCCGCCAGAGCGCCGAGGGCGGACGGTCCGCCCACCCGGAAGAGATAGGGCATAGCACGCCGGGCCCACCGCCACGGGGCGAGGGATGCGCGGGTCAGGATGCCGTGCCGGACGATGGCGTACAGGTTGCAGGCCAGCCCGAGCAGGGCGGACCCAAAGGTACTCCACGCGATCCCCTGATACCCGTAGTCGGGCAACTCGCACAGCCCCAGCCCGAACCCCGCGCTGCCGATGAGGTTGCCGACGGCGACCACGGCTATGGCGATGAGCGGGAGGCGGACCAGCTTGTAGGCCCGGAACACCGAGTTCAGCATGATCAGGGTGTAATAAAACGGCAGTTGGCAGCTGTAGGCAATGATAAACGTCCTGACCACGGGCTCCATTTCGGGGGAGACGTGCATGAGCCGGAGCGTCATCGGCAGGCAAAGGAGGCTTGTCGCTGCGATGACCGTGCCCGTGAGACCGGCAAGCCCTGCGATCAGCGCCGCGTACCGGCGGGCGCGCTGTTCGAGCCCGGCTCCGAGGGCTTGGCTGATGGTCGTCAGGCAGCCGCTTCCGGCAAGGGAAGTGATCAGCATGAGGAGGGTGAAGACCTGCGAAACGATGCCGAGCGACGCCTGAACGGAGGCATCCAGCCGTCCTGCCACCCACAGATCCGTCATGGAAACGGCAAGATGGCACAGCATCATGCCGAGCTGCGGCACGGTGAGGGAAACGAGTTCCCGGGCGGTCGGCAGGGCGCTGTTCGGCGCGGCGTTTATGAGCATGGATTCCCCCCCAGAGCCGGGGGAGTAGGTCAAAAGTGAGTATTTGTCAAATAAAGTTTGATGAATCAATCTTTGAGCTTTTTTTCCCCAGAGCGGCTCACGCCGTGTTGTTCAGGTTGGGAAAGTAACATTTCATCGGTTTCTAACACACGGAAATCGTACGCGATAGGCGAATACAGATGCTGTAATTGAAAGATTTTCTCACTTATATTGACAATACTTTTCAATAATGGCATCTTTCACCCGTTCCGGGAGGGCTTGTGTCAGAGTGTACGGAGCTTTGTTGAAGCGCCCCATGGGAAAACCGTAACGCACGCAGCAAACTGTATGCGATGGTGAAGTCGAGTGTCGTCAGGTTTTCTTAATAAAGAAAATCAAAATCATTTTGGAGGACTGTATGCGGAGGATAGGTTTACGCCAGATGCAGGCGGGGCAGAAGGGCAGCATCATCAGCGTGGATGCCGATGGCGAGCTCGGGCGGCGTATCCGCGACATGGGGCTCATCCCCGGTACGGATGTGGAAATTGTGGGCCGCGCCCCGCTGCGTGACCCGGTTGCACTGCGGCTTTTCGGGGTCACGCTGGCCCTGCGGAACCGCGAAGCCGATTACATCACTGTGGAGGTCGCATGAGCCAGGCCCATGCCGATTGCCCGCACTGCCGCCAGGACGGCAGCGAGGCGAAGCACATCGCGTTGAAAGAGGTCCGCATTGCGCTGGCGGGGAACCCGAACTGCGGGAAAACCACGGCGTTCAACGAATATACCGGAACCCATCAGCATGTCGGGAATTATCCCGGCGTCACCGTCGACAAGAAGGAAGGCTACGTCTCCATCGACGGCGTTGAGGTCCTCATGGTGGACCTTCCCGGCACGTATTCCCTGACGGCGTACTCGCAGGAGGAAATCGTCACCCGTGCCGTGCTCGCGCCCGAAAAGGCCGAGGAAAAGCCGATGGCGGTCGTGGATCTGGTGGATACCTCCGCGCTTGAGCGCAACCTGTTCCTCACCGTCCAGATCATGGAGATGGGCCTGCCGGTCGTGCTGGCCTGCAATATGATGGATGAAGCCCGGAAAGCGGGCATTCAGGTGGATACGAAGGAGCTGGGCAAACAGCTCGGCATTCCCGTTGTGGCGACCGTGGCACGTTCCGGCGAAGGCCTCAAAGACGCTCTGCGCGAAGCCATCGCCTTTGGACGCCGGGGGAGCGCTCCGCTGAACATTTCCTATGGCCCGGATCTCGATCCGGTCCTCACCAAGATGGAACGGCTCCTTGCCGAGAAAGGGCTGTTGACGGATCGCTATCCCGCCCGCTGGATTGCCCTGAAGGTGCTGGAAAACGATTCCGAAATCCTGAGGCAGGTGGAACGTATGCCCGATGTGGCCGCGCAGCTGCGCGCCGACCGGGAAACCGTGGCCGACCATCTTCGGGATACCTTGCAGACGTCGCCCGAAGCCATCATCGCCGACTACCGTTACGGCTTTATCCGTGGTGTGCTGCGCAGCGGGGCCGTCCGGCGCGAATCGGCCAAGGACCGCCTTGAGCTGTCCGACAAGCTGGATAAGGTGCTGACCAACACGCTGTTCGGCCCTCTTATCATGCTCGGCGTGCTGTACGCCATGTTCCAGCTGACCTTCGTGATCGGCGCATACCCACAGGGATGGGTCGAAGACGGCTTCGGCTGGCTTGGCGAGACTGTAAGCGCCCTGATGCCCGACGGCTTCCTCAAGTCGCTCATCGTCAGCGGCGTCATCGACGGCCTCGGCGGCGTCATGAGCTTCGTGCCGCTTATCATCATCATGTTTACGCTGGTCGCGATTCTTGAAGACTTCGGCTACATGGCCCGTATGGCAGATCGGAAGAGCGTCGTGTAGGGAAAGA
>OJUG01001286.1_pt1 | contig 32757 bp, 22 predicted proteins | sample 1599841 | NCBI WGS metagenome assembly OJUG01 (sample SAMN04168659, study PRJEB22393) | human gut metagenome | biome: human gut microbiome; feature: stool | host: Homo sapiens | collected 2014-05-12 | reverse complement strand
CACACCGCCCGTTTTCTTTCTCGGGAAAGAAAATGGGGGGTGTGGTGCTGCGGCGTGCATGCCGCATACCCTCCGCACCTGTGCGGAAAAGCAGCTGCAATTTGGTAACAAACTGTAACTTTTATGCCCCTCACCTTTACAAGGCGAATGATTTTCGCTATAATATCTCCGTATTACAAAAAACCAAGCAGCCTTCGCTGCGTTTTGCCAATGGGAGGCATGATGAAAGCAATAAAGAGGATCACAGCTCTGGCGCTCTGTGCGCTGATGCTGTTGGGCCTTCTCTCCGGCTGCGGGGAGAAGAAGCAAGGGGACGAGAAATTCGTCCTGAACGTGAGCGTCTGCAACGTGATCGACTCACTCGACCCCGCGATGAACACCGACGCGGATGCCGACAGCGTTTTCTACGCACTCTATGAAAACCTGATGCGCGAGAGCGACGACGGCAGCGGCGAGGTGACGCTGACGAACGGCATGGCCAAGGAGTACACCGAAGAGACAAACTACGACGGCAGCGTGACCTACCGCTTCACGCTGCGCTCCACTGCGCGCTGGTCGGACGGGGAAAAGGTGACGGCGGATGACTTCGTCTATGCCTGGCAGAGACTTGCCGACCCCGCGACGGATTCGCCGAACCACGCGCTGATGAGCGTGGTGGCGGGCTATGACGAGGTGCGCGAGACGGGCGACAAGACGAAGCTCCAGGTCTCGGCCAAGGATGAATCCACGTTTGTCGTCACGCTGAGCGCGCCGTGCGCCTATTTTATCGAGGGCATCTGCACGGCGGTCGCCGCGATGCCGCTGCGCCGCGATCTGACAGAGAACGGCGGAGGCTTTGACACGCCGGACCTTGTGAGCAACGGCGCGTACCATGTGAGCGCGTGGACGAAGAGCAGTGAGCTGACGGCGGCGCGCAGCGACGAGTATTACGAGGCGCGTCTCGTCGGGCCTGACGAGCTGCACTTCATCTTCACAGCGGGCGCGGACGAGGCGTGGCAGCTTTACGAGGCGGGCGACATCGACTATATCGCCCATCTGCCCAACAGCGTGATCGCCGAGCTTTCGCAGGACGAGAGCTGGAAGCCAACGGCGGTGTACGCGACGACGAGCGTCCTTTACAACAACGAGAGCGACACGTTCTCGAACGAGCACATCCGCAAGGCCTTTGACCTTGCCATCGACCGCGCGGCCGCCACGGCGGCGGGCGGCGCGGAGAACAGCCCCGCGACGGGCCTTGTCCCCTACGGCATTCCAGATTCCGGCGAGACGGAGGACGATTTCCGCACGACGGGCGGCGAGCTCTGCGCCATCGATGAAGAGGGCATGAGCGCGCGGGCAACGCAAGCGCGGGAGGAGCTGACCTACGCGGGCTATTACAGCACGAGCATGTTCCCACCGGTCGAGCTTCTGTACGTGACCGGCACGGAGAATGACGCCGTGGCGAGCGCGCTGCAAAACATGTGGAGCACGACGCTTGGCGTGAACGTGATGCTGCGCGGCGTGACGCGGGCAGAGTACAACACGCGCATGGAAGCGGGGAACTACGAGCTCGCGCTGCAAAAGGTCACCGCGCTCTACGACGACGCGATGGGCTTCCTCGACCGCTGGTGCAGCGAGGATGAGCAGAACCTGATCAGCTATGAAAACGGCACCTACGACGTGCTGATGGGCGTCGCCAGAGCGTCGGAAAATCCTGTGGCGCGCACAGCGTTCCTGCACGATGCGGAGACGATGCTGCTCGGTGAGACGGCGCTCTCGCCCGTGTATTTTGACGGCACGGCGCACATGCTGCGCGACACGCTGCGCGGCGTCTACACCGACGGCTTTGGCAACAGCTACTTCGCCGGTGTGCGCGCGAACACAGACTGAATTGTGTGAAACGAAACAAAATGGCAGCTTTTGCCCAAAAAAGCTGCCATTTTTTCTTGCTTTGACAGGAAACTTGCAAAATAGTGCTTGCTTTTTGCGGACAAACAGACTACAATATGAGCCTTGGACGGCTCTGTTCGCCCGTACTTTTTCTGTTGTGAGGGTATTACCATGACTGCGATTTTGAATCTGGCCGTTGCGCTGCTCGCAGGGCTTTTGATGACCCGTATTTTCAGCCGCTGGCATCTGCCTGATGTCACGGCGTTTCTTGTGACGGGCGTTCTGATCGGGCCGTTCGTGCTGGGCCGGCTCGGCATTCCGGGCCTCGGCTTTGCAAGCTACGACCAGGTCGAGGCGCTGAGCATGATCTCCGATGTGGCGATGGGCTTTATCGCCTTTTCCATCGGCAATGAATTCCGCCTGAGCCAGCTCAAAAAGACTGGCAGGCAGGCGATGATTATCGGTGTCTTGCAGGCGCTGGCCGCGCTGGCCTTTGTCGACATTGCGCTCGTGATCTTCCACTTCCTGCGCCCCGACGTGCTGTCCGTCCCTGCGGCTATCACACTCGGCGCGATCGCCACGGCCACCGCACCTGCGACGACGCTGATGGTCGTGCGCCAGTACAAGGCCAAGGGCGAGCTGACGGATCTGCTGCTGCCGATCGTCGCGCTCGACGACGCGGTGGGTCTCATCGCATTTGCCGTATCCTTCGGTATTGCCCGCGCGATGGACAGCGCACAGTTCAGCCTCGCAAGCATTTTGCTCTCTCCACTCATTGAGATCGTCGGCTCGCTGCTGCTCGGCGCGCTTGCGGGTTTCGTGCTCACGAAGCTTGAGACGATGTTCCGCTCGAACTCGAACCGCCTGTCGCTGAGCATCGCGTTCATCTTTCTGATGGTCGGCCTGTCCGCAATGGACTTCACCGTCGCGGGCGTAGACTGCGGCTTTTCGCCGCTGCTCGTGTGCATGATGCTCGGCACGGTGTTCTGCAACATCTGCCCGCTGTCGGACGATTTGATGAACCGCGCGGACAAGTGGAGCACGCCGATGTTGGCGGTGTTCTTTGTCGTGAGCGGCGCAAACCTGCGCTTGAGCGTCTTTTCTCAGGGTGTGCTCGTGCTCATCGGCGTTGTGTACATCATCGCGCGCTCGGCCGGTAAGTATTGCGGCGCGCGCTGGTCGGCCAAGGCGGTGGGCTGTGACCACACGGTGCAGAAGTACCTCGGCATCATGCTGCTGCCGCAGGAGGGTGTGGCGCTCGGTATGTGCGTGAGCGCACAGGTGCTCGGCGCGGATGGCGAGCTGATCCGCAACATCATCCTCTTCTCCGTGCTGATCTACGAGCTGGTCGGCCCGCTGGCGACAAAGGAATCTCTCAAGGCCGCCGGCGCGATCACCGAAAAGCCCAGGGAAGTCCTCGAGCGCCGCGAGCGCAAGCTCGCCGAGGCCGAGCCCAAGGAATTCCTCGAGCGCCGCAAGGAGCGCGCAAACAAAAAGTAAATCCGCTGAAAGGAGATGGCCTTGGTCATCTCCTTTTTTTGCACCGGGCGGGAACTTTTTGTGAATTTGCGCGTCTAAAGAGGAAAGGCACTTGACATAACTTGTGAAAATTATGTACAATAAAGGCGAACAAACCGATAAGGGGGAATCATTATGGAAGGACGTCGGGTCAGCCGCCGCAAACCGCGGCGCAATCCGCTTTATGTGCTTTTTATGGGACTGCTGGCGCTTTCGCTGGTGCTCCTGATCACGGTGGTCGTGCTGGGCTTCAAGCTCAAGAGCGCGCGCAGCGATCTTGCTGCGGCGCAGACGAAAATCGAGCAGCTGCGCGGCGGCCAGCAGACCGGCGAGGACGGCCAGATCACGAACGGCGAAGACGGCTCGCTCACCGGCGAGAACGATGTGAGCGACCCCGCGCAGGGCGATAATATGAGCGGCGATAATCAGACGGGCGGCGACATGATCGACTGGCTCGACCTCACGGGCCATGACGAGGTCTCCGTCAAGCCGAGCACTGTGTACGACAAGTATTACATCTACTACACAACCGGCGGCGTGAATCTGCGGAGCGGCCCGGGCACGAGCTATGACAAGGTCACGACCGTGTCGCTCGGCAGCGAGGTACAGGCTGCGGCCAAGCAGGATGGGTGGACGTTCGTCAGCGTGGACGGTAAGTTTGGCTGGATCAACTCGGACTTTCTCTCCACCACGCGCCCCGCATCGTAACAATATCAAGCAAAAAAGGAGCAAGCCGAAAGCTTGCTCCTTTTTGCTGTTCAGTTGCCGCCGCAGCCGCCTTTATCCTTCAGGGAGCACGCTCCTTTGAAGCCGCAGGCGTTGCAGTGGTTGTTCGGGTCGGACACGACGCTGCCGCTCAGAAAGCGCAGCGCGGCGTCGTCTGCCTTGCCGGAATAGCCGGGGAAGAGCATGATGCCCGCCATGCCGACAGCGGTGCGCTCGGTGTCGTCGATCGTGCCGCAGAGCAGCGCGTCGATGCCGTAACGCTCCAAAAGGCCGACGGCAGCGTCGGTGCCGCTTTCTTCCATCGGCTCGAGGAACTCGCGCACGATCTTTCCGTGGTCGTCCTCATAAAAATGGAAGGCTTCGGCATTGGCGAGCGGGGAGAAAACCTCCCCACTCACAACAGGGATTGCAATACGCATTGCTTTCCTCCTTTTACACCTCAACGCCCTTGCCGTCGTTCCACTTCCACGCGCGGACCTCGGGCAGATCCACGCCGTTGTCCTTGATATACTGGCGGTGCTCAACGAGCTTGTCGTTCATCTTTTGGATGAGGTAAGCACCGCGGTTGCCGAGCTGCGGCAGGCGCTGCACCGTGTCGATGACGAGATCGAAGCGGTCGATATCGTTGAGCACGCGCATGTCGAACGGGGTCGTGATCGTGCCTTCCTCCTTATAGCCGCGCACGTGCAGGTTGCGGTTGTGGCGGCGGTAGGTCAGCTCGTGGATCAGCGTGGGATAGCCGTGGTAGGCAAAGATGATGGGCTTGTCCTTGGTAAAGAGCGTGTCGTACTCTGCGTCGGTCAGGCCGTGGGGATGCTCGGTGTGCGGCTGGAGCTTCATCAGGTCGACGACGTTCACGACGCGGATCTTGAGCTCCGGCAGCTCGCGGCGCAGGATCGTCACAGCGGCGAGAGTCTCAAGCGTCGGCGTGTCGCCGCAGCAGGCCATGACGACGTCGGGCTCCTGGCCCTGATCGTTCGAGGCCCACTCCCAGATGCCGATGCCCTGCGTGCAGTGCTTGACGGCCTGCTCCATCGTCAGCCATTGCTGGCGCGGGTGTTTGCTCGCGACGATGACGTTCACATAGTTACGGCTCTTGATGCAGTGGTCAAAGCAGGAGAGCAGGCAGTTGGCATCGGGCGGCAGATACATGCGCACGACGTCGGCCTTCTTGTTGGCGACGTGGTCGAGGAAGCCGGGGTCCTGATGCGTGAAGCCGTTGTGGTCCTGCTGCCAGACGTTGGAGGCGAGGATATAGTTGAGGGAGGCGATATCGTGGCGCCAGGGGAGCTCATTGCACATCTTGAGCCACTTGGCGTGCTGGGAAAACATCGAGTCGACAATGCGGATGAAGGCCTCGTAGCTGTCAAAGAAGCCGTGGCGGCCCGTCAGCAGGTAACCTTCGAGGAAGCCCTCGCAGAAGTGCTCGGAGAGCATAGAGTCCATCACGCGGCCGTCGGGGTCAAGGTGCTCGTCGATGCCCTCGACCTGCTCGTCGAGGAAGCGGCGGCCCGTGACGTCAAACACGGCCTGCAAACGGTTGGACGCCGTCTCGTCGGGTGCGAAGATGCGGAAGTTGCGCGACTCCATGTTGAGCTTCATCACATCGCGGACATAGGTGCCAAGGACGTACATGTCCTGCGCCTCGACCTCGCCGGGGGCGGGGATATCGACCGCGTAGTCGCGGAAGTCGGGCGTGCGCAGGTCGCGCAGGAGAAGACCACCGTTGGCGTGCGGGTTTGCGCCCATGCGGTGCTCGCCCTTGGGCGGGAAGGACGCGATCAGCTCGACCGGCGTACCGTCCTCGTTGAAGAGCTCTTCGGGCTTGTAGGAGCGCAGCCATTGTTCGAGCAGCGGCAGGTGCTTGCTTTCATCCGCGCCCATGGAGATAGGCACCTGATGGGCGCGCCAGCTGCCTTCGATTGCGTTGCCGTCGACCTCCTTCGGACCGGTCCAGCCCTTCGGGGTGCGCAGCACGAGCATCGGCCAGCGGGGGCGGCTCGCCTTGCCGCTCTCTCGCGCGGTGCGCTGGATGCGCTTGATCTCGCGGATGGCCCAGTCGACCGCGGCGGCCATCTGCTGGTGCATCGTCTCGGGCTCGTCACCCTCGACAAAGCGCGGCTCCCAGCCGCAGCCGCGGAAGAAGCACTCGACCTCCTCGTGGCTCATGCGGGAGAAGATGGTCGGATTTGCGATCTTGAAGCCGTTTAAGTGCAGGATCGGCAGGACTGCGCCGTCGGTGATCGGGTTCATGAACTTGTTGCCGTGCCAGGACGTTGCGAGCGGGCCGGTCTCGGCCTCGCCGTCGCCGACGACGCAGGCCGCGATCAAGTCGGGGTTATCCGCCACCGCGCCGAAGGCGTGGGAGAGGGAATAGCCCAGCTCGCCGCCCTCGTGGATAGAGCCCGGCGTTTCGGGCGCGACATGGCTCGGGATGCCGCCGGGGAAGGAGAAGCGCTTGAAGAGCTTCTGCATGCCCTCCTTATCGCGCGTGATGTTGGGGTAGACCTCCGTATAGCTGCCGTCCAGCCAGTCCTGCGCGACCATGGCGTTGCCGCCGTGACCGGGGCCGGAAAGGTAGATCATATCGAGGTCATCGCGCTTGATGACGCGGTCTAAGTGCGTGTAGATGAAGTTCTGGCCCGGGCAGGTGCCCCAATGGCCGACGATGGTCTGCTTTAAGTCGCTCTCGCACAGCGGGCGCTCGAGCAGAGGATTATCGAGAAGATAGAGCTGGCAGGCGGTCAGATAGTTTGCTGCGCGCCAGTAAGCGTCGATCTGTTTGAGCTCCTCGGGCGACAGCGGCGGCTTTTTCGACAGCCGTGCGGTGCTTTTTTGCGTAGGCATGGAAAGCTCCTCCTTTTTATTTTGATTGATGAGGTTAGTATATCATTTAATTTTAAAAAATCAATAGTCAGACATAGAAAACGAGGCAAAATCTTAAAATATGTCAAAATAAGCTGAGCACTATTTTACAATTTGCATGAATTAAAACGATAACAAAACGATAAAATAGGGAAAAGACGGTGCAAGCGCACCGCCTTTTCCCTATATGAGAGAGATGAGAGAATAGCAAAATTAGTCGATCGGGCAGACCCAGCCGAACGGGTCGGGCTTTGTGCCCCACTGGATGCCAGTCAGCTCGTCGTAGAGCTTCTGAGACAGCGCACCGATCTTGTTGTCGTTGACCTTGTAGTCTCTGTCACCCCAGCTCAGCTCGCCGATCGGGGAGATGACGGCGGCGGTGCCGATGCACCACGCCTCCTCCAGCGCGCCGGATGCCGCGGCGTCAAAGAGCTCGTCCACGCTCAGCAGACGCTCCTCGACGGGCACGCCCCAGCTCTTTAAGAGCTCGATGGCGGACTTGCGCGTCACGCCGCGCAGGATGGAGCCAGTCAGCGCAGGGGTGACGACGGTGCCATTGATCTTGAACATGACGTTCATGCCGCCGCCTTCTTCGACGTACTTGCGCTCCACGCCGTCGAGCCACAGGACTTGAGAGAAGCCCTTTTCGATGGCGCGGTCGCCCGCGCGGTTGGCCGCGCCGTAGTTGCCGCCGCACTTGGCCTCGCCCGTGCCGCCGCGCACCGCGCGCACATCTTCCGTCTCGACCATGATGGGCACAGGCTTCAAGCCGTCGGAGAAATAGCTGCCGGAGGGGGAGAGGATGATGGCGAAGGTCGCCTCGTGCACGCCGTGCAGGGCGAGCGTCGGGTCGGTGCCGTAGAGGAAGGGGCGGATGTAAAGGGACGTGCCGGGATCGCTCGGGACCCAGTTCTCGTCGACCTTGACGACGGTTTTGATGGCCTGCAGCGCATCGTCGGGATCAAGCTGGGGCAGGCCCAGGCGCTCGCAGGAGCGGTTCAGACGGGCGACGTTCTCCCAGGGGCGGAAGAGCTGCACGCCGCCGTCGGGACGGCGGTAAGCCTTCATGCCCTCGAAGACCTCGGTGCCGTAGTGCAGGACGCTCGCGGCCGGGGACATCGTGATGGGGCCGTAGGGCACGACGCGCGCGTCATGCCAACCCTTGTCGGCGCTGTAGTCCATCAGGAACATATGATCGGTGAACACGGTGCCGAAGCCGAGCTGGTCAGACGGGGGCAGCGTGCCGGGATGGGTAGTCTTAGTGATCGTGATATTCATAAGGATGACCTCCTGTCGAAATTTGTTTGCTCTTTAGATTTCCTTGAGATGCTCCATGTTGTGGCGGATGCCCTCACAGCAGGCGTGGAAGGTGGCCTTCTCGTCGGCGGTCAGCGGCAGCTCGACGACCTGCTCGACGCCGTTTTCACCGATGACGCAGGGAACACCCGCGAACAGGCCCTCTTCGCCGTACTCGCCGCACAGTTCCGTGCTGGCGGGCAGGATGACCTTCTCGTCGTGCAGCACGGCGTAGGCCATGCGCGCGGCGGTGGTGGCGATGCCATACTCGGTGCAGAACTTGCCGGAGAACGTGACCCAGCCGCCGCCAATGGACTCCTTCTGCAGCGCGTCGCGGTCGAAGCGGAAGCGCTCGTCGGTCTTGGCCCACTCATCCAGCGGCACGCCGCGGAAGCTGACGCAGGACCAGGGCGCGAACTGCTGATTGCCGTGCTCGCCCATCATGTAGCAGGTGATGGACTTGTGGTCAAGGCCGGTCTGGCGCGCCAGCGCGCTCAGAAGACGGGAAGTGTCGAGGCCCGTGCCGGTGCCGAACACACGGCCGCGGGGCAGGCCCAGATGCAGTGCCAGCTCGCGCGTGACGATGTCGCAGGGGTTGGTGATGTTGATGAGCACGCCGTCAAAGCCGCTGGCCTTGATCTTTTCCGCGTAGCCGCGCACAGCGGGGATGGTGAAGTCCATCTCGGTCACGCGGTCATGCGTGCCGCGCAGCAGGTCGATCTTGCCGACGCTGTTGACGATGACGTCGCACACGCCAAGGTCGGAGAAGTCGCCGCCGCGCACCGTCACGCGGTGGGGCATGTACGCGACTGCGTCGCGCAGATCCTGCACTTCGCTTGCGAGCTTCTGCTCGTTCTGGTCGACGAGCACCAGCTCGTCCGCGATGCCCTGGATCGCCAGAGCGTAAGCCACATGTGCGCCGACATGACCCATGCCGACCACGCCGAGAACTCTTTTCTTTGCCATAAGAATACTTCCTTTCTCAAAAACGGTGTGCCCGTGTAGTTAACTGATCGTTTGTGCGGCCCTTACATGCCGAAGTTGGGGAAGAGCACGCAGGTATAAAGCATGGCGAGAACCATGTACAAAACAAGGATGATGGCGAAGGCCTTGAAGGTCTTCTTCATGACGTCGCTTTCGTTGCCCACCTGGTCGACCGTCGCGCAGGCGGCGACCGTGTTGTTCGGGCAGATCAGGTTGCCGAGCGAAGCGCCCGCGTTCTGACTGGCGAAGATCGTGATGGGGTTCATGCCGAGCGACGCCGCGGCGTCGATGTGCATCTGAGCAAACATGATGTTGGAGCCAAGGCCCGTGCCGGTGATGAACGCGCCGCTCGAACCGATGAGGACGGCTGCCGCGGGATAGAAGCGGCCGACGACGGCGGCGATGTCAGAGGCGAGGAGGTTCATCATGCCCGTGGAGGAGGACTGCATGATGTAGGCGACGATAAGGAGGCTGCCCATCGTGACGAGCACCGGCAGCACGCCGCTCGCGGTGCGCTTGCAGACGGCTTTATAGGTCTTGAAGTCCACGCCCAGCGTGAGCGCGCCGAGGATGCCGCACACAAGAATGACAAGGTCGACCCAGAAGATGTAGCCGAACGTGCACATGATGGCAAAGCCGTTTTCAACGACGGCGGGGAAGCCGTAGCGGATGAGCGGGAGCAGCACGAGCATGTAGACGTAAGGCGACATGGCCTTGAACGGGCTGTACTTGCGCTGATGGTCGGCGCTTTCATTGCGGAATTCGTCCGGAGTCTTCACGCCGACGAGCTTGACATACGCAACGGAGAGAAGGATGGAGATGAGGCCCGTGCCCATGGAGGTGACCTCTGCGCCGACGAAGTTGGAGAGGAGGAACATCGTGAGGCACGTGCTCACACCCGCGAAAGTGAGGTAGGGGAGAATGCCCTTGTAGCCCTTTTTGCCGAACGCCATGCCGACCATGATGAACGGGATGACGAGCACGCCGAACATGTGGAAGCGGCCGGCCATTGCGGCGTTCTGCGCGACGGTGGCAAGGCCCGCGTCAACGAGGGCCGCACCGCCGTTGATGGTCGTCAGGCCCGCACCGCCGAACGAGGCGGGCGTCGCGTCGCCGAGCAGCGCGATGGCGATGGAGGTGGTGGGGTTAAAGCCGAGGGCCACGAGGAACGGGGCGGCGATGGCGGCGGGAGCGCCCGCGCCCGCCGCGCCCTCAAGGAAGATCGGCAGCATCATGCCGATGATGACGACCTGCACGCGGCGGTCGTCGCTGATCTGCGCAATGGTGGCTTTCACATCCTCAATGGCGCCTGTCTCGCGCAGCAGGTTCAAAATGGTGAACGCGCCGAAGACCATCAGCACGATCTTGAGGCCTTCCTTGATGCCCTTCCAGACCAGAGGGTCAAGCACCTTGACGTTTTCAGCAAACGTGAGACCGTCGAGGTTAAAATAGGTAAAGGCAAGGATAAGCGTCCAGAGAAGGGCAACGGGCGAGACGGTTTTTGCGGATTTCTTGAAGCCCAGGATGCCGACAAGCACGACGACAATTGGACTGAGCGCCATGAGGAAGTTTAAAAAGTCCATTGGAGGGATCTCTCTTTCTGAAAAATGTGGAATGGGGGGATCTATTTCCGCTTTTTTCGCCGGCCGAACGAGAAAAAGTGAAAAAGCTAAGAGGAAGAGGCTCCGTCGAATCGACGGAGCCTCTTTCGTGATATCAGTCTCTATCTCGTGCGGAGAATCGGGAGAGAAGTCGAAGTTGCGTCGTGATTCGGACGGGCTGTTCAGTTTTGTTTCTTACCAGTACTGCCAGAGGCAGAATAATAAAGGACGCCAGCAGAATAAGGCTGGCGTCCAGAATAATCATGCTGTTCATATCAGAACAGGAGAAAGCGGCACAGGCGGCCTGTGCGAAGTGAGATGCAGCTGCATTGGCAAAGAACTGAGTCATCAGACATTTCTCCTTTCCTGAAGATGAACGCATCTTAACACACATTTTTTCACCCTGCAAGGGGGAAAAGTGACTGATTATGCAAGATTGGACGAGTACACAAAAAACAGAAATACCCACTTTTCGACATTGTTAAAAAGACATAATGAATCCTAATGGTTCCTTCATGTCATGGAAAGAAGCACTGCATAGGGACTTCCCGTGCGGCCATAGGATGGAGAAAAAGAGGAGGCGTTTTTATGCTGTCGATTGCACTTTATCTGCTTACGCACGCCATGCTGCTCTCGCTCCACCTGTCGGGCGGCTCGTTCCCGCGCCCGCTCTCGGCACAGGAGGAAAAGAAATACGTCGAGCGCATGCTTGCGGGCGACATTGAGGCGCGCAATGTGCTCGTTGAGCACAATCTGCGCCTTGTTGCGCACATTGCCAAAAAATACTACACCCAGTCTGACGAGCAGGACGATCTCATCTCCATCGGCACCATCGGTCTCATCAAGGGCGTTTCGAGCTACCGCCCGGAAAAGGGTACGAGGCTCGCGACCTACGCTGCCAAATGCGTTGAGAATGAGATTCTGATGTACTTTCGCAGTCGGAAGAAATTACAGGGCGAGGTGTCGCTCAACGATTCGCTCGATTCCGACGCCGACGGCGAGTCGCTCTACCTCATGGATGTCGTCGGCGTCGAGGACACGATGTATTTGGACATTCAGGACCGCGACGACTGCCTGCGCGTGCGAAGGCTCGTGCACGAGTGCCTGACCGAGCGGGAGGAAGAGGTCATCATCTCGCGTTACGGCCTCGGCGGCCGGATGCCCCGCACACAGCGTGAGGTCGCCAAAAAGCTCGGCATCTCGAGGAGCTATGTATCGCGCATCGAAAAGCGCGCGCTGCAAAAGCTGGAGGAAGCCCTCGGTGAACGGGAATAAAAACGCGGGGCGCAGATGCCTGCGCCCCGCGCCCGCTCAGGGGATGAGCGGAAGAGAGAAAGAGAAGAATATCATCAGAGAATCGTGCCGCCACCGAGCACGGTGTCGCCGTCGTACAGCACGACGGCCTGACCCGGTGTGATAGCGCGCTGCGGCTCGTCGAAGACGAGGTGCACGTGCCCGTCCTCGAGCACCGTGACTGTCGCCGCCTGCTCGCGCTGGTGGTAGCGCACGCGCGCGGTCGCGCACAGCTCGCGCGGTGGGACGTCGTAGGCGATCCAGTTGAAGTTATTTGCCGTCAGCTCACGAGAAAAAAGCGCGTCGTTGCCGCTTAGCACCACGCGGTTTTCCTGCGCATCGATGCGCTTGACGTAGAGCGGCGCGTCCGCGGCGATGCCGAGGCCCTTGCGCTGGCCGACGGTGTAGTGCACGATGCCCTTGTGCCGGCCGAGCACACGGCCGCTTTCATCGACAAAGTCGCCCGCGGGGCAGTCGCGGCCCGTGTAGCGCGCGATAAAGCCAGCGTAGTCGCCGTCCGGCACGAAGCAGATGTCCTGACTGTCCGGCTTGTCGGCGTTGTAGAAGCCCTGTTCCTCCGCGATGCGGCGCGTCTCGCTCTTGTGCATCGCGCCGAGCGGCAGGCGCGTGTGCGCCAGCTGATCCTGCGTGAGCGAGTAGAGCACGTAGCTCTGGTCCTTGCTCTCATCGAGCGATTTTTTGAGCAGCCACCGCCCGTTTTCCTGCTCGATGCGCGCATAGTGGCCGGTCACAATGGCATCGCAGCCTAAAATGCGGGCGCGCTCGTAGAGCCGCTCGAACTTCAAGTAGCGGTTGCAGTCGATGCAGGGGTTCGGTGTCGCGCCGCGCTCGTAGGACGAGATGAAGCGGTCGATGACCTGCCCCTTGAAGTCGTCTGAAAAGTTGAAGACATAATAGGGGATGCCGAGGCGCAGCGCGACGAGACGCGCGTCCTCGACGTCCTCGAGCGAGCAGCAGGTTTTGGTGCGGCTGACGCCGATGTCCTCGTTGTGGAAGAGCTTCATCGTCGCGCCGATGCACTCGCAGCCCTGCTCCTTCATCAAAAATGCGGCGACGCTCGAGTCCACACCGCCGCTCATCGCAATGAGTACCTTATCCATATTTCCTCACATCATGCGGCACGCTTTGGCGCAGGGAATGTCCCTGTGAGAAGCGATGCCGCGTTTATCGTTTTGCCTTATTTTGCCGCGTGCTTATAAAGTGAACGGCTTTTTGCCGCTGACGAGGTCCTTCCACAGCGGGGACATGCCGCGTAAGTATTCCACGACCTCGGGCACGGCATCGAGGATGCGGTCGATTTCCTCGTCGGTGTTCCACTCGCACAGACTCAGGCGCAGCGAGCCGTGCGCCACATCATGCGGGCGGCCGATGGCCAGCAGCACATGGCTTGGGTCGAGCGAGCCGGACGTGCAGGCGCTGCCGGACGACGCGCAGATGCCCTTCACGTCGAGCAGGAGCAGCAGGCTCTCGCCCTCGACGCCCTCGAAGCAGAAGCTCACGCTGCCGGGGAGGCGATTCACGGGATCGCCGTTGAGTGCGCTGTGCGGGATTTTGGACAGGCCGTCGATCAGGCGGTCGCGCAGGGCGCTGACCCTTTTCGCGTTCTCGTCGAGGTGTGCGCAGGCGTCTTCGAGCGCCGCAGCCATGCCCATGACGGCGGGAAGATTCTCCGTACCCGCGCGCTTGCCGCGCTCCTGCGCACCGCCCTCGATGAGGTTCGTCAGGAAGACGCCCTGACGGGCGTACAGCACGCCGGTGCCCTTTGGACCGTGGAACTTGTGCGCGGAGAGCGACAGCAGGTCGATGTTCTGCGCCTTGACGTCAATGGGCAGATGCCCCGCGGCCTGCACGGCGTCGGTGTGGAACAGCACGCCCGCCTCGCGGCAGACGGCGCCGATCTCGCTGATCGGCAGGATGGAGCCGATCTCGTTGTTGGCGTACATGACGGAAACCAGGCACGTATCCTCGCGGATGGCGTCTTTCACCTGCTGCGCCGTCACGGTGCCGATGGGGCCGACGGAGAGCAGCTCGACGGTGAAGCCCTCTTTTTCGAGCTTTTGGAGCGTGTGCAGCACGGCGTGGTGCTCGAATGCGGTCGAAATGATGTGCTTTTTGCCTTTGCGTTCGCCGAGGTGCGCGGCGGAGAGGATGGCCTGATTGTCGGCCTCGCTGCCGCCGGAGGTGAAGTAAATTTCGCGCGGGGAAGCGTTCAGGCATTTTGCGATGCGGTCGCGCGCGCTGAGCAGCGCCCCGGCCGCCTGCTGGCCGACGGAATGCAGGCTTGAGGGGTTGCCATAGATCGTCTCCAGATAGGGGAGCATGGCGTCGATCGCGGCGCGGCTCATCTGGGTCGTCGCGGCGTTGTCCGCGTAAATAGTGGTCATTGAGACAAATCCTATCTTATAAGTATGTTGGTATGATACACAGGAACGCTCGCTTTGTCAATGGATTTTGAGATCGCGAGGGGAGTGCAAAAAAGGAAGAACCGCTCTTGCGAGCGGTTCTTCCTTTTACAATAGGGGGTGGAGGATTTTTGACTTACTTTTCCAGCTGCGTCCAGTCGCGGGTCTCGCGCAGCTCGGTCCACTTCTCATACTTGGAGTTCGTCTTGAACTTGTAGTAGTGGCTGTTCGTCGCTTCCTGAATGGCGAGGTAATACCAGGCCTTCGGGCTTGCGTTGTCCGTCCAGACCGTCATGTTCGGGAGGAGGTCGTCCTCGGTCTCGGGCTGGCGGTTCAGCACGCGGTTGATGAGCGTCATGGTCTCGGCGCGGGTGATGTTGTTCTGCGGGCGGACCTCGCCGTTGCCGTAGCCGACAATATAGGCGAAGTGATCGGTCGTGTTCAGACCGAGCGCATCATCATCGGGGATCACGACGGTGGGCGGCGTGTAGGGGCGCGGGGTGTAGTTGCGCGTCCACTTGGCGTAGAGGGTGATGTTCCCGGTCACGGGAGTAGCAAAGTCGTACTTGTTGGTGAGCTTCTCCTCGGTGTACCAGCCAGCGAAGGTGTAGCCGCTCCTGGTGGGATCGGCGGGCTTGTTAGCCGTTTCGTTGTACTTAACGGTCTGAGAAGGAACCGTGCTGCCGCCGTTGGACTCGTAGGTGACGGTGTAATCTTTGGCAGTGAAGGTAACATCGACCGTGACATCGCTATCGGGCATGCTGCCGGAGACAGTAAGCTTGTCAGCGGTGTAGCCGGTGATCAGGGGGCTGGCAACGCTGTAGGAGCTGCCATACGTGAGGGACTCGGTGTGAGTCGGCTTAGCCTCAGTACCATCGGCGTATTTGTAGTTGATGGTCAGATTGTACTTCTGCAATGTGACTTTACCGGCGGGGATGGGGAAGTCGATGGTGACATCCTCGTCATTGCTACCCTTGACCGTCAGGGTCGTGGGACCGTTGAGGGGGTAGTAGCCATCGTACTGCTCGGCATCGACTGCCGTGGGGTCGATCTTGACGGTGTAGGTCTTGGTGTAGGTGTAAGTGGTAACGCCGCCCTCGCCCGGCTCGCCGGTAGCACCGGTCAAATTCCGGTTTCCTTCGAAATCACCGCTGATGCAGGTCACGCCGTCAGGCAGCGAGTCGTGGACCGTGCCGCTGGAAAGACCGGAGGTGATGCTTGAGGAGATCGCGTCGAAAGCGTCCTTCAACCCGGAGAAGTCATTAGCAGAGTAGGTCTTGTTGAGGGCGATATAGGTGTTCAGATATTCGAAGAGACTGATATATGCACCTGTGTTAGGATTCTTCACTTCCTCGTTGGCAGCACCAAAGCAGATGGAGTAGAGCGTAGTTCCACTATTGCAAATAGATGCAGCTGTATTCGCGGTTGCCTCGAAGACCTCCTTAGTACATGAGTTGCCGAAACCTCCAACGGTGGGGTTGCCAAAAATATCCTTCGTCATATAGTACGTCGGCTCACCGTCGGTCAGAGCGATAATGTTCTTGGAGTCAATCTCCTGAACATTAGATTTTGCAAATAACAGGTTTGCGTTTTGCAGACCGTCATCCAGATTGGTGCCGCCGTCGGGTTTCAGGTCGTTGATGGCGGTCAGAATAGCGGTATAACCCGCCTCGGCGGAAACATCCTGCCAGCCCGCGTCTGCTACTGTTGCGTTTGTATTGAAATCGACCAGCGCAACATAGCGGCCGGTGCCGCCGACCTCGTCGGCCAGCACGTTCAGCGGCAGCATCGACAGGGCCATGATGAGCACCAGGACCCACGAAAGCAGCCGCTTTCCTGTTTTCTTCCCATACATAAAAAAATCCTCCTTCTTCTGCCTGTACGGCGCGAAGAAGGGGGAGACGATCTGCATTTGGCAACCGGCTGCCGTGCGGCGCGAGCGCCGTTTAGATCCGTGGCTTTGCGACACAGGCTTTCGCCTGCTGTGCCTTTTTCTGTACAGTTGCTCTTCTGCGAGCCGCACAGATATTTGCGTTTGCCAATATTTTATGTTCACAGTATACCAGATTTGCCCAAAACGCAAGGCGATTTTCAAAAATATATAAGATATTAACAGAACTAATACCGCGCAGAAAAGACGGCGGCAGAGAATATCTGCCGCCGTCTTTCGACGAATTGTGATATTTTACGCCACCGCGGACACGGCGAGCGTGTCGCTCTGCTGGGAGTAGGTCAGGGGGGAGACGCAACCGGCGAAGGTGGTCTCGTTGATGACGCGCTTGGTGACGGCATAGGTCATGTCGATCTGGTACCAGTTGCCGCTGATGTTGACCTTGTTCCAGGCGTGGTAGCTGCTGCCGGCGTAGCCCTTGGTGAGGGTGCAGGGGATGTTCTGGCTGCGGCACATGGCGGCGAAGAGGGACGCAAGGTCGTAGCAGATGCCCTTGTTGCTGTTCAGGGTGGCAGCGGTGTCGGGGATGTACTTGCTGACCTTGCCGGAGGTGATGTCGCTCGCGAGCTTGGTGTCGTAGGTGTAGTGACCGGCGATGTAGTTGTAGATCGCGGTGACCTTGTCCATGTCGGTCTTGGCGTCCTTGCAGAGCTCAGCGGCCTTCTTGCACACATCGTCGCCGGAGGTGAACTGCACGTCGGTCGTGGCGATGAGGTAAGGGGCGTAGGCGTTTTCGATCTTGGCGTTGACCTTCTTGCTGGTCACAACGCGGTAGGTCGTGCCGGAGATGTTCTCGCAGAGGGAGATGGTGTAGGTGCCGTCGCCCTGCTCGAGGGAGAAGACGGCGTCCTTGCCGCTCGGGCAATTCTTGTAGGACACCTTTTCGCTGCCGTACTGGATGCCGACCTTCAATTTGGCATTGGAGGTGTAGTTGACGGTGACGAAACCATACTTGGCATTCGTGGTGTCAATGGTGGTGCCATTGGCAGCGCTGGCGTTCACAACCGTGAACATGGACATGACAAGAAGCACTGCGAGCATAGCGCAGGCATGACGAAACAGCCGTTTCATACGGCGATCTCCTTTCGGTAACTGGCTGCCAGCCCTGTACCCAGGGTAAGGCCCTATAGCTTTGCGTCGCCGGTTTTCACCGGGTTTGCTATTATCGTTTGAGATGCGGTCGAAGCGGCTGCACCTACTCTTTTTTTACAGCTCACACTATATACGCGTTCTTAACGTTTGCCAACAGAGAATTTGACCTTTTTCGACAAAAAAGCAGACAAAAAGGAGCGCGGAAACCGCGCTCCTTTTGGTGTTTTTGCAATTTTCGGGCAAAATCATACGCTGAGCCAGTCGTCGAGGATAAGACCCTCGTTGTGCTTGGTGAGAAAGCCCACGCTCCACTCGCCGCCGAAGGCGATGAGCTTGCGGCCCTTGAAGTCCTCAAGCACGCGGGAGCCCGAGCAGAGCATCAGGTCCTTCACGTCGCACGGGCACTCGCGGATCAGGCGCAGGTGCTCGTAGGGAAGGCCGCTCATGCGCAGGTCGACGCCGTACTCGTTTTTCATGCGGTATTCGAACACGTCGAACTGCAGCGTGCCGACCACGCCGACGACCACGTCCTCAAAGCCGCTGTCGGGGATTTTGAAGATCTGGATGGCGCCCTCCTGCGCGATCTGCTCCACGCCCTTGACGAACTGCTTGCGCTTCATCGTGTCCTTGGGTGAGACGAGCATGAAGTGCTCGGGCTCGAACGTCGGGATGCCGGAGAAGCGGAACTTTTTGCCGGGCATTGTGATCGTGTCGCCGATCGAGAAGATACCGGGATCAAACACGCCGATGATGTCGCCCGCGTAGGCCTCGTCGACGATCTCGCGCTCGGCGGCCATCATCGTCTGCGGCTGAGAAAGGCGCATCTTGCGGCCGGACTGGACGTGGAAATACTCCGTGTCGCGCTCAAACCTGCCCGAGCAGATGCGCATGAACGCCAGACGATCGCGGTGGGCCTTGTTCATATTGGCCTGGATCTTGAAGACGAAAGCCGAGAATTCGGGGGAGTAGACGTCCACCTCGCCCGCGTCGCTTACGCGCGGCAGCGGCGGCGTGGTCATCTCTAAAAACGCGTTCAAAAACGGCTCGACACCGAAGTTCGTGAGCGCGCTGCCGAAGAACACGGGGGAGAGCTTACCGTGGCGCACGGCGTCCAGGTCAAAGTCGCGGCCCGCGCCGAGCAGCTCGACCTCGTCGGCGAGCGTGTCGCGGCGGGCCTGACCGATCAGGTCGACAAGCGCGGGATCGTCGAGCTCGATTTCCGTGATGCCCGCCTTTTTGGCGTGACCCGCATCGGTGAAGTGCAGGATGCAGCGCTTATCGCGGTCGTACACGCCGGCAAACTCCTTGCCGCAGCCGATTGGCCAGTTGACGGGATAGGTGTCGATGCCGAGCTCGCGCTCGACCTCCTCGCAGAGCTCGAGCGGGTCGCGCGTCTCGCGGTCCATCTTATTGATAAAGGTAAAGATGGGGATGTTGCGCAGAGCACAGACCTTGAAGAGCTTGCGCGTCTGCGGCTCGACGCCCTTTGCGCCGTCAATGACCATGACGGCGCTGTCCGCGGCCATCAGTGTGCGGTAGGTGTCCTCGGAGAAGTCCTGATGTCCCGGCGTGTCGAGGATGTTGATGCAGTAGCCGCCGTGCTGGAACTGCATGACTGACGACGTGACGGAAATGCCGCGCTGCTTTTCGATTTCCATCCAGTCGGACTTCGCCGCGCGCTCGCGCTTGCCCTTGACCTCGCCCGCCTGGGCGATCGCCCCGCCGTAAAGCAGGAACTTTTCCGTCAGCGTGGTTTTACCGGCGTCCGGATGCGAAATGATCGCAAACGTCCGGCGGCGGGAGATCTCTTCCTGTAAAGTGGCCATGACTGCCTCCTGAAAAATACGATTTACCGGGCAAGTGTATCACAGCCCCCCGCATTTTGCAACAGAATCCTAAAATCTATGCTTGACAAAGCGAAAAATGTCTGGTATAGTACATCTTGTTCCGCGGGCGTAGCTCATCTGGTAGAGCGCCACCTTGCCAAGGTGGAGGTAGCGAGTTCGAGCCTCGTCGCCCGCTCCACAAATGAAAAAGGAGCAAACATTTTGCTCCTTTTTCTATACGGTGACATAGCCAAGTGGTAAGGCAAGGGTCTGCAAAACCCTCATTCCCCAGTTCAAATCTGGGTGTCACCTCCAGAAGTTAGGATTTCAAACAGAAATGTTCGGAATCCTTTCTTTTTATATTAAATTAGTCGCATTTTTGTGTTTTTCAAATCCCGGCTTTCTCTGAAAATTGCCCGAAATCTCCGTTTAGGGGAAAGGGTCTGCTCTTTGGAGGATGCTATGAGAATGGTCAAAATGAAGCCGAAATCGATGGATTTGGAAACCGCGATGCAAAAATTCTTACTGGTCAAGGAATCACAGCACACAGGCGAAGAAACGATGAAGGACTACCGAAATTGCCTCGCTCGGTTCTTAGCCGACAGCCACAACAGCTTAGACTATCCCCTGCTCGAAAGCGATGTGCTGACATTTTTTGCCGCAATCCCCGACACCTCCCCTGCCCGCTATAATAAACCGTTCCAGAACATCAACGCATTTCTGAATTGGGCGCTTGAGCAGGAGCTTATTGAGAAGAATCCCATCAAGGTTCATAAGCTCCATAAGCGGCGGGACGATGGAAACATCAAACCTCTCCCCGTGGACAAGCTGCAAGCCTTTCTTGCTTCACTGGACAAGTCTACCTATACCGGTCTCAGGGATTATGTGATTTGTATGCAGTGTTCATCAACGAAGGAATCCCGCAGGCGGAGCGACTGGCAAAGCTCAACGCCATTGCCATCAGCCAGATGAAGGTGCTGACGGAGGATCACAGAATGCTGCAGTTCGATGAGGCGAAAGAAACGGAATCATAAAAATAAAAAATCCCGTGCAATAAATTATCCTTTCCGTGCATTACATGGATGACAGGAGACGGAAGCCTATGCTCAGCTTGCTGATGACAACCGAATACGCTCCGGCAGAGGATCGACACGAGCTGCAGCAGTTGCTCCTCCACATTGCCGGTGGTGACCGTGACGCTTTGGCGGAGCTGTATCAGCGCACGCGCGTGGCGGTGTACGGTCTTGCGCTTTCCTACCTCAAAAACGCGCACGACGCGCAGGATCTCATGCAGGACGTCTATGTGCAGGTGTGGGACTGTGCGGAGCAGTACCGTCCCATCGGCTCGCCGATGGGGTGGCTTCTGACCGTATGCCGCAACCTCTGTCTGATGCGCCTGCGGCGCGAAGAACGCCATGCCGCGCTCAGCGAGGAGGAATGGAATGCCATTCCCGCGCAGGAATGCGGTTTGGATGCCGACGAGCGTGCGCTGCTGCAAGGCGCGCTGGCAAGCCTTGCTGATGAGGAGCGGCGCATTGTGCTGCTTCACGCGGTCACGGGCATGAAGCACCGGGAGATCGCGGCACTGCTGGAGCTGCCGCTTCCCACCGTCCTGTCGAAATATCACAGAGCATTGAAAAAGATGCGAATTTTTCTGGAAGGAGATGACGCCCGATGACCAATGAAAAAATGGAGCAGAGACTGGCTGCGGCGCTTGAAAAGACCGCGCCAAACGATGCGAGCGGCGTTCTCTCTCGCTGCGAAGAGCGGAAAGGAACGGTCATTCCCATGACAACAAAGAAAACGACGAAGAGAAGATGGACATCACTCATTGCCGCCTGCCTTGCGGTGATGCTGCTCGGCGGAGGGCTGTTCTACCAGCGGGCAAACGCGGTCGCGTCCGTGGTGTCGCTGGATGTGAACCCCAGCATTGAGCTGAAGGTGAATCGGAGCGAAAAGGTGCTTGTCTGCACGCCACTCAACGAGGATGCAAAAGCCATCCTGGCGGATATGAGTAATGGAGCAGACCTCAAGGGTGCAAAGCTCGACGTGGCTGTGAACGCCATCGTGGGCAGCCTCGTGCGAAACGGCTATCTCGACAGCATTTCCTCCGCCATCATGATCTCGGTGGAGGACAAGGATACCGCCCGTGCGGAAAAGCTCCAGCGTGAGCTGACCAGCACTGTGGACGGTGTTTTGCAGACGAGCGAAGCAAAGGCCGCCGTCCTGACGCAGACGCTGACGCAGGACGCGGGGCGGGAACAGCAGGCCCGGGAAAACAACATTTCCACCGGAAAAGCGGCGCTGGTGAACCACGTGCTCGCACTCAACTCCGCACTCAAGTTTGACGCGCTGGCAAAGCTCTCAGTCGAAGAACTGAAGGATCTCGCGGAAGCGGGCGCGCCCGCCATGCCGATCGGTATGGATGCAGCCCGTACCGCTGCGGAGGAGCATGCCGGAACGACGGCGCTGGACTCCGTCACAGCGGAGGTCGATTCCGAACTGGACGAATCTCCCGCGCACTACGAGGTGGAGCTGCACACGGCGTGGGGCGAGTTCGAGTATCTGGTGGACGCTTACACGGGAAAGGTGATCAGCGGGCAAAAGGACCTGCCGTCCACCGTTTCCGCTCGGAATGACACGGTAAAGCCCTCCCAGCCCGTCAGCCCGCCTGCCCAGCCGTCCGGCAGCGCAGACATCGATCACGCCAAGGCAAAATCTATTGCCCTGAATCACGCAGGTGTGAGCGAAAATGAAGCGTATGACATGGATATCGAACTGGACAATGAAGATGGAATACTCGTCTACGAGGTCGAGTTCAAATCCGGCAATATGGAATATGACTACGAGATCAACGCCGCCACCGGCGCGATCCTCAAGCATGAGTCGGAGTTGGATGACTGACGCGCAAAGCACTCCAGTAAAGCATATTTGGATTACTTTCGGATCGTGTATTAGGCAAGTCGATTTTTAAAACATCAACCGCTTACCCGCGGCATACACAGCAGGTGCCGAAGCCGTAAACCCACATCAGAGAATCCGTTTTATAGGTTGAAAGGGACTCCCTTGACCGCTTTTGCAGTCAAGGGAGTCCACTATATATATTGCAATTACTTCCCTGCGTACAGTCTCCACAGGAATGTCACGATCTGCGCTCGCGTGCAGCCGCTGCCGGGGCTGAAGGTGGAGCTTGTTGTGCCGTTGGTAATGCCGTTGTCCGTGGCCCACTTCACCGCTTCGGCGTAGTAGGCGTCGGCGGCCACGTCGCCGAAGGCAGGCGTGCCGTCGGCGGACGCCTTGGATGCCCGGAACAGGAAGGTCATGCCCTGAGCCCGGGTGCAGGTCGCATCGGGGGCGAACCGGCCGTCAGCCGTGCCGGTGGTGATGCCGTTCTCAATGGCCCACGCCACCGCCTTCTCATAGTAGCTGCCGGCGGCCACATCGGTCATCCCGGCCGCAGTCCCCTCCGGTTCAGGAGACCCCGCCGCCCGCCACAGGAAGGTGACGATCTGGGCACGGGTGCAGGGCTGATTAGGGCCAAACAGGCCGTCGCCGATGCCGCCGGTGATGCCCTTCTTCTGCGCCCATTTCACGGCTTCGTAGTAATACGCGTCGGTGGGAACATCCCGGAAGGGGCTGATCTTCACTTCCTCCGTGAATGCAGCCTTGACCTCCACCTTCCCGGCGGGCATGATGAAGGTGAATCTGCCATCGCCCTTATCGGTCAGTTCAAGCTCCTTGCCGTTTTTGTCAAACACCTTGAGGCTGTCCAGCTCATAGCCCTCGTCCGGCTTTACCGTGACGGTCACACGGTCGCCTTGGCTGGCGTTCTTCGGGCTGACGCTCACGCTGCCGTTTACCATCTTATCCGGAATTCCGACGGCATAGCTGGGATCGGAGTCATCCCGGCCAGACGAGGACGATCCGCCGTCCCTCGACCAGTTTGCCGTGACGGTCACGCTGCCGGCGGGCATGGTGAAGATCGTTTCAGCGGCGCTGGGATCATCAAAGACAACATTGCTGCCGGACGTCCAGCCGTTGAAGGTGTAACCGCTGCGACTGCCTGCGCGGACGGTGACAACGCTGCCTGCCGCATAGCTGCCCGCGCCGGAGTTCTGCGCGTCATAGCTGCCGTTCACAGTGACGACATACCGGGTCTGACGGGTGATCAGCGCCAGCTGCTGCGCAGATAGGTTGCCTGCGCTGTCCTTCGCCCGGAGATACAGGGAGGCGTTGGTTTCTCTTTCGTCCTCCAATTTATCGTGAATGGCAAAGCTGCCGTCGCCCGCAGCCTGTGTGCGCCCATTTTCCCCATAGAGGATCTCGCTGCCCGCGTCCGCCGTGCCGGTGATGGTGTACTCGCCAGTGTCCCGATCAGCGAAGAACACCGGGTCGGAGAGGGTCAGCACGGGGGGCGTCTCGTCGCGGCTCACCAGCAGGAACACGCTGGTCACGTCCATTCCCTGCTTGCCGTCGATCTTGAGCATCAGGCTGCCGGTGAAATCGGGGATGGTAAAGGTGTCGGAGGTGGTTTCATCCGGTGCAACGTCGGCACCGGTATCCATCCGCGTGACGGTGATGCTGTCGGCGGCGCAATTCACGGTGAGCGTGCCGGGATTTTCACCCACATAGGCGTGGTACACGCCGTTTTCATCTGCGGTGATGGCGGTGCCGTTCACGGTGAGCGTCATAGTCAATTCCTGGTACTTCGGCAGGAACTCTCCACCGTCGGCAGACTGCGTTTCTTTGCTGTAATACTTCGCGGTAAGCGCCTTTTGGGTGCCGATTCCCCCGCTCCCGGCGGTACTGCCCTCTGTACCCTCCGCAGCGCCTGCCTCCTCGCCTTCCATGGAGCCAGTCTCCGTACTCTCCGTGAAGTACGGCTCCTCTTTGTAGGCGCTCACGCCGACCATGTAGGTCTCGTTGGCGGACAAGTTTTTGGAATTCTCCGTTTCTTCGCCGCCCACGGTCAGCGCCATGTTGATGGAGTTATCCAACTGCCCATCTTTGGATTTTTTGAGGTCATAGCCAGAGCCGGTGGCCTCCCACTTTCCGTCCTTTTTCTGATAGACCGTCACGCGGTAGCCGTCGACATTAGACACCTCTTCCCATTCAGCCCTCATCACCTCGTTGCCGACAAAGGTCAGCGTAACGTTTGCCGGAGCAGCAGGCTGATTGCTGTTCGTGTAGTGCACCTTGTCCTTAGACTGCCAGCTGTCGATGGCCATAAGAGCGGCCACATTTTCGCTCTCTCCGTTCTCATCGGCGACCGTGGTGGTCTTTTCCGTCATCAGGAACGAAGTGACGTAGTACTCGCCGCTGGGCGCGTGCGTACTTCTGTCGGGAATATCGACGGAAATGCTGTTGGGGTCCACATTGATCTGCTCATCGATCAGGTAGTCCGCGCCGCCCTCTTTCTCGGCAAAATAGGTACGCAGCACATACTTTGTACCCTTTTCGGCGTATTTGACCTCGCCGGACACCTGATTGCCGCTCAAACTCAACTCCAGCTTTTCAAACGGTGTAACGGTGGCTTTCTGGGATTTTTGAATATCAAGCGCGCCCGTATTGACCACATATGTCCCGCCATCCTTCAGCCGCAGGAGTGCTACGCGGTATTCCTTCCCGTCATCCTTATTCTTGATAAGGTCGATGCCTGCGTTGATCTCCGCGGTGGGATCGATCTCACCGTCCTTGCCTACCCAGTTGATGTCGATGCGGTTGGACTCATCTTTTTTCGTAACAGACAGGGTATTCTGAATTTCCTCCTCAGTGACCGTGTTCTCAAACGCCAGCAGGATATACGGCGTTTCGTCCGCATCGGCGTATACCGTGATCTCCTGAGAGTTTCCGCCGCCGCGGGGCTCCGCATCAGGCGGATCCGCAGCCAGCATGACAGCAAACTCCTCCCCGTCCTCCAGAGAGATGGCCTGCACCACCGGCTCAACGCCCTTACTGCTCCAGTCCCATTCCGGGAGTTTTGTGATCAACGCCCCCTCGATGCCCCAGCCCTCCTTGTAGCGGAAGTTGGTTTGGAGGACCTTCGGAACGAGCACCCACACGCGCACGCCGAACAAACGATTCTGCGTCTGAGCCATCGCGCCGAGGTAGGCATCGATATTATTAAGCGCCTGCTTCATACCCTCGCTGACGCTGACGTTTCTGATCGGGATTTCCGTCTGGCCGCCGACGATGAGCTGGATCCCCGCACTGCCGAATTTTGTTCCGGCAAAGGGGAAGCCCTTCGGGATCTGTACTCTGCCGTTTACCGTGCCGTTGGCGCCGATGCCGAGATACAGATGCTTCCTGCCGGATTTCATACCCGTACCGCCGAAAGCACCCAATTCAAGGGAGGACTCCAAAGCGAACACGTCGAGGTTTTTGCTCGGCAGATTGATCGTCAGTTCCTCCGAGCCGACGAGATAGACGCCCTGGTAGGGTGTGCCTTTATAGTTCCGCTCCTGTCCGGTAAGTTTGAGGGCATAGCCGAAGCTGTCAACAAACTGTCCGTACTTGCCAAATCCCATAATGCCCACGTCGCTTGCCTTGAGGGAGATCTCGCTGGGGCCGAGCACCACGTCGGCCCGGCCCTCGACAAGCTGCAGATAGGCACCCGACACTGCGCCCCGCAGCTTGATGGGCGGAATGGCGAAATAGTTGCCGTTTACCGTAGCGGCCAGATCCTTGAAGCCCGCGCCGCCGCCGGTGAGCCGGCCCACAGGCACCGGCGGGATCAGGAGGATGCCCGGCTCACTTTTGACAAAGAACCACAGTTCATCGGGGATCAGCGAGCCGTCGTTGACCCGCTCCAGCGCCAGCTTCGCCTCGGTCTCAAAGAGGTCAAAGACGTTCAGCTCCAGCTCAAAGGCGTAGCGCTCCTCGCCCTTGAAGGTATTGACCTCGCCCTTGATCTCGGCAAGCTCCAGCGACAGCATTTTTTCGGTGCTGAATTCGCCCACGGCCTTTACGCCGTTGACCTTGAATTCATTTCCCTTCAAGCCGTAGCCCAGCTTTTCCATCGTAAACTTTGCGCCGTCGAAGATGGTCTGAAAGCCGATATTGCCGCTGAACACAAGGTTCCCCGCCGCGTCGGCAGTGGCCTTTTCCAGCTTCACCGTGGCGTAGGGGATGTCTACATAGACGATGGCGGCGTTGTTTTCGGGGGCAATGCCAAATGTAAAGCCGTCCCTCGTGAGAGAAATATCCAGCTTGCCATCCGCGCCGCTTGTCGGCTGGTAGAATTTGAAGGTGGGCGCGCTCAGGCTCACGCCGCTTTGCTCCACGGTTCCGTTCTTGTGGATGACGAGCCTGCCGCCACTGCCCCACGTCGCCGTGACGGAGGGAGACAGCAGCGCCGCCCCGCCGGTGAACTCAAAGGAGGTGCCGTCTGTACTCTTGTAATCGCCGTTGATGAGGGCGACGGGGTCCTTCTTGTACTGCCGCTTCAGCGCCGAGAGTGCCGCATCGTCCGCCACATGCTCCACCGTCACGCCGCCGTTGGGGAAAACGGCCAGCCGCTTGGCACTGATGGAGATATTCACCTTGTCCGGTTCGCTGGGGACGGGCTGCGTCAGTTTCTTCAGGTCGCGGAAGCCCCAGAGGAAATGGGAAAACCCTTCCGAAGCAGATGCTTTTTCTAATGTAAAACCGGGATAGCTTTCGCATTGCACCCAAGTATCCAGCGGCTTGTCCCCCGGCTGCACACTGACGAACTGCGCCAAATTGACACGGATCGGATCGCCGCTGGAAGCGGTGATCTCCTTCCCATAGTACTCCGACAGGCCCACAAAGGGATTGGCCCAGGGGTAGCTGTCCACATACGCCTCGGTGATGTAAATGCCGTCCACCTCGCCCCACTGGGAATAGCCCTTGGGAACGGTCTTTGTATTCAGCTTCTCCACAAATGCGGTGATGGTGGTGTTTTCCGTGGTGATCTTGGGGGTCCCCCCCTCCGGCACCTGCGGCACCGTGGTGCGGCTGATTTTGATGGCGGGACCGCCAGACTTTTCCAGATTGTCTTTATGCCCCATGGCGGTAAAGCAGTTGAAAGAATACCCCCATGTAAACGTAAAGTCGCGGATCTGATCTTTGGGCAGGCTGTCTTTGTCGACACGGATGCTGCCGACCGATGCCAACACGCCCCAGGTGTCCTCCTTCGCCGCTGTCCCGCGCTCCTTGAGCTGCACGATCTCGTAGTAGACCGTCGCTTTTGCGGCAACATGACTGTGGGACGACAGCAGGTCATACTCCGCCTTGATAGCGTTCGTTTTTCCATTTGGCGTTTCTGAAACAAAGGTCATGCTTTTCAGTTCCGTCACCACGCCCTCGGTGGTCGGTACGCCTTGATTATAGGTAGTGTAATTGCAGCGCGGCGTCTGGCTGTTCCACAAAAAATCCTCGCCAGGCTTCGCGGCGGGAACCACCGTAAGATAGGAATAGGTCTCAAGCAGTTTATGCAGCGTCACATGGACGTACCCGTTTTGCAGGGACAGGGAGCCGTCCGCCATCTTGACCTGCTTTACATCGCCCGCCCGGTAAATGTCCCCCGCAAAGGCCGCGGCCTCCACGGGCAGCAGACCCAGCAGCAGGCACAGCGTCAATAACAGGGTGATCGTTTTTTTCATGATGCGTTTCCCTCCTTGTCTGTCTCATTGTTCTTTTCTCGTTTCTCTCGCTCATGCAGGCGCATACAGACCACCGTCAGGACAGCGGCGGCCGTAAAGGACGCCACGCCCACCAGCACATAGCCGCCTGCGCTGTCCGCCAGCAGCGTCGCGCCGTAGGCCCCCTGGACGGCGGCGCCGGGTGCCCCGCCGATGAAATGAGCCAGCGCGCCGGTCAGACCCAGAGCCAGCGCGGTACACAGGGTTCCCAGCCGCCGCAGCGCCGTCCGCTCCCGCTTTTGGATCAGCCGCAGGGCCGTCTGCTTCACACGCCGGACGCGCTCCGTGGTGTCATACATGCCCCTTCCTCCTTCCCCGAAAAAGTCCTTACACTCTGATAGGGACAAAAATGGAGAAAACTATGCACCAAAAATTGAAAAAATTTCAAAAAAAATCAGACCGTCCTGTCGGACGATCTGATGGAGGCTGTCGATAAAGCGGGAGATTTTCCGCAACGGAAAGGAAGGGTGTGCGCGGGAAACCCAAGAAGGGTGTCCTGCGCCATTGAAATCAAACATTTTCAGAACTTTTATAAAGTTCGGAAAATAGGGTCAGCGGGGCGGAAAACCTTTTCGACACGCTGAGAGCGGCTGCAAACTTCGGTTTGCAGCCGCTCTGTCTTGTTTAACAGGATAACGAATGGAATGTGAAAAACCAAAAGGGGGAGGCTTCTTTACGAAGTGCATCTGTCAAGTAAAAGTAGACACGAATAAAAAGTCATAGCATCAGAACCCCAATTCAGTTCTGTACTGGATTGGGGTTTTGTAATCCAAGGCAGCGGCAAAATGTTCGGAGTTAAAGTATAGGACATATTGATCCAGTGTCTTTTTGAGGCTGGAAACTTTACTGATACCAAAATCCAGAATCAATTCGGCCTTCATCCATCCGTTCAGAGATTCGATAATTGGGTTGTCCGTAGGTGTTCCGGCTCTTGACATTGAGCGAATTATGTTACAATTAGAATGAGTCCTTGAGAAAGCTCTGGAGGAGTAGACTGCGCCTTGGTCGGTGTGCAAGACCGTACCTGCGGTCTGCTCCTTCACATTTTTTACGCGTTTGCATAGTTGATCCAAACAGTTATAGTAGGTTTTGGGATCTCCTCGATAAGGGTGAATTTTGCCTGGAAACTCAAAAATCACCCTTAGGCGCAGACAGAGTGCACAACCCGCTGCAAATCGGATTGTGCACTCTGCTCATTAAAATATTTACTTGTTCAGCAGTTCACTGCTGCGGCCGCAGCTTGCAAACAATTCGATATATACCTTCAGCTCGTCAAAGGAGTCCACCTCCAGCTTGCGGTAGAGGTTACGGTTGTGGGTCTTGACCGTACTGGCGCTGATACACGCCAGCTCCGGGATATCCTTAACGGTATAGCCGTCCATATAATATTGCAGAATGGTACGTTCCGTGCCGGTCAGCGTACTGGCCCGCTCTGCAAAGCCCCGCAGCCGTGCCTCCACATCCGGCGGCAGCGTTCCCGTTGGCCGATCACGGATGGCGGCAAGCAGCTCGTCGATCTCCGGGATACCGGAAGCGACCATCTCTGTACCGCCCCGGACTGCCGCCAGACTTTTATTGATGGGCTTTACGAATTGGCGGGACAGCACCGTTGCCACTACCAGCATGGCCAGCAGGAAGAGAACCGTTCCCAGGAACCATGCAATCTGGGACCCCTTTTCATAGCTGCGGAAGGTCCCGTCCGGCACCAGCGTCACAGCGGCAAGGGGGATGCCGTCCCACGTGGCAGCATCCAGAAGCTGGTGCCGCCCCAGATAGGTGTTCTTCCCATCGCTGTAAGTGGTGTAGTATTTTCCGTCGCTGATGTGCAGAATGCCGTTGGCCGTCAGGCGGGAGCCGTCAGTGGCACCCAGCATGGCCCCGGAGAGAAGCAGGCTGTCGCCGTCTATGGGGGCTGCCAGCGTCAGCATATTGCCGAAGGCGCTGGGGACTGTATTATGGGAAAGACTGAAATAAAGATCGCTGATCTCCGCACCGCAAAAGCCCCTTACGGTACCGCCGCCATCCAAAATGGGTACGCACAGCAGCATGACCTGCTCCCAGGTGTCCAGCAGCTCTGTGCGTTTTGTCCACAGGCAGCCATCTGCCAGCCGGGACCCCTGATAGGCGGTGACCTGATCGCTGCCGGGGATCAGAGCGGCGTTCAGCTCCGGATTCCAGCGGTTGTGCATTTGAAGCTGCAAGCTCCGGGCCGTTTCCGCCGCACCCCGGAAGCAGATCACATCCTGCTCTGAGGCTACCGTTGGCTGTAAGCCGGAATAGCGGAGGTATAACCCCGCCCGGAAATCCTCTGCATTTGGCAGAGAGGTGTTGGCGGTGACATTCAGACCGAAGAAGATCCCACTGCACGAGGCTGCGCCCAGAGTGTTGCTTAAAGGCGTATACAGGCGCTTTTCCAACTCCGCAATGGTATCCGGATCGTTGTTCAGCTCGTCAAAGGCGATACCCTTGGCGGCAAGAAAAGCGTCCAGCTCTTTTCCCAGCTTTTCCGACATAGCCATGCTTTGCGCTGTCAGTGCGTCCATCTGGGAGTCCAGAGCGGCGTAAGTGTTCCTCTGCTGAATATCCAGCGTTCCGGACAGCTGATGCGCGGGATGGGACAGTACGCCGGTGGCCATCAGGGTAGACAAAATCGCCGCCATCAGCAGCAGCACCATGGTGAACCAGTACAGCAGCAGCCGCAGCCCCATACTGGAACCGGCTGCACGCTTTTTTTGAATTGCTTCCCTGATTGGCCGCATTGGCGCTCCCTCTCTTATGTACCGTAATCTAACTTAAAGCTGTCCATCGTGTCCCAAACCAACTCCTCCGCCGTACCGGAGCCCTCCTGATATTGGGCACGGCCAGCCATCAGCTTCAGCCGGGACAGATTTTCAAACCGTGTTTCCAGATCCAGATAGTTCTCCATCTGCGGCGCGTAATAGAAGGTGTAGGATTCCTGCATCTTGAGATAGGTCTCATACAGAGAGACATACATGGGGTTGTTGAGCTGCTCCACAGCGGCGGGAAGGTAGGCATCAAATGCCTCCTGCGTCACCGGCATATAGCCGAGGCTGGTGACAAATTCTACGTTTCGCTCCGGCGACGTCAGCCATTTAAGGAAGGTGATACACGCCTGCTCCCGCTCCGGGGTGGATTTTGTTGTGCACATTCCCACGCCCCGCTGCATGACCAGCTTCTCGCCGCCCTCAAACACCGGGTAGGGCATGGAGGCGATGGTCACCTGCTCCGAGGTGTTGTCAGGGTAAGTCACTGTGTCGGAGTAATAGAGTACACTGGCAGAGGACGCTACGGAGACAATGGTATCGCCGGTGCGGAGAGATTCCGTGGCGTAGCCGTTCTGTAACCACACACCGCCCTCCAGCGCCGCGTGGGCGTAAGGCTCCCATGCCCGCTCAAAGGCTGGGCCGAAGCGGACACCGTCATTTTGGAAAAAGTTCTCTCCCAGCGACTCCACCCCTACCTGAAAGTAGTTGAAGTGATAGTCATTGACAAGAAAGCACTTCCCGGTGTCCGCGGCATACCGCTCCGCTAAGGCGTAAATGCCTTCCCAGGTTTTCAGATCATCATAACTGGCCCCGGAGGTGGCTGCCCAGCGGTCAAACAGCGTCCGGTTGACGAACAGTACCTCAGTGGATTTGGCCAGGGGCAGGATGGCCTGCCGTCCGCCGATCTGCCCCTCCTCCATAAAGGCGGGGATAAATGTTCCCAGTTCCTCCGGACTGAAATAGTCCCGGTAGTCCACGATCATGTCCTGATCCGGGAGAGCCAGCACCGTTTTGGGGTAGGACACGAACATATCCGGCAGGGAAGGAGCTCCAGGGTCACTGTTGGCGGCGGCCAGCACGCTTTTATGGATGCTGCCGCTGTTGCTGACCAGCTCTACCTTCACCCGGATGTTCTGTTCCGCGCCGATGGTGCTGTTGAACTGCTCAATCAAACCGTTCAGCGGGGAATCCACCTCGCCGCCGTAGACATGCCACAGCGTCACGGTCAGCGGGTCCGCGTCCTTTTTCTTTCCGCACCCTGTCATCACGGACAGCAGCGCCAGCGCCAGCAGACACAGAACGATCCTCTTTTTCATATCAGCCCCACCCCTTCCAAAAGAATACCGTGGCTGCGGATGTCTTATCCGATATGATATAATAATGTAGTATAGCATACTTTGCTGTCGCTCGCAACAGAAACAGATGCCTGCGAAAGAGAGACGGGGGATCGTGGACTGCGGCTGGTCCCTTCAAACAGTTTCGTGCGCTAAAAGCTGTGACGCAAGTGTTTTTTCTGCTCTGCCTTATGGCGAAAATGATGTAAACTCAAAATTCGCGGAATACAGCGCTTCTCGTGACAACTTTTGGCAACCAAACGCAGTCTGGGATAGCCGATGGCAGCCGAATGAAACGCTGTGTGTAATGTCCTCTATCCAACCCATAAGCAATGCTTATCGTTTCTCTGGCTGAATAATTCTTTCAAATATCGCAAGAAATTGCCATCAAGTGCTTGACAATCAAGCCTTTCCGTGGTATCCTTACCAAGCTGACGATTTACTCGGAGGGCAATGCAGGTGTAGCACAATGGTCAGGGCACCAGCCTTCCAAGCTGGGGATGCGGGTTCGATTCCCGTCACCTGCTCCA
>OJUG01001264.1_pt1 | contig 33122 bp, 41 predicted proteins | sample 1599841 | NCBI WGS metagenome assembly OJUG01 (sample SAMN04168659, study PRJEB22393) | human gut metagenome | biome: human gut microbiome; feature: stool | host: Homo sapiens | collected 2014-05-12 | reverse complement strand
AATGGAGCTGTAATATTCCCTTTTGTTCCAACTTTCCAGTCAGCAACCGTTAAATCATCGAAAGAAACGTTTCTCAATACAACACGTTCTGCACCATATGCATCCGGATCGCTTAATTTAGAAGTCACAGTAAATCTGACATCTTCACCTTTATTAATTTTAGTGCCGATTAGATTAGCCATTCTGCTGGATACTTTATACATCTCCATAGAACCGGTACCTTTAATTGCAAGAATTTTGCTGTCAACTTCCATTTGTCCGCATTGCTGCACATCTTCTTTTGTAAAAGCATGTTTTGCTTGAAGAGCATAACATTCACCTACATATTCACCATCAAGCCAAACTTCTCCCCATGTACCTGAAATTACTCGTTTTGCACTATCAAATGCCATAATTATGATCCACCTTTCTTTATTAAACTGCAACGTTGAGGGATACTTCCTCAATTGCATCCAACACTTTTACGGTTGCTTTCAAAAATACTTTATCTTCTGTATCCGCTTCGCGAATTTCTTGTTCGTCCATTTCATCTACATTGGTGCCTTTTTCTTTTAGAAATGCAGTTTGTGCATCCAAATCAATTTCAACGGAAGAAGTGCCTTCCTGCAAAATACCGGCAGACTCCATTTCTAAGAAATAGCCTTTGATTGCAGTTAGCAATAGACATTTATTGTCATAGCTGTTTGCAAACTTACCAATGTAAGTATCTTCAATTGTGGTTGCCAAGTCATAACGAATCATATCCAAAGCTTCCACAATTTTAATTTTCTTAAAGATTTCACTTTTACCTTCGCCAATCGTTTTTAGGCTTGTTACACCACGAGCAACTTTTACTTTTTTGCCGTCATGCATAAGAATGAATTCTCCATTGTCAATTGCAGTATCCATATCACTTTTGTTTTTGCGCTCAATATTGCTCACTTCGGTAAGAGGTGCATAAGTGCAAGAAATTGTCATTGGCGTACCTGCAATTAAGCCGGCAATACGGCTGCAAAATGCATTTGCCTGATATGTCTTTTCACCAACAGCAATAGAATCGGTAGTAAAATTAACAATTGCTTCACTGTCAGCTGCTAATTTTGGCAAAACTGCTTTTGGTGTGGCATTTTCTTTTCTTCTTTCCAAAATCCATGTTTTGATTTCTGTTGCTTGTGTCTCATTGGCAGTACATGGTCCAACCAAATAATCAATTTGTTGTGTTGCCATATAATCCAAACCGGCTTTCAGACTTGGAAATTGTTCTTCCGGCTCTCCGGTTACTTTGATTGCGTAAATCACCAGTGACCTTGGCTGATTGATGTAACCTGTAAAAGCACGTTCAATATAAAGTTTATTCTCTTCACTAAAACGTGTATCCATATCAGAAACTTTAGTAATTGTAAAAGCGCCTTCAACAATAGGATCTTGCAAAATCATTCCAACAACACCTTTTTGAGACATTTTAATGGAATTGTCTGCTACTGTTTGAAAAACAATGTTAATACTTGGTAAACCCATATTCATACTCCTTTTAAATCAATAATTGCTTCCTGAATCATCGGAAGTTCTTCCATTTGATCTGTGCGTACATCTTCATAAAAACATTGCAGTTCTATGTAAGCACAGTTTTTTTCCTGTCCTCCTGTACCGGCCCGAACAGAAATAGCCCTATCCGAGACAGATAAATAACCCTGCCTCAATAGATTTAAAACACCCAACTGCATGTTTGTTAATTGTTCCATACCGTTTAAAGTATCATCTGAAATGATACAAGATAGCGTAATATATTCTGTAATGGAAACCAAAAAACAAGATGCATCTTGTATATCAGTCGCAATAGACTGAATCAAGAAACAAGGATATTGGGCGTCCTGCGGCAGTGCATTTGCGTATACACCGTAATCAGGATATGCTTGTGCCAACAGCCGCGAGATTTCAGATGAAATTTGCTGATAAGATAGCATTTATCCATCCAGCTCCTTTGTTAATGCATCTGCAAATTTTTCTGCCTCTAAAATGGCCAGTGCCTCAAGCCGCGGCAGCATAGAATCGTCAGGCACTGTAATTGTTTGAGAATCAGAATAACTATTTGAATTGGTTTTTCGTTCAATTTCTTTTTGAATCACAGTGCAAATATCATCAGTTAAAGTTTGACAATCAGTCAAAGCCCGATTTACGATTTCCGCCATGTCCATTTCCAATTCAGCCAATCCAATCATTTTAACCGGCATAATTAAACTATCCTCCTGTTTTTATTTACTCCTATACCGATTATCTTTGATACGAACAATAGTTCTATCAGAGATAAAAACAATATGTACCTCTTGCAACTCAAATTCTATTTACAAAAGATGTATTTCTTTTTGCAAAGATAGTACATATGATAGGATCATACAACGAAAAGAACAAACGTTCCATCCGTACTTATATCTTACATTGAAAGTACGTCCTTTGTGTGACCCTTTTGTACACAAATTTTAATGACATTCCATAGCAGGTCTAATAACAAAACAAGTACTTGCAATTATCCTCTTTTCCGGTCTAGTAAACAGAAAAATTTTCTTCTCATAACATAAAACTGACGTCTTCCACAAGGCACTCCCATATGTTCATATGTAATATCTTCCGTCACATTTTTTAAAATATAAGGATACAATCCCCCAACAGCTTCTTGTGCTGTTTGTTCTATTAAATCTATATCTTTGGACAATTTATTTGTTTTGTCCATTTGCTGTTCTGCGGAATTCGTTAACACACATGTATTTCCTGTCATATTTGATATAGGTCCTGATTTTACATTGTAACACCGCTGCAATGCCTCTTTTTTTTCATGATATTGCTGACAAAAATAATATAATTCTCTATATCTACTCAATGAAATTCCAAATTCTTCTAAATTCAAATCTCTTTTATTTGACATATGAACCTCCAAAAAGCATATCGAAAACATACAACAGAATTCTGTAAACTAAACTTATAAAAAAAGGATTGCTATGAATGAGTATTTTCTACTTATTCTGTCAATCCAATGGATAATAGAATGATTCGGGCCCTGTTCTTAGTTAACTATGTAAATAATCTTAACATCTTAAAAGGTAGATGTCAATATAAAAATTCAGATTTCTGTAATACATTTTATTCTTTCTTATAAAACAGATTGTCTTATTTTTATGTAGGGCAGCTATACAATAGCTGCCACTTTTGAGATGATTGCGATATGATACGGTTACAATAACTCTTTTACAAAAATGTGGGTTGCAGTTGTTTTCCTTCCAAAGAAGCGATTGCTGCCGGAAGAACATAATTAAAATCAGCAATTACAGAAGTTGGTTTCTTTTCCGGATCGTCTTGCTTCATTGGGACAAAATAAATATTTTTATAATTCATTAGCTTACCAATATTTTTGGCAGAACCGGATAGTGCATCATTTGTCGCAAGCGCCAGTACCACGGGTCCGCTATTGCGCAAATGTGATTTTACTGCCATAGTGACAGCAGTATCTGTAATGGAATTTGCAAGTTTTGCCAGTGTATTGCCCGTACAAGGACAAACAATCATAACATCTACCATTTTTTTAGGTCCAATTGGTTCGGCATCTACAATCGAGTGTATGATTTTTCTTCCACACGTTGATTCGATTTCTTCAATAAAATCTTTTGCTTTACCAAAACGGGTATCCGTTGTATATGATATTGGCGACATAATCGGCACTACTTGATATCCGTCAGCTACAATTTTTTTCATCTGCTCTAAAGACTGCTTAAATGTACAGAATGAACCGCACATTGCATAACCAAAGGTAAGAGTACTCAAAATACCTCACTCCTCCATAATGTTGTAAATCGTATCTTTAATGATGTTTCCTGCTGCCTTAGGTGCTACTTTCCCCGGTAATGATAATGCCGGAATCAGTTTTAATCCTAATTTAGAAACCGCTTCTTTATCAAAACCTCCTGGTGTGGATGCCAATTCAATAAAGAGTGTATCTTTATGATGTTTGGATAATACTTTTCTGGTAAAAATGAAAGAGGGTACTGTATTAAACACAAAATCAAAATTACCGGATAAATCAGCTAATTGAGAGGTTTGTACCGCTTGATAACCATTTAATTGAATCCAAGCTAAATCTGCCGGTTTACGCGCACTGACAGTCACATTTGCCCCCAGACCTTTTAACATCTCACTTAACACTTTGCCAATTCGTCCATATCCGGTCACAAGACAGTTTGAGCCATTAATGGTTCCTTCACTTAATTCCATAACAATCATAATTGCGCCTTCGGCTGTTGGAACTGCATTTTGTACAGCAAACTCTTCTCTCATAGAATAGTCATACATCGCAATTTTGTTCCAAAGTGTGCTGGTTGACTTTAATCGATTCAATGCACCGCCAAATACCTGCTTATCAACCATTTTTTCTGCAAATGTGTCGTCCAATAAAAATTTTTCTTTACTGAAAGGCATATTTAAATATTTTCCATCCTGTGTTACAGGCAACGGGAGAATAATCAAACCACATGTATCGGTTAATTCATCAAATGAAACTTTTACAACACGTTTCATCTCAACATCTTCGTCAAAGCCACATGCATATACTTGATATCCATCCGCCGCTATAGATTGCGCCAGATAAATTTGCCTTTTATCTCCACCTAAAATGCCAAAACGATTCATCTCAACCATAAAACCAACCCCCGTAGTACTTCTGATAATCTATATTATGGAAATATAGCAAATATTGTGCGTTACAGGTTGGTCCAATACAAAAAATATGTTGTCATATACTCTATCATCATAAAGATATATCAATATTTATGAATGCAATATAACTTTTCTATGTTATAACAACCTTGCAACAGCAACAAAACTGAAGTTTTGACTGTTGACAAGAACGTTTTAGCTTTTATCAGTAAAAAATTGCAAAGCAATTTTTTTAATGTTATAATAATAAAGAATTGAATGACGTATCATTTTATAAAGATGCGTCACATTGAAAAATATTAGTCTCCATTATGAGTTTAAAGCAATATTATATATCAAGAATATATCTTTTATGATTAAAAAAGTTACAAATAGAAATTGAGTGAATGTTATTAAGGAGCATTGTTGTATGGAAAACCAAAACATTTTAAATACCGTAAAACACATACACTTTATTGGCATAGGCGGCTCTGGTATGTGTCCCATTGCAGAAATTTTATACCATAGAGGCTATCATATTACAGGTTCAGATATTTCTGAATCCGAAACAGTTCAAAAAATTCGCTCCTATCAAATTCCGGTTATCATAGGACAAAAGGCTGAAAATATCAAGGGTGCAGATTTAATTGTATATACAGCTGCGGTCAAAAAAGATAATCCTGAATTGGTTGCTGCTTTGGAAAGCGGAATTCCAACATTGGAACGTTCTGAAATGCTTGGTGTAGTCACAGCACATTATCAGGACTCCATTGCCGTTTCAGGAACACATGGAAAAACCACTACAACCGGTATGCTTACACAATTATTTATCCAAGCCGGAAAAGATCCTTCTGCTATCATTGGAGGAAAACTCCCGTTTATCGGAAGCAATGGCCGTGCAGGCAAATCTGATATTATGATTTGTGAAGCTTGCGAGTATGTAGATACTTTTTTAAAATTAAGTCCTGCCATTTCCATTATCTTAAATATAGATGCTGACCATCTGGAATACTTTGGTTCTCTCGAAAATATCATTAAATCCTTTCATCAATTTTCCAATCAAACCGGCAAAGTTCTGATTGTAAACGGTGATGATGAAAATGTGAAAAAAGCAATTAAAGGTATCCAAGGCGTCAAAATTATTACATTCGGTATGGGTGCTGATAATGACTATTCAGCTGCCAATATCAAAGAAGAACCAAATGTATTTGAAGATTTTACTTTAATGAAACAGGGTGCTCCCCTTACAGACATTCGTCTTTCTGTTCCCGGAAAACATAATATTATGAATGCTCTTGCAGCCGCTGCTACTGCTGACTACTTCGGAATTTCCGGAAATGATATTGCAAAAGGGTTACACGATTTTACAGGCGTACACAGAAGATTTGAACGACTGGGAACCTTTCACGATATTGTCGTTGCCGATGATTTTGCACATCACCCCACAGAATTAAATGCAACCTTAACAGCAGCTATGCATATGGGCTTTAAAAATGTATGGGCTATTTTCCAGCCTCATACGTATTCCAGAACTTTCTTATTACTGAACGATTTTGCAGAAGCTTTGTCTATCCCTGACCACGTGATATTAACCGAAATATTGCCTGTCAGAGAAACAAATACCTATAATATTTATGCTGAAGATTTAGGTGCAAAAGTTCCGGGAAGTGTATGCTTAAAAACCTTTGATGAAATTAGCGACTATGTCATAGAACGTGCCCAACCGGGAGATTTAATCATTACATTAGGCGGCGGTGATATTTATCGCTGTGCAAATATGATTGTAGAAAAATATAAAAAAGCTGAGAATAAAGCATTTGCAGGAACTACCATGTAACGAAAAAACACGCAGTTAAGTAAAATTAACTGCGTGTTTTTTATACTTCTATTTTATGAGTTAGATACTGCTTCTGATTGGATAAACATTTTATGTTTCATTTTCATACACTCCATATAACGTTCACCATAGTCAACGGCCGGCATTAGGCACACTTCTATATCTTAAACAACAAATTTACTAATTCTCCCCATCCTCCTGCGATAACAAATAAACTGATTCCTATCATATCTGCTAACTCAGTATAGCGTTTTCACGTTATATACTGAGTACTTGAAAAAGTATTGTCAGAAGACAAACACATATAGTGTAAAGCGTAAAATATTAAGTTACAAAGGTGTACTTTGTCAATAGAAAATAAAAAGAGCCGGGTTAGGCAGCGTCCCATAAGGAAGTAAAAAGAATTTTGGTCAGAACCGGCGTGTCAGGTCACGCCGGTTCCGATTCGTTTAAAGACTCCCGTCCAATCTTCAAAGGGATACGGATTTGCTCCACATAGGTGAAATACAGGTCGATTCGCACCTGCTTCCTTCCGTTCTCCCTTACCGGGCTGTGTACCACGATCTTGCTCACAAGTTCATTGAGAATGGCGGCGTCGAGCTCCGGAATATCCAGGTACTTGTCCACCAGCTTCAGAAACTCGTTCACATCGGAAACCTGCCCGGACTGTGTTTCGATTTCCCGTTCCAATACGGCGGCAAGCTGCTCAAGTTCCGTCTGCTCCTTCTCGTATTGGCGGGATAATTTTAAGTACCGGCTGTCAGACAGCTTGCCCAGCACATTGTCCTCATAGATGTGCTGGATAATCCTGTCCAAATCCTCCATCCGCTTTTTTGCTCCGGAGAGGGCTTTCTGCTTTTCCGCCAGCTCCTCCTTGCGGCTTTCCTCGTCCTGCGCCAGCATTTCCAACTTGAAATCCTTCCGGAACATACGGACGTAACTCAATGTCCGCTGGATGGTCTCCAGCACAATCCGGTAAAGCACCTGTTCCCGGATATAGTGGATTTTGCAGGAGCCGGTATTGCTCTTGTAATTTGAGCAGACGAAATGGTTCTGGCTGTCATCCTTGTAGCTCTTGCAGGTGCAGAAATATAGCTTGGCCCCGCAGTCGGCGCAGTAGAGAAGGCCGGAGAACATGCTGGTTCTTCCTGATTTTGTCGGCCTGCGTTTGTTCTTCCGCAGTTCCTGTACCCGTTCCCACTGTCCCTTCTCAATGATGGCGGGTTGAGTGTCCTCAAAAACCCGCTGGTTCTCAACCGGGTTTTCCATCCGCTTTTTGAATTTCAAGGACTTAGTATAGGTCTTGAAGTTCACGGTACAGCCCGTGTACTCTCGCCGCTCCAATATCCCGGTGACAGATTTTGCGCACCACTGATAAAGATTCTCCGGCATGGCCCAGCCTTTCTGCCTGGCGTGATAGGCGGTAACGGTCGGCACCCTGTCGGCTGTGAGGATTTTTGCAATTTGCATGGGGCCTTTCCCGGCAATGCAGAGGTTGAAGATACGCCGCACCACCTTTGCCGCTTCTTCATCCACAACCCATTTCTTTTTGTCCTGCGGGTCTTTTATGTAGCCATAAGGCGGGTTGCTGGCGATGTGCTCCCCGGCTTCGCCCCGCATCTTTACCACTGCCCGGATTTTCTTGCTGGTATCCTTGGCGTAGTAGTCGTTGAATACATTTTTGAACACCGCAAAATCATTTTCCCCTTTGGCGCTGTCCACATCATCGTTGATGGCGATAAAGCGGACGTCATAAGCGGGGAAGATGAAATCCTGCAGCCGCCCCATGTAGGAATACTCCCTGCCCAGCCGGGACAGGTCTTTGACGATCACAGCGGATACGCTGTAATCCTCCACATATTTCATCATCTCCTGAAAGCCCGGCCTTTGAAAGCTGGTTCCAGAATATCCGTCGTCTATAAAGAATTGGATATTCCGAAACCCGTGTTCGGCGGCGTATTTGCTTAGAAGGGCCTTCTGGTTGGTAATGGAATTACTTTCCCCGTCCAAGGCGTCGTCCTGGCTCAAGCGGCAGTATAAAGCGGTTATTTTCTCTGGCTGCTGGTTCATTTGCTTCTCCTTTCTGTTCAGGCAGCCAAGTAAACGGTTGCCCTTATTATAACGCTCCTGTTTAGATTTTTCAGCTATGTCTCTGATTCTTTTTCCCGTAAATCCTTTTCCATCAGCCGCTTCAGTTTCTTCACGATCCCTTCCGAACCTTTTTCCGCAAAGTGGGGAATGACTGTGTAGACGGTATTCCCCTCAAAGAAGGGATAGCTGCTGCCGCCAAGGTCAAAGTAAAACGCTCCGTCCTTGAAATGTTTTTCCATTCGTTCCCCCACAGCGGGGTCAAAATCTTTCAGCAGTTCATACAGCTTTTGCTCATCAATCATGGGCGCCCCTCCTTTTATCAGTCGGCATATTTAGGGTGATTACAGCAGGTCGGCCGAGGCCCTGTTTCCGGCGGACGATCAGGCCGCAGGATTCCAGTTCGTGAAACGCCCGCGTCGTTACCTGTCTGCTTCGGCGGAGTTTTGTTTTGGCGTCCTCCACGGTGAAGTACAGGCGGATAGTCCCATCTGCTTCGATATACCCTTTCTTTCTGGAAATCCCCGCCCGGTCCAAAAGCAGGGCGTACAGAATCTTGGCGTCATTGGATAAATCCAGGGGGATTAGAAAACGTGGGAATATGATGTAAGACGAAATCTCTGTATCTGTTTTGTATGGAATCATAAATTCTCCTTCCTATCCATCGACATGATAGATAGATTGATATTGACTGTTTTGTATTTAACTTCTTTGTTATTAATTACCGTCTAAATCCGGGCCGTCAGAGAGGCGGGAAAGCCACGGGCTGAAATGCAGAATATGGACGCTCCAGAGCGTCAGTTTTGCCATGTTCTGAAAAGCCAATCCTGGATATTCCCGTTTAGGAGGTAAAATGAGGCGGCAGTCTATATGTACGCAGCTTGTTGCCTGTTCGGGAAAATCCCGTTTAGGTCAAAGGCCTGTGCGGACGGTTAGAAGCTCGTTCTGGGCGGGTATAAGAGATTTATCCCTCTATCCCGTTGACCGGTGCTTGCAAAGCCCGCAGAATCAAGGCTTTTTCGTCTCTAATTGTCCGCGGGCGGCCCTCCTTTTCAGGTCACTGGCTGTTTTCTGCCTGCGGTGAATGTTAATGGCGCAGATCTTACAGTATTTTGCCCGGTTGGAACCGGGAAGGAATGGCTGGCCGCAGACAGTACACCGCTTTTGCTCCTTTTGACGAAGTAAAGCAGCCTCCAACGATTCATCCAAAGGCAGGACAGCGGCGCGAAACCACCTGCACAGCAGGGAGTAGGAAATGCTCTGCGCACAGACGCATTCTTCTCCATCGTCAATGGCAAGGCAGTTCCCACTCTCATAGTTGCAGCACTGACGAACCAGTTTTCTTGTCCGGCGGTACTGGGAATAGGTCATGATTGGGATTTTTTCTTTGATTTTCATCGCCTCCTTTCAGGCTGTTAAAAAACTCTCCCTATCTGTACATTTTGAAAGCAAAATGACACCCCCTTTTGAAAATAAATTTGCGGCAGTCAAAAAACACCTTTCATATACCAGTACATTTTTCGGGGGATTGTTGCATGGGTAAGTGGAAAAATTTTAGGGAATTAAAAAACGCCGCCATGATATGAAAATCATGACGGCATTTCTGCCTTTCATATTTCAAATTTATAGCCGATACCGTAGACGCTTTTCACATAGTCCGGCACATCCGGCGCTACCTTTATTTTCCTTCGCAGGTTGCTGATATGGTTGTTGACAGCTTTGTGAGAATAGTAAGTATAATCTTCATGCCAGACCAAATCCATAAGCATTTCATAGGTAAATACCCGCTTTGGATTTATAATCAGAAGGGCAAAGATTTCAAATTCCTTGACGGTTAATTCGATGATTTGTTCACGAATCATGACAAGCCTTTGCTCCAGACAAAAGTATATTTCACCTTCTCGTATTTCTGTTAGGGACTGGCCTGTCCGCTTTGAAACAAAATATTTACCATGAAAAACGGGGTAGCATGGATTCTCAACCGAATTGACGCCGCCCGTTTTACCTTCAAGAACAAACTGCGTCAGTTCCTTTTTCTGATCTACGGTAAGCAAGACGAACAGCTTTTCACCAATCTGTCTGCCATTCTCCGCTAAATCAAGTACAGCTAATTTCCCATGTTATCACCACCTCCTTAGTTCTCCAAGGCATCTTTCAGTTTTTGAAAGGCTTCTTCACTGATAACGTGTTTAATGTTGCAGTTTGCTTAATATCCAGCAACAGCACCTTTTCTCCTTATAGAATCCTTTGCTTTTCTAAAACTTTTCACATTTGCACAGCGTCCCATGGCTGATTTCCAGAATTTTGTCCGCTTCATTGGCAAGCGCCTTACTATGCGTAACGACAATGACGCATTTTCCATGTTCATGCGCTGTTTTCTTTAGAAGTTCAATGATTTCCTGCGCGGTATCCTCGTCCAGATTCCCGGTAGGCTCATCGGCCAAAAGCACCTTAGCTTCGCTGGCCAAAGCTCTTGCAATAGCCACACGCTGTTGCTGACCGCCGGAAAGCTGCAAAACATTCCGCTTCCAATCTTCACGGGGAATACTTACTTTGTCCAGTAATTTACCCGGATTCTTACTTCCGCCCATTTTGACATTTTCTTCTGTCGTGAGATAATCAATCAGATTGTAATTTTGAAAAACAAGGGAAACATGGTGCTTGCGGTGGTAGTTCAACCCATTTTTCTGTATATCCTCGCCCATATATTGGACGACCCCTGTGCCGGGGCTATCCAGTCCGGCCAGCAAAGAGAGGAAGGTGGTCTTGCCTGAACCACTGGAACCCACCACCGCGTAAAATCTACCCTCTTCAAATTCCGCCGACACCTGCTTTAAAACCTGCCTATCTTTTTTTGTTTTATAGGTATAGCTCAAGTTTGTGGCCTGTAAAATCATAAGGAACCTCCTAACTCATTTCACTCAATATATTCTTGGGATTCTTTCGGAAAATCAGGATACCGGCAGCGGATGTTGAAAGAATAATCAGTGTACCGATCCCCAGGCTGTCAATCACGAGCATATCTTTCGTTACATCAGCCTCTACACCCGTAATTGTAAACTCCGGCTCTTTATATTCCGTTGCAACCTGTCCTTCAATAGCTTCCTGTTCCAACTGTGACTGTTCTTCCTGCTGTCCTATGAGGTAGGTTGCTGCCGCCTGGGAAGTCACAGGAGCCACCGCAAAGGAAATACCGACTGCGATCACACCTATGATAAGTGCCTCCGTAATAATCTGAAGCAGGATTTTGCCTTTTGAGACACCCAATGACAATAGAACTCCTATTTCGTTTTTACGGTTGCGAATCCAAAACAGAAAAATCAGGAACAGGATGATAAAGCTGCCTCCGGCCACGATCAGCAGCATGATTTCGCTGATATTTTCCAAGTCATTAAAGTTTCCGGCCATGGTGTTGAGATTTCCGTTATTGTCGATCAGGTCATATAATTCCCAATCCAGATCCAGTGCCATGATTCTTTTTTTGACACTATCATAGTCGTCTACATTACCCACCTTAAAATAGGCCCGTTCAAAAAGAGGCGTATCCTGTTCTGCCTTTTCCGGGAAATGCAAATCTGTGAATATGACATTCTCAGAACGATACGTATCGCCGGACATATAAGGCGTCATTTTTTCCTTTACCTGATAAATGCCGATAATGGTTGCCTCTGATAATGGTTCTTCCTCTTTGATTGGATGAAACCCCATGGTATCCCCAACCTTCAGTCCATTCTGTTCGGCAAGTTCTTCCGAGATCACACATACGTCCTTATCATCAGGAGCAACCATACGCCCTTCCTTGATACTGACATTTCCGCTCAATACGTTGGCATCCAGTTTCATATCCAGATTGCCAATCAGTGCAACACCGCCAAAGTCATAGGTCTGGTCTGCTTCGGGATCTTCAATCCTCACAAAATTGCTGCCCTTGACACGGGTGGGAGCGGTGGTGATATTATGATCGGAAATACCATCCACACCGGCAATCTTTTCAATGTCCTCTGTCTTGATACAATGAAACACATTGTCCGTCCATGTCCTCCACATGGGTTGCCCCTCAATCATCTCTTTCTTTTGGTGGTATCCATCCAGACTTCCATCCTTATCGCCTATTTTCTGAGATAGCTCCTCTATGCGCTTGCTTTCATTCTCTGAATTCTTCGTGAGCAGAAAACCAGCGCCAATCGCCTGCCGGGTGCTGTCTTTTGTAGCGATATTTGCTGACCGGCTGGCCATTCCCGATAGAAAAAGCAGGCTGATAATACAGATCACCAATAAAAGCAGAACACTTCTCACAGGTTTCCTTATAACGGAGCGCAAAGCTCTCTGTAATACATTCATACCGTTATCCCTCCATTCTTGATAATGTTTCGCGCGGGCTGGTTCTAAGGATGGGAATAACCGATAGGAATACGGAAATCAATACAACTGCGCCGCCAATAGCAAGCAGAAATACGATGTCCTGTGTCTGAAGTGAAATTTGCAGGCTGATTTCTGCCGCACTGGAGGAAGTCAATAGATTCTGTAACCATTCGGCTGCATAAATCCCCAAACCGCAGGACGCTATACCTGAAATCAGAAACAGCGTTACCGATTCCAGTATGGCTTGAAGGAAAATCTTGATTTTTCTTTCGCCCATACTGATGAATACCGCCATTTCCTTTTGCCTTGTCCTTGTCCACATACACAGCAGCAATGAAATAACCACGGTTCCCGTAACAAAAGTAAGGATCAGCATAAGTTCAACAACCTTCGTGATTTGCTCTAAAGGAGCTTTCATCTGGCGGTAGAGCGCGTCTGAACTCTCGACGCTCACTTTATTCCCCAACAATGTCTGCAAATCACCGCTTAAACGTTCCAGATATTCCGGTGCGTCTGTATAAACAGCCGCCTTGTAAAAATCATTCTCGCCAAACAAGTCGATATAGGCTGTATTATCAATGAATACCTGATTTTCAATGCGGTGTACCGCCATAGTGCCGTCATCTTGCTTTCGCTCATTTCCGGCGCGGTAAAGCCCTATGATTTTCAAAGTTGCAGATTTTCCGCCTTTTATTTCCACACCGATCTCATCGCCAACTGCAAGCCCGTTCTTTTCTGCAAAATCAGCATGGACAACCGCACTGTTTTTTGAATCTGCCGTCAGGAAATCACCCTCTGTCAGTTTATACGGGCGGTCTACAAACGGGCTGTCATATTCCAACTCATCAAAAGAGGAAAGCTTTACCATCCAATTTGCGTCGTCCTCTGAACTGCTGCCTGTAATCGGAACCGCGTTGCTTAAAAAAGCCGCGTTTTCCCCTAAGCGGTTGAGGAAAGTAACATGGGGCTGGCTTTGTATATTTTTCAGATCCTGTGAGGTGATTTGCGCGTCTGTGCCTGTCACCTCGCAGACCACCTTTGATTTTGTTTTTTCCTGCATATCCGCTTTTGTGTCCTCTGCGGCGTGGAGAATCATATTGGTACTTAAAATCATCGTATTGATAAACAGGAAGATCAGAAGCAGAAGAAACGATTTTCCCCGTTTTCGCCACAGGTATAAAAAAGCCCTTCTATAAAATGCCATAGCGTCACCTCATCATCTTTTAATAGCTGCCGGGCATTTTATCTTTGTTATAGATTTGAGGAATAAGCACCTTATCTGCCTGTACTTCACCGGAAGGAAGTTTTTCCCCAAAAACAATAACCTCGGTCAGTTTTTTTACATCTCCGGCGCTGGCATCCTGATATTCAGGGGCTTTTTTCTGAGAGCCGTCGATCTTGACGATTTGAAATTCACATTCCTTGTCGTAAACCACCTTTGTAGCGTTATCATCTTTTCCGGAACCAGGAGCTGGCATAATAGCAATCGCCCCGCCATCATCAGCCGTTTCTTCCTGTATCGCTAAAACAGAAAACTCGCCCTCTGCATAGTCGGTCACCGTACCGCTTAAAACAGAGCCTTCGTATACCGCCTCGTTCATCTCAGCGCCGCTCTGCTGCTGTGAAGTAGTTGGAGGATTATCCTTTCCCTGATTGCTGCCGCAGCCCGCCAGCATAGATACAGCGCATACGCCTGTCAACAATAATGCCATCCATTTTGAGTGTTTCATTTGAAATTCCGCCTTTCTGTATAATAAAGAGTTTTTTTGTGCGGCGGCCTTGCCGCGTCTTGCAGTTTGGAAGATGCGTCTTAACGCTTTCCTTTGCCTGCCCTCCCATGATACAGAAGAACCCCGCTAAAAGTCCTCTAAACAGCAGTATATTTTTAACAATTTTTTAGAGGACTTTTTAGAGGTTTCGTATGCTATAATCAGAGGTAAAAATAAACCCCAAAAGGATTTGAACTATATGAGAGTGTTATTATTAGAGGATGATTTAAACCTGTGCGATACCATGGAACAGGCCCTTGGAAAAGAGGGCTATTCCGTGGATAGCTGCCATGACGGGGAAACCGCCATGCTCTATGCGCTCAATACGGATTTGTGCTATGAACTGGCCATTGTAGACCGTATGCTGCCAATTATCGATGGACTGACAATTATAAAGTCCATGCGGCGAAAAGGGATTATGATTCCAGTCCTTATTATTACCGGTATGTCGGCGTTGGACGACCGGATTGACGGTCTGGATGGCGGAGCCGACGATTACCTCGTAAAACCGTTTCACATTCGGGAACTGCTTGCAAGGGTTCGCGCATTGACACGGCGCCCTTATGAGATGAAAGAAACCAACATCTTAGCCTACGCAGATTTAAAATTTGACCGGACAAACCGGTTGCTGCAAAAAGGAAATCAGGAGTTGACTTTGACGGTTAAAGAAACAGAACTGCTGTACAGCCTGATGAAAACGCCGGAAACCCTGCTCACGAAAGAACAGCTCGTGCTGCGGGTCTGGGGCGCTGATTCCAATATTGAGCCGGGAAATGTAGAAAACTATATTTCTTTCCTCCGCAAACGGCTAAAAGAGCTGCACAGCCGATGTGAAATAAAAACAGTTTACGGTACTGGCTATAAATTGGAGTGTTCCCATGCTTAAAAAGTTATCCAGACGATTGCAAACGATTTTTATGATTGCCATTATGTGCCTCATAACCGCTGTTATGGCAGTTCTTTCTTATGGGCAGTATCAGTCCGAGATTGCGGCAGATAAAAATTACCTGCAAAAAATGGCCTCTTTTTTCGTCTTGGAATTGGAAACCGAACAGACACCGACGGAGCGTATACTTTTAAACTGTGGGAACAATGAAGCGTCCACCATTTTGAAGGACTTATATGGTGACGTCCTCTATGAAAACAATGCCGATTTTCCCACAAAATCCAAAACGCTTTCCGCAGCGCTGAACGAGATGATCGTATATTTCCAGACAACTTCCGATGCGTCCTCTATCATGGAGCCTTTAGAGATTACGGGCAGTCAGGGAGAACGTTACTTTGGAGTGACCTCAACCATCCGCACAAAATCAGGGCAGATTTATATGCTGGAGATTTTCTACCCAAAAACCTCCCTGTGGAAAGTTCTCACAACCCACATGGTATCCTATATCCTGATTTGGCTTTCCTCCTTCCTGTGCCTATTTCTTTTGTGCCGATTCCTGTTCAAAAGAGCTTTTAAGCCGACAGAAAAGATTTTGAAAGGGCAGAAAGAGTTTGTTGCGGCAGCTTCCCATGAACTGAAATCCCCGCTGTCCGTGATTATGACAAATGCGGAAATGCTTCAGGACACCATCCCGCAGGACAATCCTCAAATACAGGCCGGTTTGCAGACGATTGATTCAGAATGTATGCGGATGTCAAGGCTTGTCCGGGATATGCTGCTTCTCGCTTCCTCAGACGCGGACAAATGGACAATCCAAAAATCTGAGGTAGATCTGGACACTCTGTTAATCTCTCTTTATGAAGCCTATGAACCGGTGTGCATGAAAGGAAAGCTTCGTCTGAACTTAGACTTGAACAAAGCCAGTTTTCCTAAATTAAATACGGATCGGGAAAGGCTGTTCCAAATCCTGAGTATTTTTATGGATAACGCGATCTGCTATTCGCCCGCCGGATCGTCCATTGACATCTGTGCAAATCTTTCCCTAAAGGAAGTCACCATTTCTATTGCTGACCATGGAAGTGGAATTGCAGAGAAGGATAAGCCATACATCTTTGACCGTTTCTATTGCGCAGATAAATCCCGAACGGATAAAAACCATTTTGGATTAGGATTAAGCATTGCGTTAGAACTGTCCAAAATATTAGGGGGAACTGTCGGCTTTATAGACACCGCAGGCGGCGGAGCAACCTTTTATGTTACTTTACCGATTAAATAAGAATTCATGTAGGAGAGCCATATCATAATGGTAAAATCAAAACTCATCACAGAAAAAAGTAATGAGTTTTTCACATACTGGCAAGCAATGCAAACATGTACATGTTTGCGATTTTGGCGGGTTTTCTACCCGCCAAAACGCTTGTTGAGGGATAATCCCCCAAGTCCCCAAGATCGCCACCTGCGGTGCCGGCTGCGCATCCTGCGGACGCTGAAAATTTTTCCATAACAAAAGAAAAACTCTATGCAAATGGTTAATCCATTCACATAGAGTTTTCTTATTTCCCGTTCACTTGGCATAGGTCAGTATTTTTACAATACTTCTTTATGCTCCTCTGCCATTAGTCCCCAGCTCTTTTTATTTATCTAATGTGAAACACTCAGCAAAACAATAAAATTATTTTACCATGTTAGCAACTTCATCTGCGAAGTTATCTTCACGTTTTTCGATACCTTCACCTTTTTCAAAACGAACGAAGCTTTTAATTTTAATATCGCCGCCAAGCTCTTTTGCTGTTGCATCTGTATATTGTTGTACGCTCATGTCGCCATCTTTTACATATGGTTGGTCAAGCAAGCAAATTTCTTTGAAGAATTTTTTCATTCTTCCTTCTACAATTTTCTCAGCAACATTTGCAGGTTTACCGGAATCTACAACTTGTTCTGTTAGAATTTTCTTTTCATGCTCTACTACATCTGCCGGAACTTCTGCTTCAGAAACATAGTTTGGAACAATTGCAGCAACTTGCATTGCAATGTTTTTTGCATATTCCACAAATTCAGGTTTGGAAGCAATTTCAGGAGTTGTGTCAAAGGTAACCATAACACCCATACGTCCGCCGCCGTGAATATAAGTTACAACAGCACCTTCACTGCGTGCAAAACGACGAATTTTAATGTTTTCACCGATGGTCAAGATTTTTTCTTGAAGAATATCAGCGATTGTTTCGTCAGAACCGGCAGCTTTGCAAGCCAACAATGCATCTACATCAGCAGGATTTTGATCCATAACAGTTTGTGCACAGATTTTTACAAAGTTGTTGAACTCATCATTTTTCGCAACGAAGTCTGTTTCAGCGTTTACTTCAATTACAACACCAACATTACCTGCTTCATTGGTAGCTGCATATGCAACACCTTCAGCAGCAATACGGCCTGCTTTTTTTGCAGCAGCAGCCAAACCTTTTTCTCTCAAAAAGTCAATTGCTGCATCCATATCGCCGTTTGCTTCTGTAAGTGCTTTCTTACAGTCCATCATACCGCAACCGGTTCTTTCACGTAATTGTGCAACGTCTTTTGCTGTAAAAGCCATTTTTCATTCCTCCGATTTTTATATAAATATAGTATTATAGATTGTCCTAAGCTGTATTCAAAAAATATCCGTCGCAAAAGACGGATATTTCAAAATGCGAATCTTATTCAGCAGCTTCTTCTGTTTCCTCAGCTGCTGTTTCGTCAGCAGTTTCTTGAGCTGCTGCACCCATTTGACCTTCTCTGCCTTCAATAATAGCATTTGCCATTGTAGCAGAAATCAATTTAACAGCACGAATTGCATCGTCATTACCAGGAATTACGTAATCAATTTCGTCTGGGTCACAGTTTGTATCAACGATTGCAACAATTGGAATACCCAATTTTTTCGCTTCAGCTACAGCAATTCTTTCTTTGCGTGGGTCTACAATAAACAAAGCGCCCGGAAGTTGCTTCATTTCTTTAATGCCGCCCAAGAATTTCTCCAATTTTTCAATTTCAAGACGAAGTTTAATTACTTCTTTCTTTGGCAACAAATCAAATGTACCGTCTTCTTCCATAGCTCTTAGCTGTTGTAAACGGCTTACTCTGCGGCGAATGGTGCTGAAGTTAGTCATCATACCACCAAGCCATCTGGCGTTTACATAGTAAGCACCTGCACGTTCTGCTTCTTCTTTTACAGAATCTTGAGCTTGTTTTTTGGTACCAACAAATAATACAGGTTTGCCCTCAACGGAAATATCACGGATAAAGCTGTAAGCTTCTTCCAATTTCTTTACGGTTTTTTGCAGGTCGATAATGTAAATACCATTACGCTCTGTAAAGATGTAACGAGCCATTTTAGGGTTCCATCTTCTTGTTTGGTGACCAAAGTGTACACCGGCCTCCAATAATTGTTTCATAGATACTACTGCCATTTTAAAATCCTCCTTGGTTGTATCCTCCGTTACAGCGATATACGAATTTCACTTAAAAATCAAGCACCAGCTTCGTCATACTGTAACGTGTGTTATATTGAACCGTATTATTATAGCATGGCAAATATAAAATTGCAAGTATATTTTATGCTTTTCTGCCATTGGTTATCCGCCAAAAAACTGGCTCCATAAGCTCTGCTTTCTTCTCTGCGGAGATGCGTATATGGTATGGTTGACCAAAATGGTTTCATCTCCAATTACATCAATATTTTCCCAAGGAATCATAATGTCGTCAGTTCTGCCAAGCAGACCAAATAATCTGGACCTGCCATATATAATAATGGTTGTTAATTTTGCATTTTCCGTGTCAATTTCCACATCGCCTACAAAGCCCAATCGTGTACCGTCCTGCAGATTTATTACTTCTTTATTTCTCATGTCTGCAATACTGCATTTCATAATGGATACACCCCCGTGTGTAATGATATGCAGACAGAATGAAAAATTGACCTAAAAAATCGCCGTACCAAAAGTAGCGGTTGATGTTTTCTTAAAAATATGGTAGAATTGTGCGGTAATATGATAAGAAAATGAAAAGAACACAAATTTTTGGAGGCATATTGATTATGATGAACATATGGCATGACCTCTCCCCTGAGAGAGTAAAAGAAACAGATTTTGATGCGGTAATCGAAATTACAAAAGGCGGAAAGGCAAAATACGAGTTGGATAAAGAAACCGGATTTTTGAAATTGGATCGTGTACTTTACACATCTACCCACTATCCTGCAAGCTATGGCTTTATTCCACGTACATATGCAGAAGACGGAGACCCATTGGATGTTTTGGTACTATGCTCTGAGCATATTGTACCGCTTGCTTTGGTGCGCTGCTATCCAATCGGAGTCATCCGTATGGTAGACGGCGGTGAAAAAGACGAAAAAATCATCGCAATTCCTTTTAATGACCCAACTTACAATACTTATAAAGATATTGATGAACTTCCAAAACATATTTTTGACGAAATGTCACACTTCTTCTCAGTATACAAAGAATTAGAACACAAAGTAACTGCAATTGAAGAAGTAAGCGGAAGAGATTCTGCAGTTGAAATTATTTCTAGCTGCATTAAAGCTTACAACGAAAAATTCGGTAAATAATCTATCATAAAATAAGCTGTCTGAACAGACAGCTTATTTTATTTTTACACCAACAAGCTGCGCAATATCCGCAGCTTGCAACGCATCTATTTTGATTCCTTTGATTTCGTTAAAATTTTCCGACACTGTAATACCGGCAATGTTACAAGTGGAAACGTCAATTCCCTTCAAAGATGTTTTGAAAAAATCCACTTTTTCCAAATTGGTATTTACAACGGAAAAACGCTTTAACTTACTTCCCGGCATAAATGCGTTTGACATATTTGCATTGATGATACCGGAATCATCCCATAATGTTTCAGTAAAATTGGTACAGAAATAGGAGCCGTTTTCAATGGTGATATTCATGAAAGAACTCTGGCTGAAATCAGCGCCGTCTCCTTTGCAGTCAATCCATTGAACATGTTTGAAATAACCTTCGGAAAAATTACAATTTGCAAATTCACAATGATTCAGTTTGGTATGATAAAAAGATACTCTCTCAAAATTGCAGTTCATAAATTTGCAGTTTGTTAAAACTACAGATTCAAACTCAATGTTTTCAATTGCAATATCTGCAAGTATCTCGTTTTCATATTGTTTATATTCTATTGCTTCATCATGTTCCAATGCAAATTGGATGTCTTGTTCTAATATCATATCATATATCACTCTATATTATTTTTGTTTATCATAAAAGGCTGTGTTCATTTACACAGCCTTTATTTTTTTAACATATTACAAAACGTTTTCTCATGTTTTTTCAATAAAAATTGAACACACAATCCTGTAAAAAAGCCGGTTACAATACTGCTGACTAACACAATTGGTGCATAATACAAAACACTGACAGTGCCCAATACCAGCATAGCAACGGCCAACTGTCCTATAATATGGGCAATTGCCGAAAAAATACCTGCCAACCAAATAAAATCTTTTGATATGAGCTTTCTGCATAGCATCATAACAAGCAAACAACAAATACCACCGCTGATACTGTACATAAACGAAATGGTTTGTCCTGTAAAAATGCTGCCCAACACAATTCTCAAAATATGAATTTTGGCAGCTTCTTTGTATCCCAGCAAATAAATCGCAAATAATGTGACCACATTGGCAAGGCCGAGCTTAATGCCCGGTATTGGAGCAATTGGCGGAAGCTGTGATTCAATGATAAAAATAGTCAGTGCATTTGTAATAAGCATAGATGACAAAATCATTTTTTTCACATTCAAAGTTTCGTCACCACGCCTTCCTTTTAAGCACTTGCTGCGTTTATCGGGTCATTCCGTCCAATGTACTGTTTGTTGTGTTTTGCGTCTCAATTTGTATGACAATTCCGTTTGGCAAACAGGTAATCGGCAATACACCATCACTGATTCTGCCTTGTGAAATACAAACTTTATCAGGACAGCTTGCATCCGTAATGGAGATGTGCCCCGGTTCTACCAAGACTGTATTGTAAGCCCCATTCTCACCTTCAATTTTGAAGGTGTAACTTTCCTCTACCGTTTCTAGGTCAATAGAACGAATTAAGGTTCCGTTTTGATAAATATTTGCTACCGCATTGCTTACTTTGGTTTGTGTAATAAAAATCCAAGCTACAATCAAAGCTGCTATCATTACAACCACAACTGTTCCCGCTATAATATATTTCACATTCTTTTTCATAATACACCCTCAAATGTGTCGTCTGTAATTCCTGATGTTTTCACAACAGTTCCATCCTCTGTAATAAAAATCGCTTCTACATCATCTAAAGACTCAATATAAGCATGGGCTTTTTCCAATCCCATTACATATGTAGCAGTGGATAATGCGTCTGCCAACATTGAATTTTCAGTAATAATGGTTGTACTAATCAGACCGTTATTTGCCGAATATCCTGTTTTCGGATCTAAAATATGGTGGTATCTCACACCGTCTTCTATGAAATAGCGCTCATAATTTCCTGAGGTAACAGCAGTTGCGTTGGTAATATACGCTGTGGATACAGCACGGGTAGTATCATTCGGGTCTGTGATTCCAATTCCCCAAGGCTGTCCGTCATATTTGGCTCCTATGGTAATAATATTGCCACCCAAATTAAGAATACCGCATGTAATGCCATACTCTTCAACCAGCATATTTTTAATTTCATCTGCTGCAAAACCTTTGGCTGTTGCTCCAAAATCCAGCTGGATATTTGGATTTAAAAAACGTATGGTATGTTTCTCCTCATTGAGCTCTACCTGTTCATACCCTTTATCCACCAATAACGGAGTAATCTCTTCTTTACCGGGCAATCTGACATTGCTTGTGCCGAAAGCCCATAAATCATTGATTTTTCCAATGGTACAGTCCAATGCGCCGTCTGTTTCTTTACAGTACTGCAAACTGCGCTGCGCTACGGTAAATAAGGTATCAGAAACCTCTACTTCATGGTCATACGCGGATTGATTGACCTGATACAGCTCGCTTTTCTCATTTTGCGAAGATAGAATTTTCTCCAAATCTTTCGCCTTTTGAAATGCAGCGTTTACCCCTTCCTGCGCTTGTTCTCCATACAATGTAATCGTAACTACGGTACTCATCACAAGTTCTGTTCTTGATGCTGATTGAGATTGGAGTGATTTGCTGCATCCTGTCAATAAAACGCTGCATACAACTGCAAGTGTAAGAAAAGCCCCAATATAAGGGATACGTTTTGACATAGCCATTACCTCAATTTAACCTCATATTTTAAAAGATTTTCCATTTTTCGATACTTGCCTTCTGCTTCTACATACATAGTACCGCATTGGGAGCAAGAATAAATATCAAACTCTGTCTCTTTTTCTTCAAAAGGATTGTACGTTGTAATGTATAGATTGGTTGGATAGAAAAAAGAGCCTTTGGAACAACATCCTTTTAAAGTTAAAAACTCATTTTTACGGAATAAATGGAGATGATACGGGCTGTCTTCTATGGGGTGATTCGGTTGTGTTTGATTCTGTCTCATGTTGTTTCCATCCTAAAAATATTTAATTTTTATTATACAATAAAAGTATACGTTGAACAAGCCTTTTCAAATATTTTAAAATTTGAATGAATCTTCCTTTTCGTGGCAATACTTAGAGTGTTGCTGCTAAGGAGGAATCAAATTTGCAATACAACAAAGTTGAAATTTGCGGCGTTAATACCTCAAAGCTGAAAGTGCTCAATGAGAAAGAAAAAATAGCGCTTTTAAAAAAAGCGCAGGCGGGCGATAAACAAGCCAGAGAGGAACTCATTAACGGAAATTTACGTCTGGTACTCAGCGTAATTCAGCGATTTACCAACCGTGGTGAAAACTTGGATGATTTATTTCAAGTAGGATGTATTGGATTAATTAAGGCCATTGATAACTTTGATATTTCGCAGGACGTGCGTTTTTCTACCTATGGTGTTCCCATGATTATTGGAGAAATACGGAGATATCTGCGAGATAACAACTCAGTAAGAGTAAGTCGATCCATGCGGGATATTGCCTATAAAGCAATGCAGGAAAAAGAGCGTTTGACTGCACAAAACGGCAAAGAACCCACTGTGGAAGAAATTGCAAAATCCTTAGACTTGCGCCGGGAAGATGTTGTGCTGGCGCTGGAATCAATTGTAGAACCTGTTTCATTATATGAGCCGGTGTTTTCAGACGGCGGAGATACCATTTATGTGATGGATCAAGTTGGAGACAAAAATGACGACAAAAATTGGCTGGACGAAATTGCACTGAAGGAAGCGATGAATGACCTAAGCGACAGAGAAAAACGAATTATGGGAATGCGTTTTTTCCAAGGAAAAACACAAATGGAAGTTGCATCGGAAATCGGAATCAGCCAAGCACAAGTCTCTCGTTTGGAAAAATGTGCTCTGGACAAAATAAAAAGAGATTTATAAAAAAACAGGAGGTAAGTTACCTCCTGTTTTTTTATGTATGATTGCCTATACAAATCTATTTTGCTATGCTACACTAATCTTAATCAAAATGATATAATAACCTGTTTTATAGAAAGGATGACACACAAATGATAACTGCGAGCAACACAAATATACCCTATTGTGTAACTATTACAAATGGGGATACCGTTGTCTATTCTGACGTTGCAAAAGAACGCGGCGGAAAAGCCGAGGCATTTCGTCCCCATGAATTTTTATGCGCAGCTTATGCCTCTTGTTTTCATATCACTTTATGCAAACTGTTGGATAAAGAAAAATTATCTTATGAAGAAGTGATTGTAACTGTAGACTTGGACCGTTCCGTGGAAGGTCAAACCAAATTTTTGTATCAGTGTGAGATTATAGGAACCATAGAGAACACCAAAAAAGAGGAACTGATAAAAAAAGCAAGCCGGTGTCCTATTGGATTGTCGTTAGAACAAACCATATTATTCGAACCATTCAATTAGAGAATCTGTATGGTGCTTTTAAGGAAGTGATTTTATGAATATGATCATTCCAAATGATGTGCTTACTATTTTAGAGAAATTAGAACACAACGGCTATGAAGCTTATGTGGTAGGCGGATGCGTCCGTGATACTCTGCTCAACAAAGCGGTTCACGATTGGGACGTTACCACTTCGGCTCTGCCCCATGAAGTGAAAACTGTATTCAAACATGATATTACCATTGAAACCGGAATACAGCACGGTACTGTTACCGTCATGACAGAAGCACATCCTGTAGAAATTACAACCTTTCGTATCGACGGAACTTACTCAGACAGCCGCAGGCCTGAACGTGTTACGTTTACCTCGTCTTTAACGCAAGATTTGGCACGCCGTGATTTTACGATAAACGCAATGGCTTATCACCCTGCAAAAGGGTTGGTAGACCCATTTGGCGGAAAGCATGATTTGCAACAGAAAACCATACGATGTGTTGGCAATGCATGTTCCCGTTTTGAAGAAGATGCATTGAGAATTTTAAGAGCATTACGTTTTTCTTCCACTTTAAATTTTCAAGTTGACCCGGACACAGCAAATGCACTGTTGGAAGAAAAAGCGAAACTATGTAATATCTCCGCAGAACGCGTACGGGAAGAACTCATAAAATTACTTTGCGGACAAAATTGTGCACAAGTACTAAGAGCATATAGCACCGTTTTAGCTGTTTGGATACCTGAGATATTACCCATGGTTGGTTTTCAGCAACATACCCCCTATCACGCTTACGATGTATGGGAACACACCATTCGAACGGTAGAAGCCATTCAACCTATCCCTGTGTTACGTTTTACCATGCTGCTGCATGACATTGGAAAACCAAATACATTCACACAGGATGAACAAGGCATTGGACATTTTTATGGTCATGGAGCTGTCAGCACAGAAATTGCAAAACAGGTTTTAGAGCGCTTAAAGCTTGACCGTAAAACAAAAGAATCCATCATTACGCTTGTCAAATATCATGATATTCGCTGTGAGCTATCCCCTATTTGGATTAAAAAACAACTCCGTAAATTTGGAGCGGATTTATTTTTGCAATTGCTTGAAGTGCATAAAGCAGATATTACAGGACAAAATCCAAACTTGCTGCACCGTCTGGAAGATATTATGAAGTGTGAAGTCATGACAAAAGAAATCTTATCAGAGCCCCCTTGCTTCTCTGTCAAAGATTTAGCTGTAAACGGGTCAGATTTGATTGCCATTGGATTTTCCCAGGGCAAAATGATTGGAACAATTTTGCAATTTCTTCTGGAGGCAGTCATTGAAGAAACATGTAAAAATGAGAAACATGAATTGCTGCAATATTTGCATCAAAATAAGTACTTATTTACAGAATCCTAATCTACTTACATATTTTTATCTTTTCAATATGTGTTTTGTATTATGAATCCATTCTATTGACAAGACGGTATTCCATATATAAAAATAATTCGTTACCGTCCTTATAAAATTTGAGATAACAATATCAATTTGGAGGAAAATAACTATGGGAAAAGAACGCAGATTTGAAGTAGTCCATCAAGAAAAGAATCTTCTCCACGAAAAAACTATCTACGTGGATAAAGAAACAGGAGTAAATTATCTTTTTATTTCCGCAGGATATGGCGCCGGTTTAACTCCGCTTTTAGATGAAACCGGAAAACCTGTCATCACAAAATAAAATCTTATTTGCAATTCAAAAGCATATAAACTTTCATCAAACAATAAAAAGCAGAAAATCCGGTAAATCAAGGATTTTCTGCTTTTTACTGCTATGTATATGAAGGGTTAGAGAGATTATATCTTTGATATTTGACATAAACGGGGCTATTAGAGTAAACTATAATATTAAACAGGTCTTAATCTAGGAAAGGAGAAAAAGAATTGAAAAAGCTGTTTGGCAAATTCTTTAAGCTTTTGTTCAGCAGATTATGTTTGGTAGGACTCACTATTTTAATACAAGTCATACTGCTGATTACGCTTATTTTTTATTTCAGCAATTATTACTTTTACTTGTACGTTATTTTTACAGCCATCAGCGTAGCAGCAGTATTGTGGATTTTAAACGATCGAATTAATCCCGCTTATAAAATTGTATGGATACTGCCTATTGTTGTCTTTCCTATGTTCGGCGGCTTATTTTATATCTTTTTTGGCAGAAACAAAGCCAGTCGTCGGACCAAAAAGAAACTAAAACGCATCGGCAGCAAAATGGCTGCTAATTTACACCAAAACAAACAAGTATTCGAACGTTTGCAGCAACAGGATTTGGACGCTTCCAATCAAGCCAGATATTTAATTAATTACTCTGGCTGCCCTGTATTTCAAAATACAACTGCCGAGTATTTAAAAATAGGAGAAGAAAAATTTGCCCGCTTGTGCAAGGAATTAGAGGAAGCAAAACACTATATTTTCTTAGAATATTTTATTGTACAAGAAGGCGTCATGTGGAACACTATTTTAGAAATATTGGTTCGCAAAGTCCGTGAAGGTGTTGACGTTCGGGTTATCTACGATGACGTTGGCTGTTTAAGAACCTTACCTCTCGGCTATGAAAAACAATTGATTGCACTTGGCATTCAATGCTGCGTTTTTAATCCGTTTATTCCTGTGTTATCCACTCAGCTCAATAACCGAGATCACCGTAAAATTGCAGTGATTGACGGACACACCGCTTTTACGGGAGGAATCAATTTAGCGGACGAATATATCAATGTCATTGAACGATTTGGTCATTGGAAAGATACCGCCATTGTAGTACAAGGCGAAGCCGCATGGAGCTTTACCGTTATGTTTCTGTCTCTGTGGAGTTATTTAAAAGGAACAAACGAAAACTTTGAGCAATTTCGTCCTTCTCCCCAAAGCTTAGCACGTTTTTCCTCTTCAGGATATGTACAACCCTATGCAGACAGTCCTCTGGACTACGAAGCTGTCGGAGAAAATGTATATTTGAATTTGGTCGGAGCAGCCCAGCGATATGTATATATTACCACACCTTATTTAGTGCTGGATAACGAAATGCAAACCGCTTTATGCAACGCCGCAAAACGTGGAGTTGATGTCAGGATTATTACACCGCATATACCGGATAAATGGTATGTACATGCTGTTACAAAATCCAACTATCAAATATTGGTAGAAAGCGGAGTACACATATACGAATATCTTCCGGGCTTTATACATGGTAAAACATTTATCGTAGATGATAAATTTGCAACCGTAGGTACCATTAATTTGGATTACAGAAGCTTATATTTGCATTTTGAGTGCGGTGTATGGCTTTACAATATGAACAGTGTGTTTGAAGTAAAAGAAGACTTTCTCCAAACACAAAAATTAAGTCAAGAAATTACACTGAAAATGTGTCAGTCTGTACCGTGGTATATTCGCTTGGGACGTTCTGTTTTACGTATTTTTGCACCAATGTTATAAAAAGGAGGCCTTTCGGCCTCCTTTTTTTCCTGCCGTTTTTCTTCTTTTCTGTTATGTTTCACAATCGTAAATAGAATGCGCATAAATTTTTTATCCCACCCGTTCTAAATCTTTTTTTAAACGTTCCATAATTCTTTTTTCCAGTCTTGAAATATAGGATTGAGAAATCCCCAATGTATCGGCAACTTCCTTTTGCGTGTGCTCCGTTTCCTGATTTAACCCAAAACGCAGCTGCATAATTGTTTTTTCTCTTTGAGATAAATTGGATACGGCAGCCATTAATAAATCCCGTTCTACCTGCTTTTCGATATTTTGATTTACCAAATTCGGGTCACTTCCCAATACATCTGATAATAACAGTTCATTTCCGTCCCAGTCCACATTTAGAGGGTCATCAATAGAAATTTCATGCTTTAATTGAGTGCTTTTTCTTAAATACATCAAAATTTCATTTTCAATACATCTGGAGGCATATGTTGCTAATTTGATATTTCTCTCCGGACAGAATGTATTGACCGCTTTTATCAGTCCTATGGTGCCAATGGAAATCAAATCTTCTACGCTGGCAAAACTGGATTCAAACTTTTTGGATATGTAAACAACCAAACGCAAATTGTGTGTAATCAGAGGTTCTCTGGCGCCTTCCACATTGTTTCGTATATTCTCCATTACTTTTGCTTCTTCTTCGGCAGAAAGCGGCGCAGGCAATGTTTCCGGTCCATTGATATAATGAACTGCCTCGCGCCATCTTCTGTTCATCCACCATTGCAGGATTGTTTGTACCCATTTCATTTGTAAAAATAGTTGTTTCATCAACATTTCCTCCCCATAACAATTTCTTTGCCTTGTGAAAATAAATCCGGATTTAACAACGCTTTAAAACCGTCGCTTGTAATTTTTTCTTGGCACACCGCAATATAAACATCTTCTGTTTCTATTTGCTTTTTGGCAGATTTTATGATAACTTTCTCCGGTGAAAATGCAGGAAGCACGCCTACACCAGAGATGGTTTGAAACGGCACCATTCTGATTTTTGGTATTTCTTCGCTTCCCACTGTATTGCCGGGATGTTCCCATTTTTTCTCCTGAAAGAAGGTACGTAACTGTTCAGAAAACAATTCGGACAGCGGTTCCAATTCCATTACAATCACAGGATAATGAGAAAAAGGTTCCACCAAACTGTTTCCCGTGTCAATTTTTGCGTTACATTCCACTGTTTTCTCTTTCCAAACAACGGTAACAGTGCAGCACCCTCCCGACACTTCGTGTTTTCCAATAAATCTATAAATTAATCGAATCACAACGTAACAAACAGCTGTTGAGCCAATGAGAATGATAGGAGAAATATTAAAATAGACAATGGAATTTTTGATAATCATGCCTTGCGGAGAAATAAAATACCAAATTGCCATCATAAATCCTGCAAAAGCAAAATTCATAATATAAAAACATGCCAGCGATTTTAAGAATTGTTTTTTTCCTCCCCAGGGAAAAGCGACAAAAACAAGAGATGCAGACATCGCCAGCTTCATTAACAGCGCCAGTACCATAGGAATTGACGGCAGCAGCATAGTAAGAGAATATGCCGCACCCAATATGGAGGCTGCTAAAATTCTGAGACGGATTCTTCTCACTGCCAAAAATTTTGCTGCAGCCAACAGTAAAAAATAATTAATAAAGATATTGACTGCCAGCAACACATCAATATAAATGGTCTGCTTCACATAGTTCCTCCTTTTCCCAAAAAGTTGTAACATTATTATAGTCAGTCTGACAGAATAATTCTGTCAGAAAATGTACGTAAAAAGAAAACAACACGGTAAATTTGCCGTGTTGTTTATTTATATTGAAACCCATTATGGTTTTTCATTTTCATATTTGGTTTTTGCTTCATCAATTGCCAGAGGTTCCGCCAATACGGTAGGGTACCATCCTCTACGATGCATTTCATCAAACACATCGGATTCCAATTGATGTTCTTCGTTCAATAAATTTAAGATATCGTTGCGCACGGATAAACTTTTACATTCATTTGCAAATGTATTGTAAGTTTCGGTAATGTATTTTTGATTTGTCAGTATATCTTCAAATAAATCTCGCTCTTTCATGGATTTTCTGCTCATATACGTCTCCTTTAATCCAACAATGATAATAATGTTTGATAATGATCCTCATGTTTTGCGGCCATTTGCTCGCACTTTTTTCTGAGTTCGGGGTCATCACATAATTGGGCATACGCTTTATTTTTTGTAATGAGCAGTTTTTCTGCTTTCAATTGTTCTTCAATTGCGGATAATTCTTTTGCTGTTAACATATCTGCTTCTCCTTTATACTGCATTTCTTTTATTCAAATGCGATGAAGGCGTTTATGTAGCCTGTGGCATCGCACTGTCTGCATCTAAACCAAAGCTGATGGATAACGCTTGGTCAATTTGCGTCATTGCGTTTGGATCCAAGCGTCCCATGCGTTCTTTTAATCTATGTTTATCTATGGTTCTGATTTGTTCCAAAAGTACGATAGAATCTCGTGCCAATCCTGTATTTTCTGCTTCCAGCATAATATGCGTGGGTAAATTCGCTTTTGCACGTTGACTTGTAATTGCCGCTGCAATTACTGTTGGACTAAAACGGTTACCAACATCATTTTGAACAATCAGTACAGGACGCACTCCGCCTTGCTCAGAACCAATGACTGGACTAAGGTCAGCATAAAAGATATCGCCTCTTCTTATATTCAATTTTTTCACACTCCGAATTATTATATTGATTTTGGGCCCTGAATTTATATTTGCCTAAAACAGCAAATTTTAATCATAAAAATAAAAATTAATTTATGCCCTAATCTATAATATTAATTTTGACTGTTTTTGCTTGCGATTCTTTTTTTGATTGTTTTAAAAAACATAAAAAGAGAGTATGCAATTGCACACTCTCTTTGTTTACAAACATTTGATATGATACTGGTCAACTATAATAGATTCAATGGTTCCTTTGTTTCTTGCTGTGATTACAAAAGATGTACCTTGTTCGGTACTGCCTGAAAACTGACCGTTTCCTTGACTTTCCAACAGCTGCGGTTGTTCCTTTGCATAACGCAATACCGACACCAGCTGCGAAAACCAACTGTATTCCGGCAACAAGGCTTCCGCTCCGTCAATCGACAAGTCATTGAGGGATATTTTAACCGTGCCGTTGATATCCTGATAACACAATCCTTTCGCTGTTTCAGGACTTGTAAGTGTAAAAACAGTTTCTGTTCCGGTATTTTTCAACGTTCCGCAAGCGACTTCTTTTTCTGAGGCCGACACGGATATTTGACATTCCATATCAAAGACAATTTGCTCTGCTTTTAACGACCCGCCATTACCTGACGATTGACATCCTACAGCAAACAGTGCAACGAACAGCACCAATCCACTGCATAAAAAAGCTTGCATTGCCTTTTTCAAATGCAATCACCCTATTTCTCAAATTTTAAAAATAACCTTGGTAACTCTTCAATCATATCCGTAGGAAGCATGGATATTTGAGATAATTTATCAGCACACTTATCTCCTGCCATACCATGCAGATATACCGCCGTTCTTGCCGCTTCAAACGGCGCTTCTCCCTGTGCCAATATGCCCCCTATCATGCCTGCAAGCACATCACCGCTTCCGCCTTTTGCCATGCCGGCATTTCCTGTAGGGTTCATACTTATTTTTCCGTAATGCGCCGCAACAACAGTTCCTGAACCTTTCAGCACAAGCGTAATTCCATGTTTTTTAGCAAACTCTCGGGAAATCTGCAACCGATTCCTCTGTACTTCTTTGGTGGTAATTTTTAATAATCTGGCCATTTCTCCCGGATGGGGCGTTAAAATTAACGGAACTGTAGTATTCTGAAGCAATTCTATATCTTCAGACACAATATTTAAAGCATCGGCATCCAACACAATGGGATGCTTAAAATGTTTTAAGACATAGGTCAAAATGAGTTTGGCAGTTTCACTCGTTCCCATTCCGCATCCAATGACACAAGCAGTGGCCTTTTCCATTGCTTCGTCTAACTGCTGCAACATACGCTCCCGATACAGCACCGTATAAATCGGTTCTGTCAGCTGCCCTGCTACAATCGGATAAATTTCTTTCGGAACCACCATATGTACCAGACCCGTTCCGCTGCGCAATGCTGCCTTTCCACACATAATTGCTGCGCCTGCCATTCCCTCACTTCCGCAAATGCAAAGCAAGTGACCATAATCGCCTTTGTTTGTATTTTGTTTTCTGGGTTTGAACATGGACTCAATCTGCCATTCTTCCGCCACTTCAATATCCGCTTCTTGCTGAGCCACCAGATTATGAGGAATCCCAACATCAGCAACTACAATTTCACCGCAGTATTCTTTTGCGGGCGATAATAAATGCGCTGTTTTCATTGTTGTAAACGTAATGGTAACATCCGCCTGAAAACAAACGGTGTCCACAGTTCCCGTATCACATTCAATGCCGCTTGGAATATCTACTGCGATTTTATCCGCTCCTGACAAATTGGCTGTTTCCAATACTTCTGTCATACGCATATCGGGAGTCCCTTTAAATCCAATTCCGTAAATACAGTCTACCAAAACATCGGCTGTACGTATCAGTTCAAAGATAAGTTCCTGGTCATCCGCAATACTAAACGCCTGCACATTGGTCTGTCTGATACGAGACAACGTTTCTTTTGCAATATCCGTTTTCGGCAAACCGTCCACCAATGCAATAATGACTTCTCCTCCTGCTGCGTCCAGTCTCCTTGCAGCAACAAAGCCGTCTCCGCCATTATTTCCTTTTCCGCACAGAATTACAGTTCTCTTTTCTCTGATATTATAATGACTGCTGATATATTCTGCGACCGCAGTTCCCGCATGCTCCATCAATGTAATATACGGTATTCCTTCATCAACTGCCCATTGTTCCAATTCCCTTGTTTGTTGACTGTTTAACGCTTTCATACAATCCTCCCAGCCTTGTAGCAATATATATGCTTATCGTCCGTAAATATGAGCAAGCTGTCTCATATGCTCTGCTATGTTATCCGTAAATTGCTCCGACTCTAACCGCC
>OJUG01001244.1_pt1 | contig 33410 bp, 28 predicted proteins | sample 1599841 | NCBI WGS metagenome assembly OJUG01 (sample SAMN04168659, study PRJEB22393) | human gut metagenome | biome: human gut microbiome; feature: stool | host: Homo sapiens | collected 2014-05-12 | reverse complement strand
ATATTCACATTACCTTGGATAAAGCAAATCGTTTGGAAAAATTGATCAATGAATTTTTTGAGATTACCCGATATAACTTACAGCAGATTATTTTGGAAAAAGAAATGGTAGACTTATATTATATGCTGATACAAATGAGTGATGAGTTTTATCCAATTTTAGCATCACACGGAAATACCATCACACTTCATGCGCAAGAAGATTTAACAGTATATGCCGACCCGACAAAACTGGCAAGGGTATTTAATAATATCTTAAAAAATGCAATTGCTTACAGCTATCCTAATACAGACATTCAAATCACTGCAGTAAAAACAGAACAGGAAATTCGTATTTCTGTCTGTAACCATGGAAAAACTATTCCTCAACAGAGATTGGAATCTATTTTTGAAAAGTTCTTCCGCTTGGATGATGCGCGTACTACCAATACGGGAGGAGCAGGTTTGGGTTTGGCTATTGCCAAAGAAATTGTAACGCTGCATGGAGGAACCATCACGGCAACCAGTGAGAACGAACTTACTACTTTTTGTGTTACGCTTCCTGTTTCTTAATTTCATAAAAAATCAAGATTCTCTTTATTTTTTCTTAGGAAATCAACAACTGAATATTAAAGTTAAAAACGCCTTTGTTTCGTATAATGATAAGCGAAACAAAGGCGTTTTACATTATGTTCAAGGAGAAATCATGGAATATGGAAAAAAAGAAGTTAGCAAACAGACAAACACAAAAAAGAGCAAAAAGACCTTTTGAAACCGTACGGTTTTATACCATTATCATTGCATCTTTCCTTATATTTATCCTGTTACTGTTTTTTATAGGGAAACAATATTTGTCGTTTGATGTTCAGGTAGGTTCGGGAAATTTATTGAATGCAGGAACACAAGCAGAAAATAAAATTAACTTGGATGTACTGAATAGTCCGTACGCTATCTTGATAGATGCAGATACAGGTGCAATAATTGCACAGCGTAACGACGATGAAAGAATCTATCCCGCTTCTCTAACGAAAATAATGACTGCTCTGATAGCCATAGAGCATACGAATAATTTAAATCAAAGCATAACCGTACCATATGATTTTTTTCAGGAATTATATGAAGAAGAGGCCTCAATGGCTGGATTTGAACCGGGAGAACGCGTAAAAGTAAAAGATTTGTTGTATGGCGTATTACTTCCTTCGGGAGCAGAATGCTGCAGGACCTTTGCAGAGAACATTTCAGGTTCGGAGTCTGCATTTGTCAAATTAATGAATGAAAAAGCAAATCAGATTGGTCTGAAAAACACTCATTTTACAAATTGTACCGGACTTCATGACAGAAACCATACTTCTTCTGTGAAAGACATTGCTGTATTGCTGCAGTATGCTTTAAAAAATCAAGCGTTTTATCAGGCTTTTACAAGCAGTTATTACAGTGTTCCTCCAACAAATCAACATCCGGAAGGATTTACTTTTTACAGCACCGTATTTCAAAATCAAGCTGTTGAAACAATTCACAATGGTGAATTGCTGGGGGGAAAGACAGGTTATACAGAACAGGCAGGCCAATGTTTAGCGAGCTTGGCTACCATAAACGGAAAACAATATCTTTTGGTAACTGCAGGAGCAAATGGTTCTCCGCAAACGGAACCGCTGCACATCTTGGATGCAGTGAATGTTTATAATCAGTTGGGAAGTTTAACTTAAACCCAGTTCTTCCTTTGTCAGTTCACGCAAGATACGGCATGGGTTACCCACAGCGATTACATTGGCAGGAATGTCTTTTGTTACCACACTTCCGGCGCCGATAATGCTGTTTTCTCCAATGGTAACTCCGGGCAGAACAGTGGTATTGCCTCCAATCCAAACATGGTCTTTAATCGTTATCGGTTTGGTATATTCGTAGTCGGCGTCGCGCTGCTTTAAATGAATGGGATGGTTGACTGTATACAGTTGAACATGGGGCGCTAAAAATACATGGTTTCCAATTATAATTTTACCGCAGTCTAACATAACACATCCTGTATTAGCGTAGAAGTGAGAACCAATATGAATATTATAACCATAATCACAATAAAATGGCTGTCCAATGGAAAATTCTTGTCCGATAGAACCCATCAATTTTTTCATCAAGGTTTCTTTTTTATCCGTTTCACCGGGACGCAAATGGTTGTAGTCGTATAACAATTCTTTTGCGCGTAAACGTTCTTCTTTCAATTGTTCATCAGGAGAGTAAAATAATTCTCCCGCCAGCATCTTTTCTTTTTCAGTCATGTAACGGTACTCCTTTGTGGTTTTTACTTGATTATAAAAAAGCAAATATGGTTTGTCAACGGAGTAACGGCAGCAGAAGATTTTACTCCAAACAGTTTTTTGTAAATTGTGATAAAACATGCTTTTCCCAAGTGCATTTATTTTATAAAAGTATGTGTATTTTACAATTGCCTTTTGATAGGTAATTGTGTATAATTTAAGTACACAATAGAAATGAAAGAGGTACGGAGACATGTATCAAGATATTATGGATACCATCGGTTTTGTAGAGAAGTATGATTCTGAAGTCGGTCAAGCAATGGACAAAGAACTAAAACGTCAGCAACGTAATTTAGAGCTGATTGCTTCCGAGAATATTGTTTCTCCTGCAGTTATGGCTGCAATGGGCAGCATTTTAACCAATAAATATGCAGAAGGTTATCCCGGCAAACGTTATTATGGCGGCTGCGAGTTTGTAGATATTATAGAAGACATCGCCCGCAAACGTGCTTGCGAATTATTTGGAGCAGAGCATGCAAACGTTCAGCCTCATTCAGGTGCACAGGCAAATATGGCTGTTTACTTTGCATTTTTAAAGCCGGGCGATACAGTCATGGGTATTAATTTGTCAGAAGGCGGACATTTAACCCATGGCTCACCTGTGAATATGTCAGGTAGCTATTATAACTTTGTAGAATATGGTGTAGATGCAGAAACACACCGCATTGATTATGATAAATTACAGGCACAAGCAAAAGAAGTAAAACCAAAAATGATTGTTGCAGGCGCAAGTGCATATGCAAGAATTATTGATTTTAAACGTTTGCGTGAGATTGCAGATGAAGTAGGTGCTATGCTGATGGTAGATATGGCGCATATTGCAGGTTTGGTTGCAGCAGGTGTTCATCCAAATCCTGTGGAGTGGGCGGATATTGTAACAACAACAACTCACAAAACATTGCGCGGCCCCAGAGGCGGATTGATTCTTTGCAAAGAGGAATATGCAAAAGCCATTGACAAAGCAATTTTCCCAGGTATTCAAGGTGGTCCTTTGATGCATGTGATTGCAGGTAAAGCAGTTTGCTTGGGTGAAGCATTAAAACCTGAATTTAAAGAGTATGGCAAAAGAGTAGTGGAAAACGCACAAGCTTTGGCAAACGGTTTGACAAAACGCGGTGTAAAACTGGTATCCGGCGGTACAGATAATCACCTTATGTTAATCGACTTAAGCGGAACTGAACTGACAGGTAAAGAGTTAGAGCGTCGTTTGGATGAGGTATATATCACCGCAAATAAAAATACAGTACCAAATGAACAAAGAAGTCCGTTTGTAACAAGTGGTGTTCGTTTGGGTACACCTGCTGTTACTACTCGCGGTTTAACAGTGGAAGATATGGACCAGGTAGCGGAGTGCATTAGCCTAGCCATCCATGATTTTGATGCAAATGCAGACAAAATCCGCAGCATGGTGCAAGCAATCTGTGAGAAGCATCCTTTATATGAATAATTGCACTTCATGTACATTACTTGGAATGGGTTTTGACCCATTCCTTTTTTATATTATAATTTTGTGGAATATATGGTCGAATTTTACTTTTTGTGGTACAATAACAATACAACTGAGTAAAACTTGATATCGGGGGAAGGGAGGATTAGATATGAGCGCACCATTGGCAGACCGTTTGCGGCCTCAAACGCTGGATGATGTGGTAGGACAGCAGCACTTACTGGCACAAGGGAAGGCGCTGCGCCGTATTATTGATTCCGGTCAAATACCTAACATGGTGTTTTACGGTCCTTCCGGTGTGGGTAAAACGACACTTGCTACCATGATTGCCAAAACTACTAACCGCAAGCTGGTAAAAATGAATGGAACCACTGCCTCTACCTCCGATATCAAAGATGTTATTTCCAATTTAAACACATTTGAGACAATGAATGGTGTTTTGTTGTATTTGGACGAGATACAATATTTTAATAAAAAACAGCAGCAAATTTTGTTGGAGTTTATTGAAAACGGGCAGATTACGTTAATTGCTTCTACTACGGAAAATCCTTATTTTTACGTTTATAATGCTGTTTTGAGCCGATGCACGGTATTTGAATTTAAATCCGTTCCGAAAAACGAAATCGAACGTGCGGTGCAAAGAGGTTTCTCAATTGTAGAGCAGGAGCTGAAACAAATCATTCAGTTGGAAGATGGTGTTGCAGCATACATCGCAACTGCCTGCGGTGGAGATGTACGCAAAGCAATGAACGCAGTGGAATTGTGCAGCTTATCAGCAGATAAAACAGAAGATGGAAGATATGTTACATTGGAGCTTGCCAAAGAATTGACGCAGCGCAGTGCAATGCGCTATGATAAAGACGGTGATGAACATTATGATTTGCTATCGGCTTTTCAAAAATCTATGAGAGGTTCTGACCCGGATGCTGCAATTTACTATTTGGCACGTCTGTTGTCTGCCGGAGATTTACCGTCAGTATGCCGCAGACTTATGGTATGTGCATGTGAAGATGTAGGACTTGCCTGGCCGCAGATTATTCCTATTGTAAAAGCAAGTGTAGATGCAGCTTTACAAGTAGGGCTTCCTGAAGCTAGAATTCCATTGGCTGACGCAGTGATTATGGTATGCAATGCACCAAAATCCAATACGGCATATATGGCCATTAACCGTGCTATGGCAGATGTGGAAAAAGGAAATGTAGGCAGTATTCCCAGGCATTTGCAAAATAAACACTTTGACGGAGAAGATCAGGAAGTAAAAGGTCAGTTTTATATTTATACTCAGGATTGTCCCAACCATTGGACAGAGCAGCAGTACTTGCCCGATACATTAAAAGACGTTCGGTACTATGAGTTTGGAGATAATAAAAATGAACAGGCATTCCGCCAATATTGGGAGAATATAAAAGGGAAAAAACTGTAAATACTATTATGGTATTGCCATATAAAAAGGAGCGTTTCACATATGAATCCTATGATTTTAAGAAATTTATCTTACGGTATGTACGCAATCGGCGTAAAAGGAAAAGAAAGACCTTCGGCTTGTATTGTAAATACAGTGGTACAAATTACATCGCAAAATCCACCAATCATTGCTGTCAGTATGAATCATTATAATTATAGTCATCAATGCATTGAAGAAAACGGAATTTTCACGGTTTCTGTTTTGTCAGAAGATACTTCGGGCACTGTAATTGGTACGCTTGGCTTTAATTCTGGAAAAGATGTTGACAAGCTGCAGAATCTACGTCACAAAGTATTGCAGGAAGGTGTTCCGGTTCTGAAAGAAAATACTTGCTGTTGGTTTTTATGTAAAGTAGTCAATAAAGTAGAATCTCCTACTCATACCGTATTTTTGGCAGAAGTTATCGCCGGAAGTGATAAATCCAGAGGTACTCCTATGACGTACAGTTACTACCACAATGTCATTAAAGGTACTGCACCTAAAAATGCGCCTACGTATCAGCCTCCCGAAGTAGAGCGTGACGGAAATGATGGGGAAAGCTGGATTTGTACAGTGTGCGGGTATATTTATAATGATCCTGATGTTTCTTTTGAAGAACTGCCGGATGATTGGATTTGTCCCATTTGTGGTATGCCTAAAAAAGCATTTCAAAGAAAATAATCAAAAACAACGGTGTGAAACACACCGTTGTTTATTTTTACAAATTTAAGTTATTTATAGTGATAGAATTTAAATATTATAGAGCGTTATCATAAAGTCATGGGATTTTAAGATAATAAAAACAAAATTTCGAGCATGTTTTTATCTTGAAAATAAGAGGAAATATTCCAACGGTAAAATTATCATTTTTGGTTTACACTGTAAAATGCTGTCTATATTTTAGTAAATCTACAATAATCAAGAGCACCCATACACAAAAATATGGGTGCTCTTCTCTTTTTTTGTTTTGTAAATACGGGTCGTTTTATATATGTACGTGCAAGTATACTATAAATCATACTTATTATAGTATACTTTTACAAAATACCTAAAAAGGTAAATTTAACTTGAAAAAAGTGGCTATTTATATTATAATTACGTTATAAATTACAAATTATAGTAAATTTGCAAAAGTATGCTTTTGCAAGAAATTGTTCCGTTATTTTAATTGTTATCAGAAGGGTCATAAAATAAAAAGTAGTTTTATTGAGGGAAAAGTTATTTTTTATTTTCTTTCTTATCAACAATGAAAACACGGATGAAAGGATGAGGTTTTATGAAAGCAATGAAAAGCAAGTGGCTGGCGCTGTTTTTGGCTGTCATTATGACATTTACTCTGTTGCCAAGTGTTGTATTTGCAGCGGGTGCAGATACTGGGGTTGCAAAAATTGGTGACCAAACATATAACAGCGTTGCCGAAGCAATTACAGCAGCCGGTTCGAATGCTACAACCATCGAATTGACTAAAAATGTATCTGAGGATGTTACCATTCCTCAAGGCGCAAATATTACATTGTATATTCCGGAAGGTATTACTTTAACCAACAAAGCCGGACATACAATTACCAATAACGGCACTCTCACCGTTACCGGCGCAGGTACAGTTGATAATGTGACCCATGCCAAAGGAGCTCTTGTAAACTATGGTACTGCCATTTTAGAAGGAGCTACCTTTACCCGTAGTGCAGAAGCAAGCACAAGTACTACATCTTCTGGCGGAAATAGCTGGTATGTTATTGACAACCATGGTACTATGACTATTACAGGAACTGCAAATGTTGTAAACAATGGATATTTTTCTTCTTTGATCCGTAATATAGGTACAGCAGATGCAGCTTCCAGTTTAACCGTTAGCGGCAATGCAACCCTAAGACAGGACAACTTTATTGCATTAAAAAATGACGATTATGGCAATGTTGCTGTTACAGGTGGTACAATTACCTCCAATGAACAAGCAATACAAAACTGGTCACAGGCAGCTATTAGTGGAGGTACTTTAAACGGACAGGTAATTACTTGGTCCTATGAAGGTTTTGCAAGTGCAACCGAAATTTCCGGAAATGCTGTTGTAAACGGTGATGTTGTTGCAGTAAACTATGACGGTGGAACATCCATTCCTTCTGTTACAATTAAAGGTGGTACCATAACAGGTGAAATTTCAAAAGCTACCTACAATAATGGACTGCAACCTGCAGCACCTGATGCAGCTTCTTCCTCTATTGTTATTTCAGGCGGTACTTTCTCCAACGCTGTAGATTCAAACTTTTTTGCTGATAATTTCTATCTGCACCAAAATCCGGATGGTTCCTATTCTGTACATGAGCATAACATGGTTATGAAATACGATTCTGAAAATCATTGGTATGAATGCTCCGTATGCGGAGAAAAAGCAGATGTATCTGCCCATACTTTTGGTGAGTGGAATATAACGAAAGAAGCTACTGCTACAGAAGCGGGCAGAAGAGAGAAAGTTTGTTCTGTATGCGGCTATCAAGTTGTAGAGGAAATCCCTGCAACAGGTGATGCTTCTTCTGCCCCAACTGAAGAAGAAATGACAAACGGAACAACAACTACTGATACTGATGTGAACTCTGCTAATCCTCAAACCGGTGACAACAGCTATGTATTTCTAGGAATCGCATTGTTGTGTCTATCCGGTGCAGGTCTTGCAGGAACAGTTATTTTTAGAAAAAAATATAGCAAATAATTTATCTTTCACACTCTGCGGTTTGATACCGTAGAGTGTTTTTTATTCTGCGAGTTGTATATGAGAACAATACTAACAATATGATATTCAAAAGAAATCAAATTATAAATCTTGAAATTAGATTTCGCTTCAGTCGAAAATTCAGGAGCAAAATTTATAATCACAGTGTTAATTTAAAATGGTTCGAATAGGTCGTTTATCTGAGAAATGAATCAATCATAACTATGGTTTGCAGTTTTTTGATTCAGAAGTTGGATGATTAATTATATCACTTATCAAATCAATGATAAAATTAGAAATTTCGATACATATATCCCAATAAGATTTATTTTAAACAATATTCTTGACCGTAGACGAGGACTGTGATAGCATGAGGACATTGGAACTAAACGGTAAAGGAAGAGATACATGAAGGTAGCAATTTTGACTTCTCAGGAAAGGGTAGAGAAATTTACAGATTGGTCATTGGTGCCTAAAGATACAGAATTGATTTATATAGGTCAAACATACACAGATGATGAAGTCATACAGAAAGCAAAAGAGGCAGATGCTATTTTAGTGGATGCAGTGAATGCTGTAAGCGGACATGTCATCAGACATTTACCAAATTTAAAGTTGGTTCAGTCTGAAGGGGTTGCTTATAATTTGATTGATATAGAGGCAGCAAAAGAACGAGGAATATATGTTTGCAATAACGCTTCAGCCAATGCATGTTCTGTTGCAGAGCATACCATTATGTTAATGCTTGCTTGTACGCGCAGACTGATAGAAGGCGACGCCCTGGTTCGTAGGGGCAAGCAGATGCAAGCCAAAGGTTCATTTATTTTAGATGGTATTCCTGAACTGGAGCATTGCCATGTGGGATTATTAGGATTTGGTGCTATTGCAAAGCAAACGGCAAAGAGGCTGAAAGGGTTTGGCTGTCGTGTCAGTTATTACAGCCGTCACCAAGCATCATCAGAAATAGAAGAGGAATATCAAGTCTCCTACTTGTCTTTACAGGAACTTTATCGTTTTTGTGATATTCTCAGCATTCATGTTCCTGTAACTGCAGAAACCAAAAATATGGTGGATAAGCATGTGTTTGAGTGTATGAAATCCACGGCAATATTAATCAATACCGCTCGTGGAGAAATTGTGAATCAACAAGATTTATACAATGCAATTGTCAGCGGACAAATTGCAGGAGCAGGCATGGATACCTTATTTCCTGAACCTGTCCCGTTTGACCATCCTTTATTGCAATTACCGGAGCATTTACAGTATAAGGTAACTTTTTCTCCTCACATAGGCGGAACAACATATGGCGTTTTTCAGCATATGTATCGTACCATTTGGTCTAACATTTCAGCTGTATGCCACGGGCAAAAACCAAATCATATTGTTGTCTAACCTTTCATCTAAAGAATAGTTACAACATAGGAGATGTTAATGTACTACTATTATGAATATACGCAGCGCGGTGACCCTTTCCATGTTATGAATGAGTTTGTCCACTCAATTCCTGCTATCGTTAGCATTCCTCATAGCGGGATATATTTAACGCAACCAATGAAACAAAACTTAAAACCGAATATAGTGCTTCCCAATACAGATTGGTATTTACCGGTTTTATATTCTTTTTTGCAGCAGTTAGGATATACTGTGATTGTAAATCATACCAGCAGATATGTGGCGGATGTAAACAGAAGTTTGGAAGATGCCAAAGGAACATCTTATAAAACCAACGTATGTTATACACATACCACTCAAGGCTATGCAATGTATCAAGCGGAACCCGATGTATGTGAATTGGAACGCAGAATCTCTTGTTATTACCAGACCTATCATAATAGAATTCAAAAGTTAATTTCAGAGAAACTAAATTATCATAATCAAATCTATTTTATTGATTTACACAGTTTTGGATTAAATTATGGCGCTGATGTAATTTTGGGAAATGGTTTTGGGACGACGTGTTCAGAGTCATTGATGTCTTTTATAGAACATAAATTCACGGAGCGGGGTTATTCTGTGAAACAAAATAATCCATTTTCGGGAGGGTATCTCACAAAGCACTATGGTACGCAGATAAAAAATTGCCAGTCCATACAAATAGAGCTTTGGTATCAAACATATATCGACAACAGAGTATTTGGAAATGAAGAATTCCCAAAGGTAAATTCCGTATTATTTCAAAAAAATAAGGACAAGTTGAAAGAGATATTTGTTCTTTTAAAAGATTTTTTATTGCATTAAATTATGCAGAACACAAATAAAGGCTTTGCGCATTTGCGCAAAGCCTTTATTTGTGTGATGGAAAAATGAAACGATAAATTTTCCTCACAGAATCACCCTACAGCAATAATATAGTAACAGGAGAAATTCCATTTTAAGAAAAAGGAGCTTTACAATGGAGAAAAAGAATATTCCACTCAATGAGTTAAAAGTGGGGCAACGTGGTACCGTTAGCCAATTGTTGTCCGATACAAGTATGAGAAGACGATTACAAGACATTGGTTTGATTGAAGGTACAAAAGTCGAATGTATACAAAAAAGTCCTTCAGGTGATCCAATTGCATTTTTAATTCGTGGTGCAGTCATTGCTTTAAGAACAGAAGATTCATCTTCAGTATTAATGAGTTTATCATAAATGTAATAAATGAGGTGAGAGATATGAGTTGGAAGAGGAGGAGAAAATCAAAACAAAAGCAATCAGAAGAACAAGATATTGATAAAGAAAGTGGGAAAATCGTTGCATTGGCAGGCAACCCCAATGTAGGAAAAAGTACAGTATTTAATGCTTTAACAGGATTAAATCAGCATACAGGAAACTGGACAGGAAAAACGGTAGACAGTGCGTACGGCATCTGTAATTATCATGATGAAAATTATATTATGGTAGATTTGCCGGGTACGTATTCCTTAATGGCACATTCAGCAGAAGAAGAGGTGGCGAGAAATTTTATTTGTTTTAAGCATCCTGATGCAACCATTGTTGTATGTGATGCTACGTGTTTGGAACGTAATTTAAATCTTGTATTACAAACAATTGAATTGACAAAGCGCGTTGTAGTTTGTGTGAATTTATTGGATGAAGCAAAGAAAAAACAAATTTGTGTAGATTTGGATAAACTTTCAAAAGAACTTGGCGTACCCGTAATAGGAACAACAGCGAGAAGCAAAAAAGGTCTTGACGATTTACTTGCAACAGTGGAAGCATTGGCACGAGATCCCGAACCCAATGCCTTAAAAATAAAATATATTCCTCCCATTGAAGAGGCTATCTCTATGGTGGAGCCTCACTTAGCAGAAAAATTAGGAGAAGAATGGAATTGTAGATGGATTGCAATACGTCTGTTAGAAGGCAATACTTCTATGATAGATGATTTAAACCGTTATATAGGATATGATGTTCAACAAGATAATGTGCTTGCCGATACATTGGCGGAAGCGAAGAAATATTTGAATCGCTGTGATATCACGGAAGATAACATAAAAGATAAAATTGTTGCCTGCCTTGTTATTACAGCAGAAGGTATTTGTGCCAATGTTGTGTCTTACAATAAAGCAAATTGTCATAGCAGGGACCGTAAAATAGATAAATATCTGACAAATCGTTTTACGGGCATTCCTATTATGATTGCACTACTAGCGCTTATTTTTTGGATTACTATATCAGGGGCAAACTACCCCTCTCAAATGTTATCGGAAGGCCTATTCTGGGTGCAAGACCGATTGACAGACTTCTTTATGTGGATGCATGCGCCGGAGTGGCTTCACGGAGCTTTGGTCTTGGGGGTTTATCGCGTATTGGCTTGGGTTGTATCTGTTATGTTGCCACCTATGGCAATTTTCTTTCCTTTGTTTACGTTACTGGAGGATTTCGGATATCTTCCCAGAGTGGCGTTTAATTTAGACCACTATTTTAAAAAGGCCAATACTTGCGGAAAACAGGCGCTTACCATGTGTATGGGATTTGGCTGCAATGCGGCAGGCGTGGTAGGTTGCAGAATCATAGATTCACCAAGAGAACGTATGATTGCAATGCTTACCAATAATTTTGTTCCTTGCAACGGACGTTTTCCTACCATGATTTCCATTATCTCTATGTTTTTTGTTGGAAGCATCGCAACAGGATTTACAGGTTCTTTGCTGTCAACACTTATGTTGACAGGAGTCATCATATTAGGTGTAATGCTCACATTTGCTATGAGTAAATTGTTATCCAAAACGGTATTAAAAGGCGTACCTTCTTCCTTTACATTGGAGTTACCTCCATACAGAAGGCCACAGATTGGAAAAGTGATTGTAAGGTCTTTATTGGACAGAACCATTTTTGTTTTGGGAAGAGCAGTAATAGTTGCCGCACCTGCAGGATTGATTATTTGGATTTTAGCCAATGTCACAGCAGGAGATGCTACATTATTGTCACACTGTGCTGCTTTTTTAGACCCATTCGGAAAATTATTTGGCTTAGACGGAACCATTTTATTTGCTTTTATTTTAGGATTTCCTGCGAACGAAATTGTCGTACCGATTATGATTATGACTTATATGGCAACAGGAACATTAACCGAAATAGACGATTTAATGGCACTGAAAGAATTATTGGTGGCAAATAACTGGACGTGGGTAACGGCATTGTGTGTCATTGTATTTTCTTTGGTACATTGGCCTTGTTCCACAACCTGTCTTTCCATTAAAAAAGAAACAAAAAGTTGGAAATGGACTGCCATAGGATTTTTGCTTCCAACCGTAACCGGATTTGGGTTATGTTTTGTCATTGCAACATTTGCAAGAATGTTTGGTTGGCTGGTATAAGAAAAGACCTGCACGAAAGCAGGCCTTTTTTGATATATTCTTTATGCCAAAAAATCTCTTTTATCTTCACCAATGCGATTATGATTCATTCGAAATATCAAATTTTCATTTGTAATATAGAGCATAAATATAAAAAGCAGACTGTTCTTTTTCCGAACAAGCCTGCTTTTTATATTTATACTGAGGTACCGACAATGGAAAAGTAAATAATAACGGCAATACCCAGTAAGATACGATAAACACCAAATATTTTAAAGTCGTGCTTTTTGATGTATTTCATTAAGAATTTGATTGCCAAAACCGATACAAGGAAAGCGGTTAACACACCTGCAATTAAAATTGCAATTTCCAATCCTGTATAGGAAAAACCAAATTTCACTAACTTTAGAGCACTTGCGCCCAGCATTACGGGAATTGCTAAAAAGAAAGTAAATTCAGCTGCAACAAAGCGAGAAGCCCCCAGCAGCAAAGCAGTAATAATAGTAACACCGGAACGTGAAGTACCTGGAATCAATGCTAACAGTTGGAATACACCAATTAAAAATGCCATTGTATAAGGCAATTGAGATAATTCTCTGACTTTGGGTTTGCGTTTACGGTTAAATATTTCTACGATAATAAAGAGTACACCATATACAATCAATGTAATGGCAATGGTCCAGGCATTGAAGAATAGTTCATTAATTTTATCATCAAAAATCAATCCAATGACTGCTGCCGGCAAGCAAGCAATGATCACTTTTAGCCATAACGACCATGTCTGTTTTCGTTCTACCAGTGTTTTCTTTCGTGAAAACGGATTCAGTTTGTGGAAGTAAAGTACCAGAACAGCCAATATTGCACCCAGTTGGATGACTACCATGAACATATCTAAAAATTCTTTTGATACATCCAGTTTGATAAATTCATCCACCAGAATCATGTGGCCGGTACTGCTAATTGGAAGCCATTCTGTAATGCCTTCCACAATACCTAAAAAGATTGCCTTTAGGATTTCGATAAAGAACATGCTGAAATTCTCCTTTAACCAATCAAATCACCATATGTAACAGTTCATATCACTATTTTCCGCTTGTAGTAGTATAACATATAACAATGCAAAAAAGTATGAAGTTATGAAAAGTTTATAAATTTTGTATTAATGTGGTGAAGTCCTAAACTGTTGTCTATTATCTTTGGAAAAAATGCCATAATTTTTATAGTTTGTTTAACATTAATTTAACGTTTGTTGTGTAATTGATTATCTTTATTAATCATATGCACAACGCTCCATAATAAGAAAAAAGATTTTTACTGTTTCATATAGCATGAAACATGTGTTAGAGATTCAAAAAAGACCTGTATTTTGCAGGTCTTTTTTATCGCTTTTTATTACTTATATCTATCTTTTTGATACAAAAGGTAGACTTTTTTTCGCGCATAATAATTTACTAAAATTGGAAATTTATTTACACATTTAAGCCTTTTATGATTTTATCATGCTCGAGATAAAAAGTCTACTTAAAGTCTAATTTGTTTTCCATTATGTGGACAGATTTGGACAGAGAGGAGGAAAATACAAATCTAAATTTTTCAAAAACAATGATAACTTTGTTTTAAAAATTAGGAGGTAAAGAAGAAATGAAAGCTAAAAAATTATTAGCAATGGGTTTGACAGTATTAATTGGAACCGCCAGTACATCAAGTATTTTGTGTAATACTGTGTTTGCACAGGAAAATACCCATATTGAAGAAAGTACAGATTTAGATGAAAAACAAGAGACTACAGAAAATATTTCTCCAAAACTAACAGATAATCACAATATGGAATCCACAGTGGGTGTTATTGCCAATATAGCAGGAACTTCAGCAGATAATCCACTAGTGATTCCGGAAGAGGGACTTCTTTGGGATGGAAATGGCAGCACTGTTTTAAAGGGTGTAAATTCCGAATGGTACAAAACAAATGTAACAGATGCGGGAGTACAATTTGTTGCTATTAAAATACCTGAAAAAACAACTGAAATATACGCAAGTGTGTTCAGTCCTAATATTTATGCATCAGGAACTCCGACTGCAGGAGGTTCAAGTGTAAAAATAGCAAACATTGCAGATAAATTAGTAGCGGTAGACTTTTCTGCTGCTACGAATTTGACCAAGATTAACAAGCAAGTTTTCTATGATGCAAAAAAACTTGGAGGCGTAATTGACTTAAGAAATACAAAAATTACGGAGATAGGTGGAAATGCCTTTAACGGTACTGCTATTACAGGTGTTATCTTGCCAAGTACATTAACCTCAATTGGCAGTCTGGACTCGAATATGGCAGTATTCGGTAATTGTTCTAATTTAGCCTTTATTGGTACGAGAGACGCTTCTGGAGATGAAAATTTTTTGGAATTACCACAAAGTCTCACTACAATTGGTAAATATGCTTTTTCGTTTAGCGGTAGTTCACCTATTTATCAAAAGATGAAAAATGATGGTTTGGTAGTAAGTATTCCTGCATCGGTTACCACGATAAAATCTTCCGCTTTTTCCAATTCACAATGCAGTAAAAATATATTTGTATTGGAAGATGCAAGTAGTTTTGAAGGTGCCGATAAAGATGCTTTTTCTAATTCCACATGGGAAAATAATAGACCAACTGTACTGTTTCCAAATTTCAGCACTTACCAAAATGCAGATGAAACGAAAAAAAATGCAATGGCAAGCTATGCTAACTTATCTTATGGTGTAACACTTAATTTTGTATATAATGGATTAACCATATCTACTGAACAAAAACTTTACAATAATACGGTTCAGTATGTAAAGAAAAACGGTGTTTGGAGCCTAGACGAACATTATGAGCTGCCAAAGCCGTCTGGAGCACCGACTCCTGCAGCAGGATATTACGGAGGTTGGGAGTTGGATGGCAAAGAATTGACGGCAGATTCTAAAATCAGCACTACTTTTCCGGCAGATACGTTAACCGTTACATGGAAAAATGATTTTGTATCTGAACCAAATATAGAATATTCCATTAATGGACAACCAACATCACAATCAAGTCCTTATAATGTACAACGTTTTGGCACTGTTGGAGTACACGTGACTCATCCGTTAATGAAAAACGAAAATACCAATGAAAGTACAGATACCTATGTAGAATTTGAATATTACTGGTTTGATATTCAAAACGGAACGGTAGGGGAACGAAGCAAAGCAACCAGCGATGAAAATTATTTCTACCGTGAATCTGTTCAAAATGTACCCACAACAGTCAGCGAAATTCCTATGAGAACAGAAGATGATACGCGTACCGGGGGAGCAAATTATTATTGTGTTCAAGTGCTTGGTAAGCTTGTCGTAAACGGTGTTCCTCAATCCGGTTATTATTATAAATCCTTGGTTCCGATTATAAGTTTTGGTGGACATCCCATTAACAATAATGCAACAACAGATAAAGATTACATTTTTAATGTGAATGTAGTGCCTGCACAATTTACAGTAAGCTTCGATTCTCAGGGAGGCAGTGATGTAGCAGAACAAAATGTTGAATATGATACATTAATACAAGAACCCACAGAGCCAACCAAAAAAGGATACACCTTTGTGGGCTGGTATAAAGAAGCTGCATGTCAAAATAAATGGGATTTTGCAACGGAAAAAATGCCTGCAAATGCAGTGACATTATACGCCAAATGGGAAGCGAACAAATATAGTGTAGAATTTAATGCAAATGGCGGAACAGGAACAATGTCAGAGCAAGCATTTGTATATGATACAGCACAGGAATTGGAAGCAAATAAGCTTACCAAAGAGGGTTATACTTTTAAAGGTTGGTCAACCACAGCAGATGGTCAAGTTGTGTATGCAGACGGAGAATCAGTGAAAAACCTTACATCAGTTCCTAATGGAATAGTGACTTTGTATGCAGTATGGGAAGCGAACAAATATAGTGTAGAGTTTAACGCAAATGGCGGAACAGGAACAATGCAGGAGCAGGAATATGTATATGATACCGAACAGGCGTTAGAAACAAATAAGTTTACCAAAGAAGGCTATACTTTTAAAGGTTGGTCAACCACAGCAGATGGTCAAGTTGTGTATGCAAACGGTGCATCAGTGAAAAATCTTACATCGGTTCCTAACGGAACAACGACTTTGTATGCAGTATGGGAGATAAACCAATACACCGTAACATTCAAAGATTGGGACGGAAGTGTGCTGAAAACAGAGCAGGTAGCATATAACACAGAGGCAACAGCACCGGCAGACCCAACAAGAGACGGCTACCGTTTCACAGGCTGGGACAAAACATTTGATACTATAACAGAAAATACAGAGATTACAGCGCAATATGTAAAGACATGGAATGTAACCTTTCAAGATGAAGACGGAACAGTGTTAAAGACAGAAACCGTAGATGAAGGCACAGGAGCAACTGCTCCGACCGAGCCTGTAAAAGAGGGACATACCTTTGCTGGCTGGGATGCAGCATTTGACAATGTAACAGCAGACACAGTGGTAACAGCTACATATGAAGTAAACCAATACACCGTAACGTTTAAAGATTGGGACGGAAGTGTGCTGAAAACAGAGCAGGTAGCGTATAGCACAGGAGCAACCGCACCAACAGACCCGATAAGGGATGGCTATCGCTTTACAGGCTGGGACGTTGCATTTGACAATATTACAGGTGACACCGTAGTAACAGCACAATATGAGAAAGAAGAAGCTATAGTACCGCCAACAGAGCCGGAACAGCCGCAAACACCGGGACAAAGCGGAGAAATGAACAACACAGAAACAGAAGAAAAAACACAAACGAGCACCAATTTAGAAGCAGCCAAAACTGGGGATAATTCCATTGTAGAACCACTATTGGCAACAGGAGGTATTTCTTCTATTGCAGTTGCTATCGCTTTCTTCTTCCGTAAAAAGAAAAAATCTGAATCATAAAGATAAATAAAAACAGCCAAAGTATGGAGGAATCCAACACTTTGGCTGTTTTTATTTCTTTTCGTATTTTTGTTCACAGTATGCACAGCGATACACATGGTTTTCTCTGTCGCTTAATTTAAACACTTGGTCAATTCCACGTTCAATGGAAGTGATACAGCGTGGATTTTTGCAAGATACTACATTGCGTATGGTTTCCGGCATGGTCAGTTTTTTCTTTTCGATTATTTTTCCGTCATCAATTACATTGACTGTAATATCACAGTCGATAAATCCCAGAACGTCCAAATCAATATCCAAAAGACCTTCCACTTTAATGATGTCTTTTTTCCCCATAGCATTGCTTTTGGCATTTTTGATAATAGCAACACTGCAATCTAATCTATCCAGTTCCAGGTATTTATAAATATCCATACAGCTGCCTGCTTTAATATGGTCAATTACAATACCGCGTTTTAGGCTGTCAACATTCAACATCATTCACCTCCAATAATTTCATAATAAGCGCCATGCGAATATATACGCCATATTGTACTTGTTTAAAATAGGCGGCGCGAGGGTCGTTGTCCACTTCCACCGCAATTTCATTTACTCTTGGCAATGGATGAAGTACAATCATATCATCTTTTGCAAGAGACATTTTTTCCATGTCCAAAATATAGCTGTCTTTTAAACGCACATAATCTTCTTCATTGAAAAAGCGTTCTTTTTGCACACGGGTCATGTACAGTACGTCTAAGTCTCCAATAACATCTTCCAAACGCTCTACTTCTTGAAATGGAATATTCTTTTGTATCAGTGTAGTATCTCGAATATAATCCGGAATTTCCAATTCAGGAGGAGAGATTAAAATAAATTGAATTCCCGTATAGCGAGCCAGCGTGGTAATTAAGGAGTGTGCAGTTCTGCCAAACTTTAAGTCTCCGCATAAACCAATGGTTAAGTTGTTAAGTCTTCCTTTTAATGCACGTATGGTCATAATATCAGTCAGTGTTTGAGTAGGATGCTGATGACCTCCGTCGCCTGCATTTACAACAGGAATTTTGGAATACTGGGAGGCGACCATAGGTGCACCTTCTTTTGGGTGTCGAATGGCACAGATGTCAGCAAAGTTTGACACTACCCGTATGGTATCTGCAACGCTTTCTCCTTTGGTCGCAGAACTGTTTTCGGCAGAAGAAAAGCCAAGCACACTTCCGCCCAGGTTAAGCATTGCAGCTTCAAAACTTAATCTGGTGCGTGTACTCGGCTCATAGAATAGAGTGGCTAACTTTTTTCCGTCACAAACATGAGCATATTTTTCCGGGTTTGCAAATATGCGGTCAGCTAAATCCAAATAGCTGTCCAGTTCTTCAACAGATAAATCCAGTGGGTCAATAATATGTTTCATAAGCGTCCTCCATCTATTCATTTTTGAACATTTTCGTATTCATAACAAAATTCAATATATTATACTGCCATATTTCTCAAATAGCAAGAGGTTAAGTGAAAATATCAGAAAAATTTAAAAAAATTTTTCAAATATTACAATTTTTTTATATCATCGACAGCATAAGATAATTTTGTTATAATACCCTAGAGATATTTCGTATTTTGGAGAAGAGTCAACCATGAGAATGAGAAAAAAAGCTTGGGCAAGACCTGAATTGGACGCATGTCCGTATTTTATAAAAAATCCACAAGAATTAAAGGGAGATTGGAGCAATTGGTTCCCAAAGAAACAGCCGCTTCATTTAGAGCTTGGCTGCGGAAAGGGCGTCTTTTTATCAGAGCTGGCAGCAAAACATCCGGATATCAATTATATTGGAATTGATTTGAGCCCTGATGTACTTGGTGTTGCCAGAAGGAATATTCAGACACGTTATGAGCAGGAGAACCGCAAGGTGGAAAATATTGCATTGGTTGCATACGATATTGAACGAATTTTACAGATTATGAATGCAAATGATGAAATTGACCGTGTATATATTAACTTTTGTAATCCTTGGCCGAAAATGAGACATCATAAAAAACGTTTGACACATACCAATCAATTACAAACTTATAAAACGTTTATGAAAGACGGAGCACAAATCCATTTTAAGACAGATGACGGCGGATTATATCAATCTACCCTACGCTATTTGAGAGAAAGCGGATTTGAAATTTTGTGGTATACCACCAATCTTTATGAAAACGGTCAACCTCCTGCAGATAATATTACAACGGAACATGAACAGCGTTTTACTGCTCAGGGAATTAAAATCAAAGCAATCAAAGCCGGCTATCATAAAGAGGGGGAAGAACAGAACAACGGACAAAATCTCTTTCAGCAGAAAGAACCTATCATCGAAGAAACTATGCATGAATCATAAAGTTTTGTCGCATATGGAAGAAGTATTGTAGTAGATACTGCATTAGGTTATAAATTGCATCTATATGTCTTTTGTGATATAATCAGTGGCAAGAAATGAATAAAAAGGAAGTGGTGGTTTGGGCAGAAGGAATCAAGTGTATCGCAGAAACAGCAGAAGCAGATATTCCAGATATGGAAGAGACAATCATCTGGTTAGAAATATTATTATCATTTCAGCATCTGCAGTGATTGCGTTAGCAGTTGCAGGTGTACTGATATGGTACTTTGTGTTTTATCAGCCGACACAAACATCGCAAAATGATGTATCCTCAACAGCACCGTCTGTGACTGAAAGTACGCAATCAACAGAAAGCACAGTGTCACAGCAGACGACTGTCAATTCATATGAGACGTTATATCCTGATATGTATGTTCCGCAGGTTGAAAAAATCGGTGCTGCAGAGGGAGAAAAGTCTGTTTATTTAACCTTTAATAATGCACCGTCTGCTCAAACCGACAAACTATTGGAGGTTTTGGATCAACAAGGTGTCAAGGCAACTTTCTTTATTTATTGTAATGAAAATACAGACGAGTATTTAAAGGAATCTATTAAAAAAATTCATGATAAAGGCCATACCGTAGGCGTATTGACCAATACGTATGATTATCAAACCATATATGCGTCCGTTGAAAACTATTTGGCTGATTTTGCAAAGGTATTTGATTTGATTACGGAAGCAACCGGTGACAAACCAACTGTTTTCCGTTTTGCGGGAGGCAGCGTAAACGGTTATAATCAAGCTACGATTAAGGATATTGTCAAAGAAATGGAACGCCGCGGGTTTACGTACCATGACTGGAGTTTAGACTCCGGCGACAGTAATCAATGGGCAACGGGACAACAAATTTATGATACCACTGTAAACGGCATTTTAAACAGTGGAAAATCCGTTGTCTTAATGGATAACAACTCCAGTGCTACATTGGAACAATTACCTGCCATTATTCAAAAGGCAAAAGAAAACGGTTATGAGTTTAAAGCAATGGATGCTACCACAAAACCATTTACCATGGCACTTCCGGAATAAGATAAAAAGTCCACCAATTATTTGGTGGACTTTTTTCGTCAGTTTTCAGATTGTTTCAACATTCCAAACATGATATGATAATACTATAACCTAAACGATGATGTCCGCCACTTCTAAAGAGGCGGTGCCATTCATCATTTCAATGGAATTAATAATCTCCCACTGAAACGGTGAGGAGTGAATGTTACTATCGCGGTTGCAATCATCCGCAAGTTCCATTTCAAGCGAGTCCGATGGGGTGTTGCTCCGATTGAAAGAAGCGTTAACCTATGTATCTATGATAGGAGGTCTTATCTATGATTTTATACTTGAAACGATCAACCGAACCGGGCAATCTTCTGTTTCATGTTATGGATGAATTGGGGCATCCTTGCTATCAGGTATTTATAAACAAACATCGATTTGGTAAATGCATTGGTATTGAGACAACAGAACAGGAAAAAGTTGCAGATATTCATTGTATGGGATTTTCAAAAATGCTTCGCAGCAGTATTCTCATAAATGGCAGAAAGCGCATGACTTTGTTATGCAGTTTTGCAGCTTCAGAACCTTTATTTAAAATAAGCGGTCAAACCTGGATATTTCGCGGAGATGTTTTACTTCGCAATTTTGATGTGGTAGACGTTGACCGTACCGTCATTTTTATTCATGGAACACAATGGATGCCGCAGAATGGAAATGGTTATACACTGCAAATAGAACAGCCGGAATTTGCGTTAGAAAGTCTTTGTATCTCTGTGATAATTGATGCTTTTGCTTCCGGTGGTGAATGTACACAGACAGCTGCCGAACTGAATTGACAAAGGCGGGAAGAAATGGCATAATAAATAAGTTAAACATTTGTAAATTTTGTGGTTGATATACATGGGAGGAACGTGCATGGGCAAAGAACTTGCAAAGGCTTACGAGCCGCATGAAGTAGAAGAGAGAATTTACGAGTTTTGGATGAATGGAAAATACTTTCACGCTGAAGTGGATTCCAAGAAGAAACCATATACAATCGTGATTCCACCGCCAAATATTACAGGTCAATTGCATATGGGACATGCATTGGACGAAACATTGCAGGATATTTTGATTCGTTTCAGAAGAATGCAGGGATACTCGGCGTTATGGCTGCCCGGCACTGACCATGCTTCTATTGCCACAGAGGCGAAAATTGTAGAAGCAATGAAGCAAGAAGGCGTTACAAAAGAAGACGTCGGTCGTGACGGTTTTATGAAGCGCGCATGGGAATGGAAAGAAAAATACGGCGGCACCATCATCTCTCAGTTAAAAAAGTTGGGTTCCTCCTGTGATTGGGATCGTGAACGTTTTACACTGGATGAAGGTTGTTCCAAAGCGGTAAAAGAAGTTTTTGTAAAACTGTACAATGAAGGACTGATTTATCGCGGTGAGCGTATGATTAACTGGTGTCCTAACTGCAAAACTTCTATCTCAGATGCCGAAGTTGACTTTGCGGAAAAAGACGGTAACTTTTGGCATATTCGTTATCCACTGGCAGATGGAAGCGGATATTTAAATTTAGCAACCACCAGACCGGAAACCATGTTGGGTGATACCGCAGTAGCAGTACATCCTGAGGATGAGCGTTATCAACATTTGATAGGTAAAATGTTGATTCTTCCATTGGTCGGCAGAGAAATTCCAATTGTGGCAGATACATATGTAGAACAGGACTTTGGAACAGGTGTGGTAAAAATTACACCTGCTCATGACCCAAACGATTTCGAAGTTGGTCTGCGTCATAATCTTCCTGTGATTAATATTATGGATGAATCCGGCATTATCAACGAAAATGGCGGAGAATACCAAGGTATGGACCGCTTGGATGCTCGCAAGAAAATTGTAAAAGCGCTGGAAGAACAGGGATATTTAATCAAAGTGGAACCCATTAAACATAATGTAGGTACTTGTTACCGTTGTAAAACCGTGGTAGAACCACGTGTTTCCAAGCAATGGTTTGTAAAAATGGAACCACTGGCAAAACCTGCCGTAAAAGCGGTGGAAGACGGCGAGGTTAAATTTGTTCCGGAACGTTTTGATAAAATATATTTTAACTGGATGAATAACATCAAAGATTGGTGTATCTCGCGTCAATTATGGTGGGGGCATCGCATTCCTGCATGGTATTGTGATGATTGTAATGAAATCACAGTATCAAGAGAAACGCCTCATGCTTGTTGCAAATGCGGCAGTACTCATATTCATCAAGACGAAGATACCTTGGATACATGGTTCTCTTCTGCTTTGTGGCCGTTCTCCACTTTGGGCTGGCCGGATAACACAGAAGAATTAAACTATTTTTATCCGACCAACACTTTGGTCACAGGTTATGATATTATCTTTTTCTGGGTAGCCAGAATGATATTCTCAGGATTGGCTCATATGGGAAAAGTGCCGTTTGATACGGTATTCATTCATGGTATTGTTCGTGATGCAAACGGTGTGAAAATGTCTAAATCATTGGGAAATGGCATTGACCCGTTAGAGGTGATAGACCAATACGGCGCCGATGCATTGCGCTTTATGCTTGCAACCGGCAACAGTCCCGGAAATGATATGCGTTATTCACCTGAAAAGGTAGAAGCAAGCCGTAACTTTGCAAATAAAATTTGGAACGCGGCTCGCTTTATCCTGATGAATTTGGAAGGCCATGAAATTAAAAATGAGCTTCCAAACGAGCTGACAACAGAAGATAAATGGATTATCAGTTCATTTAACCGTGTGGCAAAAGAGATTACAGAAAATTTGGAAAAATTTGAATTGGGCATTGCCGCACAGAAAATTTATGATTTTCTGTGGGACGTATTCTGTGACTGGTATATTGAAATTGCAAAAATCAGAATGAATTCCGATGATGCGCAAACAGCACAAAATGCCCGCGAAGTATTGGTTTGGGTTATGACCGGTACATTAAAGTTACTGCATCCGTTTATGCCGTTTATTACAGAAGAAATTTGGCAAACACTGCCCCATGAGGGAGACGCACTGATTGTAGCACAGTGGCCTGAATATCGTCAGGAACATGACTTCCCGGAAGCAGAGCTGGAAATGCAGCGCATTATGGATGTGATTCGCGGTGTTAGAAACCGCAGAGCAGAAATGAATGTGCCGCCATCCAGAAAAACAAATCTATACATTGCAACTGCCGAGCCAAACACGTTTGAAAACGGAATTTCCATTTTAAATAAACTGGCTTATGCGACTCAAATTACCATTGGACAAGCGTTTGACATTGAGGGCGCAGTTACCATTGTTACCAACGATGCAAAAGTGTATATTCCTATGGATGAATTGGTAGATAAAAAAGCAGAATTGGCTCGTTTAAATAAAGAACTTGAAACTGCAAAAAAACAATTCGCTCAAGTAAACGGCAAGTTAAACAACCAAGGCTTTTTATCCAAAGCGCCTGCACAGGTGGTGGAAGGTGTAAAAAAAGACTTTGAGACCTTAACCGAACGGATACAACTGATTGAGTCCAGTATTTCAGCATTACAATCATAAGGATAGAAAGAAGGTTTGGTTATCGTTTTGGCGATGAAAAACCTTCTTTTGTTTTTTAGAACAGAGAGGTAAACCATGACTTTTGAAACAGCAATGGAGAATCTTGGTACGCTCCAGCGTTTCGGTTCTCCCGGCGCAGTGGAACGCGTCACTTGGATTTTAGAACAATTTGGGAATCCGCATCATCAATTGCAGTTTATACATGTGGCAGGTACAAACGGAAAAGGTTCTACCTGTGCCATGTTATCTTCTATTTTGCGTGAAGCAGGCTATCTGACAGGATTATTTGTGTCTCCTTATATTATAGAGTTTCGGGAACGCATACAAATTAATGGAGAGATGATTCCGAAAGAAGCATTTGCAGCTCTTATGGAGCAAGTGTTTCCGTATGTAGAACAATTGCAGTCATCGGGAGAGCGTATGTCGGAATTTGAATTGGTCACAGTGCTGGCGATTCTTTGGTTTTCCAAACAAAAATGTGATGTTGTTGTATTTGAAGTCGGTGTTGGCGGCAAGAGAGATTCCACCAATGTGATTACCAATGTATTGGTATCTGTATTAACGTCTGTTTCCATGGACCATACAGAGATATTGGGAGATACCATAGAGAAAATCACCAGAGACAAATGTGGAATTATGAAGCCAAACGGCACCTTTGTGGTAGCTCCATGTCAAAAAGCGGAAGTCATGCCAATTGTGAAAGAGGAAGCGGAAAAGCAGAACAATTGTGTCGTAGAGGCTTCTATGAATGCTATTCAACTACTCCATACAGATTTAAACGGAACAGATTTTTTGTATCATGGCAGTACATTACACTTGCCGTTGATTGGCGTACATCAGTCTTTCAATGTTTGTACGGTGTTAGCTGTTACAGAACAATTGAAACAAAAAGGATTCTCAATCGAAATCAATCATATCAAGGCAGGTTTAGAGAAGGTACGGTTTCCGGCCAGATGGGAGATTGTACGGAAAAATCCTCTGATTATCATTGACGGTGCCCACAATCAGGATGGAATTGATATGCTAAAAGCATCTGTAAAACAATATCTTCCCAATCGAACAATCGTTGCCGTGATAGGTGCCTTACGGGACAAAGACACGGATTATATGATTCATGCGCTTTCAGATGTATTTCATCACGTCATTACCATTACACCGAATAATCCAAGAGCTATGGATGCAAAAACATTTGCGTTGCGTTGGATTGCCTGCGGACAACAAGCGACTGCGGCTGAAAGTGTAGAAGACGCTTTGTACCGCGCGGAACAACTAATAGGAGAAAATGGCGTAATTTTGGTGTGTGGGTCGCTTTTTGTAGCGGCAGAAGTAAGAGAAAAAATAAAATACCATTTTATGGAAAAATAGTGATAAGATTCGCACATTTCGAGTCTTTTCTCATGTTTGACCCTTTATCGTTATACATAGCGATAAAGGGTCTTTTTTTATACAAATATAGATCCTGCAGAAGAGAAAAAGGACAAGCCATCAAACATAAAAAGGAGGAATTACCACACTCTTTGTAAAACGAAACATTCATGTATCAAAATAAAGCGGCATTTTGTTGTGTAAATTACCGTTTTGCAATAAAAAGGAGGATATGCATGGATAACGGAACAGTAAGGCTGATTTTACAAGATGATGTATTAACTGCGGTATTAAGCGGAGAGATAGATCATCATACAGCCCAAGGAATGCGGGAGGAAATTGATTTTACTGTCAATCAATCAAAACCGAAAAAGTTAATTTTAAGTTTTGAACATGTCGGATTTATGGACAGTGCCGGCATCGGTCTTATCATAGGCAGATATAAATTGATGGAAAGTTTGGGAGGAGAGCTGGTGGTTTCGCACTTGTCTCCCAAAATGGAACAAATTGTATCTCTGTCAGGTGTAGGGAAATTGGCGAAAATAGAAAAGGGGGAAACAAATGATGATGAAGCCAATGAATGAAATGAGTTTATCTTTTTTAAGCTACTCTGCAAATGAAGGATTTGCCCGCGCGACGGTAGCTGCCTTTGTAGCGCAGTTGGACCCAACCGTGGGAGAAATATCAGATATCAAAACAGCAGTCTCGGAAGCAGTTACCAACTGTATCATCCATGCTTACCGTGATGTCATTGGAATGATATACATAAGTGTAAAAATTTTTGAAAATGGAAAAGTAGTAATACGCATTCGTGACAAGGGATGTGGTATAGAAGATGTTGAGAAAGCAAAGGAACCGCTTTACTCAACAGGAGGAGAAGAACGTGCCGGTCTTGGCTTTATGGTAATGGAAAGCTTCATGGACCAAATGAAAGTGACTTCCAAAGTGGGCAAGGGAACCGTTGTAGTATTACAAAAAGAGATTGAACGCAAACAGGCAAAGGGTGCCAATGGATAATCGCGAACAAAAAATCAGCGATAATATTGGTTTGGTCCATGCCTGCGCCAAACGATTTAAGTCGCGTGGAATTGAGTATGACGACCTGTTCCAGGCGGGATGTCTGGGTTTGGTAAAAGCGGTTGACGGATTTGACGATGATAGAGGAGTAAAGTTCTCTACTTATGCGGTTCCCGTCATTTTGGGAGAAATGAAACGTTTGTTTAGAGACGGCGGTGCGGTAAAAGTAGGACGTGCTTTAAAGGAGTTGTCTTTAAAAGCGACAAAAGCAACGGCAGATTTTACTGCAAAAGAAGGCAGAGTCCCCACTGTACAGGAATTGGCTGAAATATTGGAGGTGGAGCCGGCTGCCGCCGCACAAGCAGTAGGCGCTGCCCAGCGTCCCATTTCTCTTACAGGTGATGATGAGGAAGGTGGGGGACAGATTGACGTTGCAGTGGAAGCGGAGGACGAAAAAATTGCAGAGTTGCTGTCACTTCAACAAGTAGTTGGAACATTGGAACCGAGAGACAAAAAAATTATTTTATTCCGCTATTTTAAAAATCAAACGCAAACACAAACTGCTCAGTTTCTGGGAATGACTCAAGTACAAGTATCAAGACGAGAAAAGGTAATTTTAAATAAACTGCGTACCAAGTTGAGCGATACGTAGCAATAAAAATCTCTGCATACAGCAGAGATTTTTTCTTTGATAAACAATTGTATTTTATGGAAAAGACACCTAAAATTCCGTTATAAGCTTCAAAGACTGTGTGTCCTGTCAGTTGCTGCAAAATCAGCACAATCATTTGTTGTTTATGACAGTAAATGATTTGGCAGTAAAGTGTATACCTTTAAAAATATATTTATTGTTGTATATATGAAACAAAAAAGAGAACCGCCGATATAGTGGTTCTCTTTTTTATTAATTATTCTATAAAAACATTATTCAGCTTTTTTCTTTCTTGCAAAGAATACAGTACCTGTCATAGCACCTGCCGCCAGTACTGCCACAGCAATCCATATTACAGTGTTACTGTTATCTCCTGTTTGAGGGGAGTTCATTCCTTGCTCTGTTGAACCATCTATTGTTCCTGAAGAACCGGGAGTGGTGGGTTCAGTAGGCTCTGTTGGAGTTACAGAAGTTTCCTCTTTCTTCTCCAACGCCGCAATAGCATCCTCTATTGCCTGAGCCATTGTATCTACTTCAGCTTGTCTGCTAATATCCAAACCACGTACTACAGATGCGATTGCTTGGTCTACAGCTGTAAAATCTTTGTATTCATCTCTGTTTAGTGCGTTTGCTTTTGCAATTGCTTCGTCAACCTTAGTATAATCAGCCATGTTAAAAATATCAACTGTCGTTACAATATCTTGACTTAAAGATTCATAATTTATCGCAGTTTCTGATATATTGACGGCAAAGCTAGCCTGCTGTGCAAGTACGTCATTTGTTAATACGTAAACGGCTGTATATTGATTTCCATTTTGCACCACAGATGTTCCATCTTTTAAAGATGCATTGGTTGCTGAAATAGAAATTTGCTCTGAACTTGGCAAACCGGCTTGATAATCGAAATCATTTTCAATAGTAATGGTTAGGGTAATTTCCTGACCACCTTTTGCGGAAACTTCTGAAGTAACAACAGTTAATTCAGGTTTTGCTTTTGTAATAATAACATCTGTAGGAATATTTACCATACGTTCCGGCGTAACATACCAGCTTGACCAATCTACAGGATCATCAGGATATAATTCTGGATTTCTTTCCTTAAAAATAATATCGGTTACCTCTTCTAAAACACTGTACTGTCCTGCATTTGGAGAAGACAGTGTTCCAGTTCCTGTTGCAGAAAGCCGTTCATAATCTACATCTACTGCTTGTTCAAAATACATATCTGTCACTTCTACTTTTGTCGTACCATTATAAGGACGGGTAACTGCAGTTGCATAATTGGACTGATTCGCCGCAAATATCGTCATGGAAAAAACACAGCATATCATAAATAATACTAGAGTAACGACAATATTGCGTTTACATTTTAGACTTTTCATATTTTTACCTCTCTTACATCAACTTTTATTAAAGTGTACTTTTTTAAATAGAATTAAATTTGTACATATAGTTCAAATTATAAGATTATGTAGATTGAAAAGTATAAAAATATACTATAGAATTAAAATTACAAAGTAATGTAATTTACTTTAATAAAGTACACCTTTATAAAAAATAATAATGCAATATTTTATGAGTTTGTTATAGGATAAAACTATGACTAGTTATATTAATCAAGTATTGGACAATCTATTATTTTTAGTATATAATAGGCACATGTGAAACAGAAAAATGACTGATTACGGCAAATAAAGCGGAAATGTTCACATATGATATAATACTTTATCACTCAAATATGTTTTTCGCTTTTGATAGATTGCAAAGAGAGAAAGGTTGAAAAAGATGAAAAAAATTTTTGCTATTGTACTTACTACTATTTTAGCATTGGCAACTTTAGTAGGATGTTCCGGCGGGGGCAATTCTATTACTGTTGCTGTACCAAATGATGCAACGAACGAAGCACGTGCGTTATTGCTTCTGCAAGAAAAGGGTTATATTACGTTAAAAGAAGGTGCGGGAATTACTGCTACTGTACGTGATATTGCTGAAAATCCAAAAAATATTCAATTTAGAGAAGTAGAAGCAGCACAGGTACCAAATGTATTACAGGATGTGGACTACGCTGTTATTAACTCCAATTATGCAATTTCAGCCAAATTAAATCCTGTACAAGATTCTTTGGCTATGGAGAACTCCTCCTCATCTTACAGTAATATTCTTGCTGTAAAAGCCGGCAATGAAAATACAGACGCTATAAAAGCGTTAAAAGCAGCTTTGGAAAGTCAAAAAGTAGCTGATTTTATTACCGAAAAGTATCAAGGTTCTATCATCAGTGTAGTACAGAATCCGGGTAATGGATTTGATGATTCCGTTAACTATGATGCTCTTGCAGGCACTACCATTTCTATTGCAGCATCTCCTACACCTCATGCCGAAATTTTAGCAGTAGCCAAAGAAATTTTAGCAGAGAAAAACATTACCCTAGATATTAAAGAATTTACTGATTATGTGCAGCCGAATAATTTGGTAGAAAGCGGAGAAATTGACGCAAACTACTTCCAACATCTTCCTTACCTTGAGGATTTTAATAAAGAAAATCATACCAATCTTGTATCCGTAGGGGCAATTCATGTTGAACCAATGGGGCTTTACGGAGGAAAACAAACATCTCTGGATGCACTGCAACAATAATTTAAAAATTATCATGTAACAAATAACGCTGCCTGCATTTTGCAGTCGGCATTATTTATGTTAGGAGACTCTTTTATGATTGAAATACAAAATCTTTCAAAAACATTTCCTGTTTCCGGAGGTACTGTAGAAGCGTTAAAAGATATTTCTTTGACCATACCTGATGGAGAAATCTACGGTATTATTGGCATGAGTGGTGCAGGTAAAAGTACCCTGGTGCGCTGTATTAATATGTTGGAGAGACCCACAAGCGGGAAAGTAATCATTGACGGTAAGGACTTAGGTAGTCTGACACAAGCGCAGTTAAGAGAAGAACGCCGGAATATTACTATGATATTTCAGGGATTTAATCTTTTGATGCAGAGAAATTGTTTGAAAAATGTTTGTTTTCCTCTGGAACTTGCAGGCTATAAAAAGAAAGAAGCGGTTGAACGTGCAACAGAACTGCTTGAATTGGTTGGTTTGGGAGAAAAGTTAAAGAGCTATCCTGCCCAGCTTTCCGGCGGACAACAACAGAGGGTCGCTATTGCACGTGCTCTTGCAACACATCCTAAGATTTTGTTATGCGATGAAGCAACCAGTGCATTAGATCCTCAAACAACGCAATCTATTTTATCGCTTATCAAAGATATTCATGATAAACTGGGTTTAACTGTGATTGTAATTACCCATCAAATGAGTGTGGTAGAACAAATTTGTACCAAAGTTGCAATTTTAAATCACGGCAGTGTTGTGGAAGAAGGCGCGGTCAGTGAAGTATTTGCTTCACCCAAGTCGCAGGAAGCAAAACAGCTTGTATATCCGGAAGGATATCAACAAGCCATTGAAACAGAAAGAGAAGAATATTTAATTCGCGTTGTATTTAATGGAGCTAGTGCTACACAAACACCATTAATTGCAAAAATGGCTATGGAAGAAAATATCATTGCAAGTATTTTGTTTGCTTCTACCCGCAGTCTTGGTGACAAAGCATACGGAAATATGTTACTGGGAATTTCGGGGGGAAAAGAACAAATGGAAAAAGCAGTTGCATATTTACGCCGTATTCCGGACATTCATGTAGAAGAGGTGACACGTGACCATGGGTGAGTTTTTTGCATCCGAAACAGTGCAAACCGCGCTGGATATTTTAAAGACAGAATTTCCCCTTGCAATTTGGGAAACCATTTATGTTACAATAATCGCAACTTTTTTTGCCATTGTAATAGGACTACCCTTAGGTGTACTGCTTGTAGCGGGAGAAAAGGGGAGAGTATTACGCATTCCAAAATGGATACTGCATATTTTGAATATTATCATTAATTTGCTGCGTTCAGTTCCGTTTTTAATTTTGATGATTGTGGCTTTCCCATTTACCAGATTGATTATGGGTACCGTAGTAGGTACTCCGGCATCCATTGTGCCGCTTGTAATTGCAGCCTTCCCTTTTGTGGCACGTTTGGTAGAAAGCAGTTTGCGTGAAGTAAATCCTAATATTATTGAAACAGCCCAGAGTATGGGCGCCTCACCAATGCAGATTATCGTAAAAGTAATGATTCCCGAGAGCGTTCCTTCGCTTATTTCAAATGTAACGCTTACCATTACTACGGTATTGGGATATTCTGCTATGAGTGGTATTATTGGCGGCGGTGGATTGGGTAAAATCGCCATTAATTATGGTTACTACAGATATCAATACTTAGTTATGGGCTTTGCTGTCATATGCTTAATCATTTTGGTACAAATATTCCAAACGGTAGGAACACGAGTTTCCATTAAAAGTGACAGACGTTTAAAACATAGAAAATAATTAACATCTATTATATACAGCAAAAAGAAAAAACACAGACTGCATCTGATATCATCGTCTTGCAGTCTGTGTTTTTATAGTTTCCATTGAATAATTGTGTATTAAGATTTTTTCTGAGGCGTTTCCAGTGTGATTAAGTCTTTTAAATCAAACGGTGTTTGCTGATATACGTAGTAATTCAGCCAGTTTTGAAACAGAAGATTTGCATGACTTCTCCACATAAAATGCGGGATAGCTCGTCTGTCATCATCAGGAAAGTAGTTTTCGGGCAATTCAGGATTTAATCCCCGCACTTCATCGCGATAATATTCATTCGCTAAGGTATCCCTGTCATATTCGGCATGCCCTGTGATAAAAAATTGACGGCCGCTTTTTTCAGCTACAATATAAATACCGGCGTCATTGGAAATGGAAAGTGTGAGCAAATCGTCATGTTTGTCTACATCTTCACGCATGATAGTGGTGTGACGAGAATGCGGTGCATAGAATCTGTCATCAAATCCACGCATCAACGGATGAAGCGGATTTAATATTTTATGCTTATAAATTCCGGATAGTTTCGTATCCAATACATATTTGGGAATTCCATAATGGTAATATAATCCAGCTTGTGCGCTCCAACAAATATGCATTGTAGAGTATACATTGGTACGACTCCAATCCATAATCGCACATAATTCATCCCAGTAATCTACTTCTTCAAAAGGCATCAGCTCAACAGGGGCTCCTGTTAAAATCATTCCGTCATATTTTTCATCTTTAATTTCATCAAATGTTTTATAAAAAGTATTTAAATGAGATGCCGGAGTGTTTTTGGAAACATGTGTTGCAGTTTGCAAAAAGTCTACGGTGATTTGTAATGGACTGTTGCCCAATAAACGTAACAGTTGAGTTTCAGTTTCGATTTTAGTGGGCATAAGATTTAAAATTACAATTTTCAAAGGACGGATGTCTTGATGTATGGCACGCTCTTGTGTCATAACAAATATATTTTCTGATTCCAAAATATCCATAGCCGGCAAAGAAGATGGAATTTGTATTGGCATTATGACTCTCTCCTCATAAATAGTACATACATATAATAATATATATTTTTATGAAATTAACTGCTTAAAAGATATAATATAGTATAGCAAATAGTATAGCAAAAAACATAGGATACTTCAAGAAAGAGAAAAAATAAAAAATAATCGAAAAAGATATTGACAAGGATAAAATGATGTGATAAGATAGACAAGCCGTCGAGAGGGGAAGCCCTTGAGACGGCAAAGAAAAAGAAAAAGAGAAGAAAAAAGTAGTTGACAAACCGAAAAGGATATGTTAAACTAGAAAAGCTTTCCGAGGGGGAAGCAACTTTTCGAAGGAACTACTTGACAAACTGGGGATAGTGTGTTAAAGTAGTAAAG
>OJUG01001228.1_pt1 | contig 33678 bp, 29 predicted proteins | sample 1599841 | NCBI WGS metagenome assembly OJUG01 (sample SAMN04168659, study PRJEB22393) | human gut metagenome | biome: human gut microbiome; feature: stool | host: Homo sapiens | collected 2014-05-12 | reverse complement strand
AGGGATTCGATAAGGTCGAAAGTCTTGGGAGGGAGAGGGGTGGGGTTGGGGGAGGGGAAAGGGAATCTTTTTCCAGAAAGGTTCCCTCTCCCCTCCCCAATATTTCCATTACATCCCCAAATACGCTTTCTGCACGGCAGGATCCGTGAGGAGCTTGTCGGCGGAGTCTTCCATGACGATGCGGCCGTTTTCCATGACGTAGGCGCGGTTGGCGATGCGGAGCGCCTGGTTGGCGTTCTGCTCGACGAGGAAAACGGTGGTGCCGTCGGCATTGATTTTTTCGATGATGGAAAAAATCTGCTGGATGATGATCGGCGCGAGGCCGAGGGAAGGCTCATCAAGCAGGAGCAACGTCGGACGGGCCATGATCGCGCGGGAGATCGCCAGCATCTGCTGTTCGCCGCCGGACAGCGTGCCGCCCGTCTGGGCGCGGCGCTGGGCGAGGATGGGGAACAGGTCGAAAATGTAGTCGAGGTCCTTTTTGATGTTGTCCTTGTCGTTGCGGAGGAAGGCCCCGAGATCCAGATTTTCCTGCACGGTGAGATCGGGGAAGATCAGACGGCCTTCCGGCACCTGGCTGATGCCGAGCGCCACGATTTTGTTCGGCCTGAGCGTGTGGATGGGATGCCCCCGGAAGAGGACTTCGCCGCTGCGAGGAGGCGTGCCGCCGCAGATGGTCATCAGCGTGGTGCTCTTGCCCGCGCCGTTGGCCCCGATGAGCGTGACGATTTCCCCTTCGTTGATGCGTATGTTCACGTCCCGGAGGGCCTGGATGTTGCCGTAGAAGGTGCTGACGTTGCGAAGCTCAAGCATGGTCGGACTCTCCAAGATACGCCTTGATGACGCGGGGGTTCTCGCGCACTTCCTGCGGCGTGCCCATGGCGATTCGGGAGCCGTATTCCATGACGTAGATGCGATCCGAAAGGGACATGACCATGCCCATGTCGTGCTCGATGAGCAGGATGGACAGGTCGAACTCCTTCCGCAGGTGCAGGATGAGCGACTTGAGTTCGAGGGTCTCCTGAGGGTTCATGCCCGCGGCGGGTTCGTCGAGCAGCAGCACGGCGGGATCGGTCGCCAGAGCGCGGGCGATCTCCAGACGGCGCTGTGCTCCGTAGGGCAGGTTCCGGGCCTCGTCCTGATAATGCATGTTCAGGCCCACCTCGCGCAGCAGTTCATAGCTGCGGTCGATGGTAGCCTGTTCTTCGGCCTTGGTGCGCGAGTCCTGAAAGACCGCTCCGGCGATGCCCGCCGACGTGCGGCAATGGCGTCCGATCATGACGTTTTCGAGCACGGTCATGGTCGGGAACAGGCGGATGTTCTGGAACGTGCGGGCCATGCCGAGCGACGTGATCTCGTTGGGCTTCATGCCGTTGAGGGTCGTGGAGCTGGCGGGCTTGCCGTTGCGCTCGGGCAGGTGAAGCTGGACGGTCCCTTCGGTGGGCAGATAGATGCCGGTGATGCAGTTGAAGAACGTGGTCTTCCCCGCGCCGTTGGGGCCGATAAGCGCGACGATCTCCTGCCGGTTGATCGTGAGATCCACCTCGTTGAGCGCGCGCAGGCCGCCGAAATTTTTGGACAGATTGGTTACTTCGAGCACAGGGGTGTTCATGCCTGGCCTCCCGTGGCAGGAACGTCGAAAGCCGACTTGGAGCTGTCGATCTTGTCCTTGTTCGTGATCTTGTACGTGCGTTTCTCGCCGGAAATGAGGCCCTGAGGACGGTAAATCATCATGATGACCATGACCGCGCCGAACAGGAGCATACGGTATTCGGAGAACGCGCGCAGGTATTCGGGCGCGAGCACCAGAATGGCCGCCGCGATGGTGACGCCGAGCACGGAACCCATGCCGCCGAGCACCACCATGGACAGGACCATGGCCGATTCCATGAAAGTGAAGCTGGCGGGGTTGATGAACGTGGTCTTGGCCGCAAAGATGACCCCGGCGAATCCGGCCCAGCAGGAGCCGAGCGCGAAGGCCGAGAGCTTCACCTTGGTCAGGTCGATGCCCATGGCCTCACAGGCGATTTCGTCCTCACGCAGAGCCTGAAGGGCAAGGCCGATGCGGGAGTTTTTGAGGCGCCCCACGACGATGATGGTGACGACCACGGCGGCGAGGACGATGTAATAAATGTAGTTTGTCGCTTCGGTTACGCCCATTTCCATGCCGAACAGGGAGGGGCGGCTGAGGTTGGACAGGCCGAAGGAACCTTTGGTGACGCTGGTCCAGTTCTCAAGCACGAGGCGGATGATTTCACCGAAGCCGAGGGTCACGATGGCCAGATAGTCGCCCTTGAGCCGCAGGACGGGGAAGCCGAGCATGAGGCCAAACAGGGCCGCCATGATGCCGCCCACGGGCAATACGGCCCAGAAGCCGAGGCCGAAATAGGTGTTCAGCAGGCCGTAGGTGTAGGCGCCCACGGCGTAGAACGCCGCATAGCCGAGCACGAGCTGCCCGGCGAGGCCGACCACGATGTTCAGGCCGAGGCCGAGCATGATGTAGATCAGCGCCGAGATCATGATGTTGATCTGGTACATGGAGCTGATGTACGGCATGACGAGCATCAGGACTGCGATGAGGCCGAGGCAGGTATAGCGGGGCTTGGGCTGCCGGACGGCCTCAAGCGCGCGGGCGAACAGCGAAGGGCCGGTGGAAACCGCCCCGCGGGCCTTGCGTTCCATGCTCCAGCGCCAGAAAATGGAAAGCACGAACGCGCCCACGCCGATGGAAGCCATGTTTTCCCAGCGGAACAGGATCGTGTCGTTGAGAGCGTCCACCTTGAGGACGACAAGCGGGAAGGTAAGCGCCATGAACCATACGCTGACCATGAGCGCTCTTAAAATCATGTTCATGTCGGCCCCCTTAGACCTTTTGAACCTTGGGCTTTCCGAGGATGCCCGCCGGACGGAAGATGAGGATGAGCACCAGCAGGGCGAAGGCGAGGGCGTCTTCGTAGGCGCTGGAGATATAGCCGGTGGCGAAGCTTTCGCACAGGCCGAGCACAAGGCCGCCGACCATGGCGCCGGGGATGGACCCGATGCCGCCGAGCACAGCGGCGGTGAAGGCCTTGATGCCCGCGATGAAGCCGATGAAGAAGTTCACCTGTCCCACGTGGTTGGCGATGAGCACGCCGCCGATGGCGGCCAGCGACGAGCCGATGATGAACGTCAGCGAGATGATGCGGTCGGCGTCGATGCCGAGCAGCATAGCCATCTTGCGGTTCTGCGCGGTGGCGCGCATGGCCTTGCCCATCTTCGTGTACTGGATGAACAGCGTGAGCGCGACCATCGTGACGAGGCTGGTGACGATGATCAGGAAATCGCTGGTGCCGATGATGTGGGAAATGGGATCCAGAAACTCAAAGTCGGTGATGAGCTGCGGAAAGGCCACGAAGTCGGACGTCTGAGCCAGGCTCACATAGTTCTGGAGGAAGATCGACACGCCGATGGCGGAGATGAGGGGCGAAAGCCGGGGAGCGCCGCGCAGGGGGCGATAGGCGATCTTCTCGATGGTGTAGCCGTAGGCCGCGCACCAAATCACCGCAGCCAGGGCGGCGATGACGATGATGCCCGCCGCCGGGAATCCCATGATGCCGAGCGCACTCGCCACGATGAGCGCGGTGAACGCGCCGATCATATAGATTTCGCCGTGAGCGAAGTTGATGAGCTCGATGATCCCGTACACCATCGTGTAGCCCAACGCGATGAGCGCGTAGATGCTGCCTCTGGTGAGTCCGCCACAAAAGAGTTCGACGAAATATTGTAAATCCATTGGCCCTGCTCGCTGGTTTCTCCGGTGAACCGCCGGCTCCGGGGAATGCCCCGTCCCGCCCGCCTCAGCGTCCGCGGGAAGCCCGGAAAAATCGTTTAGTAAGAAAGACAGCCGCCCGTCAGGATGCCGCCCCGCAACGTGCGGTTCACCCTGCACCTTCCGACGTGTCACGGAAGATGCAGGGTGAACATTGGCGTCATACCCGAAAAAGGGAATGACGTATCGTTACTTTAGTTCGACGAACTTGCCGTCCTTCACTTCGTAGATGGAGAAGCCGATGCCTTCGGCGTCGCCCTTGGCGTCAAACTTGATCTTGCCGAGGGGGGTGTCCACCATGTTCGTGCGGAGGGCTTCCATGATCTTCTGGGAGTCGGTGCTGCCGGCGGCCTTGATGGCTTCAAGCAGGGCGACCGTCGCGGAGTAGGCGTTGTCATAGAAGGCGCCCGGCTCGGTGCCGTACTTCTTCTTATGGTTTTCGTGCGCCTGGATGTTCATGGGCAGCTTGGACACGTCGGTGGGGCCGGTGGCGTAGACGCCTTCGGCGTTCTTGCCGGCGACCTTGATGAACTGTTCGTCCTTCACGCCGTCGGGGCCGATGAAGGGAATGTCGATCTTCTTTTTGGCAAGCTGCTGGACGAGCTTGGAAGCTTCGGGATGGTAGCCGCCGAAGATGATGCCGTCAGCGCCGGCCTTGCGGATCTTCTGGATCACCGCGCCGTAGTCCACGGCGCCGGGGGTGATGCCTTCTTCAAGGACGATCTGGACGCCGCCCTTTTCGAGCATTTCGCGGGCATAGTTCACGAAGCCGCGGCCGTAGTCGCCCTTGTCGTGCAGGAGGGCGACCTTCTTCAGGCCGAGCTTGTCCTTGGCGAAGGAGCCGGCGAGGTGGCCGGACACGTCGTCGGAGGCGATGGTGCGGAAGAAGTAGGGGTGGTCGCCCTTCTGGGTCAGTTCAGGCGTGGTGGCCGACGGAGAAATGGACACGATCTTGGCGTCGTTGTAGATCGGCAGGGCGGCCTTGGTCGCGCCGGAACAGATGGAGCCCATAACGGCCACGGCGCCTTCGGAAAGGACCTTGGTGGCGGCGTTGGTGCCGAGTTCGGGCTTGCACTGGTCGTCTTCGGCGACGATTTCGATCTGTTTGCCGAGAATGCCGCCCTTGGCGTTGTATTCGTCGGCGACGATGCGAGCCGCGTTAAGGCTCGGCATACCGTAGGAAACGAGGTCGCCGGAGTGTGCACCGGGAACGCCGATTTTGATCGTATCGGCAGCATGCACCGGGGCGGTCATGGCCATGATGGCCATACCCGCAAGAGCCGCTTTCATCCATGCGCGTGCCATAAAGAAACCTCCCCCTCATTCATAGGGATAGTTGGAGTTATCGGACAGGCTCGCCTGTCCGAAGCCGTCCATGCCGAAAAGGGAGCGTGGGGCGAAGCGATGCCGAGCCTCCGTTTTTTCGGATGAACCCCTGTTAGACATCGGTTTTAGTGCCATGACTGGACAGGGCTTGTCAAACGTTCGTAGGCGAAAGATGATAAAAGAAAATCGGAAGATATAAATTGATCAGACAAACAGCGCGACACGCGCCGGGAGGGCGTCGGGGTGGATGACGGAACGATGGAAACGGCGGCACTGCGGATCGGATGCAAGGTGAACCTGACCCTGCGGATTACGGGGGTGCGCCCCAACGGATGGCATGAGCTGGATACGGTATTCCTACCGCTGGACGAGCCGTCCGACACACTCAGGCTTGCCCTGAGGCCGGGAGGCGGGCTGGCGCTCCACTGCGCGGAACCGGGCATTGATCCGGAAAACAACACGCTGACCAAGGCTTACCGCCTGTTCGCCGAGGCTTCGGGCTTCCGTCCGGGCGTGGAGGCCGTGCTGGAAAAAGGCATCCCGCACGGGGCCGGGCTCGGAGGGGGGAGCGCGGACGCGGCGGCGCTGCTTGGATGGCTGAACGCCCGCGCGCCCGAACCTCTGCCCTTGCCGGAGCTCGTCGGGCTGGCCGCCCGCATCGGCGCGGACGTGCCGTTTTTTCTGTATAATGTCCCCTGCCGGGCCTCGGGCATCGGCGAACGGCTCGTCCCGTGCCCCGAGTGGCTGGACGCGGCGGGCGTCGCCGGGGCGGGGCTCGTCCTGCTGTGCCCCAGGGAGCGTGTGTCCACGCCGTGGGCCTATGCGGCATGGGATGAATGGAACAGGCCATTGACAGAAGCGCGTAATGGCGCTATAAACCGTGCCTCTCAGAAACCTCTCGACGGGGCTTCCTCCATCCATTGGCTTGAAAACAGTTTTGAGCCGCCGGTTTTCGAGGCCTTCCCCCGTCTTCGCCGACTCAGGGAGCAGCTCCTGCGGCAGGGAGCCTTCGCCGCCGTCATGAGCGGCAGCGGCTCTTCCCTCTTCGGGCTCTTCCGGGATGCGGGCACCGCCTTCCGGGTGGCGGAGGGGTTCCGGGAAAAAGACGTGGCTGCTTATAGCCACGCATTGTAAGATTTCCACCTTCAAGGAAATCTTTGTCACGCTGGGGTGTAGCCAAGCAGGTAAGGCAACGGGTTTTGGTCCCGTCATTCGAGGGTTCAAGTCCTTCCGCCCCAGCCATTTTTTTGCGCTTTAGAGGTTTCTTAACCGGAAGGCCTCCCCCTATGTACGGTGATCTCAAGATTCTGACCGGCACCTCGAACGCTCCTTTGGCTCAGGCCATTTGCGAGCATCTCGGCTGCCAGTTGACCCCCGCCCTGTGTGAGAAGTTCAGCGACGGCGAAAGCCGCATCGAAATCAGCAGCAGCGTCCGCGGCGACGACGTGTTCGTCATCCAGCCGACCTGCGCGCCCGTGAACTTCAATCTGATGCAGCTCTGCCTCATGCTCGACGCGCTCAAGCGCGCCAGCGCGGGCCGCATCACCGCCGTCATCCCCTACTACGGCTATGCCCGTCAGGACCGCAAGGTCAGCCCGCGCGCGCCCATCAGCGCCAAGCTCGTGGCTGATTTCCTGTCGACCGCCGGTGCGAACCGCGTGGTGACCGTGGACCTCCATGCCGGACAGATCCAGGGGTTCTTCAACTGCCCTGTGGACAACCTGTTCGCGTCTCAGGTGCTGCTCGAACCCTTCATGTCCATGAAGGGCGAGATCGTGGTGGTTTCCCCCGACGCCGGCGGCGTGGAACGCGCCCGCTCCTTCGCCAAGCGCATTGAAGCGCCCCTCGCCATCATCGACAAGCGCCGCGACCGCCCCAACCAGGCGACCGCCACGCACGTCATCGGCGATGTGGACGGCAAGATCGCGGTACTCGTGGATGACATCATCGATACGGCAGGGACGATCTGCGCCGGAGCCGAAGTCCTGCTCCGCGAAGGCGCCCGCGAAGTGTACGCCTGTGCCACGCACGGCGTGCTTTCCGGCCCCGCCCTCGAGCGGCTCAACAACTCGGTGTTCACCAAGGTCGTCGTCACCGACACGATCCCGTCCGGTGAACGTTTGGACGTGTGCTCGAAGCTGCAGGTCGTTTCCGTGGCCAGCCTTCTCGCCAAGAGCATCCACAACATCCACACCGGGTCGTCCGTAAGCGTGCTGTTCTAAAGCGGATTGCCTTTGAAATGCTGAACATTTCAAAGGTGCCGTTCTGCCGGAAAACATCGTTTTCGGTAGAATCAGCGCCGTGTTGCGGCGCGCCGAACCAGCGTTCGGATTGGAGCGTTTCGTTTTTGAAACGTTCCGGGCGAACGGAAAGAAACCTCTCCGGCGTCCTCCGGGGCACCGGCTCATCTCAGCGAATCTACCACCACGGCTTTTTTCCCGTGGAAGGGTAAGGAGAACATCCATGTCCGATCTCAAAGTGCTCAGCGTGCAGAAGCGCGCCGGTCTCGGCAAGGGCGCCAACCGCCGCGCCCGTCAGGAAGAACTCATCCCCGGCGTGTTCTACACCGCCAAGGGTGAAAACCTGCCCGTGCAGATGTCCGTTCGCTCTTTCGCGAAGCTTTTCTCTCAGGTTGGCCGCACCACCGTGTTCAACCTCGAGATCGAAGGCGACGGCACGCATCCCGTGCTGATCTGGGCCACGCAGCGCGACCCGATCACCAGCCGCTTCACGCACATCGACTTCTACGGCGTCGATCTCGACAAGCCCGTGAAGATCACCGTTCCGGTCGAATTCACCGGCGTTGCCCGCGGTACCAAGGTGGGCGGCAAGCTCGAAACCTACCGCGAACAGATCCAGCTCATGGCGAAGCCTCTCGATATGCCCGCCAAGGTCACCATCGACATCTCCGGCATGGATGTGGGTACCACCATCCAGATCGCCGACGTGAAGCTTCCCGAAGGCGTCAAGGCCGCTTATGACAACAACTACGCCATCGTGTCCGTGCTGATGCCCGGCGGCGATGACGCTGCCGCTGAATAAGCGCATTGTTTGGGAGTGGAAGGGAGCGTCCTCACTTAAGGCATTCCTCTCCACTCCCTTGCCTCCTTTCCCCGTCGACATGTTCGGCATCCCGTTGATGCCGTAGGAAAGGGGCTGCCCCCCGCATGGGTTGAGGGAAAGAATTGGCGAGGAATCCGGTGGATTCCTTTTTTTGTGGCCTGCGTCCGTCAGGCCGGAAGTTTTCCGAGAGGTTTGATATGGCTGTCGCCGGACTTATCGTGGGCTTGGGCAATCCGGGCAAGCAATACGAATCGACCCGTCACAACATGGGGTTTTTGTTTGTGGATGAACTCTTGCGCGAGGCGAAAAATGTTTCCTCCATGTCAGGGGACAAGTTCCGCTGCGAGCTGTGGAAGGCGGCCCTTCCGGGCAGCCCGGACCAGTGGCTTATCGCCAAGCCGCAGACCTTCATGAACCTTTCCGGCGAATGCGTACAGCCTCTCGCGGCGTGGCACCGTCTTCTGCCCGAGAATATCCTTGTCGTGCACGACGAGCTGGATATCGCGCCGGGCCGGATGAAATTCAAGAAGGGCGGGGGCAATGCCGGGCACAACGGTTTGAAGTCGATCACGCAGCGTCTCGGCACGCCGGATTTCTACCGCCTTCGCCTCGGCATAGGCCGTTCCCCGCATGGCGGCGAGGACACCGTGAACTGGGTCCTCGGGCGGCTCAGTCCCGAGGCGCAGGACGCCTTCCGCAAGCAGCTTCCCGCCGCGCTGGAGGTTGTCCGTCTTTTTGCTGAAGGGAACATTCCCGCCGCCACGCACGCGGCGAACGCGTTCGTGATCGAGTGAAATTGGAGGGGGGAAGGAGAAACTTTCTGAAGAAAGTTTCTCCTTCCCCCCTCCAAACCTCCCCCCTTCCTCTTCAAAGACTTTTGCAAGTGGGGCAGATCTCGGCTGCGGTTTCTTGACAGCCTGTGCGTTGGCGTGAGTTTCCCGGCGATCTTCTCTTGGGAACGCAGTAGTTTTTACAATATATTGTTTTTTTATAATTAATATTCTAAAATAGAAAACATCTGGCGTCGACAGGGCGCCCGTAGAAGAAACGGTTCCGGAGCCAGCGCAAGCTGGATGCGGAACCGTTTCTTCTACGGGCGTTGTGCCGGGGCCTGGGGGGCGGCTCGCCCCCCGGACAGGGTCAAGGGGCGGTAGCCCCTTGCCGCCGGAGGCCTCAGCCTCTCTATTCCCCCGTAACCGTTTCCAGTATTTTCCGCGCCTGATCGGCGTCCTTTTTGATCTGGGCGACGAGGGAGTCGGGGCCGGTAAAGGTGACTTCGCCGCGCAGGCGTTCGACGAAGGCGACTTCAAGATGCTTGCCGTAAAGATCGGCGTCGAAATCAAGCAGGTGCGTCTCGACCGTGAGCGCGCCCGGCCCGAAGGTCGGGTTGTACCCGATGTTCGTCACCGCCGGATATGTGTTTGAGGTGGGATGCGCGGGATCGAGGACAAAGGGGAGCCCGCTCCCGGCGGATTCCGACGGCGTGGCAAGCGTCACATACACGCCGGGCTTGGGGAGCATGGTCGGCGTGGGGGCGAGGTTCGCCGTGGGGAATCCGAGCAGGCGCCCGCCCCGGTTTTTGCCGTGGATGACTTCGCCCTGCACGCTGTACAGGCGGCCGAGCAGGCTGCTGGCTTCCCAGACCTGCCCCTGATGCAGCAGCTCCCGTATGCGCGTGGAGCTGACCACTTCGTCGTGCACGGAGAGCGCATCCATCCGATCGACGTTGAAGCCTTCGGCTTTGCCGAGCTGGGCGAGGACTTCGGGCGTCCCGGCGCGGCCCTTGCCGAGGGTGAAGTCGTAGCCGAGGAGCAGCTCGCGCATGTTCAGCGTGCCGAGAAGAATCCGGCGCACGAAGGTTTCCGGCGACATGGCCGCGAATTCGGACGTAAAGACCACAAGCATCACAAGCGCCATGCCGGAGGCTTCCAGCAGTGCAAGCCGTGCCTGCGGGGTCGTGAGGCGCGGAGGCGCGTATGGCGTCAGTACTTCAAGGGGATGCGGGTTGAACGTCATGGCGACGGGAAGCGTTCCCGTCGCGGCCGCGCGTTCACAGGTCATGGCAAGAAGCGCCTGATGCCCCAAATGGACGCCGTCGAAATTGCCTACCGTCACAGAGGTCCCCTGAGAGAGGTCCAGCGGCAGCGGCAGATCAAGCGCATCGGGATTGCGGGTGATGATCATGCGTTACTTCTGCCCGGACGGAGCGGCCTGCAAGGCCATGTTGATGGCTTCCTTGAACAGATCGGAAGACAGCGCGCCACGGGCCACAAGGTTGTTGATGAGGAAATACGGGGTCCCCTGCACGCCTATGCGCTGCCCTTCGGCGATGTCGGCGTCCACTTCGGCGCGCACGTCCTTGCGCTTCACGTCGGCGGCGAGCTTCTTCATGTTCAGCCCGGCGTCCTTGGCGGCGTTCACGATGGCGGGTTCGCCGTCCTTGAGCACGTCGGCGCGGCGGGCGAAGAGCAGGTCATAAAACTTCCACGCCAGTTCCGGATCCTGACGGGCGGCGGCGACGTGGTATTCGGCGGCGAGGCGGGCGGCGCCGGTGGTTTCCAGCGGGAAGTGCTTGAAGACGTATTTGATCTTGCCCTGATTTTCCTTGAGGACCTTTTCCATCGTCGCCGCGCCCTGCTGGCAGTAGGGGCAGGTGAAATCCGAATAGGCCACGATGGTCACGGGCGCATCGGCGGCCCCACGGAACGGGCGGTCCTTGATGTCCACTTCTTTGGGCTGGTTCAGCTCAGCCTTCCACTGGGCGATCAGGCTTTTGTGGCGGCGCTGGTTGGAGCCTTCCTGAGCGATGTCGAGTACGGCCTCGCTGTTTTCGCGCAGGACGCTGAGCAGCAGGTCAGGGTTTTTCTGGAGGGTTTCGCGCAGCAGTTCCGCAAAATTGTCCGTGGTGACGGCGCTTGAGGCCGCGTAGGACGGGGTGGCGGCGGACGCCCATTTGTTGGACAGGAACAGCAGGTAGGCGGTCAGAATGAGCCAGATGATGAGAAAAGCCCAGAGTATTTTACGTTTCATCGAGGTTTCCTTGATAGCTGGATTCGAAGAGAGAGCGTGCATACGAACTTCCTTGTTTTGCCGGGCAGTTTACCGGGACAGAGGAGCTGTGGCAAGGGCACGATAAAGGCAAAAAAAGACGGGGAAAAGCGAAAATGGAACGCTTTTCCCCGTCCTGCGTCGTTCGAAGGGGAGGCCCCTCAAACCGTCTTTACATGTTGTCGCCGCGCTTGATGAGCGCCTGCATGCCGCCGAGGGCGTTCACCACGTCGGTCACGCCGTGGTTGTGCAGGTACAGCATCACTTCGTAGGAGCGCAGGCCGGTGTTGCACACGAGGGCCACCGGGCGATCCTTGGGGATGGAGTCGAACTTCGCTTCAATGTCTTCCAGCGCGATGGCGTGCCATTCGCCGGGATACTTGGCGGCGGTGGCGTTGCCGGCCACGGCGGGGCGGGCGTCGGCGAAGAAGACGTTATTGTTGGCGCGATCCTTCCAGAGTTCGCCGAATTCCTTGGAAGAAATGGGCTTGAGCTGGCCGGAGAGGATGTTGTCGGCCACGTTGGCCACGGCGTTTACGGCGTCCATTGCGGAGGCGAAGGGCGGGGCATAGGCGATTTCGGCATTGGCGAGATCGTCGATGGTGGGCTTGCCGAACTGGAGCATGGTCGCCACGGCGTCGATGCGGGCCTTGAGGGCGTCGCCGTCTTCGCACACGCCCTGAATGCCGAGCACGCGTCGGGTTCCGCGTTCGACCACGAGTTCAAGGGTCATCATGTGCTTTTCAGGGTAGAAATGGGCTCGGTCGAGCTGTTCGAGGCTGGCGGAAATGGCGTCGAACCCGAAAGCTTTGGCACGTTCGATGGTCAGGCCCGTGCCGCACGCGGACATCTTGAAGATTTTCACGCACCACGTGCCCACGGCGCCGTGGAAGGCGGCCGCCTTGCCATTGTCGCTGGCGGCGTTGGTGCCGATGACGCGGCCCTGCCGGTTGGCGAGGGAGCCGAGCGCCAGCACGAAGGGCTTGCCGGTGATGAGGTTCGGAATGGCCACGCAGTCGCCGCCCGCATAGATGTCGGGATCGGAGGTCTGCATGTATTCGTTGACGAGGATCGCGCCGGTGCGTTCCTCAAGATCGAGCCCGGCGGCGCGGGCCAGCGCTGTGTTGGGCGCGAAGCCGGTGGCGAAGATGACCAGATCGGCGTCGAGGGTGCGCTTGTCGGTCACGACGCGGGCCACAACCCCGTTTTCACCTTCAAGGCGCTGCACTTTTTCGCCGGTATAGACGTCGACGTTGTGTTCTTCGAGGTCATGCCTGACCATATCGGACAGGCTGGCGGACATGACGCCGGGCATGGCCTGCGGCATGAATTCCACCACGCTGGTCTTGATGTCCCACATGTCGGCGAGGGCCACGGCGATTTCCATGCCGATGAACCCGGCGCCGATGACCACGGCGTTCTGCACGCTGCCGGAAGCGCAGGCCTTGCGGAGCGCGTCGGCGTCCTCAAGGTTGTTCGCGCCGCCCACGTTTTTGAGGTCGCGGCCTTCGACCGGGGGCACTTTGGGAGTGCTGCCGGTGGCGATGATCAGGCGGTCGTAGGGGAGCGCCTTCTCTTCGCCCGTGACCAGGTTCTTGGCCGTCACGGTCTTGGAGGCGCGGTCGATGGCGGTCACGCGGGTCTGGTTCAGGGTATGCACGCCCTTATGCTCGAAATACTCGGGGGTGCGCACGGTCCCGTAGGTCGTGGAGCGCAGGGCGTCCAGCGAATTGATTTCGCCGGAAACATAGTAGGGGATGCCGCAGCCGCCGAACGAAATATTGATGTTTTCGTCGATCATGGTCACGTTGGCCGTGGGATCAAGCCGTTTCAGGCGGCTGGCCGCCTTGGGGCCGAGGGCCACGCCACCGATGACGATAACGTTTCTGGACATATTTCCTCCCTTCCTGAAAACAGGGGTAAAGGTACAAGAAAGTCGGTTTTTGGCATACACGCTTCCCTGCGAATGCGCAAGGCGGGGATAGAATTACATCGGTTCCGTACGGATTGCGGCAAGAAACCTCTGCTCCCAATACGTTCCGAAGGCGTTTTCCCCCGGCGGAACCAGCCGGGGATGAAGCTTTCCGCACTCAAGGGGCAGCCCAATGAAACGGTTTCAAGGCCAAAGCAGCATCCGGAGGCCATGCCCGTGCGGAGCGCATTCCTTGAGGCGTCCGCCCCGGAGAGACGGATGCCGTACTTCCTTTCAATAAGGCGTTTGCGGCGAAAGACAACGGGACGGCATCCATCAGAAAAAGCGGAGAGAAGAGTGAACGCGGATCCGAGGCGTATGCCCGCTTTTTCGGCGGGTTCCGACTTGATCGGCCCCGCCGTGGGGCTTCAAGCCGAGAAATGAGACATTGCAAAGGGATGGCATGTTTGGCATAATCTTCCCACAGTATTTCACTGAGGGGGAAATATGTCGGATAGGGAAACTCAGCCGGGGAGCATTATTCCCGGCGTTGATTGGGAATCCGGCGTCAAGCGCCTGATGGGAAACGAACAGCTCTACCGGAAATTGCTGGCGAAATTCGCCGCGTCGTATGGGGATGCGGCAGGGCGGATTCGTGATGCCCTGAGTGCCGGTGATCGCCAGACGGCTCATAATGAACTGCATACGCTTAAGGGCGTGACCGCCAATCTTTCCCTCGCTCCTCTGGCCGATCTGGTCCTTGCGGCGGAACAGGCCGTCAAGCACGACGATACGGAACACGAAAACGAATGTATCGACGCCATGAGCCGTGAGCTGGATGCCGTCATCAAGGCCCTGAGCAAGCTGTAACAATTTGACCTTTATGATAAATACAAGCCCTCGCCCGAACTTTCCGGAGAGGGCTTTCTTTTTTTTTTTCTCTCTCTCTCTCTCTCTCTCTCTCTCTCTCTCTCTCTCTCTTCCTGCCTTTCCATTGCTTTTACCAAATAAAAAAAGAGCCGAAGCTCCTTTTCCTGAAAAACAGGGAAATCCGTGAACAGAGATTCTATAAGCGCGAAAGTCTTGGGAGAGGATGGGGTGGGGTGTGGGGAGGGGGAACCTTTCTCCAGAAAGGTTCCCCTTCCCCTCCCCACATGCTTTTTCTAGCAACTCGCTTCGTTCTCAAGCTCGGGCATACGCTTGCCGCGAGAAAGGAACAGCACCAGCGAAGCGGCGGCTGAGGCGATGCCGATGAGCGTGGACATCTCGACGGACATGCCGAACCCGATCTTCGCGTAGCAGAGATAGGAGACGCACACCACGGTCATGAAGGCCGCCGGAAGGGTCGCTATCCAGTGGAAGCGCTCGCGGCGGGCAAGGTAGACGGCGATGGCCCACAGGGTCACGCAGGACATGGTCTGGTTGGCCCAGCCGAAGTAGCGCCAGATGACCGCGAAGTCCACGAAGGTCAGGGCGATGCCCGCAGTGAACAGCGGAACGGCGATCATCAGGCGCTTGACGATGGGGCCCTGATCGATGCGCAGGGTATCGGCCACCAGCAGGCGGGCGCTGCGGAACGCCGTGTCGCCCGTGGAAATGGGCAGCACCACCACGCCGAGGATGGCGAGCATGCCGCCGATGGGGCCGAGCAGGGCCATGGAGATTTCCTGAACCACCAGCGTGGGCGTCCCGGCCTTGATGACCGCGCCGAGGGCTTCGGGCGATTCGTAGAAGGACAGGCCAAGCGTCACCCAGATGAGCCCAAGGACGCCTTCGGCGATCATGGGGCCGTAAAAGAGCATCCGGCCGTGCTTTTCGCTTTCCATGCACCGGGTCATGAGGGGCGACTGGGTGGCGTGGAAGCCGCTGATCGCGCCGCAGGCGATGGTGATGAACAGGAGCGGCCAGATGGGAAGGCCGGCCGGGTCGGTATTCACGAAAAAGTCGGTGTTGGGCAGAACGGGGCGGCCGCTGAGCATGAGCGAACCGGCAAGCCCGAAGGCCATTACCAGCAGCAGGACCGAGAAGAATGGGTAGATACGCCCGATGATGGTATCGATGGGCATGATCGTGGCGAGGAAGTAGTAGGCGAAGATGAGCGTGGCCCAGAAGGGCAGGCCGAAACTCGTCAGGTTGGCGAGCAGGGCGGCGGGGCCGAGCACGAACACCGCGCCGACCATGATCATGAACGCGATGGCGAACACTTCCATGAAGCGGCGGACGCCGGTGCCGAGGTTGCGCCCGATGATCTCGGGATAGGAAGCTCCGCCGTAGCGCAGGGACATCATGGCCGAACAGTAGTCATGCACCGCGCCGCCGAAAATGCAGCCGAACACGACCCAGAGCAGGGCGGAAGGCCCGTACAGCGCCCCAAGGATGGGGCCGATCACCGGGCCGAGCCCGGCGATGTTCAGAAGCTGGATGAGAAAAATCTTGTAGCGGGGCAGTTCAATGTAGTCCACGCCGTCGCGCCGGCTTTTGACCGGCGTGAGACGCCCGAAATCAGCTCCGAACACTTTTTCCACGAACGCGCCGTACACGAAGTACCCGCCGAGCAGCAACGCGAGGCTGCCCCAGAAATACCATAAACCAGACATGATCTCCTCCCATATCTGTTGAACCCGCGGGGCCGTTTCCGCCCCGGAGACCGGAAGGACGGTATGCCGTTCCTGTGCGTTTCGCTCCTCGCTTGTCCGCATCCAGCGCTTTTCCGGGACGCCCCGTCCCGGACCCCGTCCTGACCCGCCGGTCGTGAACGAGAACGATTACTCTCCTTTTTTCGCCTTGTACATAGCCGAAAAGACCTAAAAAGAGTTTTCTGCTCCTGTTATTTCGGCCTGACCAGCATGATGGCCATATCCATGACATTGGTGCGCGTGGGGCCGGTGCGCAGGAGGGTTCCGGCCTTGAGCAGCAAGGGGTAGCTGTCGTTGGCGTCGAGGCTTTCTTTCGGGTGCAGCCCGATGGCGCGCAGCCGTGCCAGATCGCCGCTGAAGGCGTAGCCGCCCGCCGCGTCCGTGGGGCCGTCCGTGCCGTCGGTCCCCACGCAAATGAGGTCGATGCCGCGGTCGTCCGCCAGTTCAAGCGTGGCGGCGAGCGCCATTTCCTGATTGCGCCCCCCCTTGCCGCTGCCCCGGATGGTCACCGTGGTTTCGCCCCCGGCGAGCAGGCAGAGCGGCGCGTCGCCGGGACGCAGGCCCGCTTGTGCGCGGCGGGCTTCGGCAACGAGTTGCTCCGCCGTCCGCCGGGCTTCGCCGCTCATGGCCGTCGTGAGGATGCGGGGCACGAAGCCGCACCGCGCGGCCTCGTCCGCCGCCGCTTCCAAGGCCTGTTTCACCGAGGCCACGAGCACGTTGCGGACGCGCCCGAAAGCCGGTTCGTCCGCCTTCGGCGTTTCCGGGGTGCGGCCTTGGAGCCCTCCTTCGATATGTGCCCAGATCGATTGCGGCATTTTCCAGCGCAGGCCGTAATGCTCCACTACCCGCAGGCAATCGGCGAAGGTGCTCGGATCGGGCACGGTGGGGCCGGAGGCGATGACGTCAAGGTCGTCGCCCACCACATCGGATACGATGAGCCCGAGCACGGTGGCCGGGAAGGCCGCGCGCACGAGGCTGCCTCCGCTGAAGCGGGAAAGGTGTTTGCGCAGCGTATTGATCTCATGGATTGTCGCTCCGCATTCCAGCAGCATACAGGTAAGCCGCTGCATGTCGGCCAGCGGGATTTCCGGATGCAGGGCGGGGGTAAGCGCGCTGGCCCCGCCTGTAAACGTGCACAGGACGAGATCGTCCTCGCGGCTGTCCCGGGCCATGTCCACGATTTCGCCCGCAGCCGCCGCGCCCGCCTCATCGGGGACCGGGTGTCCGCCTTCCTTGATCCTGATGTGTCTGGTCCGTTGCCCTTCCGGCAGATCGTGCCCGTATTTGACGATCACGAGCCCGTCGCTGATACGGTCGCCGAGCAGGTTTTCCAGCGCAGCCGCCATCGGGGCCGCGCCCTTGCCCGCGCCGAGCACGCGGATACGGCGGTAGGCGTCGAGGCGGCCCGACCACGCGGGGGCTCCGGATTCGTCGATCAGGGTCAGTTTGCCTCCATCAAGGTGAAGGTGGCGCAGTACGGCCCCGTCGGGTGCTACGGCGCTCAGGGCCGCGTCCGTGAGGCGGCGCAGTTCGGAGGCTGCTTGGCAGGGGGGCAGATCGGTCATGGTGCGGCTCCTGTTGTGTTGGTGGAGAGGAGAGACGGGGGAGAAGGCATTGGGGAGGGCAGCAGTCAAGATTTGGAAAGTCAGTAAAGGTGGCCTGTTGGGAAAGAGCGTTTTTGAGGGCCGGGCAAGGGGATGTCCGGAACGCGCTCGGAAGCGTGAGCTTTTCTTTTGGCTCAGGCCGGGGCTCTTGTCAAAGGGTGAACGTATCCGGTATCCTCTTCGTTCCTTTGAACATCAACCGAACATCAATCGGAGCGGTGCCATGAAAATCGTTGTTCTTGACGGCTATACCCTGAATCCCGGCGACAATCCGTGGGACCCGCTGGCGGCGCTCGGCGATCTGACGGTGTATGACCGCACCAATCCTGAAGATGTGCTGGAGCGGAGCCGGGGCGCGGAGATCCTGATCACCAACAAAACCCGCTTGAATGCGGACACGCTGGCGGCCTTGCCGGACCTGCGCTGCATCGGGGTCATAGCCACGGGGTACGACGTGGTGGATATCGCTGCGGCGGGCAAACGGGGCATCCCGGTGATGAACGTGGTGAACTACGGCACGGAAGCCGTGGCGCAACATGCCTTCGCCCTGCTGTTGGAACTGTGCCGCCGCACGGCCCTGCACGACGCGGGCATCCGCTCCGGGCGCTGGGCCGCCGGGCCGGACTGGTGTTTCTGGGATACGCCGCAGGTGGAGCTTTCGGGCAAGGTTATGGGCATCCTCGGTTTCGGGACCATCGGGCGCCGCGTCGCCGAACTGGCGCACGCGTTCGGCATGAAGGTGATTGCCGCTTCCGCCCGCAAATCCGCCGCCGAATTGTCGGCCTCTTCCGCTCCCGTATCTTTCCCTGTCGAATTTGTGGAGATGGACGAACTGTTCCGCGCTTCGGACGTGCTGTCCCTGCATTGCCCGCTGACGGATCAGACCCGCGCCATCGTCAACGCCGCCAACATCGCTTCCATGAAGGACGGGGCCATCCTCCTGAATCTTGCGCGCGGGCCGCTGCTCGACGAGGCCGCCGTCGCTGAGGCCCTCGCATCCGGAAAGCTTGGCGGGCTCGGCGCGGACGTGGTGTCCGTGGAGCCCATCGCGCAGGACAATCCGCTGCTGGCCAGCCCCAATACCCTGCTGACTCCGCATATCGCCTGGGCCACCCGTACCGCCCGGCAGAACATCACCCGGATCATCGCCGAGAACATCGCCGGGTGGATGGCGGGCCAGCCCAAAAGCGTGGTGAACAAGGCCTATCTGAACGGATAAATGACAGGGGGAGCCGAAGGGCTCCCTTTTTTAACCCCGCGCTTCCCCTTTGGACGAGGAGGCGTTGGCCAACCGGAAGACACAATGAAAGAGAATAAATACGACGACCCGACGTTTTTCGGCAAATACAGCCGGATGCCGCGCTCAAAGGAAGGGCTTGCCGCCGCCGGGGAGTGGCATGTGCTGCGGAGGATGCTTCCTCCGTTCGAGGGCAAGCGGGTGCTTGATCTGGGCTGCGGTTTCGGCTGGCATTGCCGGTATGCCGTCGAACAGGGGGCTGCCTCCGTGGTGGGCGTCGACCTGTCCGAAAGGATGCTGGCCGAGGCCCGGGCCATGACGGATTCACCCGCCATCCAGTACCTGCGTATGCCGATTGAAGCTATCGATTTCCCGGCGGACTCGTTCGATGTGGCGATAAGCTCTCTCGCCTTCCACTATATCGAGTCGTTCGGCGGCCTGTGCGCCAAGGTGAACCGCTGCCTCTCCGCCGGAGGGCACTTCGTCTTTTCCGTGGAGCATCCGGTATTCACCGCGCAGGGATCGCAGGAATGGCATTGCGACGCGCAGGGGAATCATCTCCACTGGCCCGTGGACAGCTATTTTTCCGAGGGCGTCCGCAAGGCCGGTTTCCTCGGCGAAGAGGTCATGAAGTATCACAAAACCCTGACGGCCTACGTCAACGGACTTCTCCAGAACGGATTCGAATTGCTGGAACTTGTGGAGCCGCAACCGGAACCTGGCCTTTTGGAAGCCTATCCGGAAATCATGCGGGATGAACTCCGCCGTCCTATGATGCTGCTCGTGTCGGCCCGGAAGCGCTGACCCCGCCTTCAGGCTCCAGAGCGTCCGCGTTGCGCCTGTTCTTGGGCTGATGCGGGCGGGCTGTTTTGCCCCATAAAGGAGAGGCGATCCCAAGGGATCGCCTCCCGCCCTTTCAGCAAAGGACCACGGGAGGTTCCCCTCCCTTATTTTTCAAGGCTTCTGGCTGCATCGAAGGCCCCGTCGCGGCGTTGCAGTGGTGCGGCCTCGGCCCGGCGATGGAGCGGCTTACAGCCAGCTCGGCTTGCTGCCGGGTTCCGTCACGACCGCGTCGCTCATGGTGAAGCCTTCAAGGCTGCCCGCCTTGGCCTGAATACAGATGAAACGCATGGCGCTGTCGTCCGCCGCGCGCAGGCAACGTTCCCCCTGCGGGTCAATGCGGAAGCAATCCCCTTCCTTCAGCGGCACTTCTTCTCCGTCGATGTACAGCATCCCCTTGCCCTCAAGGATGAGGTAGAGTTCCTCATTCTGGGTATGGTGATGCACAAAGGGCACGCTGGCCCCGGCGGGCAGGGTGTTGCAGGACACTTCCGCGCCCGTGAGGTTCAGGAGGTCGTGCAGTTCGCCGCGGTTTCCCTTCATGTCGATATGCGCCAGTTTGTACTGAGCCATGATTCGTCTCCTATTTAGTTTGATATCGAACTAATCAATCCGAAAAAAGGGCGGTTGCCCCTAGCCGTTCACACACTTGTCCAGAAGCCGATCCAGAAGAGCCGCTTCTTCTTCGCTGAGCCGGTCAGTGATCAGCCGCTGCAGGCCGTTGGAAATCGCTTCAAAAGCCGGTTCCAGTGCGCGCCCCTTGTCCGTCAGGCGTACCAGTACCCCCCGTGAATCCTCAGGATCCGGCATACGCAGTACATACCCGTTCCGTTCCAGCTTTTCCACGAGCGTGGTCACGGTGGATTTTGTCCGGCGCACCTGCCTGGCAAGCTCGCTCATGTTGCAGGCTTCGCAGGACAGAAGCCGCACCAGAATGTCGCCGTGGCTGGGGACGATGTCGCCAAGCCCGGCCTTTTCGAGTTCCGCAAGGATGAAGCGGTTGCCCGATTCGCGGAGGCGGCTGGCATGGGAGAAAATAGCGCTGTACTTCATGGAGAGACTTTTAGTTCGATATCGAATTATTGTCAAGGGCCGGAGAAGGCGGCACGGCTAAAAGCGGCTTATTTTTTCCTGCCTGTACAATATGAATCAATAATTCCAATAAATTTGTTGTAAAAAAATGTGTTTCTCCCTTCGGAACATCATCAAGCCGCTTTTTCCTATAGGAAAAAGCGGCTTGATGATGTAATGAGGAAAATTGTCTGAAAAGGAAGAGTATTAGGTGAAGGAGGGGCCGTTTTTCCAAGAAAAATTCCCTCTTTCTTCCACGTCTTCTATCGTTGTGAAACGATCAGCCCTGTAAGGGTGAGGGCCGTTCCGGCAATGGCGAGGGGCGTGATCGTCTCGTGAAGGATGATCACCGAAGACACGACCGTCACCACAGGGACGAGGTAGATGTACACGGTGGTCTTGACTGCGCCGAGAATCCTGACCGCCCAGTTCCACGTAACGAAGCAGAGGGCGGACGCGCCGAATCCGAGGTAGAGGAGGTTCAGCGTATTGACCGGGGACGCGAAGCGTTCGAGCCCGAGGCGGCAGTCAAAGATGAACAGCGCGGGAAGCATGAACAGCAGGCCGTAGAAGAACACCTTGCGCGTGCAGAACACCATATTCATGCGGAACGCGCCGATTTTCTTCATGAGGATGGAGTAACAGGCCCAGACCACCGCCGCCAGCGTGGCGAGGATGTCCCCGACGGGGTTGAGCTTGAGGACGAAGTTGCCGTTCAAACCGATGAGGATAATGCCCGTCAGCGCGGCGGCGAACCCGACGAAAAAGCGTTTCCGCAGCGGCTCGCCGTCCAGCAGCCAATTCGCCAGAAATGCGGTGAAGAACGGTGCGATCGAAATGATGACCCCCACGTTGGACGCGAACGTATAGGTCAGCGCGATGTTTTCCAGCAGGAAATAGAGCGTTACCCCGCACAGCCCCGCCGCCGCGAAGAGCAGCTCCTGCCGCAGCGTGCCGTATGTGCCCTTGCGCGGATAGATGGCCCACAGCGAGAGGTAGCCGAGGGTGAACCGGAAAAACAGGATTTCAATGGGAGTGAACGCCTCAAGGAGTACCTTTGTCGAAACGAAGGTCGTGCCCCAGATGATGATGGTCATGAGGGTCAGCACATGGCCGAGTGCGGTTTCGTTTTTCATGCTTGCCTGCCGCCGAAGATTTCCGCGTATTGCCGGGGCGTGACCCCGATGAGCCGCTTGAAGAAGCGGGAAAAGTGGCTCTGGTCCGCAAAGCCCGTCTGGAGCGCCACCTCGATCATCGGCACGTTCCGCTCAAGCAGTTTCCGTGCTTTGGCGATGCGGATGGTTTCGAGATACCGGTACGGCGAGATGCCCTTCTGCTTGGTGAACGAGCGCAGGAGGTAATACTTGCTCAGCCCCGCGACCTCTCCGAGCTGATCCAGCGAAACCGGCTCGCCCGAGTGCTCCTCAAGGTAGGCGCATACGGCCCCGATGTCGGATTCGTCCTTGTACGCATCGGGCAGGGGCGTTTCTCCGGCGTTATCGCGCAGAAGCTGCCCCAGAAGCATCAGAAAGATTTCTTCCTTCCGGAACTCCTTGTCTTCCTGAACGATCATGGCGTGCAGGTCGCGCAGCGAACACGCCAGTTCGCTCTGGCTCAGGATGCGCTCCCGGAACCGCGGCAGGATGGCCTGCCCCGTGATTTCCCGCATGGCCGCGCGCATGACGTCGGGCAGCACGCCGATGCCCCGGTAGCTGAACGGTTTTCCGTCATAGGAGCGGCAGCCGTGCGGCTCGTGGGGGTTGAGGGTGAACAGGTCGCCTTCGGTGGTGATGTATTTCTGTCCGCCGCAAGTCAGTTCCCGCGCGCCCTTTTCGATGAACCCGATCAGGTAGTAGTCGTGGAAATGATCAGGGAAGGGCTCCAGCACGTTCTGGAGCCAGTAGGCTTCGATGGCGAGTTCCGCGTCGTAGTGTATGGTTCGTGTTTCTTTGATCATGGGCCTATGCTACTCGTCCCTGCCTTTGTGTCTTGCATGATATTGCGGTTTGGGAGGAGAAGGGAACCGGGGGAAAAATCTTTCTGAAGAAAGGTTTCTCCCCCGGCCCCCTTCTCCCAAAGACTTTCGGCCGGTGGGGAGTTCTGTGCCTGCGTCATTTTAGACAAAACAACAGCCAGCACTTTTTCAGATAACCTGCCAAGAAAAAATCCAAGCTCTTAAAGATAGCAAGAAAAACAAGACAAGCAAATAAAGAAAAAACATACCGCCTTCTCCGTGCACAGGGAAAGACGGCATGAGGGATTCGATAAAGTCGAAAGTCTTGGGAGGGAGAGAGGAGGGGTTTGGGGAGGGGGGACCTTTCTCCAGAAAGGTCCCCCCTCCCCTCCCCAATCTTTTCCCTTCTACAAACAGCGCAAACCGCTGGCGGGATCGAAGACGTGGCCGTGGCCGGCGCGGACGGAGAGGCGGATGGCGTCGCCGGGCGCGGGGCGGCGCGTGCCGGGAAGACGCACGATGATGGCGCTCTGATCGGAAACGCCGCCGCCCGCCTTCCCTGCGATGGGATGGCAGTAGGCCAGCGTGTCCGGGCCGAGCGCTTCGATGATGTCCACGGTGACCTGCACGGAACCTTCGGGATCGAGCAGCAGGTCTTCGCAGCGCAGTCCGACGAGCACGTCCTTGGAGGGCGCTGCGGCAAGCCGGATGTCGGAGGCGGCGACGCCGGAAAGCGGCGTGCCGTCGGGCAGGATCAGCTTCTCGCCGTCCGTGGTCGCGGGGATCATGTTCATGGACGGGGAGCCCATGAACTGGGCAACGAATACGGAGGCCGGATGCAGGTAGATGTCGTCCGGCGTGCCGTACTGTTCGATGTTCCCGGCGCGGAGCACGAGGATTTTCTCGGCGAGGGTCATGGCCTCCACCTGATCGTGCGTCACGTAGATGCTGGTGGTCGCCAGACGCTGGTGCAGACGGCGCAGCTCGATGCGCATCTGGTTGCGGAGGTTGGCGTCGAGGTTGGAAAGCGGTTCGTCGAAGAGGAACACGCTGGGCTCGCGCACGATGGCCCGGCCCATGGCCACACGCTGGCGCTGGCCGCCGGAAAGCTGTTTGGGCATACGGTCGAGCAGTCCGTCGAGCCCGAGGAGCTTGGCGGCGTCCTCGGCGCGGCGCTTGCGCTCGTCCGCCGGGATGCCGCGCACCTTGAGCCCGTAGGTGATGTTGTCGAACACGTTCATGTGCGGGTAGAGGGCGTAGTTCTGGAACACCATCGCAATGTTGCGATCCTTGGGTTCCTTGCTGGTGACGTCCTCGTCGCCGATGAAGATGCTGCCGCCGGTGACTTCCTCAAGCCCGGCGATGCAGCGCAGGGCCGTGGACTTGCCGCAGCCGGAAGGCCCGACCATGACCATGAAGGAGCCGTCCGGGACTTCGACGTTGATGCCCTTCAGTACCTTATTTTTATTGAAAGTCTTTTCTACGTTCTTGAGCTGGACGCGTGCCATGCTGGTATCCTTTTGGCGGGCTTATTTTTCGGTTTCCACGAGGCCACGGACGAAAAGCTTCTGCATACCGAGCACCACCAGCAGGGGGGGCAGCATACCCAGAAGCGCAACGGCCATGATGAGGTTCCACTCCGGCACGGCGTCGGGGATGTTCACCATGCGCTGGATGCCCATGACGATGGTGTACATGCTTTCCTGGTTGGTGACGAGCAGGGGCCAGAGGTACTGGTTCCAGCCGTAGATGAACAGCACCACGAACAGCGCGGCGGTGTTCGTGCGGGAAAGGGGCAGCACCACGTCCACGAAGAAACGCCACGGCCCGGCCCCGTCGATGCGCGCGGCCTCAAGCAGTTCCGCCGGGATGGTCATGAACATCTGGCGGTACAGGAAGGTCGCCGTCGCCGAGGCGATGAGCGGCAGGACAAGGCCGAGGTAGCTGTCGATGAAATTGAGGTTCGCCGCCACTTGGAAGGTGGGCACGATGCGGACTTCAACCGGCATCATCAGCGTGATGAAGATGAGCACGAAGCACAGCTCGCGGCCGGGGAAACGGAAATAGACGATGGCGTAGGCCGCCGTGATGGAAATGGCGATTTTCCCGATGGCGATGCCGAGGGCCATGACGAGGCTGTTGGCCATCATCACCCACACGGGGATGCCGCCCGCCGCCTTGAGGCCCTGCGTGAGGACGGTGGTGAAGTTCTTGAGGAACTCGCCGCCGAACCACAACGGCGTGGAGCCGATGAGCACGTCGAACGTGTGGGTCGTGGCGACCAGCGCTATATAAAGGGGAAAGAGCACAATGGCGATGCCGAACCAGAGGAAGGCGTGCCCGATGGCTTTTCCCAGTCCTTTCTTTTCTACCATACTGCGTTCCTTGACCTAATAGGTCACCTTGCGTTCCACGTAACGGAACTGGAGGAAGGTCAGGACCATGACGATGAGCATCAGCACCACGGACTGGGCCGAGGAGCCGCCGAAGTCGAGCCCGATGAAGCCGTCGTTGAAAACCTTGTAGATGAGGGTTTCCGTGGCCTTTGAGGGGCCGCCCTGTGTGACGGCATGGACGATGCCGAAGGTTTCGAACAGCGTATAGATCGTGTTCACCACAAGCAGGAAGAAGCTTGTGGGCGACAGAAGCGGGAAAATGATCGTGCGGAACCGCCGCCACGGGGACGCGCCGTCGATGGCCGCGGCCTCGATGAGCGAGCGGGGGATGGCGTGCAGCCCGGCGAGGAAGAACAGGAAGTTATACGAGATCTGTTTCCATGAGGCCGAAACGATCAGCAGGAAAAGGGCCTGATTGCCGTTGATTTTGTGGTTCCACGTATACCCGAAGTGATGGAGCAGCTCGGTGAGCACGCCCCCGGAAGGGTTGAACAGGAACAGCCAGAGCACGCCCGCGAGCGGCGGCGCGACGGCGTAGGGGATGATGAGCATGGATTTGTACAGCGTGCCGCCCCAGTTCACCTGATCGGCGAGGACCGCGAACAGCAGGGCGGTCCCCATTGTGAGGACGATGGTGGCGAGGCTGAACACGAGCGTCAAGCGCAGCGTTTCCAGATAGCTCGGATCGGAAAACAGCGTGATGAAGTTGTCCAATCCTACGAATTCTTTGGAAAGACCGAAAGAGTCTTCCATGTAGAACGACCCCATGAGCGCTTCACCGGCGGGGTAGAAGAAAAACACCACCGTGATGGCGAGCTGGGGCAGCAGGAAGAGGAGGGGGAGAAGCAGGTGTTTCTTGCCCCTGAACGCGTAACGTCCATCCTGCATAGCGGCTCCTTGTGCGGGTTGGGGGCGTCCCTTGCGGCGGAAAGGCCGCGAAAGACGCCCCGGAGGAAACGGGGGGAGGCCCGGCGGGCCCCCTCCCTCTGTGCTGCGGATCAGCGTTTACTTCTTGTTGGCCTTGGCGAAACGCGCCAGTTCGGCGTTGCCGCGTTCCACAGCGGCGTCGAGCGCCTGCTTGGCGGTCTTCTTGCCGGCCCAGACGGCTTCGAGCTCTTCGTCGATGATGTTGCGGATCTGGACGAAGTTGCCGAGGCGCAGGCCCAGCGAGTTGATGGTGGGCTTCTTGTCGGAAAGGGCCTTCACGGCGATGTCGGTGCCGGGGTTCTTGTCGTAGAAGCCCTGCTGCTTGGTCAGCTCGTAGCCTTCCAGGGTGACGGGCACGTAGCCGGTGAGCTGGTGGAAGCGGGCCTGCACTTCAGGCTTGAGGAGGTAGTTCAGGAACGCGGCGGCGCCCTTTTCGGCGTCCTTGGAGTGTCCGGCCATGGCCCAGATGGCTGCGCCGCCGATCACGGTGTTCTGGGGAGCGCCCTTCACGTCGGGCCAGTAGGGGAGCAGCGCCACGCCCCACTGGAACTTGGCACCGGCCTTCACGGCGGCGTAGGAGCCGGAGGAGTTCATGAGGATGCCGGCTTCGCCGGAGGTGAACGCGTTGATGGCTTCGGACTTGCGGCCCACGTAGACCATCACGCCGTCCTTCTGGAGCTTGGACAGGAAGTCGATGTGCTTGACGTGCAGGGGGCTGTTGAACAGGAGCTTCGTGTCGAGGCCGTCGTAGCCGTTGTTGTTGGTGGCGAAGGGGACATTGTGCCACGCGGAGAAGCTTTCAAGCTGCACCCAGGACTGCCAGCCGGAGGTGAGGCCGTACTTGCACGCGCCGGATTCCTTGATCTTCTTGGCGAGTTCGGCCACTTCAGGCCACGTCGTGGGGAAATGGTCCGGGTCGCCGCCGGCCTTCTTCACGGCGTCCTTGTTGTAGTAAAGGACGGTGGTGGAGGCGTTGAAGGGCATGGCGATGAGCTTGCCGTCCGTGGAGGAGTAGTAGCTGGCCACGGAGCCGAGGAGCTTGGAGGTGTCCACCGGGGTGCCGGCGGCTTCCATGATTTCATACACGGGGCGGATGGCGCCCTTGGCGGCCATCATGCTGGCGGTGCCCACTTCAAAAATCTGGATCAGGTTGGGGTGCTGTTTGGCGCGGAAGGCGGCGATGGCGGCGGTCATGGCTTCGTCATAGTTGCCCTTGTAGACGCCCTTGACTTCGTATTTGTCCTGAGACGCGTTGAATTCCTTGATCATCTCGTCGGTGATTTCACCGAGTTCGCCACCCATGCCGTGCCAGAAGGTAATGGTGGTCTTGGCCTGGACAGGCGCGGCCAACAGCATCAGACACATGGCCAGCAGGGCCATCAGACGGAAGGAACGCATATGCTCTCCTGCGTTGGCGGACGGAAAACGTCCGGTTGTATCCTCTCCGGGGCCAGTCCCCGGAACGTCCGCCGGGGCGCGCCCGGCAAGATGGGTATCACTCCCCGGTATGGGAAGTCTGAAAAGGGAGGAAAAACCTTCTCCAGAAAGTCTCTCCTCCCTCCTTCAGTGCGTCATTCTCCGAGCGCCTTGCGGCAGGCTGCGGGAAAATCGGTAATGATGCCGGTCGCGCCTTCGGCAACGAGGCGTTTGGCTTCGCTCATGTCGTTGACGGTCCACACGTTGACGGCGAATCCGGCATCGCGCAGCGCGGCAAGGTCGCCGGGCGCGAGGATACGCTGATCCGGGTGGTAGGCGTTGACCTGGAGCCGGCGGCACAGGGCTGCCGGATCTCTGGGGCGTATGTGCTCGACCAGCGCGCCGGTGGCCATTTCGGGGCACAGGACGCGGCATTCTTCCAGATAACGGTGCTGGAACGAGGAAATGATGACTTGTTCCACCATATCGAGGCGGCGGATGAGGTCTAACACGTCCTTTGTTACGGTTTCGTGACCGATGAGGTGCGAATGGTTCTTGATCTCGACGTTGACGTACCAGCCGTTGTCCTTGGTGAAGGCAAGGGCCTCCTCAAGGGTGGGGACGGTCAGGCCGTCAAAGCTTTTCAGCGTGTCGGCGTCGATCTCCCCGGCGGCGACGCGGCCGAACTGATCGCGCCCGGCGTACCATGATCCGGCGTCGAGGCTCTTGATCTCGTCCAGCGTGAAATCGCATACGCGGTAGGAGGGGCGGCCGGGGAAGGCCGTTTCCACGTCGGTGGTACGGACGAGGGTGTCGTCGTGCATCACCACCAGTTTGCCGTCTTTGGTATAGTTGGCGTCGAGTTCCCAGAGATCGGCCTGAACGGCATAGCCGAGGGCGGCCGCCGTAAGCGTGTTTTCCGGGGCATGTCCGCGCGCGCCGCGATGGGCGACGACCAGCGGGACGGGGGGGCAGGTATGGAAGTCAATGTATTTCTGCATGAAAAACGACCTGAAAAGGTTCTGGAATCACGAAGTTCGAAAGTGAAAACGGAAAAGGCCTCTGCCAGAATGGGAAATCTGAAGGCAAAATACCCTGAAAGCAGAAAGTTGTCGAGATTTCCAGCGTCCTGTTGCCGTTTCATAAGGGAACATGTTCTGTTGCAATGGCGTATTGAGGGGCGTTTTCTGCTTCGGGAACGCGCCGGCTCTTGGAAAATCTCTTTATCATGCCGCCGGAAGATTGTATCTTCCACGTATCAACTTTCGAAATCGAACGTGCAAGGAGTCCCTATGAGCCGTTATATTCTTGCCCTCGACCAGGGTACGACCAGTTCACGCGCCATCCTGTTCGACCGCTCCGGCAACATCATTCAGATGGCCCAGCAGGAATTCACGCAGCACTATCCTCAGCCCGGCTGGGTGGAGCACAACCCCAACGAACTTTTTGACAGCCAGGCGGTGGTTGCGGCCAAGTGCCTTCGGCAGGCGGGGATTACGGGCTCTGAAGTCGCGGCGGTGGGCATCGCCAACCAGCGCGAGACCACCGTCGTCTGGAACCGCAGGACCGGCGCGCCCGTGTACAACGCCATCGTCTGGCAGGACCGGCGTACTGCGGGCTTCTGTGACAGCCTGCGCGAACAGGGGAAGGCCGGCCTGTTCGCGGAAAAGACGGGGCTCGTGCTCGACGCCTATTTTTCCGGCACGAAAGTCCGCTGGGTTCTTGAGAACGTGCCCGGCGCGCGCGAACAGGCCGAGGCGGGCGATCTGCTGTTCGGGACCGTGGATTCGTGGCTCATCTGGAATTTCACCAAGGGCGCGGTCCACGCTACCGATCCCTCCAACGCCAGCCGTACCCTGATGTTCAATATCCACACCGGGGACTGGGACGACGAACTGCTTGAGCTGCTTTCCGTGCCGCGTTCCATGTTGCCGAAGGTGGTCCCCTCATCCGGGATCATGGGGCACATGCATCCAGAATTCCTTGGCCACAGCCTTCCTCTGGCGGGCGACGCCGGGGATCAGCAGGCCGCGACCTACGGCAATGCCTGTATGCTTCCGGGCATGGCGAAGAACACCTACGGGACCGGGTGCTTTCTTCTCATGAATACCGGGACTGAAGCCCGGCGCAGCGAGAACAACCTGCTCACCACGGTGGGCTGGAACTGCGGCTACGGGCTGCGCTACGCCCTTGAGGGCAGCGTGTTCATCGCCGGGGCGGTGGTGCAGTGGCTGCGCGACGGTCTCCAGATCATCAGCGACGCCGCCGAGATTGAGCCTCTTGCCTCCACGGTGCGGGACAACGGCGGCGTGTTTTTCGTGCCCGCCTTTGCCGGGCTTGGCGCGCCCTACTGGGATCAGTACGCCCGCGGGGCCATCGTGGGCCTGACGCGCGGCGTGACCCGGGGGCATATCGCCCGCGCCGCCATTGAGGCCATCGCGCTCCAGACCTTGGATATCATGGATTGCATGAAGAAGGACTCGGGGCTGCCGCTTTCCACGCTCCGGGTGGACGGTGGGGCCAGCCGGAACAACATGCTTATGCAGTGTCAGGCCAACGTGCTCGGCGTGCCTGTCGAGCGCCCCATGATCACCGAGACCACGGCTCTCGGCGCGGCCTATCTCGCCGGGCTTGCCGTCGGCTTCTGGGACAGCGAGGAAGAGGTGTCCACCCTGTGGAAGCTGGATCGCCGCTTCGAGCCCGCCATGGACGAGGAGCGCCGCGCCGAGCTGCTCCACAACTGGCATCGCGCCGTAGGCCGCGCCGCGAACTGGATTGAATAGGGGGTAGGGGGGGAGAGAACCGGGGGAGGGCGCTTTTTATAAAAAGAGCCCTCCCCCGGACCCTCACCCGCAAAAATTCCGGCTGGTGGGGAGGCTGCGCGGCGGGAGTTCGTTCCGGCGGAAAATGGGGCGCCTCCCGTGGGTACTTTCCCAATGTGTTCTTTTTTGTAAGAAATCCTTTTTTATTCGAAGAGGTCGTCTCCCCGTAGGGCTTGTATTCAATGTCTTTTTTCTTTTATGCTTATCGGTTGAAGGGAAATTTCAATGAACCCCCGCGTCCTCGAACAGGGATTCGATAAGGACAAAAATCTTTGGGGAGGAGGGGCGGGGATTGGGGAGGGGAAGAGGCCCCTTCCTTCAGAAAGGGGCCTCTTCCCCTCCCCGAATTTCGCCTCTGGAAAAAAGAACAAGAAGGCGGGGGGTTGCCTAATCGCAAAAAAATAAACATACTATCAAGAAACACTTCTTGTAGCGGGACCGTTTCCGGATTCGGAGACGGGGGGTCCGCATCACTTGCAACCAGGAAAAAACAATGGAACAGACTCCTGCTGAACTCTGGAAACAACGGTCCATAGCCATTGCGGCTACGGTAAAGGAAGTCGCGTCGGTGGACGAGGCTTTGCAGTACGCCCTCGAACTGTGTCAGGCCGCCGAGCCTCATGAGCAGCTCATGGGCGCCGAGCCGGAACGCAAAGGCAATATCCTCGCAGCGCCCGGCCTGCCCGCTGAACAGGCCGAGATCCTCCGCAAGGGATGCGAAGAGAAGGGCCTCGTTTTCGTTGAAGGGGGCCTGCGGGAATACGCCGGCGGCATGGAAGTCGGCGTTGCGTGGGCCGCGTGCGGCCTCGCCGATACGGGGACCTGTGTGGTTGAGAGCACCAACGAAGACATCCGGCTGGCGACCATGCTTCCGGAAACAAGCGTGCTGCTCATCCGCCGCTCGACCATCCTGCCCGGCAATGAAAACGGCGCGGAGGTGCTCCAGAAGTTCTTCGGCAAGGCCGAACCCGAATTTCTGGCTTTCATCAGCGGGCCGAGCCGTACCGCCGACATCGAGCGTGTGCTGACGCTGGGCGTTCATGGCCCGTTGTATCTGCACGCCGTGCTCATCAACGACTAGTTTTCGTACGGGAAGCCGCTTCCCAGTCGATTTACCATAAGGATTGCCATATGAAAGAACCCGCACGCGATATAAAAAACTACCGTACCGACCTGTCCGCCGCGCTGGAGGATACGTTCCAGCGCCGCGCCTTGGACAAGTTCGCGGTGGATTACCGGGCCAGCCGTGAGCGCATCTACTCCGGTCTGAACGACCGCGAGCTGATCGCCGAAGTCGCCGCCCGTAAGGACGAATCGGTCAGGCACCTCGACGAGCTGTTCGTACAGTTCAAGGAAGAGGCCGAAAAGCGCGGGGTGCAGGTGCATCTTGCCAGAGATGCCGCCGACGCCAACCGCATCATCGCCAAGATCGCGGAAGAAAACGGCTGTAAGATGGTCGTGAAGTCCAAATCCATGACCGTCGAGGAAATTCAGACCAATACGGCCCTTGAAGCCAAGGGCATGGAAGTGGTGGAAACCGACCTTGCGGAATGGATCATCCAGCTTCGCCATGAAGGGCCTTCCCACATGGTCATGCCCGCTATCCACCTGTCTCGCACGCAGGTTGCCGATACCTTCACCAAGGAAACCGGCAAGCACCAGACCGAAGACATCACCAGCCTCGTGCGCGTGGCCCGCCGCGAGCTGCGCCGCAAGTTCGCCGAAGCCGACATGGGCATTTCCGGCATGAACTTCGCCGTGGCCGAATCCGGCGCTATCGGCCTCGTGACCAACGAAGGCAACGCCCGCATGGTCACTACGTTGCCCCGCGTGCATGTCGCGGTGGGCGGCATCGACAAGCTGATCCCCTCGTTCGACGACGCGATGGCGACCCTCCGCGTGTTGCCCCGTAACGCCACGGGCCAGCATCTGACCTCCTACGTCACGTGGATCGCCGGCGGCGTGCCCACGGCTTCCGCGCCCGACGGCAAGAAGAGTATGCACGTGGTGTTCGTGGACAATGGCCGTAAAGCCGTGCTCAACGATCCCATCCTGTCGCAGGCCCTGCGCTGCGTGCGCTGCGGCGCATGCGCCAACGTGTGCCCCGTGTACCGTCTCGTGGGCGGGCACCGCATGGGCTACATCTACATCGGGGCCATCGGCCTCATCCTGACCTATCTGTTCCACGGCAAGGACCGCGCCAAGGCGCTCGTCCAGAACTGCGTGAACTGCCAGGCCTGCAAGAGCGTCTGCGCGGCGGGCATCGACCTGCCCGGCCTGATTGAGGAAATCCGTATGCGGTACATTGAGCAGGACGGCAACAGCCTGCCCATGAACCTGCTGGCGTCCACCCTCAAGAACCGCAAGGCGTTCCATACGCTTTTGAAGTTCGCCAAGTACGCCCAGAAACCGCTCACCGGCGGCGAGCAGTTCATCCGCCATCTGCCTTCCATGTTCGCCAAGGACAACGAATTCCGCGCCCTGCCCGCCATCGCCGACAAGGCGTTCCGCGACCGCTGGGAAAAGCTGGATCGCCCGGTTTCCGCGACCCCCTCGCTGCGTGTGGCCATCTTTGCGGGCTGTGTACAGGACTTCGTGTATCCCGAGCAGCTTGAAGCGGCCGTAAAGCTCATGCAGGGCCACAACATCCGTGTGGACTTCCCGATGGATCAGTCCTGCTGCGGCCTGCCCGTGGTGATGATGGGCCAGCGCGAAACCGCCCGCGACGTGGCGCTCCAGAATATGGACGCCTTCGAGAAGGGCGATTACGATGTCATCCTGACCCTTTGCGCCTCCTGCGCCTCGCAGCTCAAGGAAGGCTATGTGGAACTGTTCGCCGGGCAGCCCGGCCGTCAGGCCCGCGCAAAGGCGCTTGCGGACAAGGTTATGGACTTCAGCACGTTCGCCAAGGAAAAGCTCGGACTGAGCGCCGAAAGCTTCAACCACAGCGACGAAAAGGTAACCTATCACGCCTCTTGTCACCTTTGCCGTGGCCTTGGCGTGAAGGAAGCCCCGCGTGAACTCATCGCCGCTGCCGCCGACTATGTTCCGGCTGCCGAAGAGGAAGTGTGCTGCGGTTTCGGCGGCACGTACTCCGCCAAGTTCCCCGAAGTGTCCGCCGCGCTGCTTCGCAAGAAGCTGGACGGCATCGCGGATACCGGCGCGGCCCGTGTGGTCATGGACTGCCCCGGCTGTGTGCTTCAGATCCGCGGCGGCGCGGAGAAGGACGGCAAGGGCCTCAAGGTGACGCACATCTCCGAGCTGCTGGCTGAGAATCTGAAGAAGTAAATGCCTCCCGGCGGGCTTGGGGGGTATGATGCTCCCCAGACCCCCTCGAAGCGAAAAGAAGCGGTTCCGTCTCCGGCTGAAGCCGAAAACGGAACCGTTTCTTTTCGCTCCAAGTCCGTCAGGAGTACCCTTTTCGAAGTGAGCGGCGTTGCTGAGGGTGTCCTAGGGCAGGCCATGATGGACTTGCTCTCCTATTTGTTTTGAAAGTGTGTTGTTAACGCTGTTCCTCTTTGAAAAAATTATTCTTCTGATGGCGATCTGCGCCGGAAAAGCTGTGAACAGGGATTCGATAAACACAAAAGTCTTTGAAGAGGAGAGGGTGGGGTTTGG
>OJUG01001208.1_pt1 | contig 33924 bp, 29 predicted proteins | sample 1599841 | NCBI WGS metagenome assembly OJUG01 (sample SAMN04168659, study PRJEB22393) | human gut metagenome | biome: human gut microbiome; feature: stool | host: Homo sapiens | collected 2014-05-12 | reverse complement strand
CCCGCGACCTCAACCTTGGCAAGGTTGCGCTCTACCAACTGAGCTATTTCCGCAATTATCGTTTTCGGACGGGCGGGACAACTGCATCCGCACCTCGGCTCCGGGCTTCGAAACCTGCGTTTCGGGACTGCAAATATAAACCGAAAAATTTATTCTGCAAAATTTTCCGGCGAATTTTGTCGCAAAATTACTCTTGCGCCGCCCGAAACGCAAAAAAAGAAACGCCGGTGCAGATGCGATCGCGCAGGCATGCCCGGCGCCAACGCCCCGCAGCGAACGGCAACAAAAATAAGGCTGCCGGAAATGGCAGCCTTATCTATATACGGATCGCCCTCAGAGCGAATCCCGATTAGCGGACCTTGAAGCCTTCGTCGGCGCGAACCGGAATCGGCATCTGGGCATAAATGCCGCCTTCGAGCTTGTCGCGCACCGACTTGAACGCCGCGATCGTATAGTTCACGTCGTCGAGCGTATGGGCTGCGGTGGGGATCACACGCAGGATGATCTCGCCCTTCGGGATCACCGGATAGATCACGATCGAGCAGAAAATACCGTGGTTCTCGCGCAGATCGACGATCAGGTTCGTCGCTTCGGGGATACCGCCCTTCATAAAGACGGGGGTTACGGGCGAGTTGGTCACGCCGATCTCGAATCCGTTTTCCTTCAGGCCGTTCTGGAGCGCGCGGACGATCTCCCACAGCTTCTGCTGATATTCGGGATGGTTGCGGATCAGCTCCAGACGCTTCAGCGCGCCCATGACCATCGGCATCGGGAGCGACTTGGCGTAGAGCTGCGAACGCATGTTGTAACGCAGCAGGTTCACCAGCCAGCGGGGACCGCAGACGAATGCGCCGATACCGGCCATCGACTTGGCGAAAGTGTTGAACAGCACGTCCACGCCGTCGGTCACGCCGAAATGCGAAGCCGTACCGCGGCCGCCCTCGCCCATCGTACCGAAGCCGTGGGCGTCGTCCACCAGCAGACGGAACTGGAAATCCTTCTTCAGCGCCACGATCTCGTCGAGTTTGCCCAGATCGCCCTTCATGCCGAAGACACCTTCGGTAATCACGAGCACGCCGCCCTTCTGCTCCTCGGCGAGGTCCGTGGCATGCTGCAGTTGGAGACGCAGCGAATCCATGTCGTTGTGTCCGTACACGAAACGCTTGCCCTTGTGCAGACGCAGACCGTCGATAATGCAGGCATGCGCCTCGGCGTCGTAGACGACCACGTCGCGCGGCGTCAGCAGGCAGTCGATAATCGAGATCATGCCCTGATAACCGAAGTTGAGCAGGAAAGCGTCCTCCTTGCCGACGAACTCGGCCAGCTCGCGTTCGAGCTGTTCGTGATAAACGGTCTGACCGCTCATCATACGGGCGCCCATCGGGGCCGCCATACCGAATTTGGCTGCGCCTTCGGCGTCGGCCTTGCGCACCTCAGGATGGTTTGCCAGACCGAGGTAGTTGTTCAGACTCCAGTTGAGCATCTTTTTGCCCCGGAAAACCATGTGGGGACCGATCTCGCCCTCCAGTTTGGGGAACGCGAAATATCCGTGGGCGTACGACATGTACTGACCGATAGGTCCGCCTGCATTTTTTTCAAGGCGTGCAAAAATATCAACCATAATGTATATAATTTAATGTTAGTTTCCGTTCCGGACGCGCAAAAGTACAAAAAAACCTTTTTAGCCATCAAAATTAGCCGTTTTTTATTCGGCACGGGTACGCATTTATACTTATTTACACAGGTATAAAAAGAAAAAAGGCCGCTTTCGGCGGCCCCGGAACGGTTTTCAGCGCCGCCGGTCGATCGCATCGACGATCACCGCCACGGCGCCGTCGCCCGTGACGTTGGTCGCCGTGCCGAAACTGTCCATGGCGATATAGGTGGCGATCATCAGTCCGGCGAGCGTTTCGTCGAATCCCAGCATCGACTCCAGCAGTCCCAGCGCGGCCATGATCGCCCCGCCCGGCACCCCCGGAGCCGCGATCATCGTCACGGCCAGCAGCAGGATGAATCCCACGAACGTTCCGGCCGGCAGCTCCAGTCCGGCGATCATCGACACGGCCAGCGCGCAGGCGACGATCTTCATCATCGAACCGGAGAGGTGGATCGTCGCGCAGAGCGGCACGACGAACGATGCGATTTCGGGCCGCACGCCGAGTTTGAGGGTCTGCGCCAGCGTCACGGGGATCGTGGCGGCCGAAGACTGCGTTCCGAGCGCCGTGACGTAAGCCGCAAGCATCGTGCGGAGCATCCGTAGCGGATTTTTGCGCGCCGCGAGTCCGGCGACGGAGAACTGCACGAGCAGCAGCACGACGGTCATGCAGAAGATCACCGCGATCAGCTTCACGAAGACGCCCAGCACGCCCGCGACCTGCCCCGACCGGGTCATCGAGAGGAAAATGCCAAAGATATAGAACGGCAGCAACGGAATGATGACGCTGCCGATCACGCGTTCGATAATCCCCTTGAATTCGTCCATCACCCCCTTGAGCTTCACGCTATGGGTATAGGCCATGCCCAGTCCGAGCACGAAGGCCAGCACCAGCGCCGACATGACGCCGAACAGCGGCGGCATCTGAACCGTGAAATAGGGCGTAAGCGCCGCGCCCGCATCGTCGGGCAGCACGGCCTGCGAGCCTTCGAGCAGCGCGGGAAAGACCGCCCGCCCCACCAAATAGGTTCCGAAGCCCGAAAAAAGCGTGAAGGCATAGGCCAGCGCCGCCGTGACGGCCAGCAGCCACCCGGCGTTCTTCCCCAGATCGGCGATGCCCGGCGCCACCAGACCAAGGATCAGCAGCGGAATGACGAACGAGAGGAACTGCCCGAAAATATCGTTGAACGTCAGCGCGATGCGCGTCGCCCATTCGGGAAAGAAAAAGCCGCATCCTACGCCCAGCCCGATGGCCAGTACGACGCGCGGCAGCAGTCCGAACCTGAATTTCATAGGAGAATGATTTTTGTAAAGATAGGAAAATTACTTAGCTTTTTCAATTCATATGCATCATTAACAAATAATTCGTATCTTTGTGTTGTCTTCATAGACAGACATATTTTGATGAAAGTGTTTTGCTTTTATTCTTGTTAGGAAATCTGGTAAATTTCATAGAGTCAAGAAAAACAATAACACTCATTCACTTGCAATCGTATGCGAAACAATATTCCATACTCGCAGGTGTGGAGTATTGTTTATTTGACTCAAGGTTTACCAGAACCTCCTAACAGATAGGCAATAGACTCCACACTTCTTTTTTTAACAAATGATCGTAAAGGAGTCAGCGGTCTCGCAAAAAAAAACAATCTTATGAATAAAATCCTCTTATTCCTTTTGGGTGGCTGTATAATTGGGAGTGCCATCACTATTTTTTCTGCACAAAACAAACACAAAAAAATACCAACACAACAAAACGCAGAGTCAAAACAAAACACTCAACAAGAAGATAGAATATCTACAATTTCACCAAATATTCTTCTCGGATTTCATCTTGGAATGTCTAAATTAGAATATAATTCACTTATCAAACAATATAAGAACAGTGGCAAAATGTCGATATGGGATAACAACACATATTGCATGCATTGGTTTGAAACCCAGAACATAACCGTTCATGATAATTCAGTTGGCAATTTTACTAGCACACAATCGTTTTCCATAATCTTTGATATTCAACCCAAATTTGTCAATAATAAATTACATACTTTATCGATGTTAATCGAACCATTATATGATGATACAATATTAGTTCAAACATCAAATATTATTCTACTCAAAAATCATTTATCTAAAATATTAGGTTCGCAACCACCCCTAAATTCATTTCACTGGACATTTTCAACATATACAGTCAATTTATCTCAAGAAAAAATCAAAAGCAAGTATTACGAAAAACATTATACATATTATCGACTAACTATAACAAAATAGATTTTTTAATTATGGCACTAATCAATTGTCCAGAATGTGGGAATAGCATTTCAGATCAGGCATCTCACTGCCCCAAATGCGGATATCAAATTAGTAATCACAGCTTCTTTCCCAAAACAGAAGGTTGCTTTTTACAATCAATGAATATGGGATGCCTAATATTAGTTATTATATTCCTTTTTAACATAATCCTTTCGGAATATGACATACCAGAAGAAGACCTCCCAATAAGTAGATATAATTACGATTATTGTACTTGAAATAATGATATGTTACATTTTTTCAAAAAGAAAAAACTAAATCAATGATAATTTTTAAAAATGCCATAAATTTATAATTCCGAACGATTTTGTATTTTTGCATCATGACATCACTATTTCACGACATCATTTTCGGCCCGGTGCACTCACGGCGGCTGGGCCTTTCGCTGGGGGTGAACCTCCTGCCGACCGATTCGAAACTCTGCTCGTTCGACTGCATCTACTGCGAATGCGGCTGGAACGCCGAACACCCCGGCGGACGGCGATTCAACGCCCGCGAAGATGTCCGCACGCAGCTCGAAGCGACGCTGCGCCGCATGGTGGCGGACGGCACGCCGCCCGACGTCATCACCTTCGCCGGCAACGGCGAGCCGACCCTGCATCCCGAATTCGAAGCGGTGATCGGCGATACGATCGCCCTGCGCGACGCATTGTGCCCGTCGGCCAAGGTCTCGGTGCTCTCGAACGCCACCCAGCTCCACCGCGAAGAGGTGCGCCGCGCCCTGCTGCGGGTGGACAACAACATCCTCAAGCTCGACTCGGCGTTCGACGCTACGGCGCGTCTGATGAACAACCCCCAAAGCCCCGCCTACACCGTCCGCGGCGTCGTGGAGCAGATGAAGGGCTTCGACGGACGCCTGACCGTGCAGACCATGTTCCTGCGCGGCGAATGCGACGGACAGAAAACAGACAACACGACCGAAGAGGAGGTCTCGGCATGGCTGCGGCTGATCGAAGAGATCCGGCCGCGGCAGGTCATGGTCTACTCGCTCGACCGCGACACCCCGTGCCGGACGCTCGAAAAGGTTCCGCGCGAGGAGCTGCAGGCCATCGCCGCCCGCGTCGAAGCGCTCGGCATCCCCTGTTCGGTAGCATAACCCGCCTGACGATGAGACTGCTCCTGTTATCGCTGTTGCTCGTTGCCGGTTGTACGGCGACCGCCCAGCGCCGTCCCACGGCGCGCGAATTGGGCGAACTGCAGGACAGCGTGTGGCGCCGTCTCGACATCCTGCTCACGACCGACCGGGGATTCGCCGCCTGCACACCGGAGCGCGAAACATTCGACGGAAGCGCGAACGCCGCCCGCGCATCCGCAACCAAGGAAATAGCAAGCATCGCCGACGCCGTCCGGTCGTCCGGGACCGACGAAACCGCAGGGATCGTCCGTGTCCACCTGCTCCGGGCCGACTCGGCGATGAAAGCCCGCTTCCGCCGTTACGTGCACGACAGCCCCCTGATCCGGCTCGAAGGGTTCGATCCCGACACGACGCCCTATCCGCCCGCCCCCGAAGGCACGCCGCCGCCCGACGGACTGAGCATGGACGCCGAATATGCCTTCTACCCTGCGGAGACCGACTGCATACGGCTTACGATCCGCTACCGCGGCGATTCGACCGTCTATTTCGGGACGGACTACACCGTTTGCAGGTTCCAAAACGGCCGGTGGGAAACACTGCCGGGCGCCGACGCATGGGACTCCCTGCTGATCGGCATCGGCCGCCCGCAATTTCCCGTCCCCGGCGACGCCCGGCAGACGAAAGAGTACGCCTACGGCTTCACGGCCCGGCTCGCGCCGCGCATCTATCCGTCCGTATACGCCCGTTACCGCATCTGCAAAAACGTTTACATGGAAAATCCGCGCCGCGACTACCTGCTCACCGCCGATTTTACGGTGACGCCCTTCGTCCCGTTCACCCGCTTTCCGGAGCAGACGGGCGACAACAACTGACAAATCATGCAAATACTCCTCTCCTGTGCCAAAACGATGGCCGAAAGCACCTCCCTGCCGATACCCCGCACCACTTCGCCCCTTTACGGCGCGCAGGCCGGGGAGCTGGCCGGACAGCTGGCGACGCTCTCCACCGAAGAGCTGGCGAAAATCCTGCGCGTAAACCATCGGATCGCCGCGACGAACCGGCTCCGCTACAGCCGTTTCCACGACAATGCGGAGAGGGCGCTGCCGGCGCTGGCGGCCTACACGGGCATCGTGTTCAAACGGATCGCTCCGGCGGATTTCACGGCCGGGGATTTCGAATATGCGCAGGCGCACCTCAACATCACCTCGTTCCTTTACGGACTGCTCCGTCCGCTGGACACGATCCGCACCTACCGGCTCGAAGGCGACGCCGTACTGCCCGGCCACGGCGAGCAGACGGTTTTCGAATATTGGCAGGACAAACTGACGGACGCCTTTCTGGAGAAGATCAAGGCCGACGACGGCATACTGGTCAATCTGGCCAGCAGTGAGATGAAGCGGCTGTTCGACTGGAAGCGCATCTGCCGCGAAGTACGGGTCGTCACCCCCGAATTCCGCATCCGCGAAGACGACCGGCTGAAAACCGTCGTGGTCTATACGAAAATGTGCCGCGGCGAAATGACCCGTCATATCCTCAAAAACCGCATCGGCGATCCGCAGCAGCTGAAAGCGTTCGAGTGGGAGGGTTTCCGGCTGAATCCGACGCTCAGCAAAGCCGACGACTGGGTGTTTACGATGTAAGGAGTCCGGATATTATTCGGCGCAGACCGGCGCCTGTTTCGTTTCGAGCAGGGCTTTCAGAATACCCTCCTCGTCATAGCCGCAGAGGGCATAGAGCTGAGCCGGAGTTCCGTGTTCGACCCACTCGTCGCCGATGCCCAGCGAACGCACCGAAACGTCCAGCCCGCGTGCATTGAAAAATGCCGCGACGGCTTCGCCGACGCCTCCGCGCAGGGCGCCGTCCTCGACCGTCACCACGCGGCGGAACTTCGCACCCACTTCGAGGAGCAGTTCCTCGTCGAGAGGTTTGGCGAAGCGCAGGTCGTAATGGGCTGCGCTCACCCCTTCTTCGGCGGCGCGTGCGGCGGCGCGTGCGGCGGCGTTGCCGACCGTCCCGACGGTCACCAGCGCCACATCCGCTCCGTCGCGGAGCTTGCGTCCCCGGCCCACGGGCAGGGTTTCGAACCGCGCACCGCGCCACATCCGGCCTTCGCCGCAGCCGCGGGGATAGCGGATCATGAAGGGATGGCCGTACTGCAGTCCCGTATACATCATGCCGCGCAGTTCCAGCTCGTCCATCGGCGCGGCGATCGCCAGTGTCGGCACGCAGCCGAAGGCCGCCATGTCGAAGACTCCGTGATGCGTCACGCCGTCCTCGCCGACCAGACCGCCCCGGTCGAGACACATCACCACCGGAAGGTCCTGAATGGCGACGTCGTGGATCACATTGTCGTAAGCCCGCTGCATGAAGGTCGAATAGATATTGCAGAAGGGCACCATGCCCGCGGCGGCGAGTCCCGCCGAGAAAGTCACGGCATGCCCCTCGGCGATGCCCACGTCGAAACAGCGCGACGGCATGGCCTGCATCAGCAGATTCATCGAGCAGCCCGACGGCATGGCGGGCGTGACGCCCACGACGCGGCTGTCGCGTTCGGCAAGTTCGACGAGCGTCTCGCCGAAAACGTCCTGATAGCGCGACGCCGAACCCGGCGACGAAATCCGCTCGCCCGTATCGGGATTGAACCGCCCCGGCGCATGCCAGACGGGCTGGTTGTGTTCGGCGGGCAGGTAGCCCTTGCCCTTTACGGTCATGACGTGCAGCAGCTTGGGTCCCTCTATGTCGCGCAGCGCGCGAAGCGTCCGCACCAACTCCTTGAGGTTGTGGCCGTCCACGGGTCCGAAATAGCGGAAATTGAGACTTTCGAACAGATTGCTCTTGTTGAGCAGCCCCTGCTTGACGGCGTTGCCCGCCTTCTGGCAGAGACGCAGCAGGCGCGGCGTATGCGAAAGGATGCCCCACAACCGTTGCTTGAAGCGGTTGTAGTGGACCGAAGTCGAAATCTTGAGCAGGTAGTTTTTCAGCGCGCCCGTGGCCTGATCGATCGCCATGTTGTTGTCGTTCAGAATCACCAGCAGGTTGGTGCGCTTGCTGGCCCCGGCGTTGTTCAGCCCTTCGAAGGCCAGCCCGCCGGTCATCGAACCGTCGCCGATGACCGCCACGACCCGATACTTCTCGCCCCGCAGTTCGGCCGCCTTGGCCATGCCGAAGGCCGCCGAGATCGACACCGAGGCGTGTCCCCCGCCGAAAGCGTCGTATTCGCTCTCGGACATGCGCGGGAAGCCGCTGATGCCCCCCAGCCGGCGCTTGGTTTTGAACGCTTCGCGGCGGCCCGTGATGATCTTGTGGGCATAGGTCTGGTGCCCCACGTCCCACACGATCTTATCGGCGGGCGTGTCGAAGACATAATGCAGGGCGGCGGCCAGCTCCACAGCCCCCAGACTCGACGCGAGGTGTCCGGGATTTACCGAACATTCGTCGACGATATAGCGTCGCAACTCGTCGCAGTAAGCGCGCAACTCCTCCGCGGAGAGCCTTTTGAGGTCCTCCGGCGAATCGATATGTAGAAGCAGTCTGTATTCTTCCGGCGTCATGGCGAGACAAAGATAATGCAAGCAGGGCACAAAAGCAAGCCCGTCCGCCTTTTGGCCGGACGCAGCCTTTCCGGAACGGCGTCGAAAAGCGTGCGCACCGGACACCGCGCCGAATTTGTTCGGACACGGTCCGGAGGGCGTCTATTTTCTGTAAAGATAGTCATTGATGCCGGTTTTTTTCGAAAAAATTTCTATCTTCGCGTTACGGTAAATCCATTGCAACATGAAATACAAGAGAATACTCCTCAAACTGAGCGGCGAATCGCTGCAAGGTTCGCAGAAATACGGACTCTCGCCCGAAGTGCTCCAGTCCTACGCCGAACAGATCAAGGCGGCCGCCGGGACGGGCGTCCAGATCGGCATCGTCATCGGCGGCGGCAACATCTTCCGCGGACTCACCGGCGCCAAGAAGGGCTTCGACCGCGTGAAGGGCGACCAGATGGGCATGCTGGCCACGATCATCAACTCGCTGGCGCTGCAGTCGGCACTGGAGGACAACGGCGTGAAGGCCAAGGTACTGACTTCGATCCGCATGGAACCCATCGGCGAATACTACTCCAAGGCCCGTGCCATCGAGTACCTCGAAGCGGGCTATGTGGTGATTATCGGCGGCGGCACGTCGAATCCCTATTTCACGACCGACTCGGCGTCGGCGCTGCGCGGCATCGAGATCGAAGCCGACGTGATGCTCAAAGGCACCCGCGTGGACGGCGTTTACACGGCCGACCCCGAAAAGGACCCGACGGCCGTGAAGTTCGACCGGATCACGTTCGAGGAGGTGCTCGACCGCAGGCTGAAAGTCATGGACCTCACGGCGTTCACCCTTTGCCGCGAGAACGGACTCGGCATCATCGTCTTCGACATGGACACGCCGGGCAATCTGGGCAAAGTACTTGCAGGCGAACAGATCGGAACGCTCGTAACCGGGCTTTCATAGGAGCTTCCGGCCGGCACTCCGGACTCCGTGCGACAAAGTGCCCGACAAACCAAAACAACGAAAAAACATGGCGACAAAAAAGAGTAACAGACAATTATGGATCATGCTGGCGCTGATCGTCGCGATCGTCGCCGTCATCCTGCTGCTGCCTTCATGCGGCGGCAACAGCAGCAAAAAGGCAGGCGACGTCGAATCGACGACGCTCGTGAAGGCCGGCGACAAAGCCCCCGACTTCACGGTCGAGATGTTCGGCGGCGGCAAAACCGACCTCGCCGAACTGAAAGGCAAGGTCGTCCTGCTGAACTTCTGGGCCACGTGGTGTCCGCCCTGCCGGCAGGAGCTGGCGCGCGTGCAGAGCGACGTGATCGACCGTTTCGCAGGCCGCGATTTCGTATTCCTGCCCATCTCGCGCGGCGAAACGCACCAGACCGTGGCGGCGTTCCGCGAAAAGACCGGCTACTCCTTCCCGATGGGTCTCGACCCCTCGCAGACCGTCTACGACCGTTATGCGTCGAACTACATTCCGCGTAATTTCGTCATCGACCGCAACGGCAAGGTCGTGCTGGCGTCGGTAGGGTACGACCCCGAAGAGTTCGACGAAATGATCAAAACCATCGAAAAAACACTCGAATAACTATGGATACCAAAACGATTCTCAACGAAGCCTCCGGCCGTATGCAGAAGGCTATCGACCACCTCGAAGAGGAACTTCTGAACGTGCGCGCGGGCAAAGCCTCGCCCAACGCCCTGAACGGCATCATGGTAGATTACTTCGGCTCGCAGGTGCCCGTATCGGGCGCGGCCAGCGTCACGGTTCCCGACGCCAAGACGATCCTGATCCAGCCGTGGGACAAGAACATGCTCCGCCCGCTGGAAAAAGCCATCATCGACTCGAACATCGGCCTGACCCCCTCGAACAACGGCGAGCAGATACGCCTGACGATTCCGCCCCTGACCGAAGAGCGCCGCAAGGAGCTGGTGAAGCAGATCCGCGGCGAAGCCGAAACGGCCCGCATCAGCCTGCGCAACGCCCGCCGCGACGCCGTCGAGGCATTCAAGAAGGCCCAGAAGGAGGGCATGCCCGAAGACGAATCGAAAGACGGCGAAACCCAGTCGCAGAAGCTGTTGGAAAAATTCTCCAAGCTGCTCGACGAAGCGCTCCAGAGAAAGGAGAAGGAGATCATGACCGTCTGAAACGGTTTCATCCGCATGAAAATCCGGCCCGATTCGTATATTGGCCGGATTTTTTCATATATTTGCCCCTCCTAAACATTCCGTCCCGATGAAAAAGCCATTCCGCAAGATTTCGGTCCTGATCGTATTGTTTTCGCTGTTCGGCATACAGAACGCAGCATCGCAGGGCTACGTCAAACTCAACGCGCTCTATGCGCTGGTCGGCGTCGTAAACCCCTCTGTGGAATTCGCCATATCCCCCAAATCGACCCTGCAGACCGACATCGTGGTCTCGCCGTGGAAGTCGATCAACCGGAAGCATATGACCTTCGCCATCTTCATGGGCGAATACCGCCGCTACTTCAAGGAGCACAACCGGGGCTGGTATCTGGGCGCCAATATCGGCATGATGGCTTTCGACATGTCGAAACCCTATATCGAAGGCTGGAAGCTGAAATTCGAAGACCGCTACTGCAAAGGCTACGGCATGATGATCGGCCTGTGCGTGGGTTACGAACACCAGTTCGGGGAGCGGTGGCTGCTCGACGCCTTCTTCGGATGGGCATGGATGGACAGCCACTACAACGGATACAGTTTCGACGGCAAGGTAGACATGTATCCCCACCGCCCGGTGCAGCCGGAGAACCCCGATCCGTTCAACGGCTCGTCGGAGTGGTATCCCAACAAGCTCGGCGTCTCGATCGGCTACCGGATCTTCATGCCCAAGCGACTGCGCACCGACGGTTCCTGCAGCAGATAACACGGATTGCGGAAAACGGCCGCAAACGACGGACAACCATAAACGCCCTGCTCCTCAAAGAGCAGGACGTTTCGTCTTGCCGGATGTGTCCGGACAGGTTACGGGCCGGCAAAACACGGCTACACTCCGAAAGCAAACGCCGGTTTCGAAACGTCCGACTCCGCGGGTTCTGCCCGTTCTCCCGCTAATTCCGCCGACTCCGCAAGTTCCACGGATTCTGCGGGGAGGGGCTGCGGAATCTGCGGGGCTGCCGGTTTTGCCGACTCTGTCCGTTCCTCCGGACGGCATGATCCGGACGGCGCACTACATGCGCAAAAAAACGGAAGCGGGGTGGAAATACCCCGCTTCCGCGTTCTGACGATGCGCGGCCTGCGCCGCAGTCATCGGGAATTACTTAACCTTCGGGCCGGCAGCTACGAGCTTCTTGCCTTCCTCGTTGCCCGTGAACTTCACGAAGTTCTTCACGAAGCGGTTTGCGAGGTCCTCGGCCTTCACGTCCCAATCCTTGGCGTTCTTGTAGGTGTCGCGCGGATCGAGGATCTTGGGATCCACGCCGGGCAGAGCCGTCGGGATCTTGAAGTCGAAGATGGGCAGCGTCTTGGTCTCGGCCTTGTCGATCGAACCGTCGAGGATGGCGTCGATGATGCCGCGCGTATCCTTGATCGAGATACGTTTGCCGGTGCCGTTCCAACCCGTGTTCACGAGGTAAGCCTTGGCGCCCGACTTCTGCATCTTCTTCACCAGCTCCTCACCGTACTTGGTGGGGTGCAGCGAAAGGAACGCTGCGCCGAAGCAGGCCGAGAATGTCGGAGTCGGTTCGGTGATGCCGCGCTCGGTACCGGCCAGCTTGGCGGTGAAGCCGGAGAGGAAGTAGTACTTGGTCTGCTCGGCGTTCAGGATCGAAACCGGGGGCAGCACGCCGAATGCGTCGGCCGAGAGGAAGATCACCTTCTTGGCGGCCGGAGCCTTCGATACGGGCTTCACGATATTCTCGATGTGGAAGATCGGATACGACACGCGAGTATTCTCGGTCACCGACTTGTCGGCGAAATCGATCTTGCCCTTCGGGCCGACCGTCACGTTCTCCAACAGCGCGTTGCGGCGGATAGCGTTCCAGATGTCGGGCTCGTTCTCTTTCGAGAGATTGATGACCTTGGCATAGCAGCCGCCCTCGAAATTGAACACGCCGTCGTCGTCCCAGCCGTGCTCGTCGTCGCCGATGAGCTGACGCTTGGGATCGGTCGAGAGGGTCGTCTTGCCCGTACCCGACAGACCGAAGAAGATCGCCGTCTCGCCCTTCTCGTTGGTGTTGGCCGAGCAGTGCATCGAAGCGATGCCCTTCAACGGCAGCAGGTAGTTCATATAGGAGAACATACCCTTCTTCATCTCACCGCCATACCACGTGTTGAGGATTACCTGCATCTTCTCCGTGAGGTTGAAGACCACGGCCGTCTCCGAGTTCAGACCCAGCTTCTTGTAGTTCTTCACCTTCGCCTTCGAAGCGTTGAGCACCACGAAGTCGGGTTCGCCGTACTGCTCCAGCTCGGCGTCGGTCGGACGGATGAACATGTTCTTCACGAAGTGTGCCTGCCAGGCCACCTCCATGATGAAGCGGATCTTCAAGCGCGTGTTCTCGTTGGCGCCGCAGAAGGTATCGACCACGTAGAGCTTCTTGCCCGAAAGCTCCTGGCCGGCGAGCTTCTTCAACTCCTTCCATGCAGCCTTCGTCACGGGCTTGTTGTCGTTCTTGTATTCGGGCGAAGTCCACCAGATGGTGTCCTTCGTCGTCTCGTCCATCACGAAGAACTTGTCCTTGGGCGAACGGCCGGTATAGACGCCGGTCATCACGTTCACGGCGCCCATGTCGGTTACAACGCCCTTGTCGAAACCGCGCAGGCCCTTCTTGGTCTCCTCGCGGAACAGCTCGTCATACGACGGATTGTACACGATCTCCGTAACGCCGGTGATGCCGTACTTTTTCAAATCCATTTTGTCCATAATTGTATTCGTTATTAAAACCTCTTTATCCAACTCTATCCGGGATTTCCCGGGACTCTCCCGACGAAGGCTCCGCACTCGCGGCAAGTCCCTTTTTTCCCGATGCAAAATTAGTAAAAAAAACGATAATGTGAAAAAATTAACAGTAATTTTTCACAAAATTTAAAAAACCGAGGAGACGAAGCCGGGACACAGCCGGCATCAAGCAGATCGACACGCTGATAACAGCACATTCAGCCCCACGTGAAAACACGCTGTTTCCGCCTTTCCGCAGATGCGGGAAGGGGGGGGGCATTTCCGAAATCCGACGAAAAGCCGAAGCGACGGAACGCCTCGGCTTCCCGATCGGAAAGGGCGGCATCACTCCGCCACCACCGCGATGCAGTTCGTGACGCGCCGTTCGCCCTCGTGGTCGAACCTCCGGTTGTCGGACGGGCGGTTCACGACGCCCGCCTCCTCGCACCAGAGCGTCGACGAACCGCCGCCGTCGAGGTTCAGCGCCGAATACAGCCCCAATTGCCGCACGAGATAGATCAGTTCGCCGATCGTCATACCCGCCGCCTGCCCCGGGAAACGGCCGTCCACGACGATCATCACCGCCTCGCCCTGTCGCGTGACGCCCACGACCGAGCGGGGATGCCGGCCCCAGAAACCGCCCTCGCGATCGGCATACGACAACGCTTCGCCGCGGCAGAGAAGCAGCGGCCCGGCAGCCAGCGCGTCACGGTAACGCCGCGCGAGCCGCGCGTCGTCCGCCGGAACATAGGGTTCGATCCGCACGCGGCGCCCCTTTATCGCCACCACGCCGTTGACGCGGAACTCTTCCCGAGCTTCGGTCGCGGCGACCGTCCGGCCTCCGACACGCACGAACGTCGAGGGAACGAGCGTCTTCACATTGAAATAGCCCGCGTTCACGGCCGCCACAGCCCCCTCCGCCTCGGCCAAAACCGACGTAAGCGTCAGCGAATCCGGCTGTACGATGCGGGTGCGGTATCTTCCCGCGTCATACCTGATCATCGAGATCGCCTGCGGCGCGCCGAACAGTTCGAGTTGCGCCTGCACGGCCACCAGATGCGGCCGCACGCAGCAGGTATCCCAGCGGATCGCGGCGATCGCCAGCGAATCCTGCACGCTTTGCGCACCGGCCGCAACGGGCAGGCACACGAGCAGCCAACCGAGCACACGTTTCATTCGTTTCGCAGTTTTCATCGTAACCCTTATTTTCCTACAAAATATTTGGAGACTCCGGAACCGTCCGTGTCCCGCGACGTAAAGATACGAAAATCCGAGCGCAGAAGCAAGCGCAAGCTTGATTATGCCGAGACAGAGCATCCAAGGCGCAAACCAAAGATACTCCGCCTCGGCAAAAAGCAAATAAATTTGCATTGCGCTCGGCTTAATCGTATCTTTGTCCCGACGACACGATAATCCGTTCGCTATGGAAGAACTCACACTCACCGTTCCCGCGCTGCTCTTTCCCGCCATTTCACTGATCCTGCTGGCCTACACCAACCGGTTTCTCTCCTACGCCCAGCTGATCCGCACGCTCAAAGCGCAATACCTCCAACACCGTTCCGACCTGACGGCCGCCCAGATCGACAACCTGCGGCGGCGGCTCTACCTGACCCGCGCCATGCAGATTCTGGGGATCGCCAGCCTGTTCCTGTGCGTCGTGACGATGTTCCTGCTCTACATCGGGCTGCCGCTTGTGGCCGCATACGTCTTCGGTGCGGGTCTGTTGGCGCTGATCGGCTCGCTCGGCGTCTCCATCCGCGAAATCCAGATTTCGGTACGGGCACTCGAAATCTACCTGAACGACATGGAACACTGACGACGATGCGCACCGCGGAATCCGGCCGAACGCCCGACCTCTTCCGGAACCGCCCTGCGGCAGGTCGCAACATCCCCCGACGACCGGAGGCCCGATGCGAAACGGGGCCTTCCGCAAATCGCAGAAAGCCCCGTAATTCCGATCGTCCGCCGCGTCACCGCTCCATTTTACGCAGGAAACATTCGACCGTATTCTCCATCAGACAAGCGATCGTCATCGGCCCCACGCCGCCCGGCACGGGAGTGATGACCGAGGCCAGCGGTTCGACGGCGGCGTAGTCCACGTCGCCGCACAGCTTGCCCGTCCCGGGATCGCGGTTGACCCCCACGTCGATCACCACGGCGCCCGGACGCACCATGTCGGCCGTCACGAAACGCGGCCGGCCGATCGCCACGACCAGGATGTCCGCTTCGCGCGTCACCTCCGGCAGATTTCGCGTGCGGCTGTGGGCGATCGTCACCGTAGCGTTGGCGTCGAGCAGCAATTTGGCCACCGGCAGCCCTACGATATTGCTGCGGCCGATCACCACGGCACGTTTGCCGGCGATCTCCACACCTGCCCGCTGCAACATCCGGATAATTCCTTTCGGCGTGCAGGGCAGCGTGCAGGGCTGTTTGAGCCACAGATTGGCTACGTTGAGCGGATGGAAACCGTCCACGTCCTTCTCGCGGCGGATCGCCGCGATCACCCGATCCTCGTCGATATGCTTCGGCAGGGGCAGCTGCACCAGAATCCCGTCCACGCCGTCGTCGGCGTTCAGTTCGCCGATCAGCGCCAGCAACTCCGCCTCGCCCGTCTCCGCCGGGCGGCGGATCGTCGTGTTGCGAATGCCCACCTCGGCCGAAGCCTTGGCCTTGCCCGTCACATAGCTCACGCTGGCCGGATCGTCGCCCACGAGCACCACGACCAGATGGGGCGCCCGCCCGTATTTGGCAGGGAACTCCTTCACCGCCGCCGCCATTTCGGCCTTCATCGAGGCCGACAACTTTTTTCCGCTGATTATCGTCGCCATAGAATCACTTGATTGCTTTCCGTCCGATGTCCGTACGATGGAACAGATTGTCGCACCGCACCTTATCTACTTCCCGATTGCACTTTTCCAGCGCCTCGCCGAGCGTCGGCGCCGCACAGACGACGATCGCCACCCGACCGCCGGCCGTCACGATCCGCCCCTCCTTCGAGGCCGTACCCATGTGGTAGACCGCGCCGTCGACCTCGTCCAGCCCCTCGATCACGGCGCCCTTCGCATAGCTGCCGGGATAGCCCTTCGAGGCCAGCACCACGCCCACCGTCGAAAAGTCGTGCCATTCGAGCGGGTACTCCAGCTCCCTGCCGTCGGCCACGGCCGAGAAGATCTCCACGATGTCGCTTTTCAGGCGCGGCAGCACTACTTCCGTCTCCGGATCGCCGAAACGGGCGTTGAACTCGATCACCTTGATGCCGTCGCGCGTCTTCATCAGGCCGCCGTAGAGCACCCCCGTGAAGGGACACCCTTCGGCGCACATCGCATCGGCGACGGGCTGCATGATCCGCTCCAACGCATACCGTTCGTCCTCCCCGGTCACGAACGGCAGCGGCGAGTAGGCGCCCATGCCGCCCGTATTGGGCCCTTCGTCGCCGTCGTAGGCCCGCTTGTGATCCTGCGCCAGCGCCATCGGATAGACGCGCCGACGGTCGACGAAACACATGAACGAGAACTCGGGCCCTTCGAGCCAATCCTCGACCACCACCTTGCCGTGCCCGAACTTGTCGTCGAGCAGCATGTCGCGCAACGCGGCATCGGCCTCCTCCATCGTCTGCGCGATGACCACACCCTTGCCTGCCGCCAGCCCGTCGTATTTCAGCACTGCCGGCAACGGACGCGAGGCCACGTAGTCGCGCGCCTCCTCATACGCGGTGAAGGCACGGAACCCCGCCGTCGGGATACCGTATTTGGCCATCAGCTCCTTGGCGAACTCCTTCGACGACTCGATGCGCGCGGCCGCCTTCGTCGGGCCGAAGATCCGCAACCCCGCCGCACGGAAACAGTCGACGATACCCGCCGCCAGCGCCGCTTCGGGGCCTACGACCGTCAGCGTCACGTTGTGCGCCAGCGCAAAATCACGCAAAGCCTCCACCTCCGTCTCGCGGATCGGGACGCACTCGGCCTGCGCCGCGATGCCCGCATTGCCCGGCGCGCAATAGATCGTGTCGATCCTTCCGCTGCGCGTCAGCGCATCGACAATGGCATGTTCGCGGCCTCCGCCGCCCACTACAAGAACTTTCATGGATCGAAATATATCTTTAATTCGGTTTCAAAATCATGCGGTTTCACGTCGCGGCCGCCGTCCCGCCGCACCCGGTTCTTCTCCGGCGGCAGAGCCGAATCCTGCCCGAATAACGGACAGCGGACCCGCCCCCCGATCTCGTCATCTCAGTGTTTGAAATGGCGCATTCCCGTGAAGAGCATCGCCACGCCCGTTTCGTCGGCCTTGCGGATCGAATCCTCGTCGCGTACCGAACCGCCTGGCTGCACGATCGCCGCGACACCGTTGGCGGCGGCGAGCGTCACGCAGTCGTCGAAGGGGAAGAAGCCGTCCGACGCCATGACCAGCCCCTCGGTCGCACCTTTGGCCTGCGCCTCCTTCAACGCGATCTCGGCCGATCCGATCCGGTTCATCTGACCGGCGCCGACGCCGAGCGTCTGTCCCTCCTTCACCACCACGATCGCGTTCGACTTGACATGCTTGACGATCCGCCAGGCGAACTCCAAGTCGCGCAGCTGTGCAGCGTCGGGACGCGCCTTCGTAACGGTCATCGACGCCTCGACCCGCTTCGTCTCCACGTCGAGCTCCTGCGCCAGCAGACCGCCGTTGACGCTCACGTACTGCATCGGATGCACGTCGCTGCGTGTCATGTCGACTTCGAGCAGCCGCAGGTTCTTCTTCGTGCAGAGCACCTCCAACGCCCCTTCCGAGAACTTGGGCGCCATGATGATCTCCAAAAAAATCGGCTTCATCCGTTCGGCCGCCTCGCGCGTCACCTCGCGGTTGACAGCCACGATACCGCCGAAGATCGACACCTTGTCGGCCTCGTAGGCCTTCGTCCACGCCTCCACGACGTCGCGGCCGACGGCCGCGCCGCAGGGATTCATGTGTTTGAGCCCCACGCAGAAAGGCTCGTCGAACTCGCGCACGATGTTCAGCGCGGCGTTGGCGTCCTGGATATTATTGTACGACAGCTCCTTGCCGTTGAGTTGCCGGGCATGGGCCAGCGAGAAGGAAACCTCCTCGGCCGAGCGGTAGAACTTGGCCGTCTGATGGGGATTCTCGCCGTAGCGGAGCGACTGCACCAGATCGAAATCGAGGAACAGTTTCTCGGGCAGGCCCGCCTGCGCACGCATGTAGGTGGCGATCATGCTGTCGTACTCCGCCGTATGGGTGTAGGCCTTGGCCGAAAGACGCAGACGCGTTTCGACCGAAGTATTGCCCTCGGCGCGCATCTCGTCCAGAATCGCGGCGTAGTCCGCCGGATCGCAGACGACGGTCACGTCGCGGAAATTCTTGGCCGCACTGCGCAGCATCGAAGGGCCGCCGATGTCGATGTTCTCGATCGCCTCGGCCAGCGTAACGCCCTCTTTGGCGATCGTCTGGCGGAAGGGATAGAGGTTCACGCAGACCAGATCGATGAACTCGATGCCGTTGGCGCGCAGCGCCTCGACGTGCTCCTCGACGTCGCGGCGCGCCAGCAGACCGCCGTGCACGGCCGGATGAAGCGTCTTCACGCGCCCGTCGCAAATCTCGGGGAAGCCGGTCACGTCGCTGATGTTCAACACCTCGACACCGCTCTCGCGCAACAGTTTCATCGTGCCGCCCGTGGCGATCACCTCCCAGCCCAAAGCCTTCAAATTCTTTGCGAAGTCGACGACGCCCGTCTTATCGCTGACACTTATCAATGCCCTCATTTTTCGTATTTTATGCTTTTACCAATTTATCAATCGTTTCCACGTATAATTCATGCTCCACCTCGTGCACGCGCCGTTCGACCTCGTGCACGTCGTCGCCGTCGTAGGCGAAGGCGCGCTGCGCGATGATCCGCCCGCCGTCGAGCGTGGCGTCGACCCAGTGGATCGTCACCCCGTAGACCTTCACCCCGTAGGCGACGGCCTCCTCGATCGCGTGCGCCCCCTTGAAGGCGGGCAGCAGCGAGGGATGGATGTTGACGATCCGCCCGCCGTAGGCGCCGAGCAGCACCTCCGAGAGGATGCGCATGTACCCCGCCAGACAGACCAGATCGACTCCCGCGGCATCGAGCCGCGCGACGATCTCGCGTTCGTAGTCGGCCTTCGAGGCATACTCCTTCGGCGCGAAGGCGAAGCAGGCGATGCCCCGCGCCGCCGCGCGCTCCGTGACGCGCGCCCCGGGCCGGTCGCAGACGACGAGTGCCACCTCGGCCGCGATCGCACCCCGCTCGCATGCAGCGGCGATCGCCTCGAAGTTGCTCCCCTCGCCGCTGGCGAAAACAGCGATCCGCTTCATCGGCACGCTATCGGATGACGACCCCTTCGGAGTCGGTGACACGTCCGATGACCGACGCCTGCTCTCCGTGCGACGCGAGGATGTCGACGGCCTTCTGCGCCTCCTCGGCGTCGAGCGCGATGACCATGCCGACGCCCATGTTGAAGATGTTGAACATCTCGCGGTGGGCGATCTTTCCGTACTTCTCCAGGAAGCGGAACACGGGCAGGATCTCCCACGTCCCCTCCTCGATGGCGATGCCCTGCCCCTCGTGCAGGATGCGGGGAATGTTCTCGTCGAATCCGCCGCCGGTGATGTGGCTGATGCCGTGGACGTCGCACCGGCGGATCACGTCGAGCACCGGCTTCACATAGATTTTCGTCGGGGTGAGCAGCACCTCGCCCAACGTGCGGTTACTCAGCTCGGGATAGACCTTGTTAAGTTCCAATCCGTTGTCCGACAGCACCTTGCGCACCAGCGAGAAGCCGTTGGAATGGACGCCCGACGAGGCGATCCCGACCAGCACGTCGCCGGTCTTGACCTTCGACCCGTCGATGAGCCGGCTGCGTTCGACGACGCCCACCGTGAACCCCGCGATGTCGTACTCGCCGCCTTCGTACATGCCCGGCATCTCGGCCGTCTCGCCGCCTACGAGCGCACAGCCCGCCTGACGGCACCCCTCGGCCACGCCGCAGACGATGCCCTCGATCTTGACCGGTTCGTTGTGCCCCACGGCCACATAATCGAGAAAAAAGAGCGGCTCGGCACCCTGAGCCAGCACGTCGTTGACGCACATCGCCACGGCATCGATGCCGATCGTATCGTGTTTGTCCAGCGCGAAGGCCAGTTTGAGCTTGGTTCCCACGCCGTCGGTACCGCTTACGAGCACCGGCTCCTTGACTCCGAGAGCCGCCAGATCGAACATGCCGCCGAAGGCGCCGATCGTACCCATGACGCCCGTGCGCGCCGTCGAAGCGACGTGCTTCTTGATGCGGCGGACCACCTCGTAACCGGCTTCGAGATTCACGCCGGCCTTCTCATAACTTTCTGCCATATCGTTTTTTCTGTTTTTCGTTTGACATTTGTCGCGCGAGGAATACCCCGCTAACGGTTCTTGTCCTCCTTGCGGCCGATCTCGGCGGCATGTTCGTAGAGCGCCGTCGGATAACGGCCCGTGAAGCAGGCCATGCACATCTCCTTGCGGTTGCCGGCCCTCAGCAGCGCTCCCTCCGAGAGGAAGGCCAGCGAGTCGGCCTCGATCTGGCGGCATATCTCCTCGACCGAACAGCGGTGGCCGATCAACTGGTCGCAGGTCGAGGTGTCGACGCCGTAGAAGCAGGGATGGGTCATCTTGGGCGATGCGATGCGCACGTGCACCTCCTTCGCGCCGGCGGCCTTGAGCAGCCGCACGATGCGCAGCGAAGTCGTACCGCGCACGATCGAGTCGTCGATGAGCGCCACGCGCTTGCCCGCCACGAGCGACCGCACGGCCGAAAGTTTCATCTTCACGCCCTTCTCGCGCATCGCCTGCGACGGCTGGATGAAGGTACGGCCGATGTAACGGTTCTTGACCAGCCCCATTTCATAGGGGATGCCGCTGGCCTCCGAGTAACCGATCGCGGCCGAAAGGCTCGAATCGGGCACGCCGATCACCACGTCGGCGTCGGCCGGAGCCTCCTTGAAAAGGAGCCGGCCCGACTCCTTGCGGAAGGCGTGGACGTTGCAACATTCGATGTCGCTGTCGGGGCGCGCGAAATAGATGTACTCCATGGCGCACATGCAGTTGCGCTTGTACATCGAATAGTCGCGGCTGCGGATGCCGTTGCGGTCGAGCGTGACGATCTCGCCCGGATTGACGTCGCGCACGAACTCCGCGCCCACGATGTCCAGCGCGCAGGTCTCCGAGCTGACGACCCAGCCGTCGTTGAGCCGGCCGATCGACAGCGGACGCAGGCCGTACTTGTCGCGGCAGGCGTAGAGACGGTTCTCGGTCATGATCAGGAAGGCAAACCCGCCTTCGAGCATGTTGAGCGCGTCGATGATGGCGAAAATGCGGTGCTCCGAGCTGTGCTCCTTCTTGATGAGGTGCGCGAGGATCTCGCTGTCGGAGGTCGAGTGGAAGAGGCTCCCCTTGTCCTCCAAGTAACGCACCAGCTCGCGTGAATTGACGAGGTTGCCGTTGTGCGCCAGCGCGAAATCGCCCGTATGGTGTCGGAAGACGAAGGGCTGCACGTTCTCGCGGCCGCCGCCCCCTGCCGTCGAGTAGCGCACATGGCCGATGGCCATGCGGCCGTGGAGCGTCGAAAGGTTGTCGCCGTTGAAGACCTCGGTCACCAACCCCTCGCCCTTGACCGACGCGAGGCGGCCCTCCTCGGCACTGACGATGCCGCACGCCTCCTGGCCGCGGTGCTGCAAGGCATGAAGGCCGTAGTAGACGATTCCCGGCGCATCGTCCACGCCGAAGACGCCGAAGACGCCGCACTCCTCGTGCAGGGAGTCGAAAGGCAATTCATTCATATCGTGATTCCTCCTGTATTAGTTAATCCGAAAGCGAAAACCGGAGCGGGAACCCACCCCCGCCGTGTCGCTCCTCTATTTTTTCAAAGCCTCCAAACGGGCGAGAATCTCCTCGTAGGCCTCGCGCACGCGCCCCAGGTCGCGGCGGAAACGGTCCTTGTCGAGCTTCTCGTTGGTCGTCTTGTCCCACAGACGGCAGGTATCGGGCGACACCTCGTCCGCCAGCACGATCTGCCCGTCCGACGTGCGGCCGAACTCGATCTTGAAGTCCACCAGCGTGATGTTCATGCGGTCGAACAGACCGGTCAGCACCTCGTTGATCTTGGCCGTCATGTCGTAGATCCGTTTCAGTTCGTCGTAAGTCACTACGCCCAGCGCCACGGCGTGATGGTCGTTGATGAGCGGATCGCCCAGCTCGTCGCACTTGTAGCAGATGTCGTAGATCGTGTTCGACGGTCTGAGCCCCTCTTCCAGCCCCAAGCGCTTGGCCATCGAACCGGCCACGATATTGCGCACGATCACCTCCAACGGGATGATCTTCACGCGGCGGCACAGCTGGTCGCGCTCGTTGAGCGTAGAGATGTAGTGCGTCGGAATGCCCGCCTCTTTCAGATAGCCGAAAATGATCGTCGAAATCTTGTTATTGAGGACGCCCTTGCCCTCGATGGTCGCCTTCTTGATGTTGTTGAAAGCGGTGGCGGCATCCTTGTAATGCATCAGGATCACATCGTCGTCGTCCGTGCGGAAAACCTGTTTCGCCTTACCCTCGTAAAGCATTTCGAGCTGTTTCATAGTTTGTTCTATTTTTTGGAGTTATTGTTTTTTCGCTTTTTTCAGATCGAAGTCCACCACGATCGGCCGGTGATCCGACGGGTGCCAGAAATTCGACAGTTTCTTCGGATCGCGCACCGGCTCGGTATAGTCGTCGCGAACCACTTCGGCGCGCGTCACGCAATCGTAGAGCGCCGGCGTGCAGTAGACGAAATCGATACGCTTTTCCGAATGAGTCGTCGTCTGGAACCGGCCGGGATGCTGTCGGGCGATCACGTCGACGTAGGGCGTATGTTCGAGCACGTAGTCCTGCGTCAGCAGCCGCGGATCGTCCTCCGGACATTTGTAGAACCAGTTGTCGAGCCGCGACCACGAGTTGTTGTCGCCCAGCATCACCCAAAGCTCTTCGGCGGCACGGGGAGCGGTGCCGATCGTATGCCGGCAGATATACTCGATCTCCATGCGGCGGTAACGGTCGCCCTCGTGCGCGTCGCGGCTCGCCGCCACGTCGGTCGCCCGGTAGGCGTAAGCCTGCGGCCACAGATGCAGCGTCACGATATTGACCGTGCGACCGTTCTTCGCGATGCGGGCCCACCCCGCGCCGTGCGTCACCACGCTGTCGGGCTCCTCGCCCACGATCCGCTCGACGTTCTCGATCGGGTATTTCGAGGTAATCACCTGCGGGAAATTGTCGCGGTGACCGCCCACGTACCAATACTTGTGGCCGTAGCGCGCCGCCAGTTCGCCCCAGTTGCCGACCAGATAGCGGTCGGCCTCCGGCATCCTGTCGGCCGTGCCCGAACGGTAGATCGACTGCGCCTCGCACCACACGCAGACGTCGGCGTCGAACTCCTTCACCCACTCCACGAAGCGGTCGTAATTGTCGTCCTGCCCCGACCACATGCCGTTCTGGATGTTCCAGTAGAGCAGCCGCAGGTCGGAGCCCGACGGACGCCTGGCGGCGCAGGGAACCGACGTAGCGATCGCAGCGGCGAAAGCCGTCAGGCAGAAAAGGATTCGTTTCAGGTTCATGCGTATTCAAGTTTAAGGTTAGTTCCGTTTGCGGAAATAGGCGACGGCATTCTCGAAGATCGGCTGCCGTTTCTCCCCGCAGATATTCTTGAAGAGGTTCTCTCCGTAGCGCTCCGTATGACCCATCTTGCCCAGAATGCGCCCGTCCTCGGAGACGATGCCCTCGATGGCGTAGAACGAACCGTTGGGGTTGCAGGGCGCTTCGGCCGTCGCATGACCGTCGGGGCCGGCGTACTGGAAAGCTACCTGCCCGCGCTCGAACAACCGGCGCGCCAGCTGCTCGCCGACCACGAACTTGCCCTCGCCGTGGCTGACGGCGATGCTGTGCAGATCGCCCACCGAGAACGAACTGAGCCACGGCGAAGCCGTCGAAGCCACGCGCGTGGTGACGATCTGCGAAACGTGGCGGTTGATGTCGTTGCGGAAGAGCGTGGGCGAATCCTTCGTCACGCAGCCCAGCCGCCCGTAGGGCAGCAGTCCCGACTTGACGAGCGCCTGGAACCCGTTGCAGATGCCCAGGATCAGGCCGCCGCGGTCGAGCAGCGCATGGATCTCCTCCGCGATATCCTTGTTGTTGAGTACGTTGGCGATGAACTTGCCGCTTCCGTCGGGTTCGTCGCCCGACGAGAATCCGCCGCTGAGCACGAAGATGTGGCACCGGCGGATATGCTCCTTCATCTCGCGGATCGAGCGGAAGATCGCCTCGGCCGAAAGGTTGCAGAAGACCGTCGTCTCGACCTCGGCGCCGGCGCGGCGGAAGGCGCGCGCCGTGTCGTAGTCGCAGTTCGTGCCCGGGAAGACGGGCAGGTAGGCCACGGGGTGCTCCACCGCCTCGCCCCCGTAGACGAACGTGCGAGGTGCGGGTGTGCTCTCCATGACCGTCCCGCGGTTCGCGCCGCGGTCGGGATAGATTCGGGCGAAGCGCTCGCTGTTGGCGCGGCGCAGCGTGTCGAGCGGCATCCGCTCGCCGTTGACGGTCAACGCTTCGTCGGCCGTCGTCCGGCCCAGCCGCACGGCGAAGGGCGCATCGAGTTCGACGGTGCTCTCCACCACGATCGAACCGTAGTCGTAGGCAAACAGCGCCTCCTCCGGCAACTCGACCTCCGCGCCGATTCCGTTGCCGAAAGCCATCTTCGCCAGCGCCTCGGCCACACCGCCGAACCCGACGGCATAGCCCGCCACGATCCGACCTGCGGCGATCCGCTCGGAAGCATAGTTCCACAAGGTTCGAAGCGCCGCGGTATCGGGCATACGGTTCGCCTTCGGCGTATGTTTGAGCAGGTAGAGCGTATGCCCCGCCTCTTTCAGATCGGTCGAGATCACGCGCCGCGCGTCGACGGTCGTAATGCCGAAGGCCATGAGCATGGGCGGCACGTTGATCTGCTGGAAGGTGCCGCTCATCGAGTCCTTGCCGCCGATCGACGGCAGCCCCAGCTCGACCTGCATCCGCAGCGCACCCAGCAGCGCCGCCAGCGGTTTGCCCCACGAACGGGCGGTGTGCATCCGTTCGAAATATTCCTGATAGGAAAAACGCATCCCCCCGAACTCCGCACCGGCGGCCACCGCCTTGGCGCAGGCCTCGACGACGGCGTAGGCCGCCCCGTGATAGGGGCTCCACGACGTAAGGAAGGGGTTGTAGCCGTAGGCCATGATGCTCGCCGTCTCGGTGTATCCCTCGACGGGGAGTTTCTGCACCGAGACCTGCGTCTCGGAGCCCTGCGTGCGGCCGCCGAAGGGCAGCAGCACGGTCGAAGCGCCGATCGTCGAGTCGAACATCTCGACGAGGCCCTTCTGCGACACCACGTTGTCGTCCGCCAGGTCGGCCTCCATGCGCTCGGCGAGCGTCGCACCCTGCGGCTTGCGCACGAAGGGGTCGCACGCCTCGACGGCGCCGATCTCGGCCTCGGCATAGTGGGCCGCACCCGCCGAGTCGATGAACTCGCGCGAGAGATCGACCACGAGCCGGTCGCGGTTGTACATGCGCATCCGGCGCGTATCCGTAACGTCGGCCACGTGCGTCACCTCGATATTCTCTTCACGGCAATAGTCCATGAACCGTTCCATGTCCGCCCGTTCGACCACCACGGCCATGCGCTCCTGCGACTCGCTGATCGCCAGCTCCGTCGCATTCAGGCCGTCGTACTTGGTCGGCACGCGGTCCAGATAGATGTCCAGACCGTCGGTCAGCTCGCCGATGGCCACCGACACGCCGCCGGCGCCGAAGTCGTTCGACTTCTTGATAAGGCGCGTCACCTCCGGCCGGCGGAACAGCCGTTCCAGTTTGCGCTCTTCCGGAGCGTTGCCCTTCTGCACCTCCGACGAACAGGTTTCCAGCGACTTGGTATTGTGTTCCTTCGACGAACCCGTCGCACCGCCGATGCCGTCGCGCCCCGTGCGGCCGCCCAGCAGCAGTACCACGTCGCCCGCAGCGGGCGTTTCGCGCCGCACGTTTTCGGCCTTCACGGCTCCCACCACGGCACCCACCTCCAAACGCTTGGCCACGTAGTCGGGATGATAGATTTCGCGCACGTGGGTCGTGGCCAGACCGATCTGGTTGCCGTAGCTCGAATAACCGGCCGCAGCCTTGCGGCTGATGACCCGCTGGGGCAGTTTGCCGGCGAGCGTCTCGCCGACAGGCTGATAGATATCGCCCGCACCCGTCACACGCATGGCCTGGTAGACGTAGCTGCGCCCCGACAGCGGGTCGCGGATCGCACCGCCCAGACAGGTCGAAGCGCCGCCGAAGGGTTCGATCTCGGTGGGATGGTTGTGCGTCTCGTTCTTGAACTGCAACAGCCACTTTTCGGGCTGCCCGTCCACGTCGACGTCGACGAAGATCGAGCAGGCGTTGTTCTCCTCGCTCACTTCCAGATCGTCCAGCTTGCCGATTTTGCGCAGGTAACGGGCGCCGATCGTGGCCAGATCCATCAGGCAGAGGGGTTTTTCGTCGCGGCCCAGTTCGCGGCGGATCTTATGATACAGCTCCAACGACTCCTCCAACTCGGCTCGCATGAACGACTCGTCGACCCGAATCGAGGTCAGCACCGTCGTAAAGGTCGTATGGCGGCAATGGTCGCTCCAATAGGTATCCAGAATCCGCAGCTCCGTCTCGTAGGGATCGCGCCCCTCGGCCCGGAAATAGTTCACCACCTCGCGCAGGTCGTCGGCGTTCATCGCCAGCCCCATCTTCGCGCAATAGGGAGCCAGTTCGCCGTCGGTCAGCTCGCGCAGTCCCGCGAGCACCTCCACGGGCTTCACCTCGGCCTGCTCCATGTCGCTCAACACCGAGAGATCCTTCTCGCGCGACTCGACGGCGTTGATGTAGTATTTGCGCACGCGCGCCAGCTCCTCGTCGGTCGTCGCTGCGTCCAGCAACAGCAGCCGCGACGAGCGGATGCGCACCTCGGCTTCGGGATCGATCAGCCGCACGCAGTCGACGGCCGACGCAGCGCGCTGATCGAACTGTCCCGGCAGATACTCCACCGCCAGGAATTTCCTCCCTTCGAGGTCGCAGGCGTCGGTCACCTCGTCGGTCTGCACCTCGCCGAACACCCTGTAACGGCTCGCTTCGAGCAGTTCGGGCGTGAAGCCGAACAGGTCGTAGACGTTCAGCAGACGCAACTGCGAGAGGTGCAATCCGAGGTTCTCGTTCAAATCGTGTTGCAGGCTCTCGGCCTCGACCCGAAATCCGGGGCGTTTCTCGACGAAAATACGGTAGTTCTTCATATCGTTCAGTTCTCTTTTTTCTCTTTATTCCGCTGCGGCGGCCCGACGGCTCCGCCGGTCATTCGAATCGCGCGGCCCACTCGGCGGCGAACTGCCCGCCGCTCAGGCCCACGAAGGTGATATGCCCCATTTTACGCAGGGGGCGGCTCTCGCGTTTGCCGTAGAGATGGACGTGGACATCCGCCCGCCCCTCCCGGGCGATCGCCTCGGCGGCGGCCAAATCGCGCCCCAGGATATTCTTCATCACCGTGGGAGCCACCAACCGCGGCTCTTCCAACGGCATCCCCAGCAGGTAGCGCGCCAGTTCGCGGAACTGGTTGGTCGTGCATCCCTCGATCGTCCAGTGCCCGCTGTTGTGCGGGCGCGGCGCCATTTCGTTGAAATAGATCTCGTCGCCCTTGACGAAATACTCGATCGCAAGGATGCCCCGATAACCGCACTCCTGCATGAAACGCCGGCTCTCGCTCACGATCCTGTCGCGCAGCGCGTCCGGAATCTCCGCCGGCACGACCGACAGATCCAGAATCCCGTCGCGGTGGACGTTGCGCCCCACGGGAAAGCAGACCGTCTCGCGGCCGTCGCCGACCACGATGGCGCTCGCCTCGAAATCGAAGGCTACGAACTCCTCGACGATACCCGGCCGGCCGAAATAGGGTTCGACCTTCGCCATATCCTCCTCCGAACGCAGCACGACCTGCCCGTGGCCGTCGTAGCCCAGCGTGCGGGTCTTGAAGACGCAGGGGAAGCCGCCCGCCTCGCGGACGGCCGCTTCGAGCGACGGGCGGTCGTCGGCCGGCGCGAAACGCGGCGTGCGCAGGCCGTGCGCGACGGCGTTGCGCTTCTCGCGCAGGCGATCCTGCGAGTCGTAGAGGGGCTGGAAGCCCTGCGGAATATTGTATCGCTCCACGAGCGGAATGAGCACTTCGCCCGGGACGTTTTCGAATTCATAGGTCACCACGTCGCTGCGGCGGCACAGCTCTTCGAGCGCCGCCCCGTCGTCGTAGGCCGCCACGATATGCCCGTCGGCCACACGTGCGGCGGGAGCATCGGCCGCAGGATCGAGCGTCACCACCCGCGCCCCCAGCTTGTGCGCCTCCTCGGCGAGCATCAGCCCCAGCTGACCCGCGCCGATCACACCGATCGTCTTCATCGCCGCACCCATCCTACAACTCCGCTTTCAACACGTCGGCCGTCTGCCGCGTCCGGAACGCATCGAGCCGTGCGGCCACCTCCCCGTCGGACAAGGCCAAGATCGACACGGCAATCAATGCGGCATTCTTCGCTCCGTTGATCGCCACCGTCGCCACCGGCACGCCGGCCGGCATCTGAACGATCGACAGCAACGAGTCCAGCCCGTTGAGCGCACGCGACTTGACCGGCACGCCCACCACGGGCAGCGGCGTCATGCTGGCCACCATGCCCGGCAGATGGGCCGCCCCGCCGGCACCGGCGATGATGACCTCGATGCCGCGCCCGCGCGCCGTCTTGGCGTACTCCACCAGCAGGTCGGGGGTACGGTGGGCGCTCACGACCCGCTTCTCATAGGGGATGCCGAACGCTTCGAGCGTCTCGGCAGCGGCGGCCATGACCTCCCAGTCGCTGGTCGACCCCATGATGACTCCTACTTTCGCACTCATATCAGAAATTTTCTTTGCGGGCCCGTCCCGTCGGACGGATGCTCCCGTTACGTTCGATATCCGCTTTCCACCGGATGCGACCGGCGCGTACTCTTCTCCGGCGAAGCGCATCCCGGAACCGCTCCTGCACGCGCCCGAACCGCCTCAACTCCTTCCGTATCACCCCGGCAGAGGCTCCGTCGCCGAAAAGAAGAACCGCCGCGACACGATACGTCACGGCGGTTTTTTCTCCATCAGTTCCGAGCACACGAACGATGTACGTACCCTTTCGAGTATCGTCCTTTCTGATTCTGCTGTAACCAAAAAGCGTACATGGCGTGCGGTTTCTTCTTATCGACGACACAAAGATAGCTCCTTTTTCACGGAAAACCGAAGCTTATAATAAATAAAATTATAAACAATCTTATCAACATTCCAACGCACGGAACGCCCCTCTTCCGGTCGGCCGCGACCGATTCCGGAAGCGGCTCTGCCGCCGTTATCCGCGCAGCTTCGCCTCGCAGTAGGCGCAACGGTAACTGCCCGGTTCGCCGTCGATCTCATGGAAGAGCTGGTCGACGTCTTCGGTGGCCGAGATGCAGCGGCGGTTCTGGCAGCGCAGGCGATTGACGTCGTATGCTTCGGCCAGATGCGGCGTAGGGGCCGCCTTCCGTTCGCCCGCCCATTGCAGCAGCGTATAGATCAGCGCCATGCGGACGAACTTGCCGTTCTCGACCTGCCGGAAATAGGCAGCGCGGGGGTCGTTGTCCACCGTGCGCGTGATCTCGTTGACGCGCGGCAGCGGATGCAGGACGACCATCTCCTTCTTGGCCGTTTCGAGTTTCTCGGGCGTCAGCACGAAACTGTCCTTTACCCGCTCGAACTCCTCCTCGTCCAGAAAACGCTCCTTCTGCACGCGGGTCATGTAGAGAATGTCCAGTTCGGGCATCACCTCCTCCATGGTGCGCACTTCGACGGTCGGCACGCCGTATTTGTCGCACACCTCGTGCCGGATGTAGTCGGGCAGGCGCAGCTCTTCGGGCGCGATCAGGATCACCTTGATCCCCGTGCGGCGCGACAGCGCCTTGATGAGCGAGTGCACCGTACGGCCGAATTTCAGGTCGCCGCAGAAGCCGATCGTGAGGTCGTCCAACCGTCCCAGTTCGCGCTTGATCGTCAGCAGGTCGGTAAGCGTCTGCGTGGGATGCGCATGGCTGCCGTCGCCGGCGTTGATGACCGGGATGCCGGCGTACTGCGACGCCACGAGCGGCGCCCCCTCCTTGAAATGGCGCATGGCGATGATGTCGGCGAAGCAGGCGATCACGCGCACCGTGTCGGCCACCGTTTCGCCCTTCGACACCGACGACGACGCGGCGTCCGAAAAACCGATGACGTTGCCGCCCAGCTCCATCATGGCCGACGTGAAACTCAGCCGCGTGCGGGTGGAGGGTTCGTAGAAGAGCGTCGCCAGCTTGCGGCCCTTGCAGGCCTCGCTGTACTTTTCGCGGTGGGCGATGATGTCCAGCGCAAGGTCGATGATCCGCTCGGTTTCGTCCACCGACAGATCGGTAGGCTCGATCAAATGACGCATAACTCTCTTCGAATTATTTGTTGATCCAGCTTTCGTCCGACGGATTGTTGCGGAAGGCGATCAGGCGCGCCTTGTCCTCGGGACGGATATATCCCTCCTCGGCCGCCACCTCCGCGAGCACGTCGAGGTTCGACAGCGAGTAGTTCACGACTCCGGCCGCCGCCAGCCGGTCGAGCCCCTTCTGCATCCCGTAGGTGAAGATCGACGCCACGCCCAGCACCTCGGCGCCCGCTTCGCGCAGCGCCTCGACCACCTCGATGCAGCTTCCCGCCGTCGAGATCAGGTCTTCGATCACCACGACCTTCTGCCCTTTTTCGAGCCGGCCCTCGATGCGGTTGCCGCGGCCGTGATCCTTCGCGCCGCTGCGCACGTAACCCATCGGCAGATCGAGGATCGTGGCCGTGATGGCCGCATGGGCGATACCGGCCGTCGAGGTTCCCATCAGCACCTCGGCTTCGGGGAATTTCGTGCGGACGATCTCGGCCAATCCCGCCTCTACGTGCTTGCGCACCTCGGGGGCCGTCAGCGTCAGACGGTTGTCGCAATAAATCGGGCTTTTGATACCGCTCGCCCAGGTGAACGGCTGCTCTGGACGCAGGAATACCGCGCCGATCGAGAGCAGGTCTTTTGCTATGGCTTTCTCCATGTTCGGTTTGTTGTTATCGTTCAATTTCATATACAGTATCGGAAAGGGACCGCCCTGTTCGTCGCGCTCGCTGCGGCCGCACACGGCGAACCCCACGTGTTCGTAAAACCCGCGCGCCGAGGGGTTCTGCTCGTTGACCACGACCTCCGTCACACCCGCGGCGAAAGCCTCGCGCACCAGCGCGGTGCCGACACCCGCACCCCGACAGGCGGGATCGACGAAGAGCATCTCCAACCGCCGGCCGTCACACCCCATGAAGGCGACCGGAACTCCCTCCGCATCGCGCACGATCCGCAGATCGGCTATCGAACGCAGGGCGTCGGGGACATAGGTGCGGATGCCGCGAATATCCTCCTCACTCAGAAAGTCATGCGTGGCGCGCACCGACACCTCCCACAGCTCCACGAGCCGGCCGACGAGCGCATCGTCGCGCGACACGCAGCGCTCGGGTGCGAAAAAAAACACGGGCTTCATATCATTTCATTGCCTTGCGCAAAATCGCCTCCACCTCGTCGGGATAGATCCCGCCCTCGTGCACCTTCACGCCGTCCACATAAAAGGTCGGAACGTAATAGTAGTCGTAGCCGTCGGCCACGGCGGGCTGCTCCGACTCCTCGATCAGTTCGATGTCGACGGCCGCCAGCTCGGGATGGGCGGCCTTGACCTCGTCGATGTAACGCAGCGCCTTGCGGCAGAAGGGACAGTTTTTCAGGTAGAAAAGTTTCACCGGTTTCATGACTCGTCTATTTTTCGGATGGGAAACGCCGTCGTCGTCCCGCATCCCGCATATTTCATTCCGCACCGACGAATTCGGCCACGCAGCGGCGATAGGCCGCCACGGGATCGGACGCCGCCGTGACGGGACGCCCCACGACGATGAAGTCGGAGCCGATCTCGCGGGCACGCGCCGGCGTAGTGACACGCACCTGGTCGCCCATGTCGCCGTCGGCGAAGCGCACGCCGGGCGTGACGGTCAGAAACTCCGCACCGCACGCCTGCTTGACCATGCCTGCTTCGAGCGGCGAGCAGACCACGCCGTCCAGCCCCGCCTCGCGGGCATTGCGGGCATAGCGGACGATCACTTCGTCGATAGGCGCGTCGATCAGCAGTTCGCTGCGCATCCGCTCCTCGCTCGTCGAGGTGAGCTGAGTCACGGCGATGAGCAGCGGCCGCGTACCGTCGGGCCGCGTCAGTCCCTCGACGGCCGCACGCATCATGTCGATCGTACCGGCCGCATGGACGTTGCACATATCCACATCCAGCTTCGACAGCACGGCCATCGCCTTGCGCACCGTGTTGGGAATGTCGTGCAGCTTCAAATCGAGGAAGATCCGGTGACCGCGGCGCTTGATCTCGCGCACGATCGACGGCCCTTCGGCATAGTAAAGCTCCATGCCGATTTTCAGGAACGGCTTGCGCGGCTCCTGCTCGAACTTATCCAGAAAAGCGAACGTCGCCTCGGCACTGGCGAAATCGCACGCTATGATTACATCTCGTGTCAACATCTTTATCTCTTCTTTTACGTTTCCGTTCCTGCTCCATACATCCCCGAACACCTGTGCGACGAGATGTAACGGTATTTAAAATCCCTCCAAACCTCCCTTTTCCTTCGCTGCGCTCGGTTTCCGCTGCGGCGCCTCGGCATCCCGCGAGCGGGTGCACTCGGCTGGCGACGCGGTCGTAAAGGGAGGCTTCGCAGCCGGAAACATCTCTATCTCTTCTTTTACGTTTCCGCACCTGCGTATAGGCGTCCTACCGCGCAGCACAACCCACGATGTCGGCGAGCCGTTCGATGCCCAGCCGCTCCATTTCGGAGGGCAGCGCCTCGATGATCTCCTTGCAAATATAAGGATTTTTCAGGTTCGCCGCACCCACTTCGACCGCCGTCGCGCCGGCCATCATCATTTCGATGACGTCGCGCGCCGACGACACGCCGCCGCAGCCGATCACCGGAATCCCGCACGCCCCGGCCACCTGATAGACCATGCGCAGTGCCACAGGGAAGACCGCGTCACCCGAAAATCCGCCCATCACGTTGGCGATCACCGGTTTGCGGCGCTGCACGTCGATACGCATACCGAGCATCGTGTTGATCAGGCACAACCCGTCGGCACCCGCCTCCTCGCAGGCGCGGGCGATCGCCACGATGTCGGTCACGTTGGGCGAGAGCTTGATGTAGACCGGTTTGGTCGTCACGGCCTTCACGGCGCGCGTCACCTCGGCGGCACACTCGGGCG